>OCZT010001053.1_pt1 | contig 28367 bp, 31 predicted proteins | sample 1539031 | NCBI WGS metagenome assembly OCZT01 (sample SAMEA3539308, study PRJEB22396) | soil metagenome | biome: tundra; feature: field; material: soil | place: USA | collected 2010-05 | depth 0.15 m | reverse complement strand
CTTTCCAATCAACCACAAAGATTTACGATTAAAGATAAAAGTGTTTACGGACAGCCTATGAATGTGTTTATGGGCGTGAAAGAAAAAATAAGCAGTACACATGTATTTAGCCTGGAACCTTGGGGTTATTTAGTGTATAATTATAAATAAACATTATTGATCAGAAAATAGAATTATAGCACTTCCAAATCATCAATCACTTAACCATATTTTTCACTTCCTGAAGTTTCAGCAATGCTTCTACAGGGGTAAGCCGGTTGATATCAACTGCTTCTAAAATTTTCCTTATTTCTTCAAATGCCTGTGAATGGGCATCAAAAATACTAAGTTGCAATTTTGGAGTTGACAGTTTTTTTATATTCTCTCCCATAGCATCATCAACGTGTTTAGTTTCCATCTGCTTTAAAATTTCATTTGCCCGCTGAATTAATGATGGCGGCATACCAGCCATTTTTGCTACATGAATTCCAAAGCTGTGTGTACTTCCGCCGGCAGCTAATTTTCTTAAGAAAATAATTTTATTGCCTGCTTCTTTATTGGTAACGTGATAATTTTTTACACGAGGCAATTTATTTTCCAGTTCATTTAATTCATGATAGTGCGTAGCAAATAAAGTTTTGGGTGCATGAGGAGAAGCATGCAAAAATTCTACAATACTCCATGCAATGGAAATACCATCGTATGTGGAAGTACCTCGTCCAATCTCATCTAATAAGATCAAACTTTTTGCAGTTATATTATTAATGATACTTGCGGTTTCATTCATTTCCACCATAAAGGTGCTTTCGCCACTGCTAAGGTTATCATTGGCGCCAACCCTTGTAAAAATTTTATCTGTCAGTGGAATTTTTGCTTCATCGGCGGGCACAAAACTTCCCATGTGTGCCATTAAAGTTATCAAAGCTGTTTGGCGAAGAATGGCGCTCTTACCACTCATATTTGGTCCGGTTAAAATTATTATCTGCAGGGAAGAAGGATCTAAAAAAATATCATTAGGAATATAGCTTTCACCTTGCGGCAAATTTCTTTCTATAACAGGATGACGACTTTCTTTTAATTCCAGGTCATTGCCATCATGCAGACCAGGTTTTTTATAATTGAATTGCAATGCATTGTTGGCAAAGCAGCAAAGGCAATCCAGCACTGCCATTACATGCCCGTTCACCTGCATGGGAGTAATATAATCCTGAAGCTCATGTAAAAGCTTTTCAAAAATCTGAAATTCTATCTGGAGAATTTTTTCTTCCGCACCTGTAATTTTTTCTTCATATTCTTTTAACTCAGGAGTGATATATCTTTCTGCGTTGGTAAGTGTTTGCTTGCGTATCCATTCAGCAGGTACTTTTGATTTATGCAGATTGGTTACTTCGAGGTAATAACCAAAAACATTGTTGAATCCTATCCGCAATGAAGAAATACCTGTAGCCTCACTTTCCTTTTTCTGCAATTGCAGCAAATAAGTTTTACCATGGGTTGCAATATTTCGCAGCTCGTCCAAACTTTCATCCACATTCATTGCAATTACATTTCCTTTAGCTGTAGCAATAGGAGGATTTTCAATTATCTCTTTTACAATTTTATCAGCAATGTATTGACATGGATTAAGAGAATCACCTAACCTTCTTAAATATTCATTTTCAGAATTATTACACAGCGCTTTTATCAATTGCACCTGCTGCAATCCTTTGGCAATTTGTAAAACTTCCCTGGGATTTATTTTTTTTAAAGAGATCTTGCTAACCAATCTTTCAACATCACCTGACTGTTTAATAGATTGAGAAATTTTGTTCCTTACATCAACTGATTTGATAAAGGACTCTACCAAATCTAAACGCTCTTCAATTTTATTGATATTGGTAAGAGGCAGCAACAACCAGCGTTTGAGCAACCTTGCACCCATCGGAGAAACCGTATTATCTAAAACTTTAAGCAAAGAATTATTTCCTTCCACGCCGCCAAGCAGTTCGAGATTACGGATAGTAAAACGATCCATCCACAAATGATCAGCCTTATCAATTCTTTGTAAAGATGTTATGTGCTGCAGGTTTGGATGCTCCGTATCTTTTAAATAATGAAGTACAGCGCTTGCGGCAACAATACCATCATGCAGATCTTCTACACCAAAACCTTTTAAACTTTGGGTGCCAAAATGTTTTAATAAACTTTCTTTTGCGTAGGCTTCCGTAAATATCCACTCATCTAAAGTGTAGGTATAAAATTTACTTCCAAAATAATTTTTAAAATATTTTTGCTGGTTGCGCTGGAATACAATTTCTGCCGGCTGAAAACTCTGCAATAATTTATCTGCATATTCCCTGTCGCCTTCCGCAATAAAAAATTCTCCTGTAGAAATATCTAAAAAAGCCAGTCCAAATTTTTCCCCGTCCGAACCGGTCATCCGGGCGGGCTCATTAAAGTGCATACCACATAAAAAATTATTCCGGTTATGTTCCAGTAATTTGTCATTGGTTGCCACACCGGGAGTTATCAATTCTGTCACTCCACGCTTTACAATTCCTTTTGCAAGTTTTGGATCTTCCAACTGGTCGCAGATGGCAACACGGTACCCTGCTTTCACCAGTTTATGCAAATACGTATCCAGTGCATGATGAGGAAAACCTGCAAGTTCGGATGCGGTTGGAGAATTATTATTTCGCTTGGTTAAAGTAATGCCCAGCACTTTGGAAGCCGTTACAGCATCAGCGCCAAAGGTTTCATAAAAATCACCCACACGAAACAGCAATATAGCATCAGGGTACTTAGCCTTGATGGCATTGTGCTGAAGCATCATTGGAGTATCTGCTGATTTAGCCATATTATTAATCGTCAATAGTCAATGGTCAATGGTCAATAGGTGATTGACTTATTGAACAAAAATAAGGTTTTACAATTGTTGCTATAAAGGTTTGTATTCATTGAATTACTTTTGCCATAAGTGATTTTTAGATGAAGAAACTTAGCATGGATGAGCTGGACAGGAAGACCGTTGATGAATTTAAACGTTCAGAAAAATTTCCTGTTGTAGTTGTTTTAGAGAATATACGCAGCATGCACAATGTGGGGAGTGTGTTTCGCACTGCTGATGCTTTTTTAATTGAAGCCATTTACATTTGCGGATACACAGCTCAGCCTCCCCGTAAAGAAATTAATAAGACTGCTCTTGGCGCTACAGAAACGGTAGAATGGAAACATTTTCCGTGCACTAAAGATGCTGTTGAGGAATTAAGAAAAAATGAATACAAAATTTTTGCTATTGAGCAGGTTAATAAAAGTATTTCTTTAGAAAAATTTACTGAAGCAAATACAGATAAAGTTGCTTTGATATTTGGCAATGAAGTAAGCGGCGTAGAAACAGAAACAATTTCATTATGTGATGGATGCATTGAAATACCTCAGTTTGGAATGAAACATTCTTTAAACATTTCTGTTGCAGCAGGAATTGTTTTGTGGGAAATTATCAGAACCGGGATTTTTGGGATTAATAAGATTAATGGGATTTAAAAATTAGAAGGTGAAAACTAAGATTAGAAATTATTTCTCTCTTATAAAATTCTCTCATACCATTTTTGCAATGCCTTTTGCTTTGATTGGTTTTTTTGTTGCATTGACACAAACGAAATTTATAACCCAAAAACCATGGTGGCAATTATTTTTACTGGTTGTACTGTGTATGGTTTTTGCAAGAAGCGCTGCAATGGCTTTCAATCGCTGGCTGGATAAAAATTTTGATGCATTGAATCCACGAACTGCCATACGGGAAATACCAAGTGGAATTATTTCCAGCAAGAATACTTTGCTGTTCGTTATTTTTAATTGTGCAGCTTTCATCACATGCACTTATTTTATCAATCCAATTTGTTTCGTTCTTTCGCCTGTTGCTTTGTTTGTTATTTTATTTTACAGTTATACAAAAAGATTTACGCCGCTTTGCCACCTGGTACTGGGACTGGGTTTGAGCCTTGCACCAATCGGGGCTTATCTTGCTGTAACCGGTAAGTTTGATCTACTACCCGTTTTGTTTTCATTTACCGTTTTATTTTGGGTGAGCGGTTTTGATATTATTTATGCTATGCAGGATGAGGAATTTGATAAAGGAAATAATTTATATTCTATTCCTGCTGTTTTAGGAAAAGTTAAAGCATTAAGATTTTCTGAGCTGTTACATTTACTTAGTCTGGCTTGTGTAATTACAGCCGGAGTGTACGGACACTTTACCTGGCTGTATTGGATTGGTATTGTAGTTTTTGGCGGAATGCTTATTTACCAGCATTCACTTGTAAAACCTGGTGATCTGAGTAAAGTAAATCTTGCATTCATGACATCAAACGGAATTGCTTCTGTAATTTTTGCAATCTTTGTATTGCTGGATTTATTCATCACTAAAATAAAATTCCCCCTTTAGGGGTTAGGGGTATGGCAAGAATTCTTTGTATAGATTATGGTGGAAAGCGAACAGGCATTGCCGTTACTGATCCTTTGCAGATAATTGCTACGGGTTTAACTACAGTTGATTCAAATGAACTGATCTCTTTTTTAAAAAAATATTTTTTGCAGGAAGAAGTGGAACTGATAATCATCGGGGAGCCAAAAAATTTAGATGACTCAGACACACATGCCACACCGTTGGTGAAAGAAGCTATAAAAAAACTTCAGAAAGAATTTCCGCAAATACCTATAAAAACGGTGGATGAAAGATTCACTTCTAAAATGGCAAAGCAGGCAATGATTGAAATGGGAATGAAAAAAAAAGACAGGCAAAATAAAAGAACGGTAGATGAAATTGCGGCTACGATGATGTTACAGGAATATCTAGCCTCCCCAAACCCTGAAACCCCCTAACCCCCTAAAGGGGGAATTACAAATTGTAACTCTTAAATTTGCATTTTATTATAAAATTAAACTCTCCCTTTAGGGAGCTGGAGGGTATATATGATTCTTCCGATTGTTGCATATGGTTCACCGATTTTAAGAAAGGTTTGTAAAGACATTTCACCTGATTATCCTCAACTGGATAAATTAATTGAAGATATGTGGGAGACCACGTACAACAGCAAGGGCGTAGGACTTGCAGCTCCGCAGGTAAATAAAGATATAAGGTTGTTTGTTATGGATAGTATTCAGATCATTGAAAGTCTTAATGAAGAAGAAAAGAAAGAGTATCCAAATGATGCAGGTTACAAAGGCGTTTTTATCAATGCCCATATCTCTTCTATCAATGGTGAAGAATGGGCATACAACGAAGGATGTCTCAGCATTCCAAAAATAAGAGAAGACATTTACCGCAAAGAAAAAGTTACGATAGATTTTATGGATGAAAATTTTCAGCCACATACAAAAACATTCAATGGAATAACAGCCAGAGTTCTCTTACATGAGTATGATCATATTAACGGCAAATTATTTATTGATCTTCTTATACCCTTAAAAAGAAAATTGCTTAAACGTAAATTAGATGATATTACCAAAGGAAAGATCAATGTTGATTATAAAATGGTCTTTTCAAAATAGCAGATATTTTTACAAATCCTCCATCATTTTATAGATTAAATTTGCAGTTATGTTCAAAAACATTATTGCTGCCGTTATTTTTTTTTCACCTCTTTTTCTTTCAGCACAAAATAAAAATGACACTGTTATAAATATAGAGGGAAGAGTTATTACACTTTCTGAGGTTGTTATCAATAACAAAATAAATGTTCCTGCTTTTATTGACCGGGTAAAAAACGATACTACTTTTTACAAGGCATTCCGTACGTTACACATTGTTGGCTTTACTGCATTAAATGATATAAGAATGGTGAATAAAGATGGCGATATAAAAGCATCTTTAAGAAGTAAAATAAAACAGGTTAGAAATAATAATTGCAGAAGCATGCAGGTGCTTGAAGAAACAACAACCGGCGATATTTATGATCCCGATAGCTATCGGGATAAAAACTTTAATTACTACACAGGTGAAATGTATGCAGGTCTATTTTTTACGAAAGGAACTGTATGTGGCGAAAACAATATTATTAAAGGAAGAGACCTTTCAACAGCAGGATTAAGCGGGATGGAAAAACACAAAGCACAATTAAAAATGTTATTCTTCAATCCCGGGAAGCAAATAAACGGCATCCCTTTTATCAGCGGCAAAACTGCAATCTTTGATAAGGACATGGCTGATAAATATAACATGAGCATTGATATGGAGGAGCACAATAAAACCAGTTGTTACATATTTAAAATAAAAGCAAAGGAAGATAAAAAAAGCGATGTAGTAATAGATGAAATGACAACATGGTTCAATGATAAAACGTTTGAAATTGTTGCCCGAAATTATTCGTTAAGCTATGACGCGGGAGTATATGATTTTAATGTTCAGATGCAGGTAGAGCTAACCAAATTTGGAGAATACCTTGTACCATCACTCATAAGATATATTGGAAACTGGAAAGCTATTTTTAAGAAAAGGGAAAGAGGAATTTTTACTGCAACACTTTTTGATTTTATTAAATAAAGATGTATGCCTACAATTCATTTACTTATAAAAGGTAAAGTGCAGGGCGTTTTTTACAGGGCAACTGCTAAAAAAATTGCGGATAAACTTAAGCTTACCGGCTGGATAAAAAATACAATAAATGATGATGTAGAAGCAACTGTCACAGGTGGTGAAGAACAATTACAGCAGTTTATAAACTGGTGTAAGAAAGGCCCTGAAAAAGCGAAGGTGGAAGATGTAATTACTACGCAGGAAACGGAAACGCCTTTTAATGATTTTGAAATTGTAAGATGAGGAAAGTGAAAATTATTCTTCCAGCAAAAAATTATTTAATCCGGTATCAGCATTTAATTCTTTTACTGAGCCAAAGCCAATGGCATCTTTCATAACATCAGGCTCAATGGTTTCGCAGGCTTTTCGTACACTGTTTTTCCCATATTTATTTTTTATAAAATACATGGTCTTGCGTAACTTATCCTGCTGAATACGGTTATCAAATAAATTATATTGAATAATATCTTCTGAAATAAAATCCTGCACTGTTATGTTTATGCTAAACACATCTTTATTAAGAACCTGGGAAGAAGGACAAGCGGTTTCATATTCTTTAATACGCTGTGCTATGTAACTTTTAAGCTCAATAGCATCCTGCAAAGGATTAGCAAAATGGAAAAGTGTTTTCCAGTCGCTGCGGTTTTTATAACCTACCGAAAAAATTGCCTGCCTGCAAAAAACTGATTGCTTTACCATACGTTGTTCAAGCCTTGTACAAAGAGAAATTATCAGAGCATCCAGCGTTTGCAGGGAGGAACTTTGCTGGGTAGAAACTGTTCTGCCTGCACCCATACTTTTTGTCTGGTTAACATACATGTCCACTTCGTAAAAATGTAACCTGCAATGCCAGTAATAACCAACAATACCTCCAAAAGCTTTACGCAGCAAGGATATGGACGCATATCGCATTTCGAGCGGAGTATAAATACCTACTTTCTTTAGCCGTCTTTCATTTGCTGAAGCAATGCCCGGCAGATCGGTTAGCTGTAATTTTTTAAGGTGTTCATCAATATTATCAGCAGTAATTTCAACCAGGCCGTCTGGCTTTTGCAGATCGGTTGCTAACTTGGCAAGAAAAGCATTGGGTGCAATACCGATGGAGCATTTAAGATAGTCAGCCTGTTCTTTAATATCGCTTTTTATTTGGCGGGCTATCGAAAGAAAATCTTTATAGATCAATTTGTAAGAAGTAAAATTGAGTATGGCTTCATCAATGCTTTTGGGAATTACGTCATTACAATATTTTTTAAGCACATTAATAATCGCCACATGAAAATGACGATACTTAACCGGCTGAGAAGGTCTTATAATTAGTTGAGGACAAAGCTGCCGGCATTCCATAAGACGCATACCTGTTGTAATGCCCAATGCTTTTGCTTCCAGCGAAACGGCGATCACAGCAGCATTTGGACTTTCGTAAGGACAAACTCCTACAGGCTTCCCTCTCAGTACAGGATCAAGTTGCTGCTCACAACTTGCAAAAAAACTGTTCATATCCACGTACATTACAATACCATCCGTATTTTGACGAATAGAATTTTTAGCATAGCGCTCATCTTTCATTACTAAAAATTTTAGTAAAGATGGGATTATCTCTGGAAATAAAAAAATTCAAATCGATTTTAGTTTGAAAGTTGCTTAGACTGGTTTTGTGAGTATCCATATTGCTGAAAAAATAAAGCAATAAGCAGTAAAGAGGCGGTACGCATTGGTAATAATTTGAATACGAAAATAAACGTACAGGGGTGCAGAAATGTTACCGTTTATATAAAAAGAATTTAAAATTTGTGGAAGTTATTAAATCTGCAAATGTTGTATGGTATGAAAAGGATTATCGCCTGGTTCCTGCATACAATTCATACTCCAATAAACGACAGTCTATCTTACTGGTATAAAACTCTATCTTCCTTTTAGGTTTTAATCCAATCTTTTTTGCCAAAGCAAGATTCCCTGTAAAAATATAGCCTGTATATCCTTTGCATTTTTTCTTCATAAAATCACCAATGGCAGCATAGGTTTCCTCCAACTGTTTTTCTTCTCCCATACGCTCACCATATGCAGGATTTAAAAAAACAATACCGTTTGTATTTTCAGGAATAGGCGTATCCTCAAAGCTGCACCGGGTAAATTCAATGTAATTTTCTATACCGGCTGCACCTGCATTTATTTTGGATATATTAATTGCATCTTCACTTATATCTGTAGCTATCACCTTTAGGTTTGCGAGATCAATTATTTTTTCATCTAACATTGATCTTTCTTTTTCAAAAAAAACATCATCAAAATCTTTTATGTGCATGAATGCATAATTATCCCGAAACAAGCCGGGACGGCGATTGGTAGCAATTAATGTTGCTTCAATAGCAATTGTTGCAGATCCACACATTGGATTAACAAAAGTTGAATGCCTGTCCCATTTGGTTGCCAATATTGTTGCTGCAGCCAAAGCCTCCAGCATAGGGGCTTTGCCTGGAATTTTTCTATACCCATGTTTGGCAAGCGTTTCGCCTGATGTATCAATAAATATTTCAGCAGTTTCATTCCTCCAGAACAGATGTATCACAGCAGCTTCCAATGATGATCCTGAGTTTGGTCTGCCTCCTGTTTTATTCCGCATCCTGTCTGCAATTGCATCCTTTACTTTCACGTTTGCGTATAATGAATTATTTATACTTGGATGCGTTACGTTACTTGTTACAGAAAAATAACTGTCGTTAGTTAAAAGTCTTTCCCAGGGAATCTGAAACAATTCACGGTAAATATCATCAGGGCTATTAGAAGGAAATTCTTTTAATGAATAAAGTACCTGGCTGGCGCAGCGAAGATTTAAATTGAGGCGAATACAGTCATTCATTGTCCCCAGCAATTCTACGCCGGTAGAAAAAGTGCGGACAGGTGTAAAACCCAATTCAATTATCTCCAGCTCAAGGTAAGGTGATAAGCGCTTACTACAGGTTATAATTATCCGCTTAGCGGAAGTAGAAAGGTTAGTTAATTCCATCAACCTGCATTTCTTTGTTTATTTTTTGCACAAGTCCCTGCAAAACTTTGCCAGGCCCAACTTCTGTAAAATGGGTGGCGCCATCAGCGATCATTGCCTGTATACTTTGTGTCCATCTTACGGCACCTGTTAACTGTTGAATTAAATTTCTTTTTATTTCTTCGGGATTAGTAACTGCACCTGCAACGACATTTTGATAAACAGGACAAAGGGGTTTATTAAAATGTGCGGCTTCAATAGCAATGGTTAGTTCTTCTTTTGCAGGCTCCATTAATGAAGAATGAAAAGCGCCGCCAACCGGCAATACCAATGCTCTTTTTGCACCGGCAGTTTTCATCAACACACATGCTTCTTCAATACCTTTATTACTGCCGGATATAACTATTTGTCCCGGGCAGTTATAGTTTGCTGCAACTACAACTTCATCTTTAATTGAAGCACAAATTTCTTCTACCCTTTTATCATCCAGTCCAAGTACAGCGGCCATTGTAGAAGGATTTACTTCACACGCTTTCTGCATAGCTTTTGATCTTACTGACACTAACTTTAACCCATCTTCAAAACTTAAAACTTCATTTGCAACCAATGCAGAAAATTCTCCGAGCGAATGGCCTGCTACCATATCAGGTTTTACATTCGGTATAGTTTTATAAAGAATTACAGAATGTAAAAAAACCGCAGGCTGTGTAACTTTTGTTTGCTTAAGATCTTCGTCACTGCCTGAAAACATTATATCAGAAATGCAAAATCCTAAAATATCATTAGCTTTTTCAAACATTTCTTTAGCTGTTTCATTGGTATCATATAAACTTTTTCCCATACCGCTAAACTGCGAACCTTGCCCAGGGAAAATATAAGCGTGTTTACCCATCTTAATAATTACTAATGAAGTTTTGAGCTGATAAGTTTTAGAAACTCACTGCGGGTTTCATTTTTTTCAAACTCACCTGAAAAGGCAGATGTAGTTGTTACTGAGTTTTGTTTTTGCACCCCTCTCATCATCATACACAAATGCGACGCCTCAATTACAACTGCTGCGCCTAAAGGATTTAAAGTTTCCTGGATAGCATTTAAAATTTGTGTTGTAAGCCTTTCCTGCACCTGCAACCGGCGTGAATAAACATCCACTACTCTTGCAATTTTACTCAGTCCTGTTATCCATCCATTGGGAACATAGGCAATGTGAGCTTTGCCAAAGAATGGCAGCATATGATGCTCACACATGCTGTATAACTCAATATCTTTTACAATTATCATTTGGCTCATCTCTTCATGAAACTTGGCAGAATTCAATATCTCCTTTGCATCAAGCTTATTGCCATGAGTAATAAACTGCATTGCCTTTGCAATGCGCCGAGGCGTTTTTAATAAGCCTTCCCTATCAGGATTTTCTCCTAATAAAGCCAATACTTCCCTGTAATTCTTTTCCAATTTAGCAAGGTCGTCTTCGCAATACTCTTCAATTTTTTTGTAACTCATAATTTATCTTTTTAATTGGCAGGATATTCAACAAAATTTCTTTCAGTTTCATAAAGCCTTATTTGCAGGTCAAATTTCTTATTGATCTTTTCTCTTAAAATATTATAAATAACAATTGCGATATTTTCTGCCGTTGGATTTAGATCTTTAAACTCTGCTGTATCGAGATTAAGATTTTTGTGATCAAACTTTTGTAACACATTTTCTTTAACCAGATCACTCAACATTTTTAGATCTATCAGATAACCCGTTTGCGGATCTGGCTCTCCAACTACTTTTACAATCAGGTCATAATTATGGCCGTGATAATTTGGATTATTGCATTTACCAAACACTGAAAAATTTTTTTCATCACTCCATGCAGGATTGTGCAACCTATGCGCTGCATTAAAATGTTCTTTTCTAAAAACTGCAACTCTATTACTCATTTTTTAAAGATAAAATTTTATCCCGAGCTATCGGGGGCCAAAATACTCTACATAAATTCTTTGAGTCTCATACAATTTAATACAATGCAATTGAACATCTTCCGGTAATTGAACCTGCAACTGCTGCCAGATACCTTTTGCAAGGTTTTCAGTGGAACATATTTGTCCCTTTAAAAAACCTACTTCCACATTTAAATTTTTGTGATCCAGTTTATCAAGCACATGTTCTTTAATAAGAATGCTCAATTTTTTTGCATCAAACAAAAATCCTGTGTCATTATTTATTTCGCCTTTGATAGTTATGTATAACTCATAGTTATGTCCATGCCAGTTTTCGTTTGCGCATTTACCAAATATTTCTTCATTCTTTTCTCTATCCCAGCATGGATTATAAAGCTTATGAGCAGCATTAAAATGTTCTACTCTTGTTAAGTATATCATTGAGGATTGAGAAAATTTTCTCAAAGGTAACAGAGAAACCCAAAGTTGTGGTTTCTAAATCCGAAATTTGTATTATGAAGATATTGGTAGTTGCAGCCACGCAGCAGGAAATAGCACCTTTTGTAAGACTGCATAATAATATTGAGGTACTAATTTGCGGAGTAGGAATTCCATCAACAGTTTATCATCTCACTAAAAAATTATTGAATGAAAATTATGACCTCGTAATACAGACAGGTATAGCAGGAAAATTTTCAAAGAAAATAAAAAAAGGCGAAGTAGTTGCAGTTGAGCAAGATGCTTTTGCAGATATTGGCGCAGAAGAAAATGGAGAATTCAAAACGATTTTTCAACTTGGTTTTGGTGACGAAAATAAATTTCCATTTAAAAAAGGATGGCTTGTTAATACTTCTGAAGTTTTACAAACATCACATTTAAAAAAAGTGAAAGCAGTTACTATAAACAGGATAAGAGAGAGGAAAAAACAAACGATGCAATTAAAAGAAATTTTTAATGCTGATATTGAAAGTATGGAAGGCGCTGCGTTTCATTTTGTTTGCCTGCAACAAAATATTCCTTTTTTACAAATCAGAAGCATATCAAATAAAGTGGGTGAAAGAGATAAAACAAAATGGAAAATAAAAGAAGCAATTGAAAATCTTAATCTCGAATTAAAAAACTTGGTTGAATTGCTAAATGGATAAATTGTTTTGACTGGCATTAGCAATAAAACAATTCAACAATAAAACAATGAAAAAATTAAGTATTGGATTTTCTCCATGTCCGAATGATACTTTTATTTTTGACGCATTGGTAAACAACAAGATTGATACCGGCGAGCTGGAGTTTGAAGTGATATTGGAAGATGTAGAAACCCTGAATCAACTTGCATTAAAAAATACTTTAGATATTTCCAAGATCAGTTATGGAGTTTTACCATTACTGTTAGATAGCTATCTTGTTTTGAACAGCGGCAGCGCTTTGGGAACAGGGGTAGGGCCGCTTTTGATCGCCAATAAAAAAATGGTTAATGAAGAAATTAGAAATTATACAGTAGCAATTCCAGGTGAACATACCACTGCACATATGCTTTTTAGTCTTGCCTTCCCGGAAGCAAAAAATAAAATATTCTTACGTTATGATGAAATAGAAAATTTTGTTTTATCATCAAAAGATAAAAATGTTGCAGGTGTTATTATTCACGAAAACCGTTTTACATACCAGCAAAAAGGTCTTATAAAAATTATTGATCTTGGGGAATTCTGGGAGCAAAAAAAACAATCTCCAATACCATTGGGAGGGATTGTTGCAAAAAGAAATATCGATCGTATATTATTAAAAAAAATAGATGGATTAATTAAACAAAGTATTGAATACTCTTTCAGTAATTATCCTGTGATCACTGATTATGTTCGTGAACATTCACAGGAAATGGAAGAGGATGTAATGCGAAAGCACATTGATCTTTATGTAAATGATTATTCAGTTAATTTGGGAGAAGAAGGGAAAAATGCTATAAAAAATTTATTGGGTTCAACTTCCAATAATGATTTAATATTCCTAAAGTAATTGTTGTTTAACCGATACAAATATTTGTTTTACAAGCCTGTTTTTATACTCTTTATTTCTGAATTGCTTTACCCACCTGATCCCCTTAACTGAATTGGTAAGAAATACTTCATCAGCATTTTCTAACTCATCTATTGAAATTTCTTTTTCAATTATCTTAAAACCTGCATGAAGTTTTTCAATTATCCATCTTCGCATAACTCCCGCCACACAGCCATCGCTTAAAGGAGGCGTATAAATAATGTCATCTTTTATAATAAAAATATTTGCAATGGTAGTATCGCAGACTCTATCATAATTATTTAAAAGAATACAATCATTTACTTTGATTTTTTTAGCATGCAAAGCTGCCATTATATATGGCAGGTAATTATTACTCTTAAGGTTGGCAAATTTATCGCACGATTTTTTTGCATCCGGATAGACATCTATAATGAGACCATTTGAATTTAATTCTTCGGTATGCTCAATACTCCATGTTTGTATTATATAATTTGGAAAATGATTCTCCGGATTGTATAAACCTCCATTGCCACGAAAAACCATCAACCGTACACGTGTAAAAGAATTATGTTGATTTTTTTTATATAACTCTAATATTTTGTTTTTAAGGTAAGGCGCTGTGAAATATTCAGGTAGCTGAAACTGCAGCATTTTCATTCCTGAGAATAAACGTTCAAAATGGTAATCACGTAATTGTATTACTCCTTTGTGCATCTTTAAAGTTTCAAATAAACCATCACCATATCTTAAAGAACGATTCTCCGGCGTAATAACGGCTGTGCCGTCTTTATATATCTTATCATTGTAAGTAAAAAAAATGCTCATTCAAAATATTGAATGAGCAAAAATAGAGGTATGAATTCTTATTGAATTATTTTATCTACAGATCTTCATCAAGTAATTTATGCTTAACAGCATACATAATTAAGCCAGCTGTACTTTTTGTACCGGTCTTAGTTTTAAGCTTATCCCTCATGGCTTCTACAGTTCGTGGGCTTAATTCAACAGCCTGGGCAATTTCCCGGGTGCTTTTTTCTTCACACATTAATTTAAGAACTGTAATTTCTTTATCTGTGAGCCGGGCATCCTCTGTCATAAATCTATGCGGCATTACAGCATTTTTTTGCCGAAGATTATTTAATAATGCCTGGTTGGTTAAGGAATTAAAGTAATATTCCTGCTCATGACAGGTTTTAATTGCTTCGTAAATTATTTCAGAATCTGAAGTTTTGGTAAGATAACTATTTGCGCCAAGCTCCATTAACTTAGTTATCATGCTGTGATCATCCATCATAGTAAGCATAATGACTTTTATGTGTGGATATAGCTTTTTTATTTCGGGTAAAGTAGCTATACCATCCATAATAGGCATTTGAATATCTAATAAAATTACATCAGGCTGTATGGCTTTTAATAACATAAGTAAGTGAGAACCATTATCAGCTTCAGCTATTATCTTAATATCTTTTTTAGAAGATAAAGCTGTTTTTACACCTGCCCTGTAAAGCACATGATCATCTGCAATTATTACTGTTATTGGTGTGATATTTTCCGATTTTAAAGACATATTAATGGGTTTTTACTTTTATAAGAATTTGGATAACGTAAAATTCTATGTTTTTTACCAAATACAAAATAGGAGAACTACTGAATTTAAGGTATAGTAATTATACGTGCACTTAACGCATAATCTCTCACAATAATTTTAAGCTACATAAATTGAGGTGTAAAAAATAATTATGTAGAAAGGATTACACAGATTTTAAAACAACATTTTTAATTTATATTTGTACCCCTTTCAAAATGAATGTATTTGTTTGAATTTATAGATTGGATAATATTTTGATGGATTATTACAAATCTTACAAATGGCTAACATTTCAAATATTCAAAGTCAACCAGTTATTAAAATTAATTGCAAATCTTCAAAAATAGCAACTTCTTACAGGGGCTTTACTTCTATAGACCAGGAAATTGAAAGAGAGATTGCCATGCAATGGTTTTCATCCGGTAAAAAAAGCAGCTTTTCTCAAAGAAATTTTTTATTAAAGAAGGAAAGTCTTTAGTCTTAATCAATCAGCTTATTACGCATCCCATACATAATTAGCCCGGCTATTGTTTTAGCGCCAACCTTAGATTTCATATTCTGGCGAATGGTTTCAATAGTACGTGGGCTTAAAAAAATTATTTTAGATATCTCTTCTGTGGTTTTATCCTGCGCAAGCAGTTGTAGTATTTTTATTTCTTTCTCATTAAAATTAACCGGTACTGTGCTTCCGTAATGCTGACGGACGTTTTTCTTTTGTATCAGCTTACCCATCACAGCATTATTTACAAGGGAATTAAAATAAAAATCATCGTTCATGCAGGTAATAATAGCCTTGTAAATTTCTTCGGGATCAGTGGTTTTTGTGAGATAAGCATTTGCGCCCATTTCCATCATCCTGTTTATCATTTGCTGATCATCATACATGGTTAAAACAATTATCTTGATATCTTCATATTCCTTCCGCAGCATTTCAATTGCATTTATGCCGTCCATTTCCGGCATTCTTATATCCATTAACAATACATCAGGTTTTTTTATAGCTACTTTGTGCATAAGGTCTTTACCATCCTCTGCTTCCCAAAGCATTTTTAAATTTTCTTTTCCGGCAAGCGCCATTTTTATTCCGTCCCTAAAAATTTTGTGATCGTCTGCAATAGCAATTTTAATTAAGTTGGCACTTGACATTAAATGAGTTCTTTAGGGTTTAGTAATCTCTGGTATTGATAACGCAATTTAAGCTTTGGTATTACTAATTGCTATATTAATATTTTATACTGGAAAATAGTAAAACACAGCGTAAATATACGCATTTTTATTACCGTTATTATACTACTGCCATTTGCATAACTACTTTAAAGTCTGTAATAATTACATAAGTAAAATAGAGCAGTTCTGCTCTTTTATCACTTTACAATCCAGGCTATATTTGTATTGTTGATTGACATTGGTATACTTTATTTATCCAATATCCTAAAATACCTGCCTGCCGGTAGGCAGGTCCAATTCAATCCAGTTTCTATTTGCTTTTGTGCTTGTGATCAGTGTCAATCAACATTTTTAATAAAAAGACCCGCTTTAAATCCAAAATAACCGAACTCCTGGTCGGTCATACTTAATACAATCTCCACGTAATGGTAAAAACCCTATGGTAATTCTCCCATTTACTGCATAGTAATTTTACTATTTTTTTATCGTACATTTACCTGATTTTTAATCGCAATTTTAGCTGTTTTTTCTGCCAAACCCCTTGCCTGTATTGGGTTTAATGGAAATTGACTATTCTATGTAGGGTTTATACCTGTTGTAAAAGTTTTTTTTAAGTGAGAAGTTAGTAGTCACGTTTTTCTTAGAAAAGCTTAAAAATGCTAAACAAAAAACTTACAATTATGACACAACATGAACTCTTAGAAACCAAAACCCTTGCTGAAGTTGGTGAAGACATTGGCTTAGCTGAAGGTATCCAATTAGTAAAAGCTTTTACAGAAGCAAACCCTGATGCAACAAAAGGTTATTACATTGGAAGAAATATCATTGACCAGATTTTAGCACAACCAGGTTGTGTTGGAATTAACTTTCGTAAATGCTTAACTGAAATTAACGAAGAGCATTTAGTTTACACAGGTGTTGATGCAGATGGCAAAGACATTATTGAATTTTCTGTTGTTACAAACACAGGTGATGTTGTAAAACAAAATGCCATTGTTGCTGACAGAAGTTGGATAAATTGTGATGAAATAGAGACAGCTGTAGAAACAATGTTTGGTTAATAGTTTTAATTTCCACTTAATCTTTTTATATTTGGCATAAATGGCCAATACTATAACAAAGATTTTACAAAATATTGCAAGTTTTTCTTATCTATTACCTTTAATTCTTTTTTTCGTATTCCAAAAGAATAACAGAAGCAAAGAGTTAAAGGTAATTTTGTTTTATTTTATTTATTGCGCTTTAAATGAAATTACAGCATTTTATCTGTTTCAGATAGCCCATCTTCCATTATTTTTTATCTATGATATATTTGCAGTAGTTGAATTCTGCCTGTTTTCCTGGTTCTTCTACCTTATCATTTTTAATGCAAAAATTAAAAGACTAATACTACCTGTTGTAATTCTCTTTTGCATTTTTAGCATTTCTCTTTATATCTTTTTACCAGAGAGTACTTCTTTCAGTTCAATAATTGCAGGAGTTGAAAGTGTATTAATAATTGCAATGTGTATATATTACTTCTTTGATCAGCTAAAAGAGTCGAATACTTTATTAATCTACTCATCCATTAATTTTTGGATCATTATATCCTTTTTAATTTATTTATCAGGAACGTTCTTTTTATATATCTACTCTGATAGTATGCTAAACAATAAAGCGTTTCTTAAGGAATATATAATAATCAACTCATCCTTTATTATTCTAAAGGGGATTTTGCTGGCAATAGCAATGCTGATGAAACCCGATAAAAATAATAATCAAACTATATTCCCCGAAGACAGACTTAATGCTGATTGGAATGCCAATCAATCCTTACAAAATTTAAACTAACGATTAAACCCTAACATGTATTTTCTTCAAGTAAATGGCTCTACAGGAATATCAGGCGTTTTATTTTTAGGTACGCTGGGGATGTTTGTAATGGCTATAGGCATTGTTGTATTTGTTATTTTTCATCAGCGCAGGGTTATTCGCTATCAACTGCAAATGAAACAGATGGAAGATGAAAAACAACATATCCTTTTACAGGCATCTATCCGTTTTCAGGAGGAAGAAAGGCAGCGTATTGCTGCAGACCTGCATGATGATGCCGGTCCGCTTTTAGCTACTGCACGTTTATATCTAAATGAAAATCTTATTCACCAGGAGCCAGCCGTTCAACTTCAATCCATTTATAGTGCCAAACAAATTATTGATGATGCTATCCAGTTAATAAGAAATATTTCGCATAGCTTAATGCCGCCTACACTTAAGAATTTCGGGCTTGAATCTGCCATGACAGACCTTTTTCAAAAAATTAATGGATCTGGGAGCTTAAATGCCACTGCCCGTTTTCATGATTACAGGCAACGGTTAAAACTGGAGCAGGAGCTTTTGGTTTTCAGGATCATTCAGGAACTGGTAACAAATATTATTAAGCATAGCAATTCGGGTTTTATTCATCTTACCCAAAATACAAATGGCAATAATCTTTATTTCCGCATCCATCATGACGGGCAGGGAATTATTCAATCAGAATTTGAAAAATTAAATCACACTTCAGCAGGCTTAGGTTTAAAAAATATTCAAAGTCGTGTAAAGGTTTTAAAAGGAAGAATCTTATTTGAAATAGATACTTCTCACACATATTATAAGGTTACTTTAGAAGTACCCAAAGAACCGTTGATATAATTTAATTGTAATGCTATACTTAGCAAATGTTTATCTTTAACTTGTTGTTCAGTTATGGATATAATAAAAGTTGCAATCGCCGACGATCATCAGATTTTTAGAAAGGGAGTCATCCTTTCTCTGCGACAATATAATAATATAAAATTTGTATTCGAAGCTGATAACGGTGAAGACCTGATTCAGAAAGTATCAGATAATGATCCGCCTGATGTAATTCTTATGGATTTAAAAATGCCTGTAAAAGATGGCATAGAAACAACCAAGTACCTTAATAAACATTTCCCCGCTATAAGGATTATTATTTTAACGATGTATGAGGATGAAAGATTCGTGGGTCATTTAATGGATAGCGGCGCTAATGGTTATCTTTTAAAAAGTACAGAACCATCTGAAATTAAAAAAGCGATCACAGATGTTATGCGTACAGGTTTTTATCTAAACAATTTTGTAAATAGAGTTTTGATCAAAAAAAATTATGCCAAGCAAAAATTTAATCCAAACTTAAACAGCGAAGTTGTTATAAGTGAAAGAGAAAAAGAAGTGCTTACATTAGTTTGTATGGAATATACTGCCCACGAAATTGCTCAAAAAATGGAGATAAGCGCAAGAACTGTTGAAGCTATAAAAGACAGGCTGATGGAGCGTTTTGGCGTGAAAAATTCAGTGGGATTGGTATTTTATGCAATGAAAAATTCTTTGATCGATTAGAGAAAATCTTTTACAAAATCATTTCTGGAATTGTTCCTTCAATAATTAACCTGCCGGCAGTTTTGTTTTTGATCTCATCTACGCTTACACCGGGAGCTCTTTCCAACAATTTAAATCCACTTTCTGTTACATCTAATACGGCTAATTCTGTAACGATTTTTTTTACACACTTTACACCGGTTAATGGCAATGTACATTTTGGCAACAACTTAGATTCACCTTTAGGATTTGTGTGCATCATAGCTACAATAATATTTTTTGCACTTGCTACCAGGTCCATTGCTCCACCCATTCCCTTAACCATCTTTCCCGGTATCTTCCAATTTGCAATATCACCTGTATCACTTACTTCCATAGCACCTAAAACAGTGAGATCAACTTTTCCTGCTCTTATCATTCCAAAACTCATAGCACTATCAAAAAATGCAGAACCAGGTATTGTAGTAATTGTTTGCTTGCCCGCATTTATCAGATCAGGATCTTCTTCACCTTCTATAGGAAATGGCCCCATGCCAAGCAATCCATTTTCTGATTGAAGAATCACATTTATTCCTTCGGGAATATAATTAGCCACCAAAGTTGGAATGCCTATTCCAAGATTTACATAATACCCATCTCTTAATTCTTTTGCAATCCGCTTTGCAATTTGATTTTTATCTAACATACCCCTGTCCCCTAAAGGGAACTTAGATTTAAGGTTTATAAATTTATTTTCAAATATATTCTAACATAAAACTTCAAAAAGAAAAACACTAAATAAAAAAATAAGTACTTCCTAAACTCCCCTTTAGGGGGTTTGGGGGATTCTTACTGTTCTTTGTTCAATTCTTTTTTGATAATTGTCTCCTTTAAAAATTCGATGAACATAAATACCAGGAGTATGAATATTATTGGGATCCAGTTCTCCTGCTTCTACCAATTCTTCCACTTCAGCAATGGTAACTTTGCCAGCCATCGCCATCAAAGGGTTAAAATTTCTGGCAGTTTTTTTATAAATAAGATTACCCTGTGTATCGCCTTTCCATGCCTTTACTATTGCAAAATCTGCATCAAATGCATATTCCATTAAATATTGTTTTCCATTAAACTCACGAATTTCTTTTCCTGTAGCTACTTCGGTACCAACACCTGCAGGAGTAAATATTGCAGGTATGCCATAACCGGCAGCCATACAACGTGTAGCTAATGTACCTTGCGGAATTAATTCTGCCTCAAGCTCTCCATTTAGTAATTGTCTCTCAAATTCTGCATTTTCTCCTACATAAGATGAGATCATTTTTTTTACCTGCTTTTGCTGAAGCATTAATCCAATACCAAAATCATCTACACCTGCATTATTGGAAATACAGGTAAGATTTTTAATTCTTTTCTTTACTAATGCAGCAATGCAATTTTCGGGAATGCCGCACAATCCAAAACCTCCTAACATCAATACTGCTCCATCATTTATATCAGTTACGGCATCATCAGCATTTTTATAAACTTTATTAATCACGCTAAATTTATTTATTGCTTACAGTATCCTTCAACATTCTTTTTTTTGTAAGCGGAATCTCTAAATTACTTTTTCTTGTTTGCTGAGCATTTATACTATCCAACATTGTTCTCATTATATCAGGATGATTTGTATAATAAGTATAACTCTTTTCAAATTGTTCTTCACTAATGTTATGAATTAAAAATACTTTCTTAGTAAGCTTAACACTTTCATCAGCTAATGATTTAGCTGAATCACTTTTAACTAATTGCTGAGAGAGGGCATCCGCTCTTAAAACATCCCATAATACCTCCTGCATTTTTTTTGGTTTAATAATTCCCGATGGCGTTGACTCTTTGCAGGAATAAAAGAAAACTGAAATCGAAATTATTACAATGCATCTTATCATTTTAATCCTTCTTTATATTTAGAAGTGTTTGAAATATCCAGGCGCTGCAGATATTCCAAAGCTTTTGATTTTTCCGGTGGTGAAGCTTTAGAAAATATTTTTATTAACTCCTGTGTTTTTCCCTGAAAGAAAAACTGTAAGATCATAGTATTTGGATTATCGGTATTAAAATTATTCAGCAGACTTAGAACATTTAAAATTTCATTTCGTGCTACAATCTCTTCTTCATATAATTTATCCATACCCATTCTATAAAATCGATAATATGCATCATGAATAAGTGTATAACGACTGTTGAGTAAATTTTCTACCAGCCAGTAACGATTTCTCGTTCCGTCAAAGGCTTTCCAACCTGAAATATTTCTCCCCTCAGGTGCATTGTTTACAATGTTTTGGGCTTTTTGAAAATAAAGATCACCTCCTCTTTGAGAAAAAGAATCATAATCCAATCCAAGAATAATGTTGATATAATAAGCAATTACAGCAGTAAGATTAGCAACCAGAGGGTCTGTTCCTGCAACACGATTTTCATTAAATTCCAATTGCTGAAATTCAGAATATTTAAAGATTATCTCATTATCCTGGAAATTAATTATAGGTGATAAATAAGATGAATTAAATACAGGGCGGGCTGATTGAATGGTTAATGATGCTTTATACACATTTGCATCGTTAGTAGATTCAAGATTTAATAGAAAGCTGCAATCAATTTTTTCTTCAGGAGAAAAATTATCAGTTGTCCACTTACGGTTATTGATAAAGTTGTTTAAAGCAGTTTGCAGAGTTTGAAAAGTTTTCTTATCTACATTTCCTCCTACCCTGTTTGATAATACATTTATCCTTGCACGTAATTCCTGCGCCTTTACAACGTTTACAAATAAAAAAATAGTAATAGCAAAAAATAATCTACACATTTTTGTATTGAATGATGGTGTTTACAATGTCTTTAGCAACAAGTTTTTTAGATTTTTTTTCAAAATGGAATTCATTTCCATGTTTATCAAAAATAGCAATTTTGTTAGTGTCAGTACCAAACCCTGCTCCTTCATCATTTAATGAATTCAAAACGATAAGGTCAATGTTTTTCTTTTCTAACTTAGATAACGCATTTTCTTTTTCATTATTGGTTTCTAAAGCAAACCCAACTATTATTTGATCTTTGTTTTTTTGCTCTCCCAGTTGTTTTAAAATATCATTTGTTTTTTTTAAACTAAGCGTAAAAACATTTTCTGTCTTTTTAATTTTTTTTAATGAAAAATTCTGTGGCATATAATCGGCAACCGCTGCAGCCATTACAGTTATATCTATTTTTGAAAAGTTGTTCATGCAAGCATCATACATTTCCTGGGCTGAGGTAACTTTTACTGTATGTATATTTTTACTAACATCTATATCGGATGGACCTAAAATTAAGGTAACATCTGCTCCCCTGCCGGCAAATTCTTCGGCAATTGAAACACCCATTTTGCCCGAAGAGTGATTACTAATAAACCTTACAGGATCTATAGCTTCATGAGTAGGACCGGCTGTTATTAAAACTTTCTTGCCTGCTAATTCATTGCTTTCAAAAAAAAAATTGTGCAGGTATTGCATAATTTGTGCCGGTTCTGCCATTCGTCCGTCGCCAAATAAACCACTGGCTAATTCTCCATTGTCAACAGGTATTATATTATTTCCAAAAGATCTTATCTTATCAATATTTAATTTGGTTGAAGGATGATGCCACATATCTTCATCCATTGCAGGAGCAACTATTACCGGGCAGGTTGCCGATAAATATATTGCGAGCAATAAATTATCGCAAAATCCATTTGCCATTTTTGCCAGTGTATTGCAACTTAAAGGAGCTATCAACATAACATCAGCCCATCGCCCAAGGTTAACATGATTAGCCCAGGAAGTTTCATTAAAAAGATCAATTAAAACTTCATTTTTTGATAATGTAGAAAAGGTAAGCGGTGATACAAAATCTTTTGCCGAGGGGGTCATTATCACTTTTACTTCTGCACCGGCTTTTATTAATAAGCGAACTAATAAAATAGCTTTATAAGCAGCAATGCTGCCTGTAACTCCTACTAATATTTTTTTACCGGAGAGCATTAAATAAAAACGACGATTAAAAACAATCGTCGCTAAAATTATATTTTCTTATTTAAAGATTAGCATAAACTTTAAAGAAGTATTTAAACATTTAACTAAAAAGATCATCTTCATTTTTACGATAATATACCTTGTTATCCATAAACTCGGTAGTTGCTAATAAAGCAGGGTTAGGCATTCTTTCGTATGCTTTGGAAATTTCAATTTGCTCTTTATTTTCATGGATTTCCTCAAGGCTATCCGTATGGCTTGCAAATTCTTCCAGTTTATTATGCAATTCTTCTTTTAAAGAAATATTAATTTGGTTGGCTCTTTTAGCTATAACAGCAATAGATTCATATAAATTGCCGGTTTTAGCTTTAATATCTGTTAGGTTTTTTGTTTCTACAACATTGCTTGTGTTAGCGCTTTGTTGTCGTCTTAGCTTGCTCATTTTGTAATTCTTTAATGTGATTTAAACTTAAGTTATTATAATCTTGTGCGTCTTTTAATAATTTACTTTCGGGATATCTATCAGTAAAATCATTAAACTCTGATAGTACCTTCTCATACCGTTCCTGCTGCTTTTCGGCTACACTTAATTTTGCAAATTGATAAAATGATTTAATGCTCATTAATTTGTATTCGTCTCCTTTTACTGATTCGGGGTAGTTATTTAATAAATTTGTAAACGCAATACCTGCAGCCCTGTAATGCTGTAATTTATAATATAATTCTGCACTTTTAAACTCCTTAACTTCCAGTTTAGCACGGCTTTTATCAATAACGTCAAGCGCACTTTTTAATCTTGAAGAGTTTGGATGTGTATTAATAAATGTTTGCATCATACCAATTGCCTTTGATGTATTAGTTTGTTCCAAATCAACCTTGGGTGATTCAAGATAGTATGTATAGGCATGCATATAAGCTATTTCCTCTTCTTTTGGACTATTAGGAAAAACTTCTAAAAATCCTTTAAAAAGATTTTCAGCATCAGCATAATTTTTTTGAAAATAGGAGCAGTATGCATACTTATAATATAGATCCTCAAATTTTTGCGTGCCTTTAAATACAGGAAACAATTCTATATATAATTGTTCTGCCTGCTTATACTTCTTTTTATAAAAATATTCATCCGCCTTTTTCAGTTGATAATCATAGTCCTTACTCTTAAGAACTTTACTAAAATCACTGGTACAGGAGACAACAGCAAAAGAGGTAATCAATAATATGCTTAATAATCTCATAAAGAAGCGCAAATTTACGTTTTTAAACAGATATTTTTATAAAAATACCTTTTATCAGGCTTATTAAATTTAAGATTGGCAAATAAACAGGTGATTTAATAATATATTATGAAAAACCCTCCGATTGCCCAAAGGGCTTTCATTAAGCAAAAAGTGAAACTTGCCTGCTTTACACAATAAAAATAAGTATAGATGACAGTAAACATTTCTATAATTTCAGTAATTATCTGTTTCTGCACTATATTGCCTGCTTATCATTATGCATTTCCCAAAAAACCTTATAGCGGAAGAATTAAGAACTTTTGAAAAAAAGTTTGAAGAAGCAGTTAAAAGCCAAACCTCTTTACTTGACCGCATAATGAAATATATTATTAAGCGAAAAGGCAAACAATTAAGACCCATGTTTGTTTTTTTAAGTGCTAAACTTCATGGCCCCGTAAATGAATCTACTTACCGGGCAGCCGCATTGGTAGAATTATTACATACGGCTACTTTAGTGCATGATGATGTTGTAGATGAATCACTGGAAAGAAGAGGCTTTTTTTCAATAAATGCGTTATGGAAAAATAAAATTGCAGTATTGGTTGGCGATTATCTTCTTTCAAAGGGATTGTTGCTTGCAACCGAAGCAGGAGATTTTAAACATCTCCATATTTTATCAGATGCTGTTAAACAAATGAGCGAAGGCGAATTGCTGCAAATTGAAAAGGCAAGAAAATTAAATCTCAAAGAAGATATATATTTTGAGATTATAAGAAGTAAAACCGCATCACTGCTTTCTTCGGCATGTTGTGTTGGGGCATGGAGTACAAGTAAAGATGAAACTATTGCTGAAAAAATGAAACTTTTTGGTGAAAAAGTAGGGATTGCCTTCCAGATAAAAGATGATCTGTTTGATTATGGAAATGAAAATATTGGTAAGCCAACAGGCAATGATATTAAAGAAAAAAAATTAACGCTTCCATTAATTTTTACATTGAATAATGTAGAAGCTTCAAAAAAACGAGAGATAATTTATATTATCAAAAACCAAAATAAAAATCCAAAAAAAATAAAAATAGTTTTAGATGCAGTAACAAATGCCGGTGGAATAACTTATGCAACTAAAAAGATGAATGAATACAGAGATGAGGCATTATCTATTTTATATCAATTTCCTGAAAGCGACATCCGCAAAGGTTTGGAAGAATTAGTAAGGTATACAACAGACAGAAAATATTAAATACAGTGCAAAAAAGATGGAACATATTAAAAGCAGATGAAGAAAAAGTTGAGGCGTTACAACGATCCCTCACCATTAGTAAAGTATTATGCAAAATACTTGTGCAACGAGGTATCGATACATTCAATAAAGCCAAAAACTATTTTCGTCCGCAGTTATCTCATTTGCATGATCCGTTTCTTATGAAAGACATGGACAAAGCGGTTGATAGAATTTTATCAGCAATAAAAGAAAATGAAAAAATTCTTGTCTTTGGAGATTATGATGTTGATGGCACCACTTCTGTTGCCTGTATGTATAGGTTCCTTAAAAAAAAATTACAACCACAAAATATTGAATTCTACATTCCTCACAGATACAGGGAAGGATACGGTATAAGTAAGATGGGTATTGACTTTGCTAAAGAAAATAATTTCATGCTTATCATCTCACTTGATTGCGGAATTAAATCAATTGATCTTATTGCTTATGCTAAAACTTTAGGTCTTGACTTTATAGTTTGCGATCACCATTTACCTGATGATGTATTACCACCTGCAATTGCAATTTTAAACCCAAAACAAAAAGATTGTAACTATCCTTATAAAGAATTATGTGGTTGCGGAGTTGGCTTTAAACTTATCACTGCGCTTTCACAACGCCTGAATATTCCTGAAAATGAATATCTCTCTTACCTGGATCTTGTTGCAACAGCAATTGCAGCTGATATTGTACCGCTAACAGGAGAAAACCGTGCGCTAGCTTTTTATGGCTTAAAAAAAATAAATGAAAATCCTTGCGCTGGTATAAAAGCTTTGATGCAGCTAAGCGGCGTTAAAACAAAATTCAGTATAAACAATGTTGTTTTTATAATTGCTCCAAGAGTAAATGCTGCGGGCAGAATGGATGACGCAAGAAAAGCGGTATTAATGTTTGTTGAAGATGATTTTAATAATGCCCTGGAATATGCAGAAATGCTTCATAGTGATAATATTGACAGAAAAGATGCTGACAGCACAATTACGGAAGAAGCATTATCCATAATTGATGGTGATGAAATTCTAATGAAAAGAAAATCAACAGTTCTATTTAGATCACATTGGCATAAAGGTGTTGTAGGAATTGTTGCCTCAAGATTAATAGAAAAATATTATCGTCCTACAGTTGTATTAACACAAAGCGGCGAGGTGGTTTCGGGCAGCGCAAGAAGTGTTACAGGCTTTAATTTATATGAAGCCATCCATGCATGCCGTGAGCATCTGATTGGCTATGGCGGACACTTTGCGGCTGCAGGTTTAACTATGCTTCCTGGCAGTGTAGAAGCCTTCAGCAATAAATTTGAGGAGATAGTTGAATCTATTATCGAGCCTCATTTATTGATACCTGAAATAATAATTGATGCCGAAATAAATTTTAAAAATCTTACCAAAGGATTTTACAATATTATCACTCAAATGGAACCTTTTGGTCCGGAAAATATGCGACCTGTTTTTATCACTAAAAATGTTGTTGATACTTCATGGTCAAAGATTGTAAAGGAACAACATGTCAGATTCATCGTAAAACAGGATAATATTATTTTCACAGGAATAGGATTCAACATGGCAGATAAATTTTATTTACTGCAAATGAATAAACCACTCGATATAGTTTATACTTTGGATGAAAATGAATGGAATGGAGAAAAACATTTGCAACTTAAAGTGATTGATATAAGATTAACAGAAATGCAATCAGCTTAATAAAATTTGATGAAATATTTTTACTACCTGAGATTATTTTTTTTCATCTCTTTTAACTGGAATATAAAATTGGCATGGTTCACTGTTTACCATGAAATAAGAGGAGAAAAAAAATACAACATCAACACCAGTAAAATAGAAGATGTAAAAAAGCTTTCAATCAAAGGAGATAATGTTGAACATGCAGAACTTTACCAGGGAGCAAACTATTATTTACTGGAAAAAGTTTTTGATTATTTAGAAACAGTTGAAGTAAATAAAAACATAATAGATTATGGATGCGGCAAAGGCAGAGTGCTTACTGTTGCTGCTTATTATGGATTTTCAAAAATCACAGGTGTTGAATTTGCCAAAGAGTTATGTGATGTGGCAAGAAAAAATATTATACCTGTGCAGCAAAAATTTCCTCAGAAAATATTTAATGTTATCCATGCCAATGCGGTTGATCATAAAATCGAGAATGATACAAATGTGTTTTTCTTCTTTAACCCTTTTGATGAAGTTGTAATGTTAGCTGTTGCAAAAAATATTTTGCAATCTTTAAAAGAAAATCCACGGGAAGTTTATGTTGTTTATTTAAACCCGGTTCATAAAGAAATATTTTTAAGCGCAGGCTTTGAACA
>OCZT010001051.1_pt1 | contig 28394 bp, 24 predicted proteins | sample 1539031 | NCBI WGS metagenome assembly OCZT01 (sample SAMEA3539308, study PRJEB22396) | soil metagenome | biome: tundra; feature: field; material: soil | place: USA | collected 2010-05 | depth 0.15 m | reverse complement strand
CCGTGGCGGCTCAGTCGGGGAGTGGCTCAGCCTGGTAGAGCACCTGGTTCGGGACCAGGGGGTCGGAGGTTCAAATCCTCTCTCCCCGACCAAATATTTTGCAATCAATCAATTGCGGTGTTTGTGAGACACGCGTCAGACGTGTAGTTCGACGGTTCCAGGTCCTAATTTTACCGGCCAACTGCTGTTCACAATCAATGACTTAGGAATTGAAATGAACCCCCAGCGGAAGAACCAGGGGGTCGGAGTTTCAAATCCTCTCTCCCGCCAAATTCTAAAGCACTTATCGGAACTCTCAGTGGGCGCAATTGGGCGCAATTCAGGAAGCGTGAAGCCCAACCCCACCCTCTGTGCTGGGGATTGTGCCCGGGGGGTTGTTGGTATAATGGGCAACTGCCACCGCTACCAACGCCGCTGTTTTTATCTTGTCCGGTGCATCGCTCAGGTACCGGCCGCAGAGCACCCATCTGGAGAAGCAATTGGGTGGCACGGCTCCTGTTCTTTAGCGGCTCGATCGCTCGATCGGAAAGGTCCCGCCGCTTGGCGCTCAGGTCTCGCTGCTCGATCCAGTGGCGTTCACCTGTTTTACAAAACCTTTTGTGCCCTGAATACCGCCCTCAGACTTCCCTCAAGGGCGTTTGACAGGACTGATCCGGTGAAACTTCCTGCAACAGGACTTCTGGCCCGCTTCGGTCCAAAATAGACTACCAATGGGAGGGAAGCACTCCCGAATGGGCGGGTCTCCCGGTTTGCCCAACTCAATTGCTCAACATGCAGATTCCAGCCGGGGATGTGTCAGATGGCAACTAAGAATTCAGCCGTTTGGCGTTGTTGTCTGCTCGAACAATCCTCATGGGGTATCGGAAACAGCGTTTCGCTCCACGAACCATGGCACCGCTACGCTTGCCCACCATAGCGTGAAATATCTGGCGATACTCCCAGTAATGGAGACTCAAATGCGCCCTTGCGCCCTACCGGTGCGTTTCAATGAACAGCAGAATCGTCAGGACAACTCTGGGCACCTCCCGCTGTTGACTATTCTCTACATTCGCTGAAGGTCTGCCCGGAGTTAGTCAATGATGTCCTGGACTGAGACCGAACTGACAGCCTTGCTCTGGTGGGGAGTGGAGTTGTGGTGCACCATGAACATGGCTGCTAAGGACCGTAGGAAATCGACGGCGATGTCGTTCCCACTTCCCGCCCGGTAGTTCGAACATGCAGCCTGGCGACGATCACGAAGCTAGTGATGGGAAAGTGGAAGAAGTTTTCTACTTTCTAAAATGCGGCAGGACTTCATCGCCGAACAGCTTTGCTTGGCCCGTGCGATCGTCGCCCCAGATTTCGAGCATGATGTGAGTGCAGCCAGCGGCGCGGTATTCTTCGATCTTCTGAATGCACTCGTCAGGCGTGCCCGCGATGGGACAGACTTTGCGGAGTAGTTCATCGCTGACGGCCCGCGCGGCGGCTTTGCGGCCACCCTTTTCCATGGCGTCCGCTACCGGCTGCAGCTCTTCGAAGGTGATGCCGGCGGATTGGAGCAACACGTCGGCCGAGCCTTTGATGTTCTGCACTTTATTGGCAAGATACATGCTAGCTTGCTCGCGCGCACCTTCTCTGCCTTTCTTCGAATCGCGCCCAATACTGCCTACGATCACGCAGCCGAGGATCAGCTTGGAAGCATCTTTGCCCGCTTTCGCCGCGCCCTCTTCCATATTCTTCTTCGAGTAGCGCACGAACGCGGGAGTGGTGATCGACGCCGTGAGTAGTCCATCGCCGACCGACCCCCCCAGTTTTTGCATCGCGGGTCCAGTTCCCGCAACATACACAGGAGGAACGGTGCGTGGGGTGTGCGCATCGCTCTTCAGCGGTGGAACGCTGGCGGCGAACACTTTGCCCTGATATTCAAACTTGTCGCCCTTGAGTACGCCGCGGATGACTTCGATGCTTTCCCGCATCACGGTGGCTGGGCCGACTTTCTCGCCTTCCCCCTCGCCGATTTCTTTCATGAAGATCTTCGATGCGCCCAAGCCCAGCAGAAAGCGGTCGCCGGCCAGATCCTGCATAACGCGCGCCTCCATCGCGATCTGCACCGGATGACGTGTGTACGGCGAAATAATTCCCCAACCGAGTTGAATGCGCCGGGTCTGGCTGGCGATGACGGCAAGAATTGCGGTCGAGGAGCGGGCTTCAAAGGAATGTTTACGCCACCAGGGGTAGGCTTCCGCAATCCAGAAAGCGTCGAAACTGGCGTCCTCGCAGGCCTTGGCCATGGCTGCGGTTTCGTGGACGGGCTCCATGCTGAGTTGAAGAACTCCGATGTTGAATGGGATGGTCATGATGGCTTTGGCTCCGTATTAGTTCTTTGACTCCGTATTAGTTCTCAGGAAATACAAACTCCAGTGATTCCGGGCCGGTCGCTTCCCGAGGCTTGCGACCTGACCCTAAGACCTCGTTAGTCCGGGTCGGTCCAGGCGAGTTCCAGGCCTTTGATCAGTTCCCAGACAGCTTTGTTCAACGGCGTGGGAATGCCTTGGTTCTCACCCCACTTCACGATTGCGCCGTTCATGAAATCAACTTCGGTCGGGCGCTTGGCGAGCACGTCCTGCAGCATCGAGGCGCGGTGCTTGCCGGGAGCGTTCGCCCCTTTCTGCACTAGGGCGCGCGGATCGCCGTGCAGTTCGATATGAAGCGCACGGGCGACGGCCTCGCCTTCGACGATCAGATCGTTGAAGAGCTGACCGGTTGGCCCGAAACGCGTGGCGGCGCCGTGATGCAGCAGCGTCAGGGCTCCGACGGGGTTGGTGGCAGCGTTGAAGATCAGCTTGGTCCACTGCGCGCCGCGGGCGTCTTTCAACGGAATTACATTCATGCCGGAGCGCGTGATCAGGCCGGCCAGTTCTTCGATCTTGGACATCGGCGTGTTCGTCGGTTCAAAGGGACCAATCCAAGTGTCGCCCTTGATGTCGAAGCCGATGTGGCCGGGAGCGATGGGATGTCCGGCGGGGAAGGTTGTGCCCCGAATCACGTACCTTACGTGTTCCGCGATGATCTCCTCGTTGCCGACGCCGTTTTGAACGGAGCAGACGGCGCTATTTTCGTCGAAGGCGCGGGCCACCTGCGCGATCGCACCGCGCGTGTGGATGGCTTTGGTCGCGACGATGCCATAATCGCAGCGTGGAAGTTCGTTGGGATCGCTGGTGGCATTCAGTTTTGCAGTGAAATCGGCGGCTCCGGAAATGCGCAGCCCATTCTTGCGGATGGCTTCGACGTGATCCTTCCAGACATCGTAGACCCAGATTTCGGCCTCGCTTGTTTGGGCGAGGTGTGCGGCAAAGAGGCTGCCGACAGCGCCGCAACCGACGATGCAGATTTTCAACAAAGTCACCCTCCAAGAGTCAAGCTAAGTCAGAAGTCAGATGGCAAAGCATTTTCCCGCTCTCCCGCGTCTCCTCACCGTTAAAGAATTTCCACGGCACATCGGCCAGGCACTCGCCTTCGGTCTTGCCGATTCGATATGTGTCCTGGGTATAGAGGCAGACCTTGCCGTCCTGATCGACGACCTGCGGATGGAGTGAAAAGATCATGTTCTCTTCGAGCGGAACCTCGCTCTTTGCGCCAATCGCAGGATACTCAAGCATGGTCATGCCGATGCTATGGCCGGAAAGATGACCGAGAGTGAATCCGTGCTTGGCGAACGAGTCGGCAAGCGTGCGATGCACGGTGGAAGCAAGTTCGCCGTGACGCATCAACTTGCGCGCTGATTCCATGGCGTGCGGATAGGCGTCGGCCATCTTCTGCGTGGTCGGGCTGGGCTTGCCCTGAATCAGGGCGCGCGAAAATTCAACCCAGTAGCCGCCGGCTCCGGTGACTTCGAGCGAATACAGGAGAAGATCGTCGCCGGCAACTCGGCGATGACCGGGAACTTTGAAGTACGCGTTGGCCTCTCCGTGTTCACCGGAGAGCAGAATATTCATCATGCGCGGGCCGGCGCCGCGAGCGAAGAAACGCTCGACCGCGGGCGCCATGATTTCGGCTTCGGTCTTGCCAGGCGTGTAGCCGGCAATCAGCGCCCAGAAGCCATCGACGACGATGTCCATGGCGTCGCGGACTTCCACCAGTTCTTCTTCGCTCTTGACGGCGCGCGCCATGTCGAACTCCCGGTCAAAAGGAACGAGTTCGAACGGACCTTGCGCGAGTTCGCGGTAGTCGCGCACGGCCATCACGAAGTCCATGCCAAAAGTACCGACGCGCTTCCATTTGCGCTCAATGCCTCGGTCGCGCAACCACTGGCCGGGAACGTTGGGCCAGACCTGATCTTTCACCCAAGGCTTCGTTTTGTCGCCGATCCAACGAGCTTCGCGCGGAAAGACGAGCGTGGGTTCGTCTTCAAGCGGGATGACGACGTATACGTAACGATGAACGATTTCGAATCCGGAGGTGTAGAAAACCGCTCCCTCGAATCCGGCGTATTGATTGCCGCAGACGATGAGAGCGTCCACTCCAGCGGCTTGCATGCGGGAGCGGATGTTTTTGTAACGGCGATCGATTTCTTTCGGACTTGGCAAAAGGACCTCTGACGCCCAGCAACGGAAAGGGCATCTGATTTCGAAAAACCTACGGCATCGCTAACGCGATATGAACTCGGTTACGCGCTGACTCCGCATAATTCGGCGGCGGTTAAGGCGTAAATCTTTGTGATGTCCACTAATGTTTGAATGCGGACTTTTTCTCCTTCTTTGTCGCGCGGACCGCTGGAGGGGCCGTAGTTCACGGTCTCGACTCCGAACCGGCTGAGAACGCTGGCGTCGGAGCACCAGGTGACGACTTCCCGCTCCGGCGTTTTGCCGGTGATGCGCTCGTGATTGCGGTCGATGGCACGGATCATCTCGTGCTCTTCGCTGATGCGCGCGCCGGGGACTGAGACGTAGGTTTCGAATTCCAGGCCCCAGTCGGCATGCGCTTTTTCAAGGTCGAAGAAGACGCGCTGGATCTCGCGCCGCGCTTCGGCCATGGGGATGGTGGGAGGGACCCGCACATCGAGGAACAAGTCGGTTTTTTCAGGAGTACGGCTGGCGCGCCAAGCGTGTCCGCCGCGGATACCGCCGAGATTCACCAGGGCCTTCTTGCCGCCGTAGCTTGCCTTCTTCTCCCATCCTTCAATCCACTTCAGAAGGGGCGGCATGAGTTCGAGCATGCGGCGGATGGAATTCATTTCTTCGCGGCCCTCGCAGAAGGCGGTATGTACGTAAATCCCGGTACACGAGATGCGCACCCACAGGGAACCGAAATGTTCAAGAACGACGTGCATGTCGGTGGGCTCGCCGAGAATGCACATGTCGGGCAGCACTCCATGGTTGACGAGGTAGTGCGTGCCGTATCCGTAACCTCGATACTCTTTGCCTTTGAATTCGCCCCACTGCGTCTTTTCGATTTCGCCGGCGACGGCGGCGATGATGACGTCGCCTTTCAAGCGTACGCCGGCGCGCTGCAGCGCTCTTACCGCATTGGTGTAGCAGACCAGCGCGCCCTTCATGTTGTAGATGCCAAGTCCGTAAATGAAACCATCCTTGACCACGGCGTGCGGTTTGTAGCCGAGACCGGTTAGAAATTCTTCCTGGCCAGTGTTGGAGGTATCCATGTGGCCGTTGAACATCAGGTTCTTGCCGCCGCCCGATCCTTTCCAACGGCCGACCACGTTGGCGCGCGCTTCTTCGACTTCCTGCCAGGTGATGTCGAGGCCGAGCTTCTGCAGCGCGGATTGCATGTACTGCGCCATCTGCAGTTCTTCGCCGGTCGGGCTGGGGATGTTGATCACGTCGGTAGACATGGAGACGATTTCGTCTTCGCGCACTTCGGCGAGAATGCGGTCGATGAGTTTTTCATCGAGGCTGGAAGCGTATTTGATGTTCGTTTCAGGCACGGTTGGTGGTTTGCAATTCGCTGTTCGCCAACTTCCCACTGCCAGCGCTACTTTTTGCCAGACGGAAATCGTCTGGGTCGGTGCACAACTTCTCGTTGCCGGTTTCGGTGATCAGAAAATTGTCTTCCAAACGCAGGCCTCCGCCGCCAGGCCAGTAAATGCCAGGCTCGATTGCCAGCACCATGCCTTTTTTTATAGTGCCGGTGCCTGCCTGGTGCGCGTAGGGCCACTCGTGGGCGCGGGCACCGACGCCGTGGCAGATGGGGTGGGAGGGCTGTCCGGGGTATCCACCTTCGGCGATGCGCGCTCGAATGAGCTTGTCGAGTTCGGGAAAGCTCGCTCCCGCGCGCGCGAAGGAAACGGCGCCGTTGAAGACTTTAAGCAGTAGGTCGAGCAGCTTGTGATACTCGGGCTTCAATTCGCCGGGGCAGGCATTCTTGGTCAGATCGGTCCAATAGCCATCGGCGCAGACCCAGATTTCGAACAGGGTTGGCTCGTCTTTCTGAATCGGGCGATCGCCGGTGGCGGTGAACGTGGCGATTCCCTTGCCCGACCAGATCAGCGTGAAGGCGCGCGCCATCTCGACTTTCCCCTTGTACCCGACGCCGATTCCATGCACGAAGCCTTCATACATCGCGCCCACTTCGCTTTCTTTCATGCCGGGACGCATGTGCTCGCGCGTGTAGTCCATGGCGAGGGCTGCGAGTTCATTGGCTAAGCGCATGCGCTCGACTTCCTGAGCGGTCTTGATCGAGCGGACTTCGTTGAGGAGCGGCGTCGCGTCCACGACCTCGCCGCAAAATTTCTTGAACGATTCGAAATAGGACAGCATAAAGGTGGTCGGCTCGCCCACCATGCGGTCGGCAGACTGCGTGCCCATGTTGAGTTCGACGGCAACTTTGTCGGTCAGGCCGCGTTGCTTCAGGACTTCGTAGGCGCGGTCCCAGGCGCGGAACTGCGGCGGGCGCGGATCGCGCTCGTCATAGCCCTTGAAGTAGAGAATGTCTTTTGTCCACGAGTTCCGCTCGGCGTCAGCCTGCTGCGGCTCGAGGGCAATCAATGTGGGCTCGCCATCGCGCGGAAAAATAACGGCGTCGTAGCCCTTCATGCACCAGTAATTGGTGAGGTAGAGAACATTATCCGGCGCGCGGCAGATCAGGGCGGAGAGATTCTGATCTTTCATCTGGGCGCGGACGCGATCGAGTTTTATTTTGTCTACGGGCCAAGTCATAGCAATCTCAATGTACGGTTACGGCTTTATTTTCGTCCTGAAAATCCCAGGCTGCCTCTTTGCCTTTGATGAGCCGGTAGACCGCGGTGTGCAGAGGCGCGGCGATACCGACGCGCTCCGCTTCGCGAGCGATGGCTCCGGAGAGAAAATCGATTTCAGTCGTCAACTTATGGCGGACATCGTAAAGCATGGAGGGCGGGTGATTGGTCGCGGCGCCGACCCGGTTCATCTCCCATGGATCTTCATGCAGGCGAACGCTGGCGGCCTCGGCCACTCTCTTGCCCTCATCGATTAACGCATGGAGCAGATGGCCGAGGTCGGAGAATTTCGCTTCGTTGGAGAAGTGCGGCGAGTGCGGCAGGCCGGTCAGGGCGGACACGCTGTTCACCGAGGCATTAAAAATCAGTTTGGACCACTGTGCCGGACGGGCGTCTTCGAGCGCCTCGGCTTTGAGGCCGCCGGCGACGATGAGATCCGCAGCTTCTTTGACGACAGAGAATGGCGTGCCGGTGGGCTCGAAGGGACCGATCCAGGTTGGAGTGTCGAGTTCATACTGCACGTGTGTGTCACTGTGGCGCGTGCCGCTCATGAAAGTGGTGGCGCGGAGGACGTAACCGTGCGTGAGGGTAGCGATGATTTCTTCACTCCCGACTCCGTTCTGAGCGGAGAGGACGGCTCCGTGATCGAAGCGGCGACCCACCAGGCGAAATGATTCTTTCACCTGAGTGGCTTTCGTGGCGACGATGCCGAGATCGCAGTCCGGCAAGTCTTCTGGGTTGGTCGTGGCCTTTAACGGAACAGCGAAGTTGTGCGTTCCGGTAATGCGCAGGCCCCTGCGGTTGAGTTCAGCAGCGTGATCTTCGCGGCGAACGAATGCCCAGACCTCGGCGACGCGCGCCAGGTGCGCGGCGTAGAGGCTGCCGATCGCACCGCAACCGATAATGCAAACTTTCTTCATCCCGTCCTAAACCCGCTTCTCCAACTTCACTAACTGAGCGAGTTGTCCACTTTTGTGATGCTTCAGCGAGCGGAAGATGCTGTCGGCGTTGTTAAAGGAGTCGTCGATGAAGATACCTCGCGTAAACAACGCGTCCTGCAAGGTCGCTGAAATCGTGTGGATCGGAGCTGCGCCGCCTTCACCCATACCCTTGGCGCCACTGTAGGTGAAGGGCGAAGGAGTCGAAATGTGGCCATATTTGATGTTCGGAATGTTCACGGCTGTGATCGGCGTGTAGTCGCTGAAGGTGCTGGTCAGCATGTTGCCGACCGCATCGTAAGCGCAGGTCTCCATCAGCGCGGCGCCAATGCTGTGAGCGGTCGCGCCATACACCTGGCCCTCCACGATCCGCGGATTGATGGCAACGCCACAATCTTCGACCGCAACGTAGTCGAGAATCGTGGGCACGAAGGTGTCGCGGTCCACCTCGATCACTGCGATGTGCAACTGCGCGGAATAAGTCAGGGTGAGGTTTCCATACTTCTTTTGTTTGTCCGGCACCTTGAACGGGGCGCGCCAGATGTAGCGGCAGTTGAGCGTGATGTCTTGAAGTTCCGGAGAGAGCATTGAGCTATTCACGTTGACAATGTTCGCCAGACCCCAGTAGTTGATGGACTTGCCATTGCTCTTGGCCTTGACTTCCGGCCCCTGCTGACCGACTCCGAATTCCAGATCGTCTTCCTTCGTTTCGAGCACAAACGCGGCCAGGCGCTTCATCTCGGCCTTAAGCTTCTGTGCGGCGCCGTGCACCGCCGACAAACCCGAAACCGCAAACTGGCTGGCATAGGTTCCGGAGAAGCCGGTGTGCACGTTGCGCTCAGTGTCGAAACCAGTTCGAACTGTGATCAGGTCGGGATAAATATTGAGGACGTCGGCGACGACTTGCGCTGAAACCGTCTCATGTCCCTGGCCCTGCGGGCAGGAGCCCACGGCAACAACGACTTCGCCATAAATATCCAGTTTGCAGTTCGCACCCTGTGAGTTACCGGAGAAGGGCGCGTTGGGGTTGACGATCTGCGACTGTCCGAAATTGTTGGTTCCGGAATCGAGCGTGGTGCCGATGCCAATCCCGAGGATGCGGCCTTCTCGGCGCGCCTCGACCTGCTTCTTCTGCCAGTCGTCCCAACCGATCAGGTCTTTCGCAACTTTCAGCATCTTCGGATAGTCGCCGGAATCGTACACGCAGCCGTTGGGTGTGGTGTAAGGAAACTCTTCCGGACGGATGTAGTTGCGCAGGCGCATTTCGTCCGGTGCAATGCCAATTTCGTGGCCGCAGATGTCGACGATGCGCTCCAGGAACCAGAGGTGCTGCATGCGCGAGTATCCGCGATTGGGGCCGACGGGGCACTTGTTGCTGACGGTCTGTATGAACTCGATACGAGCGTTCTTGAAGCGATACGCACCGCAGAACACTTGGGAATAAACCACGCAGCCCAAGGGTTCGTAGCGAGGATAAGCGCCGCAATCATCAATGTGCCGGGAAGCGATCGCGGTGATCACCCCGTTCTTGTCGAGGGCGACACGCGTGTCGCGGAAAGTGCGCTCGTTTCCGTGCGCGCTCGAGGTCATGTGCTCGGAGCGGGTTTCCACCCATTTCACCGGACGTCCTCCGGCCTTCTTGGAAGCCAGCGCGCACACCGACATCTGCGGATAGTTGGTGATCTTAATGCCGAAGCTGCCGCCGATATCGGAGGTCTGCACGCGAATGCGATCAATATGGACCGCGAGGTGGGCAGCAAGAAATTGAATCGCAAATGAGGGAAACGAATTATTGCACCAGTAGTGAATACGATCTTCTTTCGGCTCCCACTGGCCGATCACGACGTTGGTCTCGAGTGGGGTCGAAGAGAAGCGATGGAAATGCATGCGGTCGATGTTCACCACATAGGCCGCTTCCTTAAACGCTTTCTCCACCTCGCCGAACTCCCAAATGCCGGTCCAAACTTTGTTCGTTCCCGCTTCTTCGTGAAGAATGCTTTTATCTAACAGCGCCTGCTCCGATTCGACCACCGGCTCGAGCGGTTCGTATTCGACCTGTACAAGTTCGGCGGCATCGTCGGCGAGGCTGGCAGACTCAGCGACTACCGCAGCAACGGGTTCCCCCTGGTAGCGGGCCTTTTCGACAGCCATGGGGAAGTCGCGAATCTTCTGCGCATGGTCCGGCCCCATCTCGATGAAAGGCTGCGTCTGGGCGGCCACTTCCTTGCCGGTTATCGTGCACACGACACCAGGCAACGCTGCCGCCGCCGAGGTGTCCACGCTGATGATCCGGGCATGCGCATACGGGGAGCGCACGAAGCGGAGATACGTCATCTCGCGCAACTTGATATCGTCCACAAATTTGCCCCGACCGCGCAGCAGCCGGTCGTCCTCTTTTCGAGGGAGGGAAGTACCTACCCAGTGCCGTCCGTTCTTTTTTTCTTCAGTCACGCTATGAGTGCCTCCACGAATTTCTTGGCGGGCACGAAGGCCAGCCCCGCGCCACTACGCCAAAGCCGCCTGCAATCCATCGATTAATTTCTGAATCGACTTCTTGCCCAGCGGCTCGAGCAGACCCCCGGCCATGGAAGTCAGGCGGCCGAAAAGCTGGGCTTCGCCCTGCCAGTTCACTTTGGTTCCGTCCGCGATCGGAGACAGGTCAAAGCCGGCGACCATGGTAACGTTTCCACCGGCGACGGATCCCTGTCCTTTATATTGAGCGCGGCGGGGATGATCGGCCTCGGTCAGTTCCAACTTCACGTCTGCGGTGCCTTTAATATAGGAAATGCCCACCTTCACCTTCACGCTAAAGTGCGTTGGATCTTGCACCGAGACGCTCTGAAAATCCGGCAGCAGCGGCGCGAACCGGTTCGGATCGGTGAGGAAGGCATAGACCTCCTCAGGTTTCCTCTTAACCTCGAACTCACCCGAGAACTTGATCGCCATCTTAGGCTCCCTTCATGTTCCGGCCCGCTTGCCGAATGGCCTTGAAAACGTTCACGTACCCGGTGCAGCGGCAGGTGTTGCCGGCCACCGCTTTGCGAATTTCCTTTTCGCTTGGCTCGGGGTGCTCGGCAAGCAACTGGTGAGTCGAGAGCATCAGACCGGGCGTGCAGAAGCCGCACTGCAGGCCATACGAATCGCCGAAGGCCTGCTGAATGGGATGAAGCTTGCCCTCTTTTTCGAGGCCCTCGACGGTGGTGATCTCCGACCCGTCCGCTTGCACCGCAAACATCGTGCAGGACTTTACCGCCAGGCCGTTCATCAGCACGGTGCAAGCACCGCAGTAAGTCGTGTCGCATCCGACGTGCGTGCCCGTAAGATCGCATGCCTCGCGCAGGAACTCAACCAGCAACATGCGCGGCTCGACCTGCCGCGTATAAGCCTTGCCGTTTACGTTGATCTTGATGTCGATGGCGATCTTTTCCACGGTTGCGGTTTCAGGCATAGAGATGGGCTCCTTCGACTTGTTCTCCGCGAGCTCGGCGCGTGGCAATCTGAATCGCGCGCTTCACCAGAGCTACCACCAGTTCGCGTTTATATTCGGCCGATCCGCGCATGTCAGGCTGGGGATCGGCGGCGGCACGAGCGGCTTCGGCGGCGGTGGCAATCGTCTTGTCGTTCAGGATCTTTCCGCGAAGTGCCGTCTCGGCCTCGGTCGCGCGGATCGCCATCAGTCCGACGCCGCCCAGAGCAATGGCCGCATCCTGGCAGACGTCGCCCGCCATGGTCAGTTGTACGGCAGCACTGGCACTTGGGTACACGGGAGCGCACCGCTTGAATGCAAGATAGGCCCCGCCGCTGCCCTTGGGCGGAATCTTCACCTCAACTTCGGTTACAAGTTCCTCGTGAGCCAGCACTGATGTGTAGGCGTCTTTAATGAACTCGCTCAGAGGGATGGTGCGCGCGCCGCTCGACCCGAGGCAGTGAACGATGGTGTCGAGCGTGATCAAGGCATTGGCCCAATCGCCGCTGGGATCGGCCTCCGCGAGCGATCCGCCGATGGTGCCCATGTTTCGAATTTGCACGTCGGCAATTCCGGCGGCGCAGTCGTGCAAGACCGGAATCTTTCTCGCGAGCGCGGAGTGCTCGATCTCGGCGTGGCGGGTCATCGCTCCGAAATGAAGGGCTCCCGTGTCCTCCTTAATAAAGGAGGTGCCCGGGATGAAGTTCAAGTCCACCAGGTGATCGGGATTGGCGAGGCGAAACTTGAGCAACGGAATCAGACTCTGCCCACCGGCGAGAAACTTCGCGCCTTCGCCGAGTTGGCCGAGCATGGAAACCGCTTCTTTCAGTGATCCCGCCCGATGATAGTGAAATGATCGCGGATACATTACAGTTCGTCTCGTTTCTTAGGATAATGTGCGCTGACGCGCGAATCCCCAGGCCGTCGCCCCCAAACCGACGATAACCAGCCCCGGTCCCGCTACCGCCAGCGCCTTGAACATCAAAGCGCCATGATTTCTGGTTTGAAGAATGATCGCCAACGGGAACAGCACACTGCCCGCCAGCAGAGAGAATGCAATGAGCTGCCGAATTCCTTCGCGGAAGTTTACTCTTTCAAAGAGCACCCCCAGCACGATCATGAACATGCCCAGCCCGATCGAGTGGGAATGAGCGTCTACCTGGCGAACATAGTCGTACTTGGCTTCGCCATATTGCTCAAGCGCAGCCTGGGACTGCCCGGGATTACGGTTGGCGGCTGCGATAAAAGACTGGGCGAGCGATCCGCCCATGCGATCGAGTGTCTGGTGCTCCACGAACACGGCATAGTACAACCCGTAAAGCATTCCCAGCGTGGCCAGCGCCATTCCACCGGAAATAAGAAGCTTGCGCGAACTGGTCATCGTACACCATCCGCGGCGGCGTCGAAATGGCCCGTATAACGCAGGATCCCAACCAGCATTCCGATCAAGCCGATGATGACCATCAGGCCGCCAAGGTCGGCGATGCCGCCGGCCAGCAACCCCACCGGCAACTCCAGCAGCACGAACACCGGCAAGATCACAGAACCGCCGAGCAGCACTATCACCCAGCGCCACTTCCATTTTTCCGACAAGAGCACGTAAGGCTGCAGGAACGAGAGCAGCATGGCGAGCAATCCGAACTCGATGATGTGCGAGTGCGCAGCGATATTCACCGCGCGCGCTCCGGCCAGATTTCCAAAGCTTGTAACCTCGGCAGTAGCCGCTGCCAGATTGCCTTCCGATGCAACTCCAATCATGCGTTGCAGAATCGTGGTTTCCAGCCGCTCGTGCTGATACAGCAGCGCGCCGGCATAGTAAGCGCCATGCAGAAATCCAAGCAGCACGAGCAGTGTGCCGCTGCTCAGAAGAGCGCGGCCAGGCGTGCTGTCTTCGGCGGGCAACTCCGGTTCGGTGCGTTCGCGCTTTTGCAGGTATTTCCAGAAGCCCCAAACCTGGACCAGAAGAACAAAGATGAGAACTGCTCCGGCGGAATCGGCCAGCACACTCGCCCATCCGATTACCGCGAACGGGCTGTAGGCCAGGCCCATGTAGTGAATCAGGAAAATGCCGAGCGGCAGAAGAATCCCACCCATGAGGAACAGGCCTGCCATGGCTTTCTTCGTGGGTGGTGAGAGCGCGATGAACGGCTGAACCAGCGCAAGAAACAATGCCAGATAGCCCGCGTCAAGCAGGTGGACGTGCGCATCCACCTTGGTGCCTCGGTCTTCGAGCACACCGCCAAGCCGGCCGAAGATCGCGGTTGCGGCAGCCGGGTCCCGGTCTGCGACCGCACGGCTCGCCTCGATCAGAGCCGCACCCTGTTGTCCCGCATTCTGGTGCAGGACGAAGACGGCAAAAATATCGCCGAATACCATGCCCGCGGCGATCAGAGCGATGCCGCCGAGAATATAGAGGCGGCGCGCGCTCATGGGAGCGAACGTCGAAAGCAGCAGCGATGATTTGGCGACAGTAGCCATCGATATCGTTCTCGCGTCAGTCCGCAGCCGCCGCGTCCGGGGACTTGGCGCGGAAGGCTGGCATGACGTGTTTGGAAAACATCTGTTGTGTCTTAATGCTCTTCCAGTGGTCGATCCCGCCGAAATTCGAGACGATCGCCAGTTCCCCGATGCCACCCTTCGCCTGCAGGTTCCGAACCTGCTGGATCACCTTGTCAGGCGTGCCGACGAAGGCAATTTCCTGCTCGACGATTTCGTCGTAGGTCAGTTTCAGGAGCGATTCCATGGCGCCGCTGGCGTAAAAACCATAACCTTTTTCACGCAGTTCTTTCTTCTTGGACTCGCTGGAGATCGATTCCAGTGGGGACGCGTTGAAGGCCAGAAAGTTATGGAGCGCCTGCTCCGCCTCCGTGCGAATCTGTTTCTCGTCTTCGTCGATGTACACCGGCCGGATATAGACGATGTCAGCTTGGTGTCCGTGTTCCGCGCAGGCCTTTTTGTAGAGGTTGAGCGGTCCTTCCAGAACCTTCCAGGGCAGAAGCGGCGGGACAAGAATTCCCCAACCTTTCTCGCCGGCCATCTGATAGGTGATATCGCTGGTGCCCCCGGTGTAGAACTTGGGATGTGGCTTCTGAATGGGGCGGGGAACCACCGAAACATTCTCCACGTTGTAATACTGCCCGTGATAGGAAAACACTTCTTTGGTGAACGCCAACTCCAGAATGTCAATCGCCTCGTTGTAGCGTGGACGGCTCTCCTCGAGCGGCAGGTTCGAAGGTCCGAAGAGCCACGCATGGCCGCGTCCCAGGCCGCATTCCAAGCGGCCGTTGGTGAGGATATCGGTTTCGGCGATCATGCCTGCAAGACGCATCGGATTTTCCAGCGGGAGAGTATGCAGCGCGGTGCGGAAGCGAATCCGTTTGGTGCGCTGCGCAGCCGCCGCAAACATGGCCAGGGGATTTGCCGAGATCGAGAACTTCTGGAAGAAGTGGTGATCAATGACGGAATAGACGTCGAAGCCGCAATCGTCGGCGTGCTCGATCTGGCGCATGATTTCCCAGGTCAGATCGTAATGCGGCTTTCCCGGAGGGTTCTGCATTTCGCAATAGATTCCGAACCGCATTGCCCCCCACTCCTTTCATTTCGAAGTTCAGATCGCTACCTTTGCCGCATTACCACGTCAGACGCAGTGCAAGCTGAATCTGACGCGGGTTGAACACTGCGCTGGGCGTGCCATACGTTGGATTGGGCGAACCCTCCCGGTAGAATGCGGGCGATCCCGCACAACCGGGCGCGCCGGGGTCCGGCCCGCAGAAATCCGCTGCTCCATAACTTGTGTTGAAGTAGCGAACGTTGACCGTGTTCAGCAAGTTGAAGGCTTCCGCCAGGAATTGGAGATGCAACTTCTCATAGATGGGGAAGGTGCGCTCCAGGCGGACGTCGACGGTCTGCATCGTGTCTCCCTTAAACGTGTTGCGCGGCTCGTTGCCGACCCGGTCGTTGTTTCCGAAGACGTCGCCATTGACGTCAAAGCCGGCGTATTTGGTGAAGTACTGGGGAGATTGCAGGGTGACGATCGTGCTGAAACTGAAGTCGCGCGCGATCATGTTCCAGCTCTTAGGACTGGTAAAGATGGCATTGCCGACGAAGCGATGCCGGGCATCGTCGGCGGAACTGGCGCGCTCCGCACGGAAGTTGCCATTGTTACTGTCCTGCGGAATCAGCACGAAGCTGGGGTTGGGGCCGTCATCGATGGAATGCGACCACGTATAGCTGATGTTAAACGAAAAATTGTTCGCCATTCGCTTGCTCATGTTGATGAGCAAACCGTCGTAAACGGAATCCCAACCCGAACGGGCTTCGAAGAAAACGCTGTATTGCGGATCGCGGAAGCCCGGGACCCCGTTGACGTGAGGCACGCCCGGAATAATCATTTGCGAGGGATACGCTGTGCAATTGGGGGGCGTGATCGGCCCGCCCGGATTCTGAACGTTAGCGAAGTCGAAATACATGTTCTTGCAACTCGCCTGACCCTTGGAGTTGTACACCTGCACCGTGCCGCTGGGGTCGGGCTGATTCACGTTGTAAAAGCTGCCGAGGTGTACGCCGCGCAGGTGGATGCCGGTGATGCTCAACAGCGAATCCTTGAAGGGCTGGAACTCGAGCGAGGCGCTGGTCTGAATGCCATACGGGTTCTGGCTATTCTGATCGAACCGTACGATGGTCGCATCCTGCAGGAATCCGCAACTGTCCAGAGTTCCAGTCGGGCAGAAGGGCGCAGCCGTTCCGTTCGGGTAAGTGGCGTTTGTGAGCAAGGCGTTGAGGCCGTAATAATTGATGAATGGCGAACTGGCAAAACTAAACAGGCCAGTCGTCGCATTCAAACCATTCTCAAATGAACGCCCCGGGTAGGCGGATTGTCCGCCGCAGGAAGGCGCCTGGCACATGAGCAGGGGCGATGGAATAATCCCGTGGAAGAGGCCGAAACCGGCGCGGAACATGACGTTGCGTGACGTTCCCAGGCTGTAAGCCAGGCCCACGCGCGGGTCAACGTTCTTCCACTGCGTATTGAGCACTCCGGAGGGCCACGTCTCAAATTCCCACCGCACTCCGGCATTCAATGTCAGGTTCGTAGAGGCGCGCCACTTATCCTGAAGGTAGAAGCCGGTGTAGTCGTGGTCCAGCGTCGCCGAAGCTTGTTGACGGATCGCCTGGGAGATCGCGCCGCCGTGATACACCGCCGTTCCTCCCGGCAGAGACCCCTCGGTGAAAAGCGGAGTCGTAGTCGTGCTGAAGCGTTCGAAGAAGATCACGAACGGATCCGGACATGACGTTGTTAGCGGACATCCCGCCGCGCCATCCGTACCGAGAAAAGCCGCGAGGTTCGAGAAGTCCGCCTCGAACGGATAAAACAGCGGGAACGATTCGTAAGTCCCGACCCGATCGAAGTTAGCGCCGAAACTGATGGTGTGGTTCGACACATTGTGCGTCATGTTGTCAACCAGTTCGAAGCGCGACTCTGTGTAAATATCCGGATTCCCGCGGTTGACGCCAACTGCAAACGTATTCGCGACTTCCAGGTGGGGCTGGGTCGAAACCACCGGGAAATCGAAGTTGCGGTGCGCATACTGCATACGCAGTTCGTTCACCCACGATGGGGAAACCACCGTCGTCAAGCCGCCGGCAAGCGACTGGTCGCGAATGTTGTTGTTCTTGAATGCAGAAGGGAGGTCGAAGCCATTGTTGAGAGGCGACTGGTTGGTCAAACGGCCGTCGTTGATGAAATAGCGGACGTACAGGTTATTGTGGCTGAAGTTCTGATCGAGCCTGATCAGACCGTTGTCCGTGTTTCCGTTGCGCAGCACGAACAGGTTTTCGGCAGGCAGACCGTAGACCGTCGTCTTGACGTTATTAATGGCCGCAATGTTGCTCAGCACGGTCGAATTGTAGGTTGGCGATTCGGTGCGTCTCTGACCTTCGTAATTGGCAAAGATGAAGGTCTTGTCTTTCTGGATCGGTCCGCCGATAGCGCCGCCAAACTGATTTTGGCGCAACACATTGAAGCCGGGCGCGGAGAGAATGCTGACGGCGTCAAGTTTGTTATTGCGCAGATAGTCGTAAACCGAACCGTGCACGTTGTTGGTGCCACCTTTAGTGATGATGTTCACGATGCCGGCGGTGGCTCGTCCAAATTCCGTGGTGTAGTCGGTGTTGATGACGCGAAACTCCTGCACCGACTCCTGCGGTGGCGTACCACGCTGGATGCCCGAGGCGGTGGAGATGTCGTCGGCGCCGTCTACTGCGATGAAATTGAAGTGAATGTTCTGGCCGGCGAAGGAAAGCTTAGTGACCGGTTCGACGATCACGTCGGTGCTGCCAGAGGTCGTGTTTCCGATGGTGATGCCCGGCGCAAGCAACGCGAAATCGATGAACTCCCGGCCGTTGACCGGAAGGTTCTCGATTTTTTGCTGATCAATGACCGAGCTCACCATGGTTCGAGTGGGCTCGGCAACTTCGCCAACGTCCTGTACCTCGACCTGGGTTTGAACCTGTCCGGGAGTCAGCGCGAAATCCAGACTGCCTGACGCGCCCAGATCCAGGTGAATCTTCTTGGCGGACTTTTGGAAACCTTGTTTTTCGGCATTGACGGTGTAATCGCCCGCGGGAAGTCCGCCGATCTGATATTCACCCACTGCATTGGCAGTGACGGACCGCTTCAAACCGGTGGCCGTATTTAGCGCCGTAACCGACGCTTCTGAAATCACGGCGCCGGTGGAGTCCGAGACGCGTCCCTGGAGAGTGCTGGTTACGGTCTGGGCTCCCAACCAACTGGACACGGCTAGTTGGAGACAAACGACCGCTCCAAAGAGGCAGCGGCGGAACAGAAAAGACTGAGCAGAATTGGGCCTTCCGGCGTCGGGTTCCACAACACATTGAACGGCCATCGAATTCCCTCCTGTAAGTCTGGCGTCGTTGCACGGCAGCTACTGAGCTGTCCGCACCACTCTTGCCGCGCGTGCTTGCATAATCTGAGTCAGTCTAGATTCGGAGTCCTCGAGATGTTGTTCCAGTACAGCGGCACACTGTGTAAGGTTTCCACTAATGAGCAATTGGCATATTTTCCGGTGGACAGGAATCAGTGCGAGCGGATTGTCATGAGTGCGGTCCACTAGAACCAGCCCGACACGTAGTTCGCCGAGCATGTTTCGATAAAACGACTCCAGCCGCTGGTTGCCGTGAAAGCGGATCAGCAGGCTGTGAAAGTGAAGGTCGTGACCGACGGCGCGGGACCAGTTCCGGTCGCGCACGGCTAGTTCGTATTGCCCTATCGCGCTGCGGATTTCCTGCAACAAACCGGGGTTGGCACTGCGCCCCGCAAGCACGGCGGGCAACTCCAGCATCCGGCGCAACTGGTAGATCTCCTGTACATCGTGCAAGGAGAGCTGCGAGACTGCAGCGCCCCGATGGAGGCTGCGTCGCACCAGACCCTCGAGTGACAAGATCCGGATTGCCTCCCGCATGGTGTTGCGGGAAACGCCCAGAGAAGAAGCCAGGGGCGATTCCTGAACCTGGGTGCCGGGGCGGAACTCGCCCTCGAGAATGCGCTGGCGCAGGAGAGTGGCCACCTGATCGGCCACACTTTCGCGGTTAATCTGCGTTCGATCCATGCTGAAGAATTCTCGTCTCAACAAACTGCGGAATTTTCCTCCTAACTGTTCATATTGTCAAGTGTTGAAATGTTCACCACTTTGAGGGTACACTGCTCACGCAAGCTAGCTCCGGAGTTCGCATGACAGATCGCATGAGCCGCGCCATCGCCATCATCGGGGGTACCGGACCGGTGGGTACGGGCCTCGCGCTGCGCTGGGCGCGCGCGGGAGAGACCGTGATCATCGGCTCGCGCGATGCCGCCCGGGCACAGCAGACGGTAGAGACCATCCGCAAGCGGGCCGGCATAAATGCTCAAGTTTCCGGGATGGAGAATTTGGCGGCCTGCGCCGCCAGCGATCTGCTGGTGCTCACCGTTCCGTTCGCGGGGCAGGCGGCACTGCTGAAGCAACTGAAGCCGGCGATCCGTCCCGGCAGCGTCCTGATTGATGCCACGGTTCCGCTCGCGGCGAGCGTGGGCGGACGCGCTAGCCGCACCCTTGGCGTGTGGCAAGGCTCGGCGGCGCAACAGACGGCGGAACTGGTTCCGAAGGGCGTTTCCGTTGCGGCGGCATTCCAGAACGTTTCGGCGGACGTGCTTAACAGCACCGAAGACGTGGATTGCGACGTGATCGTGTGCAGCGACGATCCGAACGCCACGCAGGTTGCGATGGAACTCGCGGCGAAGATTGCCGGCGTGCGAGCGATCGATGGCGGCAAGCTTGAGAACGCGCGCATCGTCGAGCAGATCACCGCGCTGCTGATCGGGCTGAATATCCGGCACAAAGGGCACGGTGGAATACGGATCACAGGTTTGCCGGACGCTGTGTACAAGGCGGGTCTAGTGAAGCGACTCGGGGAAGACGACCACCCTAAAGCCGATCGACAAAGCTGATCGACCGGCACCGTTGCCTACCGCAAGCGGCGTGCGGGTTAACCGTGACTGACTGCGGAGTGGAACCAGATTTGGCTGCGGCGGAGCATCGGGAATGTCATTCAGCACGGCGGTTTGTTCCCGCACTTCGCCGTTGCGCGCAACATGGCGCGCTGGTGCAGCGGATGGAAGACTGGCCGCGCCGGCGCAAATCACATGAATATGTGATCAATGTCACATACCTGAGGTTGGCATCTGGACGAAGCTCCTCAGGTGATCGTTGGGGGGTCTTATGGCAGTGGCGCAAATGGTCCCGGCCGAATCCAACTGGATCCTAAGCACGTGCGGAATGTGCCTGCATGGCTGCGGCATCCGGGTGCAGGTTCGTGATGGGGTCGCGCTCAAGATCGAGGGCGATCCGACCAATCCCGACAATCTAGGCAAGCTGTGTCCCAAGGGCAATGCTGGGCTGTCGCGCTTGTACGATTCCACGCGCGTGCTCAAGCCCATGAAGCGGACCAATCCGCAGAAGGGGCCCGGCATTGATCCGAAATGGGTGGGGATCTCGTGGGACGAAGCCTACGACATCGTTGCCCGCGAACTGGGCAAGGTGCGGGCCGACGATCCACGCAAACTGCTCTGCGCCATCGGCGACTTCCAGCGCATTCTGCTTTGGGGATGGCCGGCAGTATTCGGCTCGCCGAATTTTTTTACCTCGCTGGGGAACTATTGCGGTGGGTCCTACCACCCCGTCAACGGCTCGGTGGACGGCTCGTTTGCCGCGATCAACGACTACGATCGCTGCCAGTACTGGATCCAGATCGGTTCGGGAGACGGCTTTTCCGCGCACCTGCATCTTGCGGGGAGCGCAAAACGAATGGCCGACGCGCGCATGCGCGGGATGAAACTGGTGACGCTCGACCCGCGGATGTCGGTGGCCGCTGCCAAGGCGGACGAGTGGATTCCGACCCTGCCCGGCACCGACCGCGCATTCGTTCTGGGCATGGCTCATGTGCTCATCCATGAACTGAAGCAGTATGACCGCGAATTCCTCCGCGACCGCACCAACGCACCGTACCTGGTCCAAGAGAACGGATACCTGCTGCGCGACGACCAGGGACGCGCCCTGGTCTGGGACACGCAACTCGCGGCCCCTCAGCCCTGGAATGGAACCGCCCCCGCTGCTATGGCGCTCGAAGGCGCGTACGAATTCGCCGGCAAGCGCGTGCGCACTGGGTTTCAAGTCTGGGCGGATCTGCTGCGCGACCACACCCCGGAGCGCATGTCGGAGATCTGCACAGTTCCTGCGGCGACCATCCGGCGAATTGCCCGCGAGTTTGTCGAGGCGGCGCAGATTGGTGCGACCGTCGAGATCGAAGGCAAAACCTATCCCTTCCGTCCGGCGGCGCTCAATTATTATCGCGGCTCGCAGTCGCACGCCAACGGGCTTTTCGACAATCTCACTTACAAGTTGTTCAACATGCTGGTGGGCAATATTGACGTTCCCGGAGGGCACCTGGGTGTGCCGCTCGACCACCGCGGGTTCTTCATTCACGAGGGCGACGATGGGCTGCTGAAGCCCGAGCCGCACCAGTTGCATCCCGCGCCTCCGTTCAAGTATCCACCGGATTCGACCCACCTGATGGAGTATTTCCCGATCGGTTTCGACGCCGGCCAGCTCAACACCGAGACGCTGCTCGAGCCGGAACGCTTCGGTCTGAATTACTCGCCCGAAGTCATGCTGATGTATCACTCGAATCCGCTTTGGAATATGCCGGAGACCGACAAGGTCGAGAAGATCATGGCGCGGATGAAGTTCGTCGTCGCCATTGACATCCAGCGGACGGAATCCACCGAGTGGGCGGACGTATTCCTCCCCGACCACACTTTCCTCGAGTCTTATCTGCTTAATTGTCTGGAGCCACCCGCGGTGACCGGTCATGCTCTGCGGCAGCCGGTGGTGAAACCGGTTGGCGACACGAAGGATGCTTTCGACATTCTTACCGAACTCGCCGAACGGATCGGCTTCCGCGATGATTGGAACGACCTGCTCAACATCGTCACCGGCTTCACGGCCAATCCCAAGTACCTGCTCGATCCGGAGAAGCACTACAGCGTGGAGGAGTTCTGGGACCGCTATGCGCGCTCGATCTACGGCGAGGAGAAGGGACTGGACTGGTTCAAAGAGCACGGTCACGCCGTTCGCTACCGTACGCCGCAAGAAACTTACATGCCTTATGGCAACCTGCGCATCCCGTTCTACTTCGAGTTCATCAAGCGCACCGGCGACGAGATGCAGCAGAAGTTCGAGCAAGTGGGGGTGACCTGGCCGCTCGACAATTACCAGCCGCTGCCATTTTGGAAAAACTCGCAGGTGATCGAGGACGGCAAGGCGGGATACCCGTTTTATGCCATCACGTTCAAAGAGGGCTTGCACACGTTTGCCGACACGGTGGTCATGCCGTGGCTGTCGGAAGTGAGCGAGAAAGATGCGGTCCACGGCGGAATCCTGGTGAACCCGGTTACGGCGGAGAACCTCGGAATCCGGACCGGGACCCGGATCCGGTTGACATCCCCCGCGGGCAACATCGAGGGGCAGGCGCAGGTGGTGGAAGGAATTCATCCCGAAGTGTTCGGCGTGAGCAATGCGATCACGCGCCATTTCGTTACCAACGATCGTCAGAAGCAAAGGGGAAGCCATTTCAACCGGTTGTTGACCGGCTCGATGCGCTACACCGACAGCGCCACCGGAGGCTTGGAATCGAGTGCGCGCGTTCGGGTGGAGAGAATCTGATGCCAGCAGCCAACATTTCCGCCCTGGGTGCGACGCGCAAGATGCTGGGCTTCAGCCGGCGCACAGTGGAATTCCAGCGCGCAACGGTTGCCGATCTGTTGCGCGCTCTCGAAACCTTGGACGGTCGCAGCCTCTACGACAACCTGGTGTGTGAGGGCAGGCTGCGCGGCGATTTTGCGATTGTTGTGAACGGTTTGAGTCTCAAGTCCGATCAACTGAACAATCCCCTGCAGGGCGGGGAAGAGGTCGTCACCATGGCGATCCTACGTCATCTACACGGGGGTTAGCGGAGCACTCATGCCAAGACTCGGGATGGTGATCGATCTAAAGCGCTGCATCGGGTGCAATTCCTGCACGCTCGCCTGTAAACAGGAGAACGGCACGCCGGAAGGGGTGCATTACGCGCGCGTGATCACGCGCGAGGTCGGCACCTATCCCAAGACCAGGCGTACTTTCCTGCCCGTGCTCTGCAATCACTGCGACGACGCGCCCTGCGCGCAGGCGTGCCCCTCGGGAGCCACATGGATTCGCAACGACGGCCTGGTCATGGTGGATCGCGAGAAGTGCATCGGATGCCGTGCCTGCGCGGTCGCTTGTCCTTATATGAACCGCCACTTCATTGAGAAGGGATTGCTTGAACATGGCTACAGCACCGATGGCCTGAGTCCGTATGAAGCCATCAAATTTGCCGAGTTCGAAGAGGGCACGATGACGAAATGCACTATGTGCGCGCATCGTGTGGATCAAGGGTTGGAGCCGGCATGCGTCATCACATGTCCCACCGACGCCAGAATCTTTGGCGATCTGGAGCCGGAGGATGGTAAGTTGCAGAAGTTGATCCGCGAACGCAAAGGATGGACGCTTCTGCCCGAGTGCAACACGAAGCCGAGCGTGTTCTATCTGGACGACTAGCACGCTACGGCCGGTTCCCGGTTCATAGACCGGCAGTATTACAGAACAAGGGCTCGGAGCCCTGAGGTTTCAACCATGACGACATCATCCGTTACAGTCGCTCCGCACCGGTTTGCATATGGTTACTATCGCCAGCCATGGTGGAACTGGCTGATCGGTACTGCATTTTTCTGCGGGGGTCTGGGCGCCGGCCTTTTCCTGATCTCGCTGGCCAGCGGACAGCGGCTCGGAATGATACTGGGATACCTGGTTGTGGTCCTCGGCAAGAACGGCGCGCACTTGATGTATCTTGGCCGCCCGGCGCGCTTTTGGCGCGCCGCCATGCGTCCAGACCGCTCCTGGATCGCGCGTGGAATCTGGGCAAGCGGGTTGTTTGCGTTAAGCGGTGGAATCCTGCTGCTGCCCGCGATTCTGGGTTCGGAGTGGCAAGCTACGGCAAGCATCGCGACTGCGGCGAAGGCGGTCGCCATCGTTAGCGGCCTCTTCATTATGTTCTACGACGGTTTTGTGATGAACCACTCGGCGGCCATCCCCTTCTGGAATACGCAGCTTCTGCCGTTGTTGATCCTGATGTACGCCACTCTGGGCGGCACCACGCTCACCATCACGTTGGCCGCTCTGCAGGGCGAGGCGAGCCGGGAAACCGCATGGTTGGAAAGAGCCGAGCCTTATCTGCTGGTCGCGAATTTCTTGTTGCTCTGCCTGTATCTGTTGCGCATGTCGCGCTTGACGCCGGCCGCCCAGGAAACCGTTCGCACCTGGGTGAAGGGCAGATATGCTCGCGTTTTCTTCGGACTGATCGTCGTGGTCGGATTGATTGCGACTTTAATGCTCTCAGCGGTTCAACAGCATTGGCAGGCGCGAGGGCTGTCGCTAGTGATCGCCGGATGTGAATTGACGGGAGACTTCTCCCTGCTCATGCTCATGCTGAAATCGGGATTATTCTCTCCGCAGACGGCGCCCGCGTTCGAGGCTCGCGGAGATGGGATCTGATTCCGGCCCGATTGCAGACCCTGATTTCAAATTCCGATTTCAAACGATGGACAGGGCTGCCAGAATCTGCCGAAACTCGTCATTGCTGACCAACCCACCCTTGCCAGCCGCAGCTTGCTTGACCGCGGCCTGCTTGACCGCCGCCAGGACCGGACCCCGCTGCTCGGCCGCGATGGTAACGCCGAGCTCCTGGCATTTCAGGTCGATGCTGTCGAGCCCGCTTTTCTTGCCGAGAACGATCCTGCGCTCCGCCTGCACAATTTCCGACGAGTAGGGCTCGATCGCCTCCGGCAGATGAAACTGGCTGGCCACCGCTCCGCTTTCGCGCATGAACAAGTTTTGACCGACCAGCGGCTTCCACGCTTCCAGCGTGTACCCCGCGGCCCGCCTCACCACCTCGGAAACCTCGCGCACTTTTTCGAGATTCAGTACTACCTTGACGTCATAGAGGCAGCGCAGCGCAAGTGCAATCTCGGCGATATCGGCATTGCCCGCGCGCTCGCCCATGCCGTTGATCGTGCCTTGGATCCAGGTCGCTCCCCCGCGGACCGCCGCCACCGCACAGGCCGTCGCCATACCGAAATCGTTGTGTCCGTGGAAATGCACGGGCACGCCTTTGCCGGCCCACAGGCAGACTTGCCGCGTGAGATATTCCGCCGCCTCCGGCCCGCAAGCTCCAATCGTGTCGACGACGACCAGTTCTTTCGCTCCCGCATCGAGCGCCGAGAGGTAAACGGTTTTCAAAAATTCCAACTCGGTGCGCGTTCCATCGACGGCAAAGAACGCGACCGTGATGTCGGCCTCGCGCGCCGCCGAAACCGCATCGCGAATTCGGCGCAGCACTTCTTCCCGCGAAATGCCATACGCTTTCAGCTTGATCGCGCTGGTGGGCGCCTCAATCACGGAATAGTGGAGGTTCAGCCGTACCAGTTCTTCAACGTCCGCTTTGACCGCGCGCGAAAATCCCCAGAGTTCCGCCTTGATGCCGGCCTTCTGCATGAGCTGAATGGCTTCGGCGTCTTCGGCCGAAACGCGCGGGAAGCCGGCTTCAATGCGGCTCACTCCAAGCTCATCCAGTTTGTATGCGATTTCCAGCTTCTGCTGTGGCGAGAGCACAACCCCAACCGTCTGTTCCCCGTCGCGCAGCGTCGTGTCGTAAAACCGGACGGCGGTTGCCGGAAACGCGGCCCGTACTTCCGGCCGCGCATTCAGTTCGCTGACCCAGATTTTAGAATTCGTAGTCATCGGGTGAAGAATCCCTACTTCGTTTCCTGCGTCGCCAGCGCCGCCGGCTTCTGGCCATACGCTTTTTCCCACGAAATCACCGGATTCCGCAGCACGCCGATCTTTTCGATCTCGCACTCCATCACGTCGCCCGGCTTCAGGTACCACGCCTTCGGATCTCCCGAAAACGCCGCCACGCCCGACACCGTTCCAGTCGAGACCACGTCGCCCGCGCTGTATCCCATGGGCGAGTAGTGCGAGAGGATCTCCGGGATCTTGACCGACATTTTGCTGGAATGCGAGCGCTGCCGCGACTCGCCGTTCACGCGCAGTTCCATCGCCAGGTTATGCGCGTCGGGAATCTCGTCGGCCGTCACGATCCACGGCCCCAGCGGGCAAAAAGTATCGATCCCCTTGCAGAAGCTGAACACGCCCGACTTCATCTCGCGGCGCTGAATGTCGCGCGCCGTAATGTCGTTAAAAATTACATAACCGCCGATGTAGCTCGGCGCCTCTTCCGGCGTAAAGTGCTTGCCAGCTTTCTTTAGAACGACCGCCAGTTCCAGTTCGTAATCCAGTTCCTGGGTCAGGTGCTCGGGATAGATCACCGGCTCGTCCGGCCCGACGATCGCGTCCGTGTTCTGAAAAAAAACGATCCACGGCATGACCGGATGCGAAAAACCAGCTTTCGTCGCCTCTTCGTGGTGCTCGCGAAAGTTGCCCGCCGTGTGAAAAAACTTCTTCGGAATGATGGGGGCCTTGAGCTGAATGTCTCCCAGCGAGTAGAGCACCGTCTCGCCGCGCGGACCGGTAACGTCAGCGCCCCCCGCGCCGAGGTGGGCGACGTAGTCGAGGGCCTTGCGCGCGGCCTCCAGGCTCGTGTCTCCGCCGCGGAACAGCGCCCGCATGTCGGGCGGCACCAGGGCATCGGACATGCGGTAGAAAATGGCTTCGCTTTCGACCTCGCGGAGGTAGAGCGCGCAAGCAATGTGAAGGTCGACAATCTGATGGTCGCCAGTGAGCGCGCCCACGCAGGATTGGCGCGCAGCGTTTTCGAACGTCACAAGTTTCATCGGAGTTTGCCAGCAGGTAAATGCAACCTCAGATTCTATTGAGCGAAATGGGCATTGTCTATAGCCACAACGCAGGTCTTTCGGCAGCTCATTCAATCCGCTTTCACAACCATGTACTTCCGCCCGGCGTGCAGACGGAAGCGCGCAGCGCGTCAAAACTGCCCCGGGGCGCCGCCGCAGATCCGAAGAACCTTGTCCCTGGAGACAAAGATGTGGCCATACATCAGCTGGCGCGCTCGCTGGGCGTCACGGTCGTTGATTGCGTCCAGGATTTCGCAGTGCTCGCGAACCGGGAGCTCTCCGTAGTACCCTATGTCAATTGCGGCATACATGATCCGCTCCATTTGGCAGCGAACCGCTTCGACCGCCTGGAGCAGGAGCTGGTTCCGCGCCGATTGTGCGATGCCGATGTGGAAGTCCGTGTCTGCCGAAATGAAGTCATTGTAGCTTTTCCGGTCATCGATCTTGTATTCCGTGCGGGCCAATTTCTCCAGGCTATCCATCAGTTCGGGCTTCATACCCTTTACCGCGGCCAGTTCCGCGCAGGCACACTCCACCGCCGTCCGGTATTCGTACAGCTGAATCAAGTCTTGTACCGATAGCTTGGTGACGAAGTAACCCCGATTCGGGACCACACGCAGCAGGTTATCCTGTTGCAGCCGGAGGGCGGCCTCGCGGACCGGCGTGCGGCTGCCGTTGTACCTCCCAGCGAGATCCTTCTCACTCAGGGCTTCGCCCGGTGGGTGTATCCCAGTGATGATGTCCCGCTTGAACGACTGATACACGCGCTCGCTTAGGGAATCCTCGGAGGCCTTTGCCATTCCGCGCCGCGGCGTGTCGGCCAGAGCTCCGCCGACAGGCTGCCGCCGCGGGGTTCGCACTCGCCCCGCTTTCCTGAGCTCGGTCATCGATCGTCCCTCTCTTCATCCATTCTTGCACGCCCGGGGAGACGTACTCCAGCAGAATACCCGAAAATCCGCGAACTTTCCCGTTTGCATATCACTTGTATACCGTAAGATTTTTCTTGACATATCACTATTCTCTATGCAAAACTTCGGGCCCAGCAGATGTCCGGCATGGAGACTCCAGTTGCGAGGTCGCTGCGAGTTGAGAAAGCTGTGAAGGGCAGAGCCAATCTCATCATCGTGTCTATGGGGGTCTTTATGTTTCGTGTGCGCCGAAATCTCTCCACGTCGCTTGCTCTATGTTTGGTCCTTGTTCTTGCCGGGAGTTTGCACGCCCAGATATTTCCCGGCCGCGTCACCGGCACTGTGCTCGACAGCTCGGGTGGGGCCGTCGAAGGCGCCCAGGTGGTGCTTTCCGCGG
>OCZT010001050.1_pt1 | contig 28403 bp, 26 predicted proteins | sample 1539031 | NCBI WGS metagenome assembly OCZT01 (sample SAMEA3539308, study PRJEB22396) | soil metagenome | biome: tundra; feature: field; material: soil | place: USA | collected 2010-05 | depth 0.15 m | reverse complement strand
AATATTTGGCAAAACCAGCCAACGGAGCCATTCAAAATGTCAGCAGATGAACTACACCGTAAATCGCAGCAGCGTCAGAGGAAAGCCCGTTTTGTGGCGCTCTACTCGATAATCAGCGGGCTCATCCTTTTCGTATTCTTCGCGTGGACCTTCGCCAGAGTCCACAACGAGGTGGTTCCGCGCATAGGGGTTGGCGTGATGAGTCTCTGGGGCATCTATTATGCGTATCAGGCATACAAATGGTTTTGGCAGGAGCGGCTAGCGCCGGATGCGGCACTGAACACCACGGTCCAGTCTTACAGAAGCGAACTAGAGAAGCGTCGCGACTATGGCCGGCACATCTGGCGCAGGTTGGGCCTGCCGTTCCTTTTCCTGGGCCTGGCGATGGTTATCGTGCCAGGGCTGATCAAGTCGCTCGACGCCCCACGGCTCCTGCTGAGCTTTGTGCCGTTTTTCGTGCTTTTCGCCATATGGTGCGCAATATACTTTCCCAGGAGGAAGCGAGGGCAGCAGAAGCTTCAACAGGAGATCGACGAGTTACGCGTGTTTGAGAGAGAGAACCGATCGTGACACAAAACTGTTGGCCGGAGGGCGAGGCATGCCCCTCGCGTAGCGTGCGACCAGCGGTAAGGCCCGCCGTAAAGGGAATGTTTTGCCGGTGGGAGACTTCCTTGAGCGTCAGTTCGGAAGGTACAATTCGACTCGATCGGTGGTCCAGGGGCCAATGCCGCTGCCGAAAAAATCCCGATCCTCTGTTCCGACAGGGACGCTCAGCACGAGGGCAACGGCGACAACCGGCCAGTCTTGGATGTCGCGCGCGGCCATTCGCTCCCGCGCCAGTTGCTCGAAATCCCGATATGGAGCTTGATCCACCGGCTTGACGAGCAACCCGATCCGATCGAGCACCGCCAAGCCGGTTTCCGGGTCGTCGCCGCGGCTGTTGAATAGCCGCGGAATGTACTCGCGAGGGTCGTCGAAGCAAACATCCGGAGTGTAGAAGGCGATCGCATCCTCGTAGGCCTCCAGCAGCGCGCACACGCGTTTGCCCAGCACCGCGCGGATCAGGATGTTCGCGTCGAGTACGATCCCTCTGCCTGGGGTCATCGGCGCTTGCCGGCGCGCGACCGCTTGAAATCCGCGACCAGTTCATCTTCGGTCATACCTTTCGCGGCCAGCAGATCGTCCAGGCGGGCGGCGGCCTCCTTGAGGGCCGCTCGTTCCGTTTCGGAGCGCTTGCGGGGCTTCGATTCTCATCCTACCGAATGTTGCCCCGTCGAGCGAACGGGAGATCTTCCGAGCCGCGCTTTCACACGCCGGCACGCGGGATCCGATAAATGCCGTCTTGGAGGTGGATCTTGAGCGCGCTACGATTACCAGCCGGGAATATTCATATCCGGTTCTGTAGTTTAGAAAGAAGCCGCCTGAAAGGCGGCTGCAGGCAAGATTGCCTGCCCCACAACATTACCCAAACTTGCCTTGCATCTTGGCCGTGAACCGCGCGATGTTGACGATCGCACGCTGGTGCGTGCCTTCGCCGCACTTCTCCTTTTCGTCCCAGGCTTCCACCCTGAAATTAACGCGCCGCCCTTCGACCCCGACGACCTCGGCGGTGAACGTGACAGTCATGCCCATCGGCGTGGCCGCCAGATGGTAGACATCCACGTGCGTGCCGACCGTGTCGTGGCCCGCGTCCAGCAAAGGCAGCACGGCGTCGCGGCAAGTGCGCTCCATCCAGCCGATCATCCACGGCGTGGCCAGCACGCGCGCCCCCTCCATGCCCAGGAAATCGATGGCCACTTCGTTGTCCACCAGCAGCTTCTTTTCGAGCTTCGTCCCGATCGCTATTTCCGCCATGTCAGCCCTTCAACCCAGCCAGCACGCCGCGCATGTAACTGAAAGAGTTCTTCATGCCCGGCAGAGGATTGTCTCCGTCGATTTCGTACTCCAGATTCACGCAGCCTCGATAACCCATCTTTTGGAGCTGCTTGAAGATGCCCACAATCGGCATGATGCCCTCGCCCACATCGCACTGGATGGCGTGCGGCTCGAACGTCCGCAGGTCTTTGATGTGCATGTCGAACAGGCGGCTGCCCGCCTCGGCAATGGACCCGACCACGTTGGCGCCCGCGCGCGCCGAGTGCCCCACGTCCATGCACAGGCCGCAGCGCGGGTCCATGTTCCGCACCGCCTCCAGCACGGATTGCGGCGTCGGATACTGCTTGTCTTCGGGACCGTGATTGTGGATGGCAATGCGGATGTTGTACTCCTTGACGAAGCGCTCGATGGCGCCAAGGTTGCTGTGCGTGGGGGCGCAGACGATCATGGGCATGCCGCACATCCTGGCATATTCGAAGTAGCGGCGGATATCGTCCGGATCGTCCTTCGCCAGCGAGATGTTGCCGCCGCTCACGATGGTGAGGCCGGCGCGCTCGAATTCCTTCCGTCCGCTTTCGAGCTCTTCCGGACTGCTGCGATACGGCAGGTGAAACTCCTTGACGCTGACATACGGCGTGCGCAGTTCTTTGATGCACCGGATGGCCAAGGCGCGGCTGTACTCGCGCAGGGAGTAGCTGGCCACGCCCAGCTTGATCGCGCCGGAGGTCTCGTCAGCGGCGGGGGCGCGGGCCGGCGTTCCCAGGCTCGCCAGTCCGGCGGCCGCCAGGAAGCCGCGGCGATTCAGTTCGAGGCTCATGATGGAACCATTTTACATTGCGGCGGCTATGGGGAGCGGGTCCGGGGGACCCGCGCTGGCCGGGACGCAGGCCGGGCGCAGACCAGGGGTCTGCCCCACAATTACAGTCCCACTACTTTGAGCGCCGACCGCAGCGAGTCGTAATCCCGCCCGCCGCGCAGGAAGCGGACGACCTTGCCGTCCCGGTCGATCAGGAACGCGGTCGGAATCGATCGCACGCGGTACAGGCGATGCGCCTTGGCGCTCGAGTCATCCAGGATCGCGAACGTCAGACCGGCCTGCTCCGCGAAGTGGCGCGCGGTACCCTTGCCCTCGTCATTGACGCCGAGCACCTGCAGGCCCTTGTCCTTGAACTCCTCGTGCAGCTTCACCACGCTCGGTAACTCCCGCCGGCATGGACCGCACCAGCTCGCGAAGAAGCTCAGCAGGACGGGCTTTCCGCGCAGGTCTTGCAGGCGGATGCGCTGGCCATCGAGCGTCTTCAACTCAAAATCGGGCGCGGGATGATTCAGCAGGAACGAACCCGACTGGCCGGGGATGGGAAGCACATCCACCAGCTTGGCGTTCTTGGGAGGCTCGAAAGTGAAGGTGGAATCGGGCAGCGCTTCACCGATTTGAAAGCTGTGGAAGTCGATGGTCAGGCGCAGGACCGTCTTCTGACCATTCGGGTAAGTAAGGCTGGCCCACACCAGGCGGCCGATGTTCATGGTGACCGGATCGATGGTCAACTCGGTCATACTGCTGCCTCCCTGCGCGTCCTTCTTCGTCACCACCTGCACTGCGGGCCATTTCTGCTTTTTCTTTTCGAACTTCACCTCGGCATCGGCGGCGCGGCCGGCCGATGCGGCGGTCTTGTAGAGCCGCGCCAGAATGGGAAGCACCTGCCGCGCGTATGATTCCGCCGGGTCGCGCTCGCCGTCGGACTGGGCACCGGAATCGGCGCCGGAATCGGCGTCCGCATCATTGTCCGCATCGTTGTCCGAATCGGGGCCGGCGGCGCGCGCGCTGGATTCCTCTTCGGTGTATTGTTTGAGCTTCGGCACATAGGCCCAGCTTTTCTGACCGTCCGAAACCAGCAGATATTCGCCTTTATCGGGCGCATCCACGCGCCACAGCGACTTACCCTCGGGACCGACCGCCAGGTGTACCTTGGCCTGCGCGATGACTACGCCCGGATTGGAGCCGCGCTGTCCGCCCAACAGCAGGTCGCCTTCGAACTCGTACTGCTTGGCGCTCTCCGCCTTTTGCGCCACATCGTGGACGAGCTTGGTGACGCTGAATTGCTGTCCCTGCGCGACGGCGGCGCAGAGGCAGGCCAACGCCGCGCCGTATACGGTAAGACGCAACATAAGGTCCTCGTCCGCATGATAACAGACTTACAGGTCCGTTATTAGTGGCACAGACCCACTAATTGGAAAGACGAAGCCTGCGGGCATGACCCCGACGACCACGTGGCTCTTGCCATCGAGCGTGATCGCGCGGCCCACGATGTCCCGCGCGCCGCCGAACGTAGACTGCCACAGCGCGTAGCTCAGAATGGGCTACATGGGCGCCGGGACGCTCGTCGGCGGGCAGGAAATCGCGGCCCAGCAACGGATGTGCGCCGAGCACGCGGAAGAACTCTGCCGAGACGACCGGTGCTTCGAGCATGCGGCTCTCCGCTGCCGGTGAGTGTGAGGCGGTCATGCCGATAGGAGGCCATGCCGGCGACCGCATGGCTTCGCGCGCGCCAGTCGAAGAAATCCGGGTAACTCAACGGCTCAGTGGTGTTCGCGGCCGCCCCCGGCTCGATATCCGCCTGCTGCGCCCACATCAGGCGTTGCGGATCGGGAAATGGCAAAGGCCGCAGCAGCACGGCATTCAACAGGCTGAAGATGGCGGTGGTCGCACCGATGCCCAGTGCCAGGGTCAGAATGGTCGTAATCGCAAAGCCGGGACTCTTGCGGAGCTGGCGGATGGTAAAGCGCATAAGTCGCTCTATCCGCAGGCCACCTGCCACTGTAACCCATTGAAATCGTGAGCCGATGCCTCGGGCCGGTTGTCCGAATTCAGGCGGCGCCGTTCACAACCGGCCACAACCGCAGCCCCTTGCCACTTTCCGCATGCATGCGGCATATTGGAGTGCTACGGTGGTAGGTACGCAATGGAACGATTTCGGGTGAGCCACAGGGGAGAATCGCATGATCGAAGAACACGAGTTCAAGAAGCACGCTCACGAAGCATTGACCGGCTTGCAGGGCGACCTGGTCCTGGCCGGTGACGATTATGGCTTCGAGTCCAGCCTTCACGGCGGCGCGATTACCATATCCTTCGAGCGGCCGCCGGGCAAATTCGCGGTCGTGCCGGAAGCCGGCGCCCGGCAAATCAAGGTGACGCTTGGGGCGCGCGGCTACAAGCTCGATTGGGACATCGTGGAAAACACTTTCGTCCACACCGAGACGGGCCAAACCCTGAAGGAGTTGGTGGAGCAAGCCATCAGCAAGCACCTGAAGAAGGACGTGGAACTCTAGCCGCCGGCGCGCGATGTCTTTTCCGGAACAGGATCGCGCCGACCTGGGGCGCTTCGGATATGCTCAGGAACTGTTCCGCGGCATGGGCGGGTTCTCCAACTTCGCCATCTCCTTTTCCATCATTTCGATTCTGACCGGAGCGGTCACACTGTTCGGCTATGGTCTCGAAATGGGCGGACCGCTGGAGATGACGCTGGGCTGGCCCTTGGCAACGGTGTTCACGCTGGTGGTGGCCGCCAGCATGGCCGAGTTGTGTTCGGCCTATCCCACCGCCGGCGCCACCTACCACTGGGCGGCCGACCTGGGCGGCAAAGGCTGGGGCTGGCTGGTGGCCTGGCTGAACATTCTGGGGCTGATCGCCGCGCAGGCCGGCATCAACTACAGTTGCGCGCAGTTCATCCTGCCGTTTCTGAACCTGCCTTCCACGCCCTTCAATCTGTTTTGCATGTTCGCGTTCATTCTGCTGAATCAGGGCATTCTGAACCACTACGGCATCCGCCTGGTGGCGATCTTGAACGACTTCAGCGTGACGGTGCACATCGCCGGCGTGGCCGCGGTGGTGCTCGCGCTGTTCTTTCTCGCGCCGAAACAACCCGTGCCGTTTCTGTTTGAAGCGGTGAATAGCAACGGACGCTCGCCATACTGGTGGGCGTTCGTGCTGGGCCTGCTCCAGGCGCAGTGGACCTACACCGGCTTCGATGCGTCGGCGCACATGGCGGAGGAAACGCGCGATCCCCGGCGGCGGGCGCCCTGGGGCATCGTCCTGTCGGTCGCGGTTTCGGGCGTCGCGGGTTACTTCCTGTTGCTGGCGCTGACGCTGGCCATCCACAGCATTCCCGCGGTGCTGGCGGCCAAGGATCTGCAAGGCAACCAGATTCCGGCGGTGATCGCCATCCTGCAACAGGCGCTGGGCGCGAAGGCGGGCAACGCCATGGCGGCGTTGGCGTCCATGGCGATGTGGTTTTGCGGACTGGCGTGCATCACGTCGGCGTCGCGCGCGCTGTATTCGCTGGCCCGCGACCACGGCACGCCTCTGGCGGAGCAGGTGCGCTGGGTCAGCCCGCGCCACGGCACGCCCGCGCCCGCCATCTGGCTGATCGTGGCTGCGTCCATGGCCGCCATGCTCTGGACGAAAGCAGTGCCGATTGTGACGTCGCTCAGCACGGTGGCGCTGTACCTGGCCTACACCATTCCGATCGCCCTGGCATGGCGCGCGCGGCAGGCGGGTTCGGATTGGCCGCGCCAAGCGGTATGGAGCCTGGGCCGTTTCGGCGGGCCGCTGAATCTGGTGGCCATTGTGTTTGCCGCGTTCATCTGCGTGGTGCTGATCATGCCGCCCAACGAGCTGGCGGGCAAGACGCTGGCGGGTTTGCTGGTGGGCTTGGGTGTGTTGTACTGGGCGGTGGTGCGGAAGAGATTCAAAGGGCCGGAATGGAGCCGGCATGGGTGATTTGGCAAGGCGCGTACAACCGGGCGGCCTGAGAGGCCGCCGCAGGCCGAGGGCCTGCCCCACCAGAGTGAGACCAGGCCGTTACCACCAAGATCCGGCTACCAGCGTTTGCGTCCGAAGCCGCTACCGCCGCCGCTTGCACGATCCGCCTTTGGGCGTGCCTCGTTAACGTTTAGAGCACGACCATCAAGGTTCATGCCATTGACGGCGGCAATGGCTTTATCGCCCTCTCCATCGTTTGCCATCTCAACGAAGCCGAAGCCCCGAGCTTGGCCGGTGTCGCGATCCGTAACGATGTTGACCCGATCGACAGTACCGTGGGTTTCAAATAACGCACGGACAGAATCTTCCGAAGCCCCAAAACTGAGGTTTCCAACGTAAATGTTTTTCAATTATTTTTCCTTTGCTGATTTGAAGGCGGCTAATTTGGAAGGTGGACGAACGTAGCGGTCACCCTTGAATTGGCAGGAGCATCAAACCGAAAGTTATTATAGCACAGATACAAGCGTGTTATACTATTTACAGGATCAACCCCTTCCAGCCCTGAGATCCGAGCGCCGCCCGATCCCGGCAAAGGCCCAGTCCCGCACGAGCCCGACAGAAGAAAAGAGCGCATCCTTATGTTGTACGACAGCACGAAGAGCCTATTGCAGACTATTTTACGGTCACTTGAAACCGGCGACGACACCGGGTGGGACGACCAAACCGAATCTGGGAATTCATGTCTTTACGAAATGCACCAGATGTCGGGGTCGCTGTATAAGCCGTATAAACCCGACAGGCTAAATGCCAACTCGCTGGCGCAAAGCGATCTTGCCGAGAAGCTGAACAGGGCCATACCGCACGTCAGGACGATGGTGATTGCAATTCGGCATAAAGATCAAACCCGGGCACTTGAGAGCGGCAAGGCGGCTCTTGCCGAGATGAATGGCCCCAGCCCCTCGATTCCTTCAGGCAGGCGTACAACAGCAACGACAGAAAGTAAAGGCGCCGCAGTGGTACGGCAGCACGCAAAGCCCAATGGAAAGCACCGTCTCCCGGTTGAAGGCCTACAGATCCTGGTGTCAAGGTAGAAGTAGGATTCAATGAGCCAGTCGTTCACGTTCATCGACGTTGCCGGGATTCAGGCACAGTATACGGTTTCCGATAAGGACCCCCACGGCGAATTCCGCTGGTCCACCGATCACGGCGATCGCGGCGTCGCCCCGTCGTTCGAGGAGGCTCAGCGCCGGGCAAGAACAGTATTAAAAGACAGCATGGCCGCAAACCGGCGATCTGACGAAGCCACAAGGATGGAACGTTATTCCTTGCCCTGGCGATCTCGCTGACTCGGTTTGGGGGCGAAGTTGGCGCCGGAATGGCCCATCGCCAGTTCAGCGAGGCACCGCACGGTTCGGAGCTACCCTACCCGTGCCGGATTACCAGCACGTCGCCATCCTTGACAATATACTCCTTGCCTTCCAGCCGCAGCATACCTTTTTCGCGCAGCCCCGCGTACCCGCCTAAGTCCACCAGCGATTTCCAGTTCACTACTTCAGCCCGGATGAACTTCTTCTCGAAGTCCGAATGAATCGCGCCGGCCGCCTTAACCGCCGTACTGTGGAACGGAATCGTCCACGCGCGCACTTCGTCTTCGCCGGCAGTCAGGAACGACATCAGCCCCAGCAGCGAGTAAGTCGCCGAAATCAGCCGCTCCAGGCCGGACTCACTCAGACCGTAACTCGCCATATAGTCCTTCTGCTCTTCGGCGGGCAGCTCGGCTAACTCGGCTTCCACCTTGCCGCAAATCGCCGCGACCGCGGTGTGCTTGCGCCCGGCCAGCGGACCCTGGCGGTATTCCCGCTCCTTATCGTGCAGCTTCCCAGCGTCCGCCTCGCCCAGATTCAGCACGTAGAGCATCGGTTTTTGCGACAGGAACTGGAACCCGCGAATGCGCTTCTCGTCCTCCGGGTCGAGATCCAGCTCGCGCAACGGCTTGTTGGCATCCACCGCCGCCTTGCACTTCTGCAACAACTCGAACTCGCGGTCCAGCTCCGGATTCTTGATCTTCTTGCGATCCTTGTCCAGCCGCTCCAGCCGTTTTTCGATCACCACCAGATCGCTCAGGATGAGTTCCGTCTCCACGTCTTCCAGATCGCGCAGCGGATCCAGGCTGCCTTTCTCGTGCGGAATAGTGTCGTCCTCGAACAGTCGCAGCACCTGCGCGAAGGCGTCCACCACGCGCAGGCTGGCGACGTAGCCCGCGTCGCGCAGGCTCTCCTTGGAGATCGCGGGCATATCCACGTATTCCACCGCGGCGTGCGTGACTTTCTTGGGTTCGAACAGCTTGGCGAGTTCCTCCAGGCGCGCGTCGGGCACCTTGGCCACGCCCAAGTGCACAGCGGTCGAGCCGATGCGCGTCTCCTGGTGGGCGCCGGTGAGGATGGTGAACAGGGAAGTCTTGCCTACCATGGGTAGGCCGATGATGGCAGTTTTCATAATGGAAAGCAGGACCGGCTAGAGAGGCACGTCGGTCACGCCGAGTATCTCTTCGATGATGCGGTCGCCCAGGTCGGAGCGCCTCTGCGCCAGCGCCGTGCGCGTATTGACCATCACGCGGTGCCCGAACACGGGCGCCGCCAGGCGTTTCACGTCGTCCGGAATGGCGTACTCGCGCCCCTCCAGCAGCGCCAGCGCCTGCACCGCGCGGAACAGCGCTTGCGAGCCGCGCGGGCTCACCCCCAGGGTCAGCGACTCGTGCGCCCGCGTCTTTTCCACGATGGCCAGCATATAATCGACCAGCGACTCCTCCACCGCCACGCGCTGCACCGAGGCCTGCAACCGTATGATGTCGTCGCCCGAAAGCACCGGACGTACGCTGTCGGCGGGGGCCATCTCAAAATTGCGCAGGATCTCGCGCTCGCTCGCCGAGTCCGGGTAGCCGATGCGCAGGCGCATCAGGAAGCGATCCATCTGCGACTCGGGCAGCGGGTAGGTGCCGTGGTGCTCCACCGGGTTTTGCGTGGCGATCACCATGAAGGGGCGCGGCAGCAGGTGCGGACGGCCGTCGATGGTCACCTGGCTCTCGTTCATGGCTTCCAGCAGCGCCGATTGCGTTTTGGGCGTCGTGCGATTGATCTCGTCGGCCAGCAGGAAATTGGTGAAGACCGGGCCCGGCTTGAATTCGAACGCCTCGGAATGCGCGTTGTAGATGGTGACGCCCAGCACGTCGCTGGGCAGCATGTCGCTGGTGAACTGCAGGCGGTGGAAGCCGCAGGCCACCGCGCGCGCCAGCGACTGGGCCAGCGTGGTTTTCCCCACGCCCGGCACATCCTCGATCAGCAGATGGCCGCGCGCCAGCAGACAGACCAAGGAGAGCCGTACGACTTCGGGCTTCCCCCGGATTGCCGATTGCACGGCCCTGTCCAGATCGCCCAACCTGGAGAGCAACTGCGGCGCAAAAGGAACCGGCGGGACGAGCATGGTTTCCCGCTGCGGCATTCAACGCTATTGTAACGCAGCCCGGTCTGAGCAGTGGTGGGGCAGGCGGCCTGGGCAGACCCCTGGTCTGCGCACTGGTCTGCGCGGTCCCCCCTGGACCGCTCGTGCCGATGTACTATTAAAGGCGCCCGCGCGGGGCAGAGCCTTCGCGACGAAAAACTGCATGGCCGCTGGCGATCAGCCGCTTTACATCGGGTTTGTTAGTGACTTCATCGAAGAGAGTGAACCAGCCCTGCTCATCCTCGGTGATGAGGGAGGGTTTCTGTGGTTGGCGAACATCATTGAGTCGCGATGGGCTGGTAGATTTTCTCTTATGTTTCCCAGAGTCACATTAGCGAACATTGATTTGCATCTGGGCTATTCTGAGAGTCATGCCGGTCTAAAGCGAGGAAATCTTCGAGGAGGCGCGGGCCGCACAACAACCATCCACCAGACTTGGCAAGCCGGAACCCAACACCCCACCTAGCTAGCACCCAGCACCGCCACGCGGAGCGCGGCTCGGGCACCGTATCTTACTCTTTCTTGCCGTAAATCGTCGTCGATGGGTTATAGTTCCGCCAATCGAACCAGTAGTCCTTGATAACTTCGACCGGTTCGAGACAGAGGCCTTTACCTTTCCCCGAGATGGCACAGCCTTGAAAGTTCCACTCACTGCCCGTCGCCGCATCCATAAGCAGCGCGCCCGGCTGGTTTCCGGGCATCCGGTAGAAATCGGGCACCCCCTGGATACCTGGAATGCGATCGCGGAAGGCCCGCACGGATTGGCCGTCCCCTCCCGCCACCAGCAGCACCGGTTCCGCCCCCACGTGGTCCTGCACCACCTTTTCCCGAATCACCTGGTCGTACAGAAACGCGCGGCTGGCGCCGAAAGAATGAATGCCCAGCATCAAGTCGCGGGCCTTCAGTCCGTGCTCGCGGAAATCGATTACCGTAGGCGCGCGCTGCATGCGGACATCCCAATCCTTGCGCGCGTATCCGAAGCGGTACTGTACGGCATCCTGCAGCACCGTCCCCTGCGGTTCTTCGGATTGCCAGGTGCCGAAGTTCAGCTCGTCTGAGTGAACTAACGTCAACTGACTCCCGCTCAGGGGGCCCGATACGGCCTTGCCGCTGATCTGCTGCCAATAAGTGCCAGTCTGGTCGTCGCGCATCAGAAAGTTCTGGTTATTGATGCCGGCCAGGTGAAACGTCAGCCGCAGTCCTGCAATATCTCTGCTCCACACCAGACCGGTGTGACAGAGCGTTCAATAGGTGGCTACGATGGCAACCTTGCCCAGCACATCGTTGATTACGTGATGATAGGATATGTTGCGGATGGGGTAGGCGCGGACAGCGCCGCCGATCTTTACCGCGATCACCTTCTCATCTTTATCGAGCTTCATCCGGGATGCGGCCGCGAACGACGGACGATCGTCGGGATGGAACATCAGCTCGTAGACGTTCACGCGCGCCAGGGCCGCCAGGGCACACACAAAGGCGGCGCCGGCCGTGGCGAATGCCCGCCGCCATCTGCGAGGTTGCGCGCGCCAATAGAGGGCCAGTGCGACGAGTACGGCAACGCCGGAGATCAGGGTGGCTGCGGATCGAAAGCGCATCACTGCCAGAGCGATCGCCAATTCGCGCGCGCCCTGTGCTCGGAACGGCCGGATCACATAGATGGGATACACGACGCAGATCAGCGACAGGGCCAAACATGCCAACAAGACGACGATAGATATCCGCCGGGTACGTTGCGGTTCGCTGGTCATATTCGCGCTCTTCTCAGTTTAGCCCGTTAATAGATGAACTTCAGCGCCAATTGGAGCAGGCGCGGCGGACCCGCTTGCAGAATCTGGCCGAATGCCGGCGATTGCAGGTCGTTCTCCGGCAGGCCGAAATTCGGATGGTTCAGGGTATTGAAACACTCCGCGCGGAACTGCACGCGCTTCGACTCACTGACGCGGAAGTCCTTGAACAGCGACAGATCCACACTCTCGATGCCCGGACCGCGCACTACATTGCGGCCCTCGTTGCCGAACTGCCCGGCTTGCGTCACCGGATTGAGTTGCTGGAATGCCGACCGGCTTACCCAGTTGTTGGGCGTGTGCGGTCCAAGATTGGGGTTGGAAATCAGGTCCGGACGGCTCGAATAGAAGCCGGTGATCTCGGGCGCGCTCCCTTCGAGCGACACGTTCGCGCTGTCGTAGACCGTGAAGGGCGTTCCCGATGAGATGCTGGCAATGGTATTCAACTGCCATCCGTTCACGATGAATGCCGCCGCCCGCGAAGCGTCCCGCCAGAGGGGCAGCCTGTAGCTTCCACTGAACAGGAAACGGTGTTTGGCATCGAACAAGGAGGGTCCGTGCTCGGCCCGCAAGTCGAAAGGATTCTGGGCCAGGTCGTTCTCTCCCGCCACCAGCGTGGGCGCCGATCCGGCCACGTTCAGCGACGAGATATAGTCCAGACTCTTCGAGAACCAGTAAGAGGCGAGGAAACCCAGGTTGCGCGAGAACTGCCGCGAGAACGCTACCTGCAGCGCATGGTAAGTCGAGCTGGAGTTATCCGCGATCAGGCCGACGGACCCATAGTTGCAAACGCCGGCCGCATCACAACCGGCGTATTGGCGCCGTTGCTCGGTGTTTTCGGCGGTGGCGCCGGGACCGTAAATGGAAGGGTTCGCCTCAATGAAGCGCGGTAAGTGCGTACCTTTGTTGCCGACATAGCGCACATCCAACAGGTAGTCCCTGGCGATGACCCGTTGGATCGATAAGTTCCAGTTTTGGGAGTAGGGCGGCAGCATGCCTTGTTGCACCGTCAGGATAGTCGCTGGCTGCACGAACTGCTGATTCACAAACGGTGGCGCCTGGCTGCCATAGGGATTCGCCAGGTTAAACCCCGGTCCAGCCAATTGATAAGCCTCGGTCCATGGCAAAGCGCTCACGGCGGCCTGTAGAGGACCGCCCGTGCCGTTAGTGAAACCGTCGTAGAAGATGCCATAGGCCGCGCGGATGGTCATCTTGCCGGCTCCGAACGGATCCCAGGCCAAGCCGACGCGCGGCATGAACTCGCGATAGTCGACCGCTGCGACTCCCGCCGGCACGCCTTTATCGCCAGGAAACAGCAATCCGGGAGGCGCATCGGGCATCACCGTGGACTGCTGGCCCGGCGCCCATGCATTCAGCCGGTTGCGAATGTCGGTGTAAGGCGTATTCACTTCGTAACGTATGCCGTAGTTCAACGTCAGGCCCGGAGCGATGCGGAATTCATCCTGCACATACCCCGCCGCGATCCACTTGCGAATGCCGCGGTTGAAGTCGCCGCCGCCCTGGAAGAATTGCACCGATTGCCCCAGCAGCAGACTCGCAAAGGAGTCGCTGGCGGGAAACGGGGCGAACACAAAGAACCCGTTCGTGGCGATGCCCAGCAGCGCATCGATCTGCTGCCGGTCCAGATCGGCGCCCAGTTTCACGCTGTGCCGGCCGCGCGTCATGGCGATCGAGTACGACCCCTGGTAATCGTTCTGATAAGTGTTCTGCGGACCAACGATCGGGTTACCCACGGAACCGTACCCGCTCACAATCAGAAATGGAATCCCGGCGTTAGTGCCGAGCGTGGGCTGATAACCGAACCCCAGGCTGCTCCCCGGCGTGTGATTCTGCGCGTCTTCGTAGATAAATACGTTACGGAAGAACGCCAGGCGCACGGTCTGTACGGTCTCCGGTGAGATCAGATGCACATGGGAAATGGTGAATGAATTCGTCGTGATGCTGTCGGTGACGGGGAAACCGGGAACATTCGATCCGTTGATGGGAAGCGGATCGAGGGTATTCCGCGCGGACGCGGCGTAGCGCGCGAAAATCTGGTCGTTGCTCCCAAAGTAGTGATCGAACCGGAAGCCCCCTTGATTGTAGTTGTCGCTCCCCATCTGCGTGGACTCGTAAATGGATGGGGAGACGTTCCCGAGCGGGTACAAATTCCCGGCGGCCAGCCCAATGGGACTGAGCAGCATGGCCGGAATCTTATTGCCCGGAAAGGGCACGCCCGCAAATTCATTGATCAGGGGCACAGGCTGACCTGTGCCTGGATCGGTCAAGCCGGAGAAGTCCCCGGTTCGCTCGGCGGCGGTGGGTACGATAGTGGCCTGAGTCTGCCCCTGGTTATCGCGCTGCCCCTCGTAGTAGAGGAAGAAGAAATCCTTGTTGCGCCGGAGCGGGCCGCCCAATGTCGCCCCAAACTGATTCAGGTGCAGCGGCTCGGTTGTGGCGGCAAAGAAGTTGCGGGCATCGAACGCGTTGTTCCGCAAAAACTCATAGACGTCGCCATGAAAGTTATTGCCACCGGACTTGGTAACTACCGTAGTAGTTGCGCCGCTGGTCTCGCCATACTCAGGCGGCGCGTTCAGTGACAGGATACGGAACTCGCTCACGGCATCCACGGGCGTGCGCAGCGCGAAGCCTCCGTTCACGCTATCCACGTTGGTCACGCCGTCCAATAGGTAGTTATTCGATTCAGGCCGCTGCCCGTTGACGGCGAAAGTCTGCCCGCTGCGCAGAATGCCGCCGGCCTCGGAAAGCCCGGCTGTCATCGGTGCCACGCCGGGCTGTAACAGACCGAGTTGCATCAGATTGCGGCCGTTCAAGGGGAGGTCCGTCGCTTCCCGCTCCGACACCACATTTCCGAGCGCCGAGCTGGTGTCGATAGTCGCCTTCTGGCCCTGCACATCGACTTCGCTGTGGCTGCTGGCTATTTCCAACTGCACCGGATAATTCACCACGCGGCCGACATCGATCCGGATCGGCGACGCCGAGTACGTCGTGAAGTTGGCCGCGGTGACAGTTAATGAATAGTCGCCCACCGGCAGGTTCGAGAATCGGAATGTTCCATGGCGCGACGTGACTATCGTTTGGCGCAGCCCGGTCTGAACATTCAGTGCAGTGACCGGCGCGCCGCTCACTACGGCGGACGAAGGGTCGGCAACCTGGCCCTCCAGTACGCCACTCGGGTCCTGCGCTTGTAAAACTCCGCATAGGCACACGAATAGCAATGCCAGCGTACGCATAAATTGGTGAATCCCTCCCTCTATACTATATGTTGAGAGTCTATGTGTTAGCGGGAAACCTGTCAATAATGAAAAGCAATTAAGTAATAGCGATTACGCCCGGCGTAAGTCTGAAGGTCCGGCTACATGCGGATCACAAAAGGAGCCGCAGGTAAATCGCGCCGGGGGTTGCGTCTGGCATATAGGGGCCGGTCTGCTCGAACCCCAATCGCTCGTACATCGCCAGGGCGCGGCGCATTACAGGCATGGTATCGCCCAGCATTTCGCGATAGCCGGCCGTGCGCGCTTCGCCGATTACCCACTGGAGCAACGCCAAGCCGGCGCCTCGACCGCGGAACTGCGGGCGCACATAGAGCCGCTTGGCTTCCGCGCGCGAGTGGTCCAGAGGGCGGAGCGCGACGCAGCCCGCGGGCTCGCCCCCGGCCAACGCCAATGCCAGGCGGCCGGCCGGGGGCGCGTAATAGCCGGGCAGTCCAGCCACTTCCGCCGCGAAATTCTGAAAGCAGGGAGTGAAGCCGAACGACTGCCAGTACTCTTCGAAGAGCTGCCGCTCCATCGCGAGGCGTTCCGGGGTGGCGGCGGAAACGATCTCCATCAAGAGATACTGTAGCGCATGCTTCAGCGTGCCTGTCGGCTTCAGCCGACAGTTCTATGCCGGCGAATTGATGTTCGCCGCTGCACGCTAAAGCGCGCGCCACACCAGATTTTAGTGCGTCATCGAATAAACCACGTAGTTCACGCCGATGCGAATGCCCAGCGCGGAATACTTTTCGGGATACCGCGGATCGTCCGCCCACTCCCATGAGTCTCCGATATCGGAGTTGAAGGAGATGGCCACCATCACGCGGTTGCGATCGTCATAGATACCGCGCCAGCGCGCGATCTGCCCGTCGTTCCGGTAGGTGGTGCCGCGCGCCAGCGCCCACTCGCCTGGTATCTGGTAGCGGTCGTCCAGATTGTAAATCGTATGGAAGATGGCGTCGCGGTCATCGATCTCCACGATCGGACGATCGGGGAACACGCGCTGCATGCTCTCTTCGAAACGGTTCCATTCCTCGGTGCCCCAGAAATCGTCGAGCATCAGGAACCCGCCGCGCAGCAGATACTCGCGCAATTTCGCGGCCTGCGCATCGGTCAGCTTCCAATCGCCCATCTCCCCGGCGCACAACCACGGCCAATTGTACACGTCGTCTCCGTCATCCAGATTAACCGGCTGTTCCACCGACCGCGCCGAAATGCGCGTCAGGCGCCGGATGGCCTGCGCGAAGTGGCGGTCCGCCCGCGGATAATCCTGCGTCCAGCTTGTACCCCCTTCCCGCCAATCGGCGATGCCGCCAAAGCGGTGCGCCCAGCGCCCGAAGCGCGCATTGGGGTGTACCGGATACATCAGCCGGCCGAAGATCCATTCGGCCTTTTGCTGCCAGTCGCCGGGCAGCGCCACGTCGTCGTATGGCTCCAGGCTGGGGTAGACGCGGAAGGGCCGCTGGAAGCCGCACAAAGCGGTGAGCAGTAGAACGCCGGCCCAGCACGATTTGGGTAGAGTCATGCTCCCGCCTCAATTCAATCCGTGCGCTGTATACAGATCCGACTGCGCAGTCACATAGTTGTAGGCGTATGCCTGCCCATCCGGGGTAACATGCAGATCGTGTATTTCCAGAACCGGCTGCGACTGATGCATCGTCTTCCACGCCCATTCGAGCGCTGCGCGCAGCGGCTCGCCTTCGACCAGTTCGTAGACGATGTACGCGCGCCCGCCGTCTTCTCCGACGTCGTAAATGGCCACAACGTTCGGATGGTTCAGCGCGCCCAGCGCGCGGGCCTCGAGTTCGAATCGCGCCCGCCGGACCGGATCGCCGGCCACCTCCTGCGGCAGGATCTTCAAGGCGACCAGGCGTTGCAGGCGGCGATCATGCGCCCGCCACACCTCGCCCATGCCGCCCGCGCCCAGCTTGTCGAGGATTTCGTGGTTGCCCAAGGTGCGCAAAGCTTTTCCGGCCACTACCTAGAACTATAGCGCGGGCCGCGTGCGGTGACCTTGCAGTGTGAAGGGGGGCCCCAGTAATAAACGCTACCTGGCCGCAAATGACCGCGTTTCCGGTGACCAACATCACCAATCAGTAAACCGATCAGCCGCCTCGTTGCGGCCATTATCCCGCCGGGGCCGGTGGCGCGGCCTCGGCGGCTTGCTCGGCCACGCACACGGCGTGCCGCATGATGCGCTCCAGGTGGCGGCAAATCAGGAGAAGATTGACATAGGCCGTCACATCGCCCGGAGCCGAAGTCAATTGAGCCACCTTTTCAGCCAGTGCATGGCACTCGGCACGGACAGCCGCCTCGCGAGGCCGTACCGAGAGCGCCAGGCCGCGATCCTCATTGCGCCAACTGTCGATTGCGGCCGACAGGATCTCTCCGATCTTTGCGCCGATTTCGGCTACCTGGTTTAGCATCTGGGACGGCGGCCGGCCTTGCTTGGCGGAGGCCAATCCCACCATTTCGTAGGCATAGTCGCCGATCAGCTCCAGATCGACGATGGCGTCCAAAGCTCCGGTGATCAGCCGCGCATCGCGCGCGACCGGCGCCTGCAGCGTGATCAGGTTCAGGCACTGGTCGTGAATGAGACGGTGTTGATGATCCGTTTGCGATTCAAGTTCGCTGGCTTTTGCGGCGCGATTGGGAGTTGGATCCACCACCGCGCCGAGGGCTTCGGCGAGAAGTGCGATGGTGGTCTCGCCCATCGCGATCAGATTCTGGCGAACCGATTCCAGTTCGCCGACATAACGTGTTCTCATCATGGGTCATTGCTCCCGTGCTTGGGGCAAATAGCCTTCCAATTTTTGGCTTGTGAATAAGAGGGGATCTCCGGCCTGGCAATGACTTGCAGGCCGCCGCATCGGGAAGGTGGTCTGCTAGTCTGTTGCCCGGCCGGATTCGCCCGGTCTACTCGAAGGGTCTTTCATATGGTTTGTCCGAACACCTTCATTGGGTGCGGCGCCCACAAGCTACATCGATGGGAAAACGCACGTCCAGAAACCGCTGAATCCAGCGTCCCGCACAGCGCACCACGTCTATGGTTTTCATCCGCATTGGTCTCACCTCCTCTCTTTTCATGCGGGTCCGGAGACCCGCTGCAGGCGTGGACGCCTGCCCCACTACCGCGCCAGCATCACAACGTGATACACCACCAGCAGGACCATCAAGATCAGGTAGGCCCGCAGGCTCAGCAGCGAGAACCGCACGCTGCGCGTCATCGCCATGGGACCCAGCGCCTCCGTATCCACCTTCGTTTCGAACACGTCGTCCAGCGGATGAACCACTACGAAATGGTCCTTTCTTGTTTCCAACCTGGTTTCCAGGTCCATCAGACTTGCTATCGTTCCCATTTTCGTTTCCTCCTCAAGTGGTTGGCCCGCCTACGGCGGACGGAAATAGATTTGGCGCGGTCACTTGCGCCGCCAGGATCAGGGACAAAATGAACAGGACCACGATAATGGTCCAGTTCACCCAGTTATTCCAGGGCTTGTTCGCATACTCGCCCAGGAGTTCTTTATCGTTCAGCAGAAGCTGCAGGAAGACGATCGCCGACGGCAGGATCACGCCTGCCAGCACCTGTACGCCGAGAATAATCAGTTGCAGCGGCGCGCGCGGAATCAGGACAATGCCCGCCGCCGCTGCCACACAAAGCAGGTAGAGCGAGTAGAATCCGCGCGCCTCGCGCCACGGCAACTGCAGGCTGTGCGGCCAGCCGCGCACTTCGCCGTATGCCCAGGCGCTCGAAAGCGAGATCGCCGTGGTGCCCAGCACCGCCGCGTTGATCATCATCAGCAGGATCAGGTTGCGCATCACCGGCCCGGCGAATGTGCCGATATCCGCGGCCATTTGCGCCGGATCGGTGAAGCGGAAGCCGTGCGCGTGCGAAGCAGCCCCGGCGACCATCATGCACACGGCGGCGGTGATGGTAATGCAAGCGCCCAGGAACGTGTCCAGGCGCGCCCACTTCACGTCCGCAAAGCGCAGCCGCTTGTCGGCGATGCAGCTTTGCTGAAAGAAGAGCTGCCAGGGCGCAATGGTAGTGCCCACAATCGCAATCACCAGGAACATGAGATCCGGCGTCATCCCGCCCGCGGGCATGGACGGCACCAGCGCGTGCTTCACGATCTGCCCGATCGGCGGCCCCAGCCGGAATGCGATCGCGAACCAGGCGAAATCCAGCAGGCACAGAAATACGACTATGCGCTCCCACCGGCGATAGCTGCCCGTCAGCACCAGCAAGATCAGGCCGGCGGCAGACAGCGGCACGCCGTACCGGGGGTCCACACCCATCTTACTCAGTGCCAGGTTGATGGCCGCAAACTCCGTGACCAGGGTCAGAAAGTTGACCAACTGCAAATCGACCAGCGAGAACAGGCCCCACCACTTGCCAAACCGTTGGTAGATCATCGCGGCGTGGCCTTTGCCCGTCGCGATGCCCAGGCGCACCACCATTTCCTGTATGAAGTAACAGACCGGCAATAAGAGCAGAACGATCCAGAGCAGATGAGTGCCGTATTGCGCGCCGGCCTGGCTATAGGTGGATACCGCGCCTGCGTCGTTGTCCGCGACCATGACGATCAGGCCTGGTCCGACTACCATCAGGAACGTCAGCAGATCGCGCATCCCTTTGGATTTCACCACGCGTCCGCGCACCGGCATCACTTCGTCTTCCACGCCGGCCGCGGACATGCTCAGTGTCTTGTTCGTCATCGCCTTCCCTCCTTTCTTTTGTATGTGCCGCAGAAGCGGACACCGCTTACTCGCTTACTGACGTGCGCGGCTCGGCAGACGCCCGCCGACATCCTGCGCACCGGCAAAACCGGAACGCAAAATACCGCGGCGAGTTGCCAAGTCAATTGGTTTTGAGGGAGAAGGAAACTGCCGCCTCCACCCCCGCGTTCACCACCGAATCAAGCGTGTGGAAGAAGCGCGGGCGAGGCGATAGAGGAGGGTACCGCTACCGGATCACAACCGTCTCTTCCACGATTTGCCCGTCCGTACTAGGAGGGCGATCGTCTTTAGGTTCCATATACCTTTCTGGAGGCGAGAGAAGCTGGCGGGAAATGAAAAAGCCATTTCCCCCGGCGCAGAGAAATGGCCAACTATCGCAGAACGATCGCTGACGGATTCCCCAACGGGTCCAAGCTTCAGCACCGCGCGCCGTGAGAGATCCGAAGACCTCAGCCACATTAGGAAAACCCTTAACCCGGGAGTTCCTGGTCTACCCTGACTGCCAGCATCTTTGGACGCTTTAGGGCAGTGGCTTGTTTGCCGCGCGGACGCCTCGCCTACCGAGGATCCATGCAATACAACTACCAATTCCAAATTACCGCTTATGTTGCAAGGGTGTCAACAAAAAAATGATAAAAAGTTTCTCATGAGCTTTTGCGGCCTCCGGCACGCTGCCGAAAGAGGATCGATTGCTGCACGCAGGGGTGCTGGCGGGCGTCATCCACATGAGGTGAGGCATGCGCATTCTCCCGGCTTGGCTAGTCGTGCCCGTTGTGGCCCTTGCCCTGTTTCCGTATGCCGCGCGGGCCCAGACGCCCGTCGACGCCTGTGATCCCGCCGCACCCATTCAGGCACTTTCGCCGGACCGGCATACCGGCATCAACTTGAGCGAGTCCGACCGGAGCGGCAAGATCGCCAGGATACGGGAAGCCATGACACAATCCCCGGACGATCTGTTTCTGAACCGGTGGCTCATCGAATTGCAGCCCAAACCGCAGACCGGCAGCCTGGCGGCAGAGTTTCAGGAAAAACTGGCCAGGCACCAGGATGACCCGCGCTATATGTACCTCTACGGGCGGGCGCTGGTGGGGAAGGATACGCCATCGGCCATCCAGTCGCTCCAAAAGGCGATCACCTGGGAACCCAAACTCCCCTGGACCTACCTTGCATTAGCCGAACTATACTCCAGCGCCGCCTTCCGCGATGCGGCCAAGGTGGCCGAAAACCTGCGCGCCTATCACAAGGCCTGTCCGGCGAACTTGGACGCATTCGCACACCTGAATGTGATCGAAGACGGGCGCGCCTCGGGTGAATTGGCCGGCGCATTGCGCGCGCAGCTTCAAAGCGCCACCGGCCAGTGGCAACTGCGCTACTACTCCACGCTCTGGGCCGCCGAGTTCCGCCTGGCGCCGCCCGCCGATCTGGAGCGGGTGAAGAAGGCCGTAGCGGAGGACTTGAAGCGCATCGAGCCGCTGTCGCAGGACAACGATCTTGGCGTCCTCGATGTGCTGAGCACTGGCTACCGGCTGAGCGGCCAGCGGGACGGCGAGGAGCGCACCAACGCGCGCATCGCGGCGGCGCGTCCCCGCGATCCGCCATTTGAGGCTTATCAGGCTTGGGAGAAAGAGCATCCCAGGGGACCCGGACAGGCGGCGCAGAACGCTTACGCCGAGGCGCTTTACCAGGCTTCGGCCGGCTGGATCAAACAATGGCCGGAAAGCCGCTTCTCTTGGGAGCAGTGGCGGGATGCGTTGATCGAGACGCGAAGCCACTCCGCTGAAGACTGGAAAGTAGTCGCGGATGGATTGACCCGGACCGGCTTTTCCGGCGACCCAAGCTCGCTCAAGCACCTTATTGCTCAGGACTGGGTCGCCGCAGGCGTCATGGTAAGGGAAGCCGTGGACATGCTGCGCGAACTCCAGGATTGGTCCGAAACCCAGCCTCCGGTCCAAAGCGATCTGATCCAGGGGACCATCGCCGCCGATCTGGATGGGGGCAGCCGGGCAGAATTTCGCTTCGCCATTCTGGACACCCTCGTGGATGCGGCTCTCGAATTGAAAGATTACGATCTGGCCCATGCGACGCTAAGCAAGATGCGCAAATGGCTGGACACGGACTTCCCGAAATACTACGATCAGGACCCCATGAACTTTCCGGATTGGGAAGGCCGGTATGTGCTTTCGATGGGCCGTCTGGCCCAAAGTGAGGGCCGCAAGCTGGATGCCCTGGCCTACTATCACCAGTTGATTACCAATCCCCGGTACGTGCGCGAATATGCCGGACCGGTGGCCCTAGCCCGCACTCTCTTCAAAGAACTCGGCGGGAGCGACGAGGCTTGGGCGGTGTGGTCGAAGGCTCAGCCATGGCCCGCCGGCAGGCCCGACGTGCCTCGCGGCTGGCCGATGATGGCATGGAACGCTCTGAACCGGACCCTGCCGGAGATGCACGTACCCGATGCCGCGGGCCGGACCTGGACACTGGCCGATTTCAAGGGCAAGACTACCTTCGTGTTCCTTTGGGCCACTTGGTGCGGCCCATGCTGGCGGGAACTGCCGGGGGTGCAGAAGCTCTTTGAAGCCGTGAAGGGCCGTCCCGACGTGCAGGCCATCAGCCTCAGTATGGATGAGAATCCGGCCATCGTGGAGCGGTTCATGAAAGAACGCAAGTTCAACTTCCCGGTCCTGGTGAGCAAGTCCTACGTTGAACGGGTGCTGCCGGAAGTAAGCATGGGCCAGACGTGGCTGGTCGATCAGTCTGCCGCCATACGGCTGCAACGGCGAAACGTGCCCTATCTGGAGAAGGTGTGGGTGGATGAGGCGCTCGACAAGTTGAACCATCCGCCGAAGTGACGGCTTGATACGAAGCGATGTTGGAGCAATTGCGCCGGACCGTATGCAGGATTCCGAAAGGCCGGGTGGCGACGTACGGCGATGTGGCACGGGCCGCGGGCTACCCCGGCGCGGCCCGGCAAGTCGCCTGGGCCTTGCACAAGGCCAAGGGCGGCATCCCCTGGCATCGGGTGCTGGGCGCCGGAGGACACATCCGGTTGCCGGGGCATGCGGGTCTGGAGCAGCGCATGCGGCTCCAGGCGGAAGGCGTGGCCTTCTGCGGCAACCGCGTGGACATGGCTCGCCATGCGTTCGATTTTGCCGCAAAACGAAAGCGGACATGACGGCCCGATAACGCTATCATCAAAGGTATGCGAACCACTGCCCTCGTTTGGCTGCTCTTCGCGCCGTTTTGCGCGAGCCATGGGCAAAGCACTTCAGCGGGCGCACCCGCCCAATCCGCTCGGTCCGCTATCTTCCTCTTCGGACCGGCGGGCGCGGAAGCCGCGCGCCAAGCCGCCCGCACCGCAGTGGCCGTCTCCCGTCATTGGCTGAGCCAGCCCGGCTCCGCAGCCGAACTCCGCCGCAGCGGAAGCGTGGATGCTTTACCGCTTGATGCCAAAATCCCTGCCAAGTCGATCGAGCCGGCCTTCCTCAACGCCGCGCGCGAAGCCCGCGACACCGATCCGGACACATTCCTGAATTCTCTCGATCGCGCCGCGCAGTCCCTCGCCGGCCGCCCCGGTCTGCGTATTCTGGTGACGATCGTCGAGACACCGCCGCTCTCGGTCGATGCCGAGACACAGCTCAAGCAAACCATCGACTTTTGCAAGTCCAATTCCATCCGCGTGGTCGTGCTCGATCCCGCCACAGTCCCCTCGAAGTACGCGAGCCGTTCTTTTCTGGCGCTCGGGGAGAGTACTGGCGGCGCGCTGATCCGCGACCCCAAGGCGCTGGACGCCACCATTCTCATCGCCTCCGCCGGATCGAAGACCGCGGAATCGGCCTACGCCGCGCCGGTCGCGGAAGCACCTGTCATCGCCGCGAACCTGCCCGATTTGCCAACCGATTTGCCCGTACACACGCGCTTCATGCGCATCTCGCCGCGCGGCTCGCAGTCTTTTGGCATACAACAGAGCGTCGGCGCCGGCCGGGGCGGCATCACCACAGTCGACGGCGGCCCGAATATTGAAAACACCACCGGACCTATGCGCGGCTTGTTCCTGGTCGAATCGCCGGTGAACGCTTTGCATTTCGATATCGACGACAATTCCGGCACATATACCGCCCGCGCCCGCGTCACGCAGATCGCGCGCAACGCTTCGGGCAAAATCGTGTGGCGGGCGAGCAAGCCGGTAACCCTGCATGGCCCCCTGTACAAGCTCGAAGCGCGCCGCGCGGGCAACATTTATTACATGCGCGAGGTGGTTTTGCCAGGCGGCCGGTACACCCTGGAAGCCAGCGTCGAAGACCTGATCGCCGGCAAGACGGGCGGCGTGCGAGAGCCATTGGGCACCGGTATGGGCACGCCCGGCTTTACCGTCAGCGATGCGCTGGTGGTGCGGCCGTTCAACGGAGCGGCCGACAAGTTCGAAGCCGATCAGGTGCTCAACTACGACGGCAATGCCATCTCCCCTCTGCTCGATCCCGTCTTTCACGCCAACCAGCCGTTCACGCTGCAGATTTACCTGATTGTCTACCCGGACATTTATGGGGCGCAGCCGCAGATGAGTTTGGAGATCCTGCGCCATGGGCGCGTCGTCGGCCGCAGCGCTCTGCCTTTCACCGACAAGATCCGCAACGAGTCCGTCGAAGGCGGCAGCATGGGCATGGTGGGCGAGCAGAAACACGAATTCCCTTACCTGGCAACCTTGCGCGGCGTCGAACTCAGCCCCGGCGACTATGAGGCGCGCGTCACCGTACGCCAGGGCACTGTCGCTTTGACCCGCCCGGTGAGCTTTCGCGTTCTGGGCAATGAGCGGACCGCCGTTCTCGCCTCCGCCGGACCTAGCGCCGCTGCCGCTGCCCCGCCAGCAGAAGATGAAGACGCCGAGGTGACGCTGCCCGAGGTCGATCCCGTACACTTGGCTACGGACGCCGGCGCCCTCGGCGCTCCCGAGCAGCAGAAGCTCTGGGACGAAGCGGCCGGCAGCGCTTTGTCGTACTCCTCGCGCCTGCCCAACTTCCGCTGCAACCGCGAGACGCACCGCCTGACGGCTCCCGTGAAGAGTGCCGAACGTTTTAGCCAAACCGACACCTTCATCGAAGAACTGACCTACGAGAGCCCCAAGGAAACCTATCGCACTCTGGAGGTGAACGGCCAGAAATCCAGCATGCAGCGCGACGCGTTCAGGGGTGTGCACTCGCGCGGCGAATTCGGTTCCATGCTGAAGTCGATCTTTCGCCCCGAAGCGGCGGCTCAGTACAAGTGGGCCGGGCGGGCCATGACTGGCGGCGTTCTGTGCGATGTCTTCGATGTGGACGTGCCCGTGGCGCGCTCAAACTTCATTTTGACCTTCAACCTGCGCCAGGAGGTCGCCGGCTTCCATGGCCGCGTGTTCGTCGACGAAGATAGCGGACTCGTGCGCCGCATCGTATTGCAAGGCGGCGGTCTGCCGAAGGACTTCGGGCTGCAGTCGCCCACTTTTTCGCTCGAATACGGAATGGTGCGCATCGCCGGCGAAGACCACCTGCTCCCCTTGCGCTCGGTTCTCCAGGTCCGCCAGGGCAAGCAGGTGGTGCGCAACGAAACGCAGTTCCGCGATTACCGCAAGTTTCAAGCCTCTTCGGAAGTCAAGTTTCAGTGAGCCGCGAATTTGCCCCCGAATTGAGAGCTGAATTGAGTGATGTGAGCCATGCGAAACCAATTGTGGCTTCCCGTTCCGGCGCTCCTGCTCGCCCTGTTTTCGGCGGGCCCGGCGCGCTCCGACGATCGTTCGCTGGTCGTCCTATTCGGCCCCACCGGCGAGGATACCGGCCGGCAGGCCGCGCACTCCATAGCAGATAGCACGCACGACTGGTTGAAAATCCCGGCATCTCCGAAGGCCAGGAACTCACCAAGTACATGCAGCCCAAGGACCTCGATCAGGCTTTTCTGGATGCCGCCGGCAGCGGCCGCCAAACCGATCTGCAGGGCTTCCTGAATGCACTCGACAAGGCCGCTTACGCACTGGCGCGGCGTCCGGGAAAGCGGCTGCTGGTCGTTATCCTGGAGAGCCCGTCGCCCGAAATCGTGAAAGCCATGAGGGGCGGGTCCGAGGAACTCGATAGCCGCCTCAGTCAGACCGTCGATTTTTGCCGCTCCAAAGCCGAACGGGTCGTTGTGCTCGACCCTTCCGAGCCGGCATCGAAAGAACCCCTGGCGGCTTTCAAGTCGCTGGCGGCCGCTACCGGGGGGACGTTGGTCCGCGAAACGAAATCGCTGGCCACGAGTCTCCTGACGATTGTTCCGGTGGAAAAGGCCGAAAGCGCCGCTTCACCGCCTACCGCCGCCGCGCCGGTGGGCCTGCCCGTTCATGCGCGTTTCATCCGCATGCGGCCCATTCGAGCGAAGAACGCGGTCACGGACCTCGGACCCATGACCGGATTGCTGCTGGTCGAGTGCCCGTTCAGCGCGCTGCAATTCCGGACAGACGGCGGCAAGTTCGTGGTCGAGGCCCGCGTGACGGAGACCGTCCGCAACGCCGAGGGCAAGAGCGTCTGGGAGGCGAAGAAGGATATCGCGATCAAGGAACCGCTCAAAAAGCAGCAGGCGCGCAAGGACGGCAACCTCTATTACATGCGCGAACTGCAACTGCCTGGGGGACAGTATACGATCGAGGCGGCGGTGGAGGATCTGGCCGCGGGCAAATCCGGAAAAGCCAGCGAGACGTTGCGCTCGAGCGACAATCTCCCCGGATTCACGGTGAGCGACGCCATGTTCGTGCGGCCCTTGAACGAATCCGCCGACCGGTTCGAGGCCGACCAGGCGCTCAGCTATGATGGCAAGGCGCTCGCGCCGCTGCTCGATCCCGTCTTCGCCGCCAACGAGCCGTTCATCCTCCGGCTTTACTTCATCATTTATCCCGATTTGGGCGGCGCGAAGCCGGAAATCAGCCTCGAAATCCTTCGCAACGGGCAGGCCGTCGGGCGGTCGCAACTGGCTTTTAACGACGAGATCAAGAACACGGCGGCCGAGAGTGGCACCCTGAGCGGGAAAGGCGAACAGAAGCACGAGTTTCCATACCTGACCCAGATCCGCGACGCGAGCTTCGATGCCGGGCAGTACGAAGCGCGCGTCACTATCCGGCAGGGCCGCAACACCGTTACGCGCGTCGCGCCGTTTCGCGTAATCCGAGCCGCCGGCGGCCGATAAGAATAGCGTGCGTGGGGCAGGACTCCGGTCCTGCGGCCGGCGTCCACGCCGTGTGCGAAGAGCGGGTCCTGGAGGTCTGCCCCACAAAGATGGGGACGCAGGCTTCGCAGCCCTCGCTTTTAATTAATGCGTTCTTTCCGCAGCCGGCTTCCGCGCCAGGAAACCCACGTGCGCCGGCGGGAATCGAAATCGTCCGTACCCGCCGAGCAAGCGCGCCTCGAAACCTGCCCGGCTTAGTTCCGCGAGTAACTCGGAACCGGAGTACAAATGCAAACGATGTATCTCTTCGCTGCGCCTGTAAAGCTTCCCCATCCGCCGGAAGCTCGCGATCTGCCGCGTCAGCGTCTTCCGTCTCCGGTCCTCTCGCACTTCTAGAAGAATCGCCCAGTCGGGTCCTTCCAGGAATCTTCGCTGCTTCGTCCCCTCCGCGACTACCCCCGGCTCCACGATGTCGAAGACGAACACGCCGCCGGGGCGCAAGGCGCCGTGCACGCGATGAAAGAACTCCGCCAGTCCTTCCTTGCCGCTCCTCCGGTCGAACGCATAGTTGACGCATTCGCCGATCGAAGTCACGGCGTCGCACGGCGGCAGTTCGACGCTCAGAAACGACCCGACTTGGAACTTTGCGGCCGGCGCCTGCCTGCGCGCCAGCCGGATCATGTGAGCCGATATGTCGATGCCGAGCACGTCATAACCGCGTTCGCTCAGTTCCCGCGCCCAAACGCCGCTGCCGCAGCCCGCGTCCACCACGCGCCCGCCAAGGATACGGTTCTGCCGCAGCAGGCGCAGCAATCCCGGCGCGGCCTTCCTGGCGAAACCGGTGAAGCCCGTATCGTGAATGTAGGCCAGGTCGCGATCGTACGCCGTCATGAATTACTTACGGAAGAATTCCCGATCGATCTTGGCAGCCAGGATGAAATCGTTCTCCGTCAGGCCGTCGATTTTGTGCGTGTACGTCTTCACGTCCACCCGCCCCCAGGTGAGCAACAGGTCCGGATGGTGCCCCTCGGCCTCCGCTACCGCGCCCGCGCGATTCACGAATGCCAGGGCGGTCTTGAAGTCCGGAAACACGAACGTCTTGGTGAGGTGATGCTCGGCTGTCACTTTCCAATCCGGCAACTCGGCGGATAACTTCTCCAACTCCTCGCCTCTCAGCGGAGGCACGCCCCCTTTGCAAGGAACACAATGCTTCTGTGTCAGACTGACTCCGGATTCACCCATGTCCATCCTCCTTTTTAAGGTTACGATTGTGCTACGGCGCGGCGCGGAACGGATCGACGACACGTACAC
>OCZT010001048.1_pt1 | contig 28453 bp, 24 predicted proteins | sample 1539031 | NCBI WGS metagenome assembly OCZT01 (sample SAMEA3539308, study PRJEB22396) | soil metagenome | biome: tundra; feature: field; material: soil | place: USA | collected 2010-05 | depth 0.15 m | reverse complement strand
TAACAGGTTACACAGTAACTTCAAGTCCTGGTAGTTTTACTGGGACGGGTACCTCGAGCCCAATTATAGTAACAGGTCTTACTAATGGAACTGCTTATACTTTTACTGTAGTTGCCACAAATGCCAGTGGCAACAGTTCAGCAAGTTCTGCTTCAAATTCAGTAATCCCATCAACAGTTCCGGGTGCTCCAACAATAGGGACAGCTACGAAAGGAAATGCTCAAGCTACTGTGACATTTACAGCGCCAGCTAGTAATGGAGGATCAGCTATAACTGGATACACGGTAACTTCTAGTCCAGGTAGTTTTATTGGTACGGGTTCCTCAAGCCCAATTATAGTTACAGGTCTTACTAATGGAACTTCTTACACTTTTACAGTAATTGCCACAAATGCCAATGGTAATAGTTTGGCAAGCTCTGCTTCAAATTCAGTAATCCCATCAACAGTTCCGGGTGCACCAACAATAGGGACAGCGACAGCAGGAAATGCTCAAGCTAGTGTGACTTTTACAGCGCCAGCCAGTAATGGTGGCTCTACAATAACCGGATACACGGTAACTTCAAATCCGGGGGGGGTTACAGGCACTGGTTCTACAAGCCCAATTACAGTAACAGGTCTTGCCAATGATACTCCTTATACCTTTACTGTAGTTGCCACAAATGCCAATGGCAATAGTTCTCCAAGCTCACCTTCAAATTCAATAACACTTACAACAATATCCGACAGAGACGGTAATTTTTACCACACAGTATCCATTGGTACACAGGTTTGGATGGCAGAAAACCTGAAAACAACACACTATGCTAATGGAGACGAAATAGGAACTATGACTGGTAATATATGGGCTGATACATCAGCCAGTTACCAGTGGGCTTATAATGATAATGCTGGCAATGAGGCAAATATTTACGGCAGGTTATATAACTTTTACTCAGCAACTGACAGTCGTGGTGTTTGTCCCACGGGCTGGCATTTACCTTCCGATGCAGAGTGGGCAACATTACAGGCTTACGTCTCTGATAATGCTAGATCCTTAGCATCCACATCGGGTTGGACTGTATCTGCAACAGCAGGCACAGTTGGATATAACCAAGCCAGTAACAACAGCAGTGGGTTTAATGGTCTCTCAGCTGGCTTCCGCAATGGCAATGGGTTATACCTTGAAATGGGCCAATCCACGTACTGGGGGAGTTCAACAAGGCACGGTCCTGATCCTAGCTTAGCCTGGTACTACTATCTGCAATACCAATATGGCAATGTGGGCAGAAACGATTACGGAGCTTTCAATGGATATTCTATTCGCTGTATTAAGTAATTTTGAATTCGAACTTAATTTTTAAAAGCGAATTATTTGCTGCTACACTATTGATTTCTATTTGAATAATGAAAAAACTTACCTTTTTACAGGTAGGTTTTTTTTATATTTCATCTTTCATCAATATTTAAACTGGTTAAAAGATGGGTATAGGTTTTTTCTTCTCCTAAAGGCAAATTAAATAAACATACTTAATTCTTATGTCTATGTATTATTGAATATCGTTTATCAAAATTCTAATTGCTATTTGTTATTTTTGTATAGTTTTACGTTCTGGAGGATTTGGTAAATAGGGATTTCATAAGCTTTACTCTCCTTATTACTAAATGGGCAGTTTAGATGTTGGAATTTCATTTTATTATGATAAATTGTTAGTCATTATTATGGGACTGACGGTGCGGAAGCTTGCCTGAATAGAAGAAAAGAATGGATGCAAAAATAGTAATTGTAAAAAATCCGCCGGTAATGATTCTTATTTAATTCATCAGGTATAATTAGAGAGTTAATCTTGAGAAATTTAAGAAATTTAGTTATCTGATGATAAGCTTTAAGATGTCTACTCCTGTTTTTTACCCATGTCAACCACAATAATAAATAAATATGGACAAGAAAGATCAAATCCGGATTATTGACCTTCCCAAAATCGAAGATGATCGTGGGAACCTTTCGTTCGTTGAGGAAAAGAATCACATTCCTTTCAAAATAAACAGGGTTTATTGGATTTATGATGTGCCAGGCGGTGAATTTAGAGGAAGTCACGCCTTTAAAGAATGTGAAGAATTTATTATTGCCCTTTCCGGAAGTTTCGATGTTGTTTTACATAATGGGGTAGAGGAGATGAAATATTCACTGAACCGTTCCTTTTATGGATTATACGTTTCAAAATTGCACTTCCGGCGTCTTGAAAATTTCTCAACTAATTCACTTGCATTAATTTTAGCATCAACAACTTATAATGAGAAAGACTACATCAGGAATTTTAACGAATTTATAAACTATATTAAATGATGATAGAGTCATCAATATATAATTGTTGTGTTATTGAATTGAATAAAATTCACAACAGGTCAGGTAATCTCACAGCTCTTGAGGACAAGATGGACATTCCTTTTGATGTAAAACGCTTATATTACCTTTATGATGTTCCCGGTGGAGCTGAAAGAGGGGGGCATGCACATAAGGGATTACATCAGCTGATTGTAGCTGCAAGCGGTTGTTTCGATGTTGTCCTCGATGATGGCAAAAACAGAAAAGTTGTTGAATTAAACCGGCCATATTATGGTTTATATGTTGTTCCGGGAATTTGGCGTGAACTTATAAATTTTTCTTCAGGCGCAATCTGCCTTGTTTGTGCTTCTGAAAAGTATGATGCCAATGATTATATCAGAGATTATGAAGAATTTTTAAAATTCAGAAATGAAAGTTCATCCAAGCGCTGAGGTTCAATCAATAAAAATAGGAGATAGTACTGTAATATGGCAGTACACAGTTGTTCTTCCCGGTGCTGTTATCGGCGATAGCTGCAATATTAATTCACATTGTTTTATTGAAAATAATGTACTGATAGGGAATAATGTTACAGTAAAGTGTGGCGTGTACATCTGGGATGGTATAACGATAGAAGATAATGTTCATATTGGGCCGAATGTAACTTTTACCAATGACTTATATCCAAGATCAAAACATAATTTTGAAATTTCTAAAACAGTCGTTAAACGTGGAGCATCGGTTGGCGCAAACGCAACAATAATTGCAGGAATTACCATTGGTGAATACGCGTTAATTGGAGCAGGAAGTGTTGTTACCAAAAACGTACCCAATAATACTCTTTGGAAAGGTAACCCTGCTCGGCAGGCAGCTTATGTTTGTGATTGTGGTAATAAACTTGATGCATCTTTCCATTGTGAAAAGTGTAATTCAGATTATAATTTAGTTGATGCATGTATAATAAAAAAGCAATGATAAAATTTCTTGATCTGAAAGGGATCAATGATAGTTTTGAACCCCAGCTTTCAAATTCCGTCAAAAGGGTACTTGATTCAGGTTGGTATCTTCTGGGTAATGAGGCAAAATCTTTTGAACAGGAATATGGGTCTTTCATTGGAACCAAACATTGTATCGGGGTAGCTAACGGACTGGATGCTTTACGCTTGATTTTTAAGGCCTATATTGAGATGGGGGTGATGAATGAAGGTGATGAGATTATTGTTCCTGCCAATACCTACATTGCATCAATGCTTGCAATTACCGATAACAGATTAATACCCGTTTTAATTGAACCAGATATTAAAACATATAATATAGATCCCTTTAAAATCGAAGATAAGGTCACCAAGCATACAAAAGCAATCATGATAGTTCATCTGTATGGACAGAATGCCATGCACTCTGAAATTCAGCGCTTAGTAAAAAAATATAACCTGAAACTTATAGAAGATAACGCTCAGGCTCAGGGATGTCTTTACCAGGAAAAACGTACAGGATCTTTTGGCGATGCAGCTGGTAATAGTTTCTATCCCGGCAAAAATCTGGGAGCCCTGGGTGATGCTGGAGCGATAACTACCAATGATGATGATTTGGCTGAAGTGGTGCGTGCAATTGCAAATTACGGATCAAAAACAAAATATGAGAATCTCTATAAAGGGCTAAATTCACGTCTTGATGAAATTCAGGCAGCTATTCTGCGGGTAAAACTTGCACGTCTCGAGGCAGATAATCAACGTAGACGGGAAGTAGCTCAATATTATATTAGCAACATAAAAAATCAAAGCATTATTTTACCAACCACTCTCAGCACACAACCTGCAAGTTCCAACCACGAACATGTTTGGCATATATTCATCATTCGAACTGACCATCGTGATAATCTTCAGCGTTATTTAAACGAGAGCGGTATACAAACCATGATTCATTATCCAATTCCTCCACATAAGCAAAAAGCTTACAAAGAATGGGGAAAATTATATTTACCAATAACAGAGCAAATTCATCGTGAAGTTCTCAGTTTACCAATGAGCCCCATTATGAAAGCAGAAGAATTATCACATATTGTTAAAATAATAAATAAAGCTAATTGACAAAAAAGCAAATTATTAAAATCATGAGGCACACAACCTGATACCTGAGGATTTTCAATGACAGAACAACAATCGTCTTATCGTCAGATAATGAAAGCCACCTCCCTTTTCGGCGGTGTTCAGGTATTTAATATAATAATACAGGTTATACGTTCCAAGTTTGTAGCCATATTACTCGGACCAATCGGAATGGGAATCTCAGGTCTGCTTTATTCAACTATTGGTTTAATAAAAGGATTTACAGATTTTGGACTTGGAACCAGCGCTGTAAAGGATATAGCAGCTGCGAATGTGACAGGGGATCAGATCAAGATTTCAACAGTGGCAACTGTAATCAGACGACTGGTATGGATAACCGGTTCACTTGGTGCGCTCGTTATCATGGTCCTGTCATCCTGGTTAAGTCAGGTGACTTTTGGTAATCATGATTATACTCTGGCTTTTATTTGGGTTTCAATTACCCTTTTATTTAACCAGATCAGCAGCGGACAAATGGTACTTCTTCAGGGTATGCGTAAATTGCAAAACCTCGCAAAAGCCAATTTAACCGGAAGTACTCTTGGATTAATTACTACAATCCCACTTTATTATATCTGGGGTATCAAAGGAATTGTTCCGGCTATAATAGTTACCGCTGTTATTTCTCTGGTGCTCTCCTGGTACTTTGCACATAAAGTAAAACTTCAACCTGTATCAGTATCCTTTGCGAGTACTATAACGGAAGGTAAGAGCATGCTTAATATGGGCTTCATGATCAGCCTCAGTGGTACTATAACCATTTTATCCTCTTATGTGGTCCGCATTTTTATCAGAAACCATGGAGGTATTGAACAGGTTGGATTTTATAACGCAGGATTCACACTTCTCGATACATACGTGGGTTTGATATTTACTGCAATGGGCACTGATTATTATCCTCGTCTTACTGCAATTGCGAAGGACAATCTGCTGTGTAAGCACACAATCAATCAGCAGGTAGAAATAGCTTTGCTTATCCTGGCACCTATTCTGGTAATTTTTCTGATCTTTATAAACCTAGCAATTGTAATTTTATACTCCACAAAGTTCATTCCAATAAATGAAATGATTTACTGGGCCTCATTAGGCGTGTTTTTTAAGGCACCAGGTTGGGCGATTGGATTTATTCTCCTTGCCAAAGGGGAAGCCAGACTCTTTTTCTATAATGAAGCTATCGCTATAGCGTACTTTTTAGGGTTAAATTTATTAGGCTATTATTTTTTCGGTTTGTCAGGACTGGGAATATCTTATCTTGTTGGATACCTTATTTACCTAATTCAAATGTACTTTTTAAGTAAATGGAAATTTGAATTCTCCTTTAGTAAGGATCTTATCCGAATTTTTATCTTACAATTTTTACTTGCTATCGGAGGTTTCTTAGTAGTAAGGTTTTTAAAAAGCCCATTTAGCTATGCTGTTGGGATAGTCTTAATTGCACTTTCGTGTTGGTATTCTTTTAAGGAGCTGGATAAAAGACTTGGAGTTCGCTCAATCCTGATTGAAGTAAGAGACAGATTTTTTAAGAAAAAACAGTAATGTACAAAAATATAAATCAGCCGCTTGTCTCAATTATTGTGATTACTTACAATTCATCAAAATTCGTTATTGAAACACTTGAAAGCGCCAAGGAACAAACATATCAGAATATTGAGTTAATAATATGTGATGACAACTCAAGTGACAATACAGTTGATATTTGTACGAGATGGGTAGATGAGAACAAACAGAGGTTTGTCAGAGCAATTCTTATTACATCCGAATCTAATACAGGGATCCCTGCAAATTTAAACAGGGGATTAAGTATCGCTGAAGGACTTTGGATAAAATCTATCGCAGGAGACGATCTGCTTGATGAGAACTGTTTAACGGAATTAATATCTTATGCCGATACATCATCCGAAGAAGTTCAGATTTTGTCATCAGCTATTGTAATGTTCTCAGGAAATTCAAGCAAAACAGGTGAAGTTAAGAAAAATCCATTTTCACAGTACTTTACCAGTGATTCTACTGCAAAAGATCAGTATGAAAAGCTGCTGAGGACTAACATAGTTTTTGCTGCAACAGTAATGATTAAGAGAGATTTGCTATTAGCTGTTGATGGGTATGATGAAAGATTTAAACTATTGGAAGATTGGCCATTATGGGTAAAAATTACTTATGCGGGATATAAAATATACTATCTAGATAAACCTTTAGTTTACTACCGTCTCCAGGAAAACAACCTGAGCATGTCGACTAACCAAAATTACCTTTACCATCCTGTTAATAAAATTAATATTATGTTTAAAGAAAAAGAATTAATTCCCAGATTACCATTTATTGAAAGATGGGGCTTAAAACATGATATCTTAGGTATAAAGACTTGCTTCTTCCTGGGGAATAACAAAAAAAATCCATTCACCAGGTTTATATATATTGTATTCAATATTACCAATCCATTTTACAATTATTTGCGAATTAAGAAAATATTAACCATAACAAATAATATTTTAAAACTTAAGTATATTTAATTCTGAAGCTTGGATTTAATTGATTATTGATAAGATTATTGTAGGGAAAATTTATATGATACAAATATCTATTATTTTCAACTCTAGGTCCCTCATTTATTAAAATTACATAAAAATGAATATTAAATGACTGAAAAGAGAATAGCACTGTTTATTATATCTGTATCTTCAATATTAATGTGGGATGTATTGACCGAGATGAATATAATTGGAGGTAAAGTGCAGACTATTCTAACCATTCTTTCTTTAGTTGCATTTGTATATTCTTCTTTCAAGCTTCTAAATGATTACAAGTTTGAGAGCAGTTATTTTAAATTTATTTTTTCATTATTCCTTTGTTACCAGTTAATAATAGTTGTTCGTGGTTGGTCTTTCTCCTACAATGATGTAAAGACTTTTTTGCAGACAGATTACGTTTTTTGGCCTTTCGTAATTCCATTATTTATTTTTTTTGACAAGAGTATAGTTTCATTTGGTTTATTGTTTAAATGGATTTACTATTCAGGCTTATTTTTTCTGTTCATTGCTTTAATCTTTCCCTCCTTAATATTTAAGAGGTTACCAGCCGATACATATATCAGTTTATTTGTTCCATGTGGGTTTTTATTATTGAATGCCACCTATTTAAGCAACAGAAAAGTTAATATCTCTTTTCTCATAATTTTTATATCAATTATTGCTTTAACATATCTTGCTAGAAGAAGTGGATTGGCTACTCTTCTAGGATTTGTTGTTACCGCTTATTTTCTCAATCTAATCAATAAATCAAAATCAAAATTATTTCGATACTTCCCTTTAATAATTATTATTGGAGTTTTTCTGTTATTCAGCTACCAATTTGAAAATTCCAAGGAAGTACTTTTAAATAAAATGACGTTACGGATTTCTGAAGACACCAGGACTGGTGTATTTCAAAGGTTTTTTTATTATTTGAAAAACGATATGGTTTTTGGCAATGGTATGAATGGGACATATTATTGTCCAATGTGGGACAGTGAGATTGACGGAGAAATTTTTGGAGCAGTTGAGTACAGGAATCTTATCGAAAACGGCTATTTACAGCTTTTGCTCACTGGAGGCATAGTGCATATTATTCTTTTTTTACTTGTATTATTACCAGCTGCTGTAAAAGGCATTTTCATGTCTTCAAATCAGTTCACAAAAGCCTGTGGTGTAGTTATATTTTTGAGATTGTTAGATATGTTTTTTTATGGATTACCTTCCTTTACTTTGGCTTATATATTAGTTTGGATATGTGTTGGGGTATGTTATAAAACAAGTGTCAGGAGAATGACAAATGATGAGATCAGAAGTGAATTCAAAAAAATTGGCTTATTATGAGAATTCTTTATTTATTATATAATCAACAAGACTCTTTAATAGAATTTAGTAATAATCCCAAAATAAATTTATCTTGGATAGATGCATTGTTTGACGAACTGGTAAAATGTGAAAGCATAACTATTGCTTTAGCGGTACCGATTAATAATAATAGTGTTCAAAAAATTCAAAAAAACGGGATTACAGTATTTGGTTTACCAAATCCTGAAGAAAAAAGCATCTTTAATAAAGCGTACAAAAGGTTGACTCGTTCTGCTGAAAATATCAAGATCAACTCTTACATTATCCAGGTAATAAATGATTTTGAACCAGATATCATCCAAATATTTGGTTCGGAAAATCCTTTTGGATTAATCGTTAAGCAGCAAAACAAGCCTGTTATAATACATATTCAGGGGTACTCATTTGTTTGTCAAAGGAAATGGTTTACAGGAATTTCAAAATGGGAGCAATTCAGATATGCAAGTTTAAAAGATTTATTATTGATGCGCGGAAGTTACAATGGTTTTTTTACTTTTAGAAAAAAGGCGGAAACGGAAGCAATTATTATAAAAAACTGTAATTATTTTATGGGTCGTACCAATTTTGATAAGAGAATTGTATCGTTCATTTCTCCCGGCTCAAAATATTTTCATTGTGAAGAAATTATCAGGAAAGTGTTTTTTGAAAAACAGTGGAATTTTACACTCCAAAATGAAATTACATGTGTTTCTATTTTAAAGGGGACCACTTACAAAGGCATTGATTTATTAGTTGAAGCCTTGTTGATCTTGAAAAAGTATTCAAAATTATCATTTAAATTTAAAATTTGTGGTGTTTCAGAAGACGAGGAAATTATTAAAATAATCAAAAAGAAATATAAAAAAGAAATAAATTTTCTGAACATTGAGTTTTTAGGCAAATTAACAGCTGACGGGCTGGTGGATCAGTTACTCAATTCAAATTTTTATGTTCATCCATCTTATATCGAGAATAGCCCTAACAGCATATGTGAGGCTATGGCATTAGGCATGCCAATAATTGCTACAAATGTTGGAGGTGTTTCTTCAATGATAGTGGACGGATCGGAGGGCATTTTAGTGCAGGAAGGAGAACCTTATTCAATGGCCGGAGCTATTGTTGAATTAACAAATGATTACGAAAAAGCAAAACAACTTGGCGGCAATGCCAGAATAAAAGCTTTTAAGAGACATCAACCAGATGACATATTGAAAAACATACTGAAAATCTACGAAAATATAATTTACGAAGATGGAAGAAAAGATTTATCCTAAAATATTAATCATAGGCCAAACATTCAACGAAAACAGTGGAGGAGGAATAACTATATCCAATTTGTTTCATGGTTGGCCAAAGGACAGGCTGGCTGTTGCATCTAATTCTAATTTATATCCTGATTCGGATCTTTCAGTTTGTGAACAATATTACCAGTTAGGATATAACGGTAAATTACATCCTTTCCCTATTAACCTTTTTCTGCGTAAAATTAAGTGTGGTGTTCTTACTCTTAATAATCTTAAAAGTTTTGACCCAGAGCCCGGTGAAAATGCAATATCCGGAAAGTATAAGAAAATATATAAACTGTTATCTGAACTGATGAGGTTTTTAGGGATTTACAATTTCCTGTACAAACTTGAAATTACACCTGAATTTAAAGAATGGGTAACCGCTTATAATCCGGATATTATTTATTCCCAGCTTTCCACTTTAGAGTTAATCCGGTTTGTCTCGGACCTTCGTAAACATTTTCATAAACCGATAGCTCTGCATATAATGGACGATTGGCCAATCTCAATAAATAAGCGATCGCTGCTTCATAATTATTGGAAACATATAATTGATAAGGAGTTTCGTGAATTAATGGCAAAATCATCAATATTAATGAGTATCTGTCAGGCAATGAGTGATGAATATGATGTGCGTTATAAGAAATATTTTATTCCTTTTCACAACCCGATAGTTGTTAATGATTGGCTCCCATATTCCAAAAATAATTGGGAGATCAAAGGCGTGTTCAAAATATTATATACCGGAAGAATAGGTAAAGCAAATGGCAAGGCAATATTATTTATGGCCAAAATTATTGATTCTATAAATTCAGATGAAATAAGAATTGTGCTCGACATATTCACTCCCGATTATAATACAAAGAATGCATCATCAATCAATAACCTGAAAGGAGTTCAGATAAAAACGACTGTCCCGCATGAAAAAATGCCTTCTCTTCTTGCCAGTTACGATTTACTTTTTTTGCCACTGGATTTTGATAAATTTGGGATTCGTTTTGCACAGTTTTCAATGCCTACCAAGGCGTCGGAGTACATGATTTCAGGGACGCCTATACTGGTATATGCGGATAACTGTACAGCACTGGCACAATATGCCATCCGGGATCGTTGGGCGTATGTTGTTACTGATAATAATGAAGACTTTTTAAAAGGCGCCCTGAATGAACTGTATGCTAATCCTGAACTTAGAAAGGAGCTGGCAGAACAGGCTGCAAAAATTGCAATTCAAAACGACAATGCAGAAACAGTAAGGGAGAGATTCAGAAAGAACTTCATTCTGGAACCTCAGAAGAGATTGGGAATGTGCTATCCAAAAATATTAATCATAGGTCAGACATTCAACAAAAATACGGGAGGCGGTATAACAATCTCCAATTTGTTCTATGGTTGGCCTAAGGAGAATCTGGCTGTGGCCTCAAACGTTAACCTGTATTCTGACCTGGATGTATCAGTATGCGAGCAATATTACCAGCTTGGATATAACGGTAAATTACATCCATTCCCTCTTAATCTCTTACTTCCTAAAATTAAGTGTGGTAGTTTTATTCAAAAAAATAATACTAATACAGGGAGAAATATGGCAGAAAGTGCAATAACAGGTAAGTATAAGAAAACCTATAAACTTTTATCTGAACTTCTGAAATTTACGGGAATTTATAATTACCTGTACAAATTAAAAATCACACCGGATTTTAAAGAATGGCTGACTTCTTACAATCCCGATATTATCTATTCTCAACTTTCCACCCTTGAGCTAATTAGATTTGTATCGGAAGTTCATGAACTGTTTGATAAACCGATAGTCTTGCATATAATGGACGATTGGCCAAACGCCATCATTCATAGACCGGAATTGTTATTCTCACATTGGAAAAAAGTTATTGACAGGGAATTCAGGAAATTGCTTGATAAATCGTCGGTTTTATTGAGTATATGCGATTCAATGAGTGAAGAATATCAAATAAGATATAGTAAAGAGTTTATCCCTTTTCATAATCCGATAGAGATTGCCAATTGGTTGCCTCATGCAAAAACTGACTGGAGCATAAATGGCAAATTTACCATCCTGTATGCCGGACGAATTGGCAGGGGAATAAAAAAATCAATATTTGATATAGCCAAAGCTGTTCATAATTTCAGCTTGAAAAATGACAATATTGAGTTCGAGATACTTACAAATAACTTTTCTCAAATTGAAAAGTTGTTAATGCATTGCGATCATGTAAAATGGTTAAAACCAATAGAATATAAAGAGCTTCCCAAAAAATTCTCAAGTGTCGACTTATTAATTCTTCCTGAAGACTTTGATTCAGCCAGTATAGAATTTTTAAAATATTCCATTCAGACTAAAGTTCCTGAGTACATGATTTCAGGTACTCCGATACTTGTTTATGCAGATCAACGAACAGCTCTGGCAAAATATGCCATCAAAGAGGGCTGGGCCTACATTGTCTCTGAAAATAATGAAATACTTTTGACCCAGGCTCTGGAGACGCTATATTCCGATCTTTCATTAAGAAAGGAACTTGCAGATAAAGCCAGGAGAGTTGCAATTAAAAACGAGGATGCATATAAAATCAGGGAAGATTTCCGAAAAAAATTATTATTGAATTAAATGAAATTAATTATGGAAAATTTATTTACTGAAAAATCACTTCTGATCACGGGTGGTACGGGTTCGTTTGGAAACGCAGTATTGAGGCGTATCCTCAAGACCGATATTAAGGAAATTCGCATTTTCAGTCGCGATGAAAAAAAACAGGATGATATGAGACAATTTTATAATAACCCAAAAATTAAGTACTACATCGGTGATGTCAGGAATTATGAGAGCATTTACAGCGCTATGAAAGGAGTTGACTATGTTTTCCAGGCAGCAGCATTGAAACAGGTCCCTTCCTGTGAATTTTTCCCGGTTGAAGCAGTCCGGACTAATGTTCTGGGATGTGAAAATGTTCTGAATGCGGCTATGGAAAACAAAGTTAGCCACGTAATAGTGCTTAGTACGGATAAGGCAGTTTACCCGATCAATGCAATGGGAATGTCTAAAGCATTGAGCGAAAAAGTAATGGTTGCAAAGTCACGGAACTTGACAGGAACTGGCAGGGTATTTTGCGGTACCAGGTATGGTAACGTAATGGCTTCAAGAGGTTCGGTAATCCCTCTTTTTATGGACCAGATCAAAAAAGGGAATCCACTTACAATTACTGATCCTAATATGACACGATATATGATGACCCTTGATGATGCTGTTGATCTGGTCATTTTCGCATTTAAAAATGGGAATCCGGGTGACATTTTTGTTCAGAAATCTCCCGCTGCAACTATCGAGGTACTTGCAAAAGCTTTGCTGGAATTATACAAGGCAAATAATCCAATTAAAATTATCGGAACGCGACATGGTGAGAAACTATACGAAACGCTGGTTAACCGCGAGGAAATGTTGAAAGCTGAAGATTTAGGCAATTTTTACCGGATTCCGGCAGATACACGCGATCTTAACTACAACAGGTTTTTTATAGAAGGCGAAGCCAAGATATCGCAAATGGAAGAATATAATTCGCATAATACCACCCGCTTGAACATCGAAGAGACCAAACAATTACTTCTAAAACTTGATTCGATTAAGGAGGAGATTGGTCAAATCGGATAAATCAAACCTTAAACACAAATGATAAAAGTTGGGATAACCGGGCAGGCAGGCTTTATAGGGAAACATCTGTATAACTTTCTTAATCTTAAAAAAGATGAAATTATCACTGTCCCTTTTGAGGACAGATATTTTGAAAATGATGACCAGTTAAGAGAATTTGTTAATGATTGTGATGCAATTGTTCATCTTGCCGCGATAAACCGTCATGGTGACCCCCAGGTAATTTATGATACAAATATAAAACTGGTAAAGCAATTGATACAGGCCCTGGAAGAGACGGCAAAACAGACTCATTTGCTATTCTCCTCCTCTACACAGGAGGAAAGGGACAACCTTTACGGTAAATCAAAACACGATGGGCGTCTTCTTTTTGAACAGTGGGCAAAACGGAATAACTCCCGTTTCACAGGATTTGTTATACCAAATGTTTTCGGTCCGTTCGGCAATGCATTTTACAATTCTGTAGTAGCTACCTTTTGCCATCAGTTAACACATAATGAGCAACCTAAAGTAGTAATTGATGCTAATCTTCAGCTTATTTATGTTAATGAACTTGTTGACTTGTTTTACCAAAAAATTGTTGATCCTTTAGAAGGATCAGACACGGTCAGATTTAATGTTCAGTATACCTCTGAAAACAAGGTGTCAGAAATACTTTTATTGCTTGAAAAATTTAAGAAGGTATATTTTGAGGAACATTGTTTCCCCGAATTGAATAGCATATTTGAACTAAATCTTTTCAATACGTTCAGAAGTTATATAGATCATTCTTCCCGTTACCCAGTCCTCCTAAAAAACAATGCAGACCAACGTGGCATTTTCATAGAAACTATAAAGGCATCTGTAGGCGGACAATTTTCATTTTCCACAACAGTGCCGGGTGTGACCAGAGGAAACCATTATCACACCAGAAAAATTGAAAGATTTATTGTAATCAAAGGAAAAGCAATTATTGAGTTACGCCGTATCGGGACTAACGAAATACTACATTTTGAACTTAATGGAGAGCAGCCTTCTTTCGTGGATATGCCGGTTTGGTACACTCATAACATTACTAATACTGGAGATAATGAGTTAATTACTCTGTTCTGGATTAATGAGTTTTTTAATCCTGATGACCCGGATACATATTTTGAGAGAGTATAATCATGAGATTCAACCTAAGTAACAGTACGTAAAACGTCAAACGCTGAACTCTAAACTATTCACCATGAGCAAACTTAAAGTAATGACCTTTATCGGTACCAGACCCGAAATAATTCGTCTTTCACGTACTATGGCGCTGCTTGATGAGTACCTCAATCAGGTAATTGTTCATACAGGACAAAATTATGATTATGAATTGAATGAAATTTTTTTTAAGGATCTTGACCTACGTAAACCTGATCATTTTCTCAATGTTGATACTTCTTCTTTAGAAGCATCTGTTGGTGATATTATACATAAGTCCGGTGAGATTTTAAGGAAGGAAAAACCAGATGCTGTGTTGGTTTTGGGAGATACCAATTCATGCCTTGCAGCCTACATGGCCAAGCGGCTCCACATTCCTGTGTTCCATATGGAGGCAGGTAACCGATGTTTCGATTTTAATGTTCCTGAGGAAGTTAACCGTAGGATAATTGACCATATTGCTGATTTTAACCTGGTATATACCGAACACGCTCGAAGACATTTGATCTCTGAAGGATTACCTCATCGAAGGATATATCTTACCGGAAGCCCAATGAAAGAAGTGCTGGATTATTATATGCCTAAAATCAAACAATCCAAAGCTCTTGAAAGCTTATCGCTTAAAGCTAAAAACTATTTTATTGTTTCCACCCACCGGGAAGAAAATGTTGACAATCCGGATAATTTGCATAAAATCCTAATCGTTTTGAATAAGCTGGCTGGAGATTATGGTCTCCCTGTTATCGTTTCAACTCATCCACGTACACGAAAGAGATTAGAAAAGATGCCTGAAATGAAAATGAATCCATCGATTCGATTTCTAAAGCCATTCGGATTCCTTGACTATATTAATCTTCAAATCAATGCATTATGTACTATGTCCGATTCAGGTACAATAAGCGAAGAATCATCAATTTTGAACTTTCCTGCAATTTCTTTGCGTCAATCTATGGAACGACCTGAAGCACAGGATGCAGGAACAATAATTCTTACAGGTTTTGACCCACAGGTGGTTATGAATAGTGTTCAGATAGTAGTCAGACAATTTGAGATTGTCAGCGGCTACGAAAGAATACCAGATGATTATACAATTAATAATACCTCCTGGCGAGTATTAAAACTAATTTCAGGTAATGCAAAATTAAGTAATTTATGGAATGGGGTAAAATAAAACAAGAATATGTATTAATCACTTCCCAGAATTTTCCCATTGGAGGCGCTGGCGCTTCATATTTAAATCTTTTCTGCCGGGGATTAAAATTAAATGGATACTCAGTTCGTGTACTCCTGCTTAAAGGATTTGCATTTGGAAATTATAAGAATTCAGACCTCAGACATAACATTACGGAGTATGGAGTCCCATATAATTATCTTAGTTCAATCCACAGACCACATAATAAAACTCTTAAAATATTTGATGATTTCATTGTTGTTTTGCATTTATCAGCTTTTCTGCTCATGAAATTTAAAAAGAGAAAGAAAATTTCATTTCTGGTTTTTAATGGAGAGTTGCAATCAAATATTCCAATCTATTTGATTGCAGGATTATTCAGAATTAAACTAATTACTTTTGTTCCCGAATACTATGATAAGGCTGATTGGACAAATTCATTTATCAGAAGACTAAAATACCTTGGATTTCTTTTTGGTTTAAAATATTTGTACAAGAGAGCTTATAAATTAATAGTTTTCAGTCATTTTCTAAAGGATGAATTTGTTAAAATAGGTTACAATGAAGCAGATATTATCATTCAACCTAATCTGACTGATTTCGATTATTGGGTAACAAATGATCAGGAAATTAAATATACAATAGGATACAGTGGAACTCCTTCCGGTAAAGATGGTTTAAATGATTTATTTACAGCAATTAAACTACTTCATAATGAAAGCTTTCCTGTCAGTTTAATTGTAATAGGAGATTCTGTTTGGGGCAATAGTCTGATCCCAAACCTAAGGAGCGAGTGTCAGAAATTAGAGATACTTAAAATGGTGACTTTTACAGGTCTTGTTGATTCTTTGATGGTAAAAAAGTATCTTTCGGAATGCAAAATATTAGCAATAACTCGTCCGTCTACAATACAAACTAGAGCTGGTTTCCCAACGAAATTGGGTGAGTACTTCGCTATCGGGAAACCAGTTCTTGTGACTAACTTCGGGGACATTGAAAGATATTTTAAAGACGGTAATGATATTATTTTAGCTGAATGCGGAAACCCTGAATCAATTGCAAAAAGAATTAAATGGATGATTAATAATAATGACGCATTAAAGATGATTTCAGCAAGTGGTTATAATAAAGCAAAAAACCTATTGGAATATGAGAAGTCAGTAAAAAGAATCATCTGTTTGATTGGTTAGTGTCAGTAATATTTTAAATATTAGTAATTCCTACTCGAAGACTGAAATACTCACTTACTTAAAATGACTACTAGGATCAGGTTTTTATATACTTCTTCGGAAGATCCAAATTTACTTTATAAAAGTTGTATCGAAGATAAAATTAAAACGACTAGAAATATTAAGCTTTTTTTTTCGCAGGATTTACCAACTCTTCATTTGGTCCCGGTAAATATTCAACGCTGGTGGACGTAAAAAATTAATTAATTAATTAATCAGGATTAACTAAATAGATTCAAAATTTCTATGTTTCAAAAATATAATCACCTGGGCTTCAATAATCCGTATTATTACAGTAATAAAGGATTTTTTGTTATTAAACAGAATTTATCTGATTTGCTCGATGTATATGATGACCAACGTAGAATAGACCCTGTTGCAATTATTGAATTACTGAATAAGAACTATATGTTTGCTGATCGTACACTTATTCAAGATATACAAAGAACACCTTGGTTGGCAAAACCCAACAAATTATTAAATAAATGGGAATATAATAGTGCTCCAAAACATGACTTAATAGATGTTCCAGAAGAAGAAATTGCCAAAACATTATTTCAAAAGATTTGTTCCGAAATACAACTATATATTGGAGATAAAAAAAGGATAGGGATTCTATTAAGCGGAGGAATGGATAGTAGAATGGTTGCCGGCACGCTAGATTATTTAATAAAGACAAATAAACTAATAGGGTTAGAAGTTACTGGGTTGACATGGGGGAACGAGGAGACAAGGGACGTTGTTTATGCAAAAGAGATAGCTGCTAGATTAAATTGGAATTGGAAACATTACAAAGTCACTGCTAAAGATTTATTAAATAATATCAAGGAGACTGCAATCCATGGATGTGAGTATTCTCCAATTCATTTACATGCAATTCCTCAAATCAGGGATGACAACAATTTAGATGTCATCCTTGCCGGTAGTTATGGTGATAGCGTTGGAAGGTCTGAATATTCCAGGAAAAAGGTAAGATTTATAAAACCTCTTTTGCAAAGTATTTCAAATATCGGAGGGATAGTTCATCAGGAAATTTTCGACCATTCCATGAAATATATCAAGGATGATATTGATAGATACCACTTACAATTTCCGGAAAAGAAGCAGTATATGCAAAATGAGGTAGATTATCAAATACATTATATGCGTAGAATGTTAAACCCGTGTATGGAATTGTTAACAGAGAAAATGGAATTTTACCAGGTATTTACTCATCCTGATGTTTACGGCTATATATGGTCAATAAATCCGGAAAGAAGAAACAATTTGGTTTATAGATATATGTTTCAAGAGTTCATTACAAAACTCAATGATATACCATGGGCGAGGACTGGTTTACAATATGGAATAGAAAAAGGTACACCGGATTTTTACCATAGAGATCATCATTCATATGTTAGCATCATCACAAAAGAAATATTTAGTGAAATAAAAACTCTTGTTCTGTCTGATGAAATCAAACAGTTAGGTATTTTTAACCAAGGTGCTATAAAAACTCTACTTATACTTCTTAAGTACTTTCCACCCAACAATCTTTATTACATTGAAAGAATAGTTTGGCTGGCAAGTCTTGCAGAGATGACTAGAATCTATAAATTACAGGGAATGGGACTTGCAAAATCTAATCAATATAAGTCAAAGATGAGACTTTCTTCTATTGCTTTTATGTATTCCTTGGAACAAACTAAGAAAATAGTGAAATCTGTCCTAAATAAATGAACTTATGAATTTACCATATCTATAACAATTCTTGATATATTGAATAAATTATAGTATTTCAATTTTTGACAATTGAGGCGGGTAAGTATCTTCATAAGTAATCTGGATCGGGGTGGAGCTGAGAAACAAGCATTAATCCTTGCAAAGTGCCTGAATCCCTATTATGAAGTTGACATTTTAATATTCTATCCTGAAAACCAATATTTACAATTCATTGAGGAAAATAAACTGAATATTATTACTCTTAAAGGATCTGTAATAAAAAAACTTTACTCTCTTTTAAAATACTTTAGAATAAATCGTGATACTGTCCTTTTTAATTATTCACCAATAAATAATGCTTTAGGAACTATTATTGGAAAACTGGCTGGTATAAGAAAAATCTATTGTGGAATTAGAAGCGCAGGTTTTGTCACTGCATACTACAAGGTGTTTATTCAAAAAATTATTTGTAACAGGTATTCTGATTTGGTTATTGCTAATAGTTTTGAATCTTTAAAAAATTATAGTGAAGCAGGATTTAATGTAAATAAATTTAAAGTAATTCATAATTGTATTGAATTACCGGATTTCCAAGAGAATAATTACAAGGGGAGGTATATTAATATCCTTACAATAAGCCGATTTATTAATTTTAAAGGTATTGATTGCTCAATTAGAGCAATTGAATATCTTATAACTAAATATCCTTATTTGCGTAGGGAAATAAGATATAAGCTGGTTGGTTACGGATTGCTGCAGGATGCAATTGAAAACCAAATTTCTGCATCACAGCTAAAAGATATCATAAGCATTCATGATGGCAGAAAAGACGTAACGGGTCACTATAAAGATTCTCATATTTACTTATCCACTTCATTAACTGAGGGCTTATCTAATTCAATCATGGAAGCTATGAGTTTTTCTCTTCCTGTTGTTGCTACTGATGTTGGTGATAATCGATTCCTGGTAAAAGAGGGAATAAATGGATATTTATGTAATGTCAACGATTATATTTCTATCGCAGAAGCTTTGTACAAAATAATAAGCGATGAAAATACTCGAAATAGATTTTCATCAATGAGTTTAAGTACAATCAGGGAAAATTTTTCGACAGACATTTTTACACAAGAATACCTTAAATTAGTCGAAAATTAATTTATGTAAATGATCATTAAGGTTTGTGTCATTGGAACTCGTGGGTTTCCCGGATTACAGGGGGGAATTGAGAAGCATTGTGAGGAGTTGTATACCCGGATGGCTAAAATGAATAATATTGAGTTTATTATTTATCGCAGGGTACCATATTTAAATGAGCGATCGATGATACAGATTGATAATATACATTTCAAAGATTTTAAAATACGCAAAAATAAATACTTTGAAACACTTATTCATTCTTTGTTTTCTGCTGTTCATGCTTTTTTCTTAAAGCCGGATATTGCACATTTTCATAATACCGGACCAGGAATTTTTATTCCATTGTTAAAGCTCAGGGGAATTAAAGTTGTTTTCACTTATCACAATATCAGCTATACCCAAAAAAAATGGAATGCTTTTGCTAAAAAGTTTTTATCATTATCTGAAATAATCAGTTTGAAGTTTTCAGATGCTGTAATATTTATTTCAAAACCTTTGCAAACCGATGTTTCAGAGCGTTTTAGACTTTCATCCCAGTATTTAATATTTAATGGTGTAAGTATATCGGAACCAAGCCGGGAAACTTCCTATATTGAGTCTCTAGACCTTGAAAAGAAGAAGTATATTATTTCTGTAGGACGATTTATGGAAGAAAAGGGATTTGATTATTTAATCGAAGCCTTTCAAAAAGCCAGGCTTCAGAATTACAAACTTGTACTGGTTGGTGATGCTGATTATCCGACAACTTATAGTACAAAATTAAAAGAATATGCTGTTCAGAATAATGTAATTTTAACCGGGAATATAACAGGTGAGAAACTAAATCAAATTTACTCTCATGCGAAATTATTTGTAATATCTTCATATAGTGAAGGATTACCTATCGTTTTGCTTGAAGCTCTTAGTTTTAAACTGGATGTTTTGGCTAGTAATATCCCGGCAAATAAACAGTTAATGATTTCAGAAGATGATTTTTTCGAAGTTGGGAATGTGGAAGATTTGACATATAAATTGAAAGAAAAAGTACTTATTGGGGAAAATAAGGATTATACACCTATGTTAGAACAGAATTTTAACTGGGATATAGCAGCAGAACAGACACGTGATGTATTTTTAAAAACTTTACAATAATTATATGATAAAAGCCGGAATTATTGGTCTTGGCAAAATGGGGCTTTCCCATGCAGCCATCGTTAGTCCTCATCCATCTGTTCAAGTGGTTGCAGTATGCGACACCTCTTCAATTGTACTGGATGCCTTTAAAAAATTCAGTAAAGTTAGTGTTTACACTGACTACATCAGGATGATTGACAAAGAAAACCTCGACTTTGTTGTTATTGCTACACCAACACGATTTCATTATAAAATGGTCAGATACGCCCTTGAAAAGGGAATTCACACATTTTGTGAAAAACCTTTTAGCCTGACTTCACGGGAAGGAGAAGACCTGGTTGCATTGGCTGATCAGAAAAAGCTTGTCAACCAGGTAGGCTACCATAATCATTTTATCGGAACCTTCCGTGAATTAAAAAGATTGTTAAATGCTGGTGTTATAGGCACTCTGGTACATTTTACCGGTGAAGCTTACGGCCCGGTAGTCACTAAAGAAAAAGGCGAAACCTGGCGTTCGGATCCGGAAGAAGGTGGAGGCTGCCTTTTCGACTACGCTTCGCATGTAATAAATTTAATACAGGAGATAATCGGACACCCTATAAAAGTTAATGGTTCACAATTAAAAAGAATTTATTCAAAAGAAGTGGAGGATGCGGTATATTCAATCTTAACCCTCGAAAGTGGTTTAAGTGGTTTTTTATCAGTTAACTGGAGTGATGAAACCTATCGTAAAATGGCAACCTCACTTACAATTCTGGGCAAAAAAGGTAAAATAATCTGCGATGCTACTGAAATAAAAATCTATCTGAAGGAGGCTGATCCCAGGGAGAATCTCGATAAAGGCTGGACAATAAAATATATCACCGATTTTGCGATACCTGTTAATTTCTATCTGCGAGGTGAAGAGTATAGCGCACAGATTGATAATTTTGTCGATTGTATCATAAGAGAAAAGCAAACTGAAATAAACTCTTTTAAACAGGGTTTAATGACAGACAAAGTGATTGAATTAATAATTGCAGATTCAAAAAAATTAAAAAATGATGGACAAAGTATTATTAGGGGATAACCAGTTCTTTGCAGTTAACCATCTGTCTGATGAAAAATCAAGAGAACAGGCAATAAGGTTTAAAGATGATGAGGCAATTATTCGTGTCTTGGATCAGGCAAGAGAGCTTGGAATAAACACTTTTATGTGTACAACACACGATCGTATTGCTAATATCTGTGATTATCTTCGCTCGAATTCTGAAAAGTACAGGGATTTTAAAATATTCCCTTGTTTGCCTTATGCTCATAAATACGCAAATGCGGTAACGGAGCTTGGCATAGTTGGTACAATTAAACAATATGTTCCGGGTAATATTTTCAGCACATTTGCTAAGGGAGGGATAGCTTATCTGAGTAAAGATTTTATTAAGCTTATGGAAATATTTATTGATGTGGAGATGAAAATGTTTAAAGGAATCAGTACTCCTGTAATTTTTATTCAAAATGTTCTTGTCGACATGATTCTAGGACTTAAGATGTTTGAGGTTTTTAAAGAGTATGATCTTTATATCCGTAAAAAGTACAATGCAGAACCCGGATATATAACTATGAATTTGCCTGCTTTACTCGATTCCCTGAACTCGATAGGTATCGAAAATCCTATTATTTGTAGTTCAATTAATAAAATTGGATTCAGAATGTCAGGGGGGAAAGATATTTATGAAAAATATTTAACCGAAAAAACATTTCGTCCGATAGCCATGCAAGTGTTAGCTGCAGGAGCTTTACGCCCCAAAGAGGCAATCGAGTACCTGGGTAAATATCCAAAAATTGAATCGGTTTTGTTTGGAGCTTCTTCAAAATCTCATATTCAGGAAACAAAAGAACTGATTGAGCATTTTCTGTAACTTAAACCTTAAACCTGGAAAATCTCTGCATTATTTAAAAACTATGATAAAACAATGATAACAAAAACTTTAACACGAAACGTGAAAAAATTATTTCTCAGAATAATATTATGGTGTTTTCTGCTGATAAGTATGTTTCTTGTTACTTTTATCTTACTTGGATATTTTTCTGCTTCAAAACCCGTATCGTATTTACCTGAAATTCATCCAAATGATTTTAAAAAGCATTCAAATAATTTAAATCAGATCGAACTTAAAAGTACCCGGTACATTCTTTTAGTAGAGGGGAATGGAAGGGTTACTGTAAAAACAGTTGAAGGCGATATTATCATGTCCAACCTGACGTATTATGCATCCTATGAGGGTACAAACGAAAAGTGGGGGCTGGATAACATATCTGTGAAGTTAAGCAGTGATAGCACAGTTTCAATTATGGGTGAAGGGCCATTGGGAGTTCTGGTCGGTTTATTGCTGACTGTTCCTAAGGATAAACCAAAATTAGATGTAAATATTAAGACAATTTATAAAATAAATACAATCGTTAATCGCGAGTCATTAGTAGCAGGATTTGATGTTTCTGTCTCTGAGGTCTACCGGAAAAACAGACAGATTGATGTTGAACATTTTGATTCAGAATATTGGCTTCAGCGACAAGGCGCGCGTTTTGGCAGTGGAAATAAATCAGCATTGATTTATCATACACCGTTTGTATCATCTTTACAATTAGATACAAAAAGAAACCTGCTTTTCGTAAACCTTGAATATTATTTAGATCATCCTTTTATAAATATACCTTTCCAGGAGGACGGTGGAGGTAAGTGGGTAGATCTTTCTAAGGCCAAGTACATTGCCGGGGACGAAAGAAACAGCAATTTCTCTATTTATTTTGGAGGTACTCCTGAAGTTACTCCAAGAATTATGCTGGTTCCAAATGGGTACCTTGCAGGCTATGTATTCACAGAGCATGCTGATGGTGGCAATATTAGAACTCATCGGGCAGCATATTTCGGATCCGAAGATATCTCAAAAGTTGACGATGCCGTGGGAGGTTTTGTTGGACATAAAATACCAGTTACGAAAAGTGTTTTCTATGCTGATCCTGGGGGTCCTTCAGGTTCTTCAATACGAGATGATTCTGATTGGCCTCAATTTTTAGATTTTTTAGATCAGCTTAATGAAACGGGGTACTATGATATTTGTTTACACACACCAGATGGGGGAAACTCAACCCGTGAAGTGTTAGAGGAGTCAATAAAATTCATGAAGAATAGATATGATACAAGAACATGGATTGATCATGGTATGTATAGTGGTAAAATCAATCGTGAATCTATTGTTGCCGATGGATTAAATCCTAATTCCGCGTATTATTCTGCTGATCTATGGGAAAAATACGAAACTAGCTATTTTTGGAGTTCCGCTGTTGAGGTGATTAGAAATTATTCTCTGAAAGAAGATATCAAAAAGTTGAGATTCTTTGAAGTATCTGTAAACCTTTGGAAACGTTATCTTTCACCAGAAGAATTAAATAAGATAAGATTCTATACTGCATTTAGTGAAATGGTCAGACGATATCAGGATAAAGGAGAATTGAATTCTCTTATGTCATATAAAGGGAATGCTTTTCCAACTCCACTATTTTGGCAAAATCTCACTCAGACAAGGAACTTCTATTCATGGGTTACTGATTATGCTAAGCCTGTTAGAGATTTAACGGCAAAAAAGGTTAAGGTCGAACATGAATTACTTAATAAACTAATATCAGATTGGGGTATTTTCATCAACCATGGTTATTTTGTACGTAATAGTCAAGAAGACGGTGATTTGAGTGAACACAATGGGAAACTGGTAGTCAATCCGTATTTTGACAAAATTCTGGAGCTTATGGCTCGATTGCGGGATGAAGGTGACTTATATATTACAACGATCAGGGATTTATTGGATTACTGGATTCTGATCGGGAAAATATCCTTTGATTATATGCCGGATGGGGTAATTAATATCACTAACGGTAATGATCGACCTATTAAGGGGTTATCACTTGTGGTACATGCTAATACTGTAAGGATAAATGGTGAAATTCCAAAGATAAGACGAATAGGAGAGGATACTATCTTCTGGTTTGATATTCCTGCCAAACATAGTGTGAGATTGCAGGTTGAACAATAGGAAGCTAATAACTAATTCAGTAAATTAGGAGACCAATACATTTATAATTGTATTAAATAATTTTCGTAGTGAAAATGCGTGTGAATTCTGGGAGAAAAGTTAACATTGAAGATGAAATTCGTATTGCCTTTTTACATCATAGTACAGGACAGAATATCTGGAATGGTAACCGATCGACCCCTTTTTCAAAGATTGTTGGAAAGATAAGTCCCAGATTATCTTATAAGTTAAATAAGAAACCTGCTTTACCTAAGTTATTTGAGAGATACAACAAAGATTTTAATACAAACTATATTATCAATGAATTAACTTTTCCAAAAAGCGCTCCTTATGGCTGGCATAATTATCCTTATGATTATTATAATATTTGGGTGAAAAATGCCGGGGATAGTGCCTTTATGGAAGAACCGACACTGGAAATGCTGACAAAGGAATACCAGGTAATCTTATTCAAACATTGTTTTCCCGTAAGTAATATTCATGCCAATATAGACACTGCTGACATCAATTCTGATTTTAAAACAATTGCGAATTATAAATTACAATACCTTGCTTTGAGGAAAAAACTATCTGAATTCCCAAATACTAAGTTTATTTTGTTTACCGGTGCTGCCCCGGTTAAATCTCAAATATCGGAGGATGAGGCCAGGAGAGCTAAAGAATTTTTTGACTGGGTTGTCAAAGAGTGGAACCTAGCGGATGATAATATTTATATTTGGGACTTTTATAATCTTCAAACGGATGGAGGTATTTATTTTAAAGATATTAACGCATATTCAGTTACTAATTCTCATCCTGGTGAAGTTTTTTCTGGTTATGTCTCACAATTATTGTTTGATAGAATAATTGATGTTATAAAAACTAATGGTTCTGAAACGACTTTAACTGGTGAATGGAAATAGAATGAGTTTTTATTTGCTCATTATGTATTTCAGGATTAACAATTCATTATATTAATTAAATATCAGTTATCGTGAAAAACAATTTTGACATAATTGGCTGGTTTTTTGAACGGTCATTCAGATACCGGAATAAATGCAACATTTTCGTCTTTAATTCCCTAATACATTTTGGTTGCTATATAAAAGGAGTTAAAATTGGTAAGAAAGTAGTTTTCAATGGATTTCCTGTATTTCGCAGATATGAAAATTCTGATATTGTTATCGGTGATAACTGTTCCTTTAACTCTGCAAAGAATTCTGTTCGTGTAGGTTTACAAAATCGATGCACCTTTGTTACTTTAAGAAAAAAATCCGAAATTATAATTGGAAATAATTCCGGAGGATCAGGAATTACATTGCTTGCTGCCGTAAAAATTAAAATAGGCGATAATGTTATGATGGGTGCCCACAGTATGATTATCGACAATGATTTCCACCATTCTGATCCTAATAAAAGACATGATAGCATTGGTATCCCAGCAAGACCAATAATAATTGAGGATAATGTATTTATTGGTACTAATTGTATGATTTTAAAAGGAATTACAATAGGTGAAAATTCTGTTATTGGGGCTAACAGCGTGGTAATTAATAATATCCCCAAAAATTCAATTGCAATAGGAAATCCCTGCAAAGTAGTAATAATAAAAAACTGGAATTTACCCGGTAAATGATTTTTTAATTAATGATGGCCGTTAATTATGGTTTTAACTAATTAAAATTTTAAAAGGGATTTTGAGCAATGAGAGCAGATTTTTAAAATGAGTAAAATTATCTAACATGATTTTTACTCATTTATATTTTTATAAGAAAAGATGATGTTGGAGTGTGATCTTTTGGATTTTAGCAATTATAGACCAAAATACTAATATGATTAACCAAGTCAGGAGTGCGAAAATTGGGCTTATTTCCCCACCGCACAGATGCTTAATGTATTTGATGCCAAGGGAGCAAAATTGACAATAATGGCTGAAATGGGTCATTATTGGGCGATGAAAAGATACTCTGACTTATTCATAAGAGATATTAACTTTTTTGAATCCCAACCGAAAAATGCAGTTGAAAGAGGACATGATGTTCAGTTGCATTTTCATCCTCAGTGGATTGATGCAAAATTTGAAGACGGAAGTTGGCATTTGGATTTTTCACGCAAAACAATAGAACGATTATGTCATAATTACGATGAAGCATATTTCTATTTAAAAAAGGGGAAAGATGAACTTCAAAATCTTCTTACTCCAATTAATCCTGATTATCAGTGTGTTTGTTTCAGGGCTGGTTTCCTTCAGATGCAACCCTCGGAAAACATGATTAAAGCGTTAACAGACGCCGGGTTTCTTTCAGATTCATCTGTTTCAAAAGGAATGAAAGCTAATGATAGTTTAAGAGGATTAGATTATTCTTCCGCCAATTCAAAATACCGGCCATGGAAAACATCTGACTTTGAAATATGTGAAAGTGATGAATCAGGAAAAATATATGAATTTCCCATCGTGTCAGATAGTGCAGGATTTATTAGCAAAATAGGCAACAAGTTATTTAAAATAAGAAAGGGGGAAAATATTAATAATATTATATCTGGTTTCATGGCCATCTATAGCTAAGGGATGATGCCTACAAATCATGTAAGTTCATTTTCAGGCAAGATAAAAAGTAAACTAAGTGAAACCTGGTACTATACCGATTTTTGTAAAAGAGAGTTTACTGAGTTGACTAACTATATAAAAATGGTTATTTCAGATTGTAAAAATAATAATAATTATAATTATGTTCCTGTTGTAATGATTGGCCACTCTAAGGATTTTTTCTTCGCTAATAATCTTTCAATGTTTCTTTATGCATGTCAAAATATTGAGGAAGTGGAATTCACTACCTATTCTGGGGCTGTAAAAAAAATTATAACAGAATCTAACCAAAAGTCAATTACAATCAAATAAAAGAATTGCTCATATAAAATCTCCTGTCAAAAAGGGAAAATTCATGTATTTAAGAAATTTTATTTTAAGAAGGAAGATTAAACTAGTACAACTAGCTGATATAATCATTAATGATATGAATATCACAAGAAATGATATTGTGATGATTCATACCTCGTTACGCAACATCAATTTGATTGATTCGCATCCGGAGGATTTAATCCACTTATTGAAAATGATTGTTGGGACACAAGGGACTCTTTTGATGCCAACATTTTCAGAAAGCCACTATAAAAACCTCAATTCTGAATTATTATATAAGATTCGGAGTGCCTCTATTCGGTTCGATCTCATTAATGAATCATTCCGGCAAATGCCTGATACAATTCAAAGTTGCCTTCCGACAGAATCTTTTGCTGCATGGGGAAAAATGACAAAGAGTCTTTCTGAGGAAAATAGCAAAAGTGAAAATGGGTTTGATGCGAAAAACCTCTTTGGTAAATTATGTTTGTTGAGTGCGAAAATTATTGGAATTGGAGTTTCCTTGACAGATTTTTCGTTTCTTCATACAATCGGCGACATACTTTATAAAGATTACCCTGAGAGATATTCAAAACCAATTAAAAAAATAAATGTTGATTCTACCGGAGAAAAATTTACCGGGCATTACCTGCATGATCTCTCTGATATCATAAAATCCAAATCCTCGGATGAGATATCAAAGTTTTTTGAAGAAGTTGAGTTAAGGACATTTAAGAAAAGAGGAATTCCTTTTTTTTGGCTAAGTGCAGAAAAGGTTTATAAC
>OCZT010001047.1_pt1 | contig 28455 bp, 24 predicted proteins | sample 1539031 | NCBI WGS metagenome assembly OCZT01 (sample SAMEA3539308, study PRJEB22396) | soil metagenome | biome: tundra; feature: field; material: soil | place: USA | collected 2010-05 | depth 0.15 m | reverse complement strand
TATCAACATGAAATTAACAACAATAAAATATTGTTTGTGTAGTTAGTGAGATGATCAATCCGATACTTTTTAGCTTATTTTTATCTAGCTATTAACTCATTCTACAAACAGATTGAGCAATCCCCATTTTTCATTGAGAAGAAATAAATACGCAATCAACTACACTTTACAGAACTTTTGATACATTGCCAGAACTATATAATTATTATTTCCTCATTTTTCTATTTACGATGGTTATTTGGGCTAATTAATTTAAAGTGTTCATGGAGCTCCAGAATCACTTTTTTATCCAATTTAGCATTTTTAATAATCGGATTGTATATTAACCATTTTGGATAAGTGATGCATTAAACTTCTATGCGCATTTCTAAAAAAATAAAAAAAGATAAATTAATTTATGTTATGATTAGACTTATCCACCATGTTTACCGTGTTCACCGTGTCCACCGTATCCGCCATGACCACCGTGTTCACCGTACCGCCGCCTGCAGTTGCGGTCTCCGTGGTCTGCGGCGCTCGCAGACACCGCTGTCACTGATACAGCAAAAAGGGCTACCAACAAAATAGTCAGTATTTTTTTCGTTCTACTAGATGATTGTTTCAACATTCATTCCACTTCCTTTATATTGCCCAAATATGACTAATTTCGACAAATCCGATTTCAAAAAATTACATATATACCTTATAAATACCTAGCCAAAAATTGATATTTTTCGAAACTATCTTTGAATGATTTTTTATTGCTTTACGAATCATTTATCGTTGTACTTGGTAATATCAATAGCAGCATAAGGAAATATGTTTCGTAAGTCATTTATGTGAATAAAAAACATTTTAAATATTTGTGTTCGTTTTTTTAAGCAGTATTTACGCTTCAGATATCCATTATATCTATCAAATTTTAGATTTTGAAAGTATGATAACGGCTACTATTAACTCCATTTGCTTAAAATAAAATTTTTCAAATATAGAATCGTGTCCTTGAGTCATTGAACAAATCTGATTAATTATTGTATAACCCCATTTTGAAAACTGTAGTTATACTGCAAAAATGAAAATCTCATAATTTATGACTATGTTTTTGCTAACTCGATCATTCCATTTAATATAGGAATATACAGTATTCGGCCGATTACACCCCATTAAATGCAAAAAAAGTATCAAAAAGCATAGCAAAACTTAATGACTCTTGTTGCTATCTTTCCTAATTAAATAGTAATATATTGAAAATTCTGTAAAATGAATATTCTACATCTTTTTTATTCATTACAAAACAGGATTTTTTGATTTCACTGATTCATAGATTTTATAGAATAAACTATGTATAATCAATGGATTCACATTCAAATATTTATCTGGAGAACAAAATTATAAGTACTGCCGAAGACTCAAAAAGAAATAGGACAATATCGATTTTTTCTGTTGATCTTTTTTCTAGTTCATCAAGAGCTGGGGTAAGATACATCAAGATGTGGAGTAAGAGATCAAAGAGTCTCTAATCCTCACAAAAGAGAATTTGCTCCCCTGTGAATATACTCGAATTGAACTTCGTATCTAAAATAAACTGCTTTCTCACCAATTTTTGCTTGCCTGGATTTATCCAGATATAGGACGAGAGACATTAGAATATGGGACCAGAGATGAAAGAGTCTCTGCCCTTCGCAAAAGAGCCGTGGCACCCCTACGAAGATACTCAGATTGACTCGGGTGTTTTGAATAAATGGTTTTCTTACTAATTTCTGTTTGTTTAGATGCACCTAGATAAGGAATAATAGCTGAGAGAGCCTGTACCCTCATGCATTTATCTTTAAGATTGAAAGCTGATTTAAGTGCTTGTTCTAGAATTTCTTCTTTTCTTTGCTTATCCATATATGGAAGAAGTAGAGAAAAAGACTCTATTCTTTTAAATTCAGATATAATTCCGGATGCTAGCTCAAGGGCTTTTTCCATAGTTGCTTCATTTTTTGATCCGGACAGATGCGGAACAAGCAAAGAGAGGATCTGGAACTTTGCATCTCCATATTGAATTTTGGAAGAGAAATTTAAAATATGCTCAATAAGTTCTTCTTTACCATGTCCTTTAAGATGATGGACAAGTGAAGAAAAAACAAGAGCTCTTTCGTTTTCATCTTGAATATTGGAGGAAGAATAAATAGCTTTTTCTATAAGTTCAACCTTTTTGTTCCCTTCCAGAATCGGAACAAGTAGGGACAAAGCCTGGGCCCTTAAATCTCCATATTGAATATTACAAGCAAAATCAAGGGCTTTTTCTATAAATTCTTCTTTTCCTGGCCCCTTTAGTTGGGGGATGGTTGTAACTCTCTGATCAAATTGATTATGCATATTCTGTCGCTGGGACTTTCCGGCGCAAGTACTATTTTTTGTTTCAACTTTGTTGTCGAAGGCAATATTTTCAGTTTCTAAGGTTTCAAAATGCTCTAGATCCTGAGCATTATTACTTTTTTCTCTGAAATCCGCAAACAACTTATTGAATTTTTCAATCACTTTATCTCTGTCATTTGTATTTTGTTTTGTATCAACAGAACGATTTTCTACCATAAATTTCTCACTCCCATATAAAATTTTAAAATTAATTATCAATTACTTTAGTCATAAGTTCGGACCTTTAGACCTATTCTGAAAACTATAAATTTTGATCTAAAATATATATGATTTATTTAAATATATACAAGTTATACTAAAACAATATAGTATATTAATGTATTCTAACTGAAAATAAATTATAATTATAATTAATGATAAATATCAATTAGTTCTATACAAAAGCTTTCAAGTGCTTACAAGTCCATTAAATTCAAAGGAAATATTTAAAACATATAACTAAATTTAGATAAGTTTTCTTGATATCTATTTTCAATGACAGTGTATTAAAAATCCTGTGAATTCTGATTGATTCTGCATTTTATGGTAACCTGATATTTTCATATTTGTATGTTTATAACGAAGTTCAATCCAGTTTTCCAAAAAGAGCGGAGGTAAAGATTGACATTTGTTATAATCATGAGATCAGGACCACATAATGTTAATACTAAATAGTTTAAGTTAGGGTCATATCTTCATAAAAATATATAATAAATGAAATCTATTTATGCTTCAACGGTTTCCATTACTTTCAAGCAAATAAGCTATCGCGCTGCAGGTATTTACTCTTCTTCACCTGCAGCTACAAGATCAATTTTTTAGACATTTGAGACCAGCCAAATTACTTAAGCTAATGAAAAATTTTGTCTAAGATAGGTATTGTTAAATGCCAGTTATTATTGCTTATTTTGTCTTTATTCAAGCAAGAAATGCTTCTATATCACTATTGCAAAGCAATTATAAGACAGAGTCTTATTCTTTTTAAAATTCTACAAAATAGGTCCTCTGCTATAACTAGAAATGTATAAAGTAAACAAGAGACTAAGAGCAAAATTATCGATATTTCAAAAAACCAACTCACGATCAAAAATCAATATTGCTGTTAAAACAATATCTGTCTTAAAAAGAATTTTTCATCGGCTTAGGTAATTCGGCTAACCTAAAATGCCAAAGAAGTCTATCTTATGAATTGCAGAATGCCGGTGCCTGCTGCCCATGAGTAGAGTTTAATTGAAGGTTTGAGATAGTCCTATGTTTATAACTATATTTAATTCAATATATATTTTTTGTATGTATGCTAAATAGTATTAGTTTGAATTAAATAGTACTGGATATATGTGAAATCCTCATAAAAATCAAAAGAATTATTTTAGTTGAATTTTTATATATCTAATTAAGAAGATAAATATACATAGAGAATATCGTGAAGGTAGCTACTGTACAGTGGTAGTAAAATCACTGGGATTTGGTTTTGCCTGAAAATGACTTAATATGGGGCTGCTAGTGAGACTTTTATTGAGGGTCCTATATAATTTTTATCACCCATGTCAAAAAAGCATCTTAAAACGGGTGAGAATGGTTCATTTTAATTAACTAGCCAAAACCCCGCCTTAGTGCATAAAAGAACTAAAGAAACATTTAATGCAAGATTCACTAATATTAACTATGTAAAATAAAAATCTGAATTATCATGCCACGTCCTAAAAAGCTCACTCATGAAGTATAACGGAAAATCGGTGATGGTGTATCTCTTGGATGTACTTATGCTCTTGCTGCTTCGATAGCTGACGTAACGTACCATACTTTCAATCAATGGATGAAATTGGGAAGAAATTCAACTTCAGGAAAGTACTTTGAATTCTATAAAAATCTCGAACAACGGAATGCTGAAGAAACTCTAAAAATATTATAAAAACTGAACGATGCTGCTGAAGCTGGAAATTACCAGGTTTGCATGTTTATTCTAAAAAGAAGGTTCCCGGACGAATTTGACAGGCGGATATATCAAAAAACAAATGTTGTATTAGAAAATCTAAATCTGAATGTTGAGATAGTATTCACGGACGCAGACTAAATCAGGGAGAAAATTATCTAGAAGTTATCTATTTAATGTTTTTCTTTTAACCGAACCTGTTTTTAATAGACTGCTATTCCCTGCCTATTCTATTCAGTAGTATAATTGTAACCGAACTACCAGAATCTCCACCAGGGTTTTTTTGCTCCAGGTGCTTCTATAACTTTTTGATTAATCAAGGTCTGCATCTGAAGCATGTAATTATTGTAAAGATTTTGAAGGTTCTCAACTTCCTTTTCCAATGTTTCATTATGTTTTTCTAACTCTTTTGATCTGGTACGTACCTCTATAAATTCGGTGGGGTTCGGCGCCTCTTGCAATAACGCGTTGAGTCTTTCAATCTCGTTTTTTAACGTATCTAGTTCTGCTTGCATTTGTCCCTTAATTACTTGCATTTGTTTCCTAACTTCATCCGGACTATCTTCGCTCTGTGAATGAGTTAACATCTCAAACCCTTGTATTACTGCATTTGTGGGACTTGTATATCCTGCGCGCAACACATTGTCATACAATTCATAAGGGACCCATACACTTATTTTTCGCTTTTGTTCCTGCATATTACAGGTATAACACAGGCAAAGAATATAATTATACCCTAAATGCAGGTATTATATAGGTAATTAACTATACAGCTTCAAAATTCGAAAACTAATTTAGATCTGATATTTTGGACCCTAAAAGGAAAATGATAAAATACATTAGTATTTATACGTTGTAACATATCTATATTGAAAAGATAATTACTATAATAAACGTACATAATATATGATTAAATATAGGGGATATAGTATGATAAAATCAGATTCTAAAGTATTACCTAAAACTGATGATGTTAACGCAGAAAAGACGACTAAATCGGTCGTAAAGGCAGATTCTTCTGCTAAGGCTATTTAAATATAACATTAATTACTTTTCTACATTTATAATTCCTAATTTTTTAAAGAATTTTCTAGATGAAAGGAGATACTGAATTATGTACGATTTAGCAGGAAAAGGTCCAATAATACAGACTATGCTGACTCAGACATGGGAACTTCTGACTGAAGAACAGAAAAAGAAAGTTGCAATCATGAGAATGAATAAAGCAATTAAATTTTTAGAAATGAAAATAAATAATATTGAAAAAATGAGCGAGATAAAAAAAGCAATTATAGATGATATTCAAAAAACTCAGGAAATGCTCAAACAATAAAAACAAATTTGACAGAAAAACGATAATGAAATTCAGTGCTGTAGGAATGATCGAAAATAACAGATTTTCGTAACTATTAAAGTAGCCTTTCGAATGTTACAAATTTACTTTTTTGGGAGATTACTTATTAATCAAATTTATTTATTAAATGCTAACGAATTTTATGCACAACGTCGTCTTCTCAAAAGTCAAAATTAAGGAGTTAATGGCTTTATGACAAAACAAATTCAAACGATAGTCGCTGTTTTGTTGCTAGTAGTTATAGCAACCTTGACAGCTTTGATAGCAGTGACAGAAGCAGCAACTATCAAGATGAAGGAATACTATGCTAGTCATAAAAAAGGACAATAGTAAAAGTTTGTAGGCTTTTCATATTTTAAACTCAATCGATCCTTAGTTGTGCTCACTAGTTATCATAATCAACGATTTATTAAAATTCGTATCAATCTACACTTTTAAATCATTATTTTTAAAATAACGTAATCTATGTACTGTTTTGTCTTAAAGTCTCTGAATTTCTAAGTTCTATATAACATAGGAAAAGGTTACTAATATGACTTTTGGAGCTTATGGGACTTTTAGAACGTCTGGAGATTAATGGAATACTTTGAGCTAATTAGCCTAAATAATTCGATTAAGACTTTTTATTACAATTATTAAGTGATTTTTCAGCAAGAGCAAACAAACTGTGATAAATGCTTTCTATGCATTTTGAAATCTCGTATTTTTTCAGCTCCGCCATTATTTCAACCTGTACTTTTTTGCGTGCTGATATCGAAGTGTTGCCCAAAAAATTCCCCAAAGATCCAGCTTCGACGTATTCCAAATACTTAGCAGAGATCTCAAAATACCGTGAGTTTCTTTGCGTTATTTCTATTTACCCTAAAACCTAATTTTCTTAACAGTGAATCCAGTTCTACTGAATTTACTGGAGCTCTAGGATGCCGAAAAGCGAAAATTTAAGGATGGCAGTAAATCTCTCCTTCCCCCGTTTTCTTCAACTAAATTCATATAATTTTAAAATAGTAAAAAATGTATGGAAAATATTATGAACTTGCCCACAAATATATAGTTATGGATTCAGAGTATTTTTAGGTTGACTGGTAAAATGCCTTAATCTCGGCCCCCTACACTATTATTAAAATTCATCCAATGTAGGGTACCTATTTACTCGAGAAAACGCATTAAGTCTTTCCAAAAATAGATTTTGTTTGACTTTATTTAATTGGGTTAGGCCATCAGGCTAATCTAAAATGTCAAAAAAGTTGAGCTTTGTAAGCTGTGGGAGGTGAAATCCCTACAACTAGGTCACTTATCTACTTTGATATATAGGGTTATACATCGATCGTAATTAAATTTTATCTATTATATAATTATTTAAATATATACTCCTGCCACAAACTAAATAATACTAAAATTACGTAATTCTTATATTTAGGCTGCAAAATGCCTTTGCACAAATATCCGCAACAAACTTTTGCTGGTTAATATAAATACAAAAAATAATATTAATCGATTATATGCTAAATTCCAAAATGAAAGTTATTTCATTTAATTAGTTTAAATGATCCGAATGGTTTTGGGTATAAAAAATTTATCTGTGGCTACAGAGGGTCGTTGCCTGCAGCCCGGTAGAAAATCCATTTTAAAGTTTTGAGAGCCTATAAGATATAATTATATATAGATATATATATATATTTTTTACATATATTCTATATAATGATAATTTAACTAAATAATATTAGAAGTTTGTGAAATTTTATCCGAAAATCTAAGCAAATACTTTGCTAACTTAATTTATATCATTTTTAAGTAATAAAAGTAATATGAAAATGTCTTCAAGGTACCTACCGCTGTATGGAAGTAAAATCATAGGGTTATAATTTGATTAAAAAATGACTTATCCTGGAACCACTAGGGCGACTTTTATTTAAAGTTTTATGTGTATCCAATTACTCGAGTCAAAAGATGGCTCGCGTACCTGAAAATAGCTTATATTCGTCAATTCAGCCTAAAGCCCATCTTAATGCAAAACAAAACTAACTAAATATCAAATACTAGATTTGCTAATATTACTTATAAGAAATAAAAGACGGTGAATTTATGGCACGCTCTACTAAGTTAACTCCTGAGCTACGATACGTTGTATGTTATTTTGCAGGCACATTGTGTCAGACATTCGTCTGGCGCTAAAATGTAAATTAAAAAATTGATATAAGGTTATTTTTTTGGTTGAAAACAAATTTTCATACGATTAATGATATATATCTGTACAAATTAATATAATATTTATATAAGTTTCTAAAACTTTGAATTTTATCGAAATATTGTTCGTTTTTAAATACATCAAACTGAATAAAATAGGAGTGACAATTAGTCATAGAAGAATTGTCTAGTAAAATTAAAAAGGCGCTGACTATTTTACTGGCAGTCATGTTTGTAGTATCGTTGACAGCAGCAGCAGCTGTTGGCTCAAATGGCCACCATACATACGGTGGCCTTGCCTATAGTCGGTTAGGTGGCGGGCAATCAAAATACGACTACCATGACCAGACGAGGTTATACAGATATACGGTAACTAACTCCGGAAATGCGGATATCTTAGGAAATATTATGATTACAGATAACAGAACTGGAAATATATCTATACCCAACAATAATCTTGGATCAGGTAAAAGTGTTACAACAACAGCCAACTACACAATACAACAGCCGGACATTGGTGCTGGTTCAGTGACCAATTCAGCGTATGCAACGAACCAAAACAATAATATTAATTCAAACACGGTTAATGCAACAGTAACAACATCTGCACAGCAGAGAACTTCTACAATAGTTGTAAATATAAATCCACATCCAGTTTTAGCAAATCAACCATTTACGACTACGGCTACACTAACTGATCTCCCTGCTCCTGGAGATTTTGTTGTGCGTGTTCCAAATAATCTGGATAAGTGGGAGTACGTACCACTACATGAAGCTGGGAAAACAGTGTCATTTAATCTAAAAAATCAAATCAGCCAAAACCCGACAACAGACCAACTTGCCATAAAAGATTTTATACCTGGCAAAACAATAACTGAGAAAACATTTACTCTCAAATGAATGCAAAGCTTATCTTAAGTTTATTGGTGCTTAACCCTTGTCTATATTTACGATTATAAGGTAGGAAACCCACATCTACAGTAGTGAGCATCCTACATTACAATTGTAAAGATGATACGAAATTTAGTATCATATGTATATAAAGACAAATTGAACTGGAAATGCATCTGGGTTCCGTTGCAAAAAATTAAAAAAATATGCAAATCTATAAGTAATGAATAAAAATCAAAATACTCAAGGAAAATGTATTAACATTATAAAATAATACAAAACAATTGATTAATATATTTGACTTCATTAAGAACAGAGTAATCTAAATTATTAACTTGTCTTTTTTAATCATATTCATAGCTTCAATTACTTTTAAAGTTTTATTAGCAGATCGAAGAGACTAAAATTCTATCATGGGATCAACGATTCGCTTTATAGATCTATGATCTTGTTCTAGAATGTTATTCAAATACTTGATTTGTCGAATGCCTACGTTTTTAGGTGGTATTTTATCATTTTTCAGTTCATCGATAGCAGATGGATAAGCTGGATTCTTATCAACTGTTATGATTCGTGGAATTTGGTTATAATTAAAACTCAAAGCTTTCTTAAAGAATCTCTTCGTCGCTTTTCGGTCTCGTTTTGCACTTAATATGAAATCGATCGTCTCTCCATTTGAGTCAACTGCTCGGTAAAAATATTTCCATTTACCTTTTACTTTGATATAGGTTTCATCAACTCTCCACGAATCATTTGTCGGTCTTAAATGTCTTCAGCTCTTCTTTTTTATTTCAGGGGAATATTGATGCATCCATCTCATTTATAGTACGATGATTAACTTGAATTCCTCTTTCTGTCATTATTTGTTCTAAATTCCTATGATTCAATGCATATTTTAAGTGCCATCTTACATTCAATAGGATAATTTATCCTTCATAATGATTCCATTTAAAGGAACTAGATAGCATACTAACACACTCGATTTCCTCTTTATTCTATTGTATCTTTCTTATGAATTTTTGCAACGGAACCGAAATTAGATGGAATGATGTAATTATAAAAAGCATAAACAAAGATTTACTTTAGTTTGCTTCTAAAAAGTATTACCAAAAGTTTTAAAGTGTTGATTCAAATTTAAAAACTTAATATAGTATCGTTATCAAAGAGTTTTTCTGTCAATTTTAAATGTTTTGATAAGTAATGTTATAAGTTAATTAAAATATTATATGTATGTCTACTTATAGACAAGAATTCAAAATGCGGATTTGTGGACGGTGTATGGGTTCACCCCACTACCCAGCATCCAGCTATCCGTATACCTAAATATAAACATATTGTTGATCCATGACTCTTGGAACTTATGGGACTCCTAGAACATATAGAGCTCATGGAATACTTGAAATTAATTAACCTACTTGTTTCCTGTTATCAAGCCTTCATTTACACCAATAAGTATTAAGACTGTTAATCTCAATGCTGGGTTTTAGTTAGGGAATACTCCAACTACTCAGCTTCTTAAACATAATTTTTATTTTAATATTATGTAATACATAAATATCCTATCTAAATAAAAATGTAAAAAGTATGTTGAAGATACCTATCGTGATATGTCAGCAAATTTGGAGATTTTAATTTGATCGAAAAAATGACTCGCAGCTATTTGAGAGAATGTTGCATTAGAACTTTGTATGCCTTTATCAAAACCACTAGCAAATTTTTGTGGAGATATAAATGTGAATAAAATGTAAATATTTTTGATATCTGGGTAAAAACCCTGGATACCGACAAAGTAGCCACACTCTCTCAAAAAATTAAAAAATACATTAATACTTATAGGTTGCGATCGATCTATATTTTATAAATAATTACTACATATAAACCTGCGGTATATATAATGAGATATATTTAGATATATAGTATGGTTAAGTCAGATTCAAAAGTATTACCTAAAGATGATAAAGTTAACGTAGCAAAGACAGCTGAGCCGATCTTAAAGAAAGTGCCTGATTAAGTAGATTTACCGGTGTAATTTATTCTCTCATTATAAAAATTGGAGTGAAATAAGGAGTGTTCATGGACTGTAAGAATTTAATTTTATCTACGGAGACAGATCCAGTTTGCAAAATGCAGGTCGATAAAAGAAAAGCAAAATTCAAGAGTGAATATAAGAGAAAAACGTACTATTTCTGCTCTCTTTTTTGTAAGAAAGAATTCGACGAGAAATTTATCGAATAACTTGGCTATGCAGGTATATATGGCATTAATACCGGTGAAGTTAAATATTATATCGTAATGAATTATCAGGTACTCCAGAAGGCAGCAATTTCTAAAATTTAGATTTATCTAAATACTCACTATTTTTACTTTTTCATACATAGTTTTTGTATGAAAACGTCTACATTCGTAAAAATGATAAACCCTTCTTTATAATGAAAGATGGGGGTTGAGAGCAGTCCTTTCTATATAACTACAGGAATATGCCACTATTTACCGCTTTCCTGAATAAATGCAAAAACTAGTAAAAAAGAATCGCAAAATTTAATCAGTTCCTTTGTGATCTATTTTAATTAAATAGCAGTGTATTGAAAGTTATATAAAACGATTGTCCTCTATTTTTTTCTTTCAATAAAAAACAGGATTTTTAGATATCCTTGATACATAGATTTCATCACAAAAACTATGCATAAAATTATTTAACAGAAAATAATAGTAAAACTCACAAAACAGAAAGAAATAATGCTGAAATCCAATGTATTTCCTTCACTTGATAAAGTGCTACTTTTATTGCAAACGATATCAATGACAATTTAAATACAATCCAATAAATTGTACACTAGAATACGTTGGTAAATTTCTAACCTGCAGTTGGACAAGATCCAAACGAAAATGTAAGTGGTAATAAAGCATGCTTAAATGATCGTAGAAAAAGATGGGTGAGTTATGTTTCTTCGATTGTAAGGTCTTGGATTATAAGTGAATTCTATTTTTATTTCATGTGGACCTAGGTTTAAAGGATAATAAAATATAGCCATCAATCCAAGCAATTATCAGGAATTTATTCATTACGCCTTGAAAAGATGACTATGATGCCATTTCATTTAGATTCACTAGCTCAGACCCAGTGACTTATCTTATTAGATCTATCAGTAATGGCCATGTCTACCTTTTCCGCCATGACCACGATGATGAGGGTGGTACCAGTGATGATAGCTGTCCTAGTATCCATAGCCATGTTTGCCTACGATTACTGGCACTGCTGCAACTGATTCTGAATAATAACCACCATAATAACCATCTCCCCGGTACCCGTGATGGTGATGATGTCCATGGCCGTGGCCATGCGGAACAGCAACAGCTGCCATAGCTGTCACTGATGCTACAAAAGGAATGCCAGCAAAATACCCAGTGTCTTTTTCATCTGTTTTAACGTTCAATTCACCCCTTTATGACTAAAATTCAGGTTCTGTTGCAAAAACTTCAGAATAAGCATGTAAATAAATGAGTATAAAAAAAGGCAAAAGATCCGAGGGAACTGTACCAACATTATGAAATAATACCAAACAATTGATTAATATATTTGACTTCATTCAGAACAGAGTAATCTAAATTATTGACTTGTCTTCTTTAATCATATTCATAGCTTCAATTCCATTTAAAGTCTTACTTGCAAAGCGAAAAGACTGAAATCCTAACATTGGATTAAAGATTTACTTTATAGATCTATGATCTTGTTTTATTAATGTTATTCAAATACTTGATTTGTCTAGCGCCTACGTTTTTAGGTAGTATTTTATCAGTTTTCAGTTCATCGATAGCAGGTGGATAAGCTGGATTCTGATCAACTGTTATTGCTCGTGGAATTTGGTTATGATTAGAACTCAAAGCTTTCTTAAAGAATCTGGGACCCACATCTGAAGCTTTGGATATTCTGTATCATAGTTTTGAAAATGAAAAAACATTTGGGATTAAACTTGTAACAAAAAGACACTTTCGACTGGAAATAATTGGTTTGTTTAAAATCAAATATGTATGCGTTTTTCTATACTTTTCAGTTTGTGGGTTAAGGTTAATAGTACAGTAATAGTGATTGGCCGTCGATGTCAAGAATGTACATTTGCTTTACTTCAAAACAAGACATCAGTGAAACAATAGAAACCAGAGTTTGGTCAGTAAAACAATTGGCTCTACATCCCATTCTTTGCGGTGAAAAAAAGATATAGTACCAATCATATTTTACAGAACTTTAGCATTAATGCAGCGATAAAATAATCCCATACATTAAAAATATTAAATATTTTTGGAACTTAATATTACTTGCGTTCTCATCTGCTACCACATAACTCAGATCTATTCCACAAAAACTACCAAATCCAATACTCAATAAAGATCTACTCCATGCGACGAAAAGATAAAATTAAAAGAGGTAACTCGTGGGTCCAACATTAAATCCCTTCTATGTGAAATTGTATATTTCTGAACGTCAATAATTTTTCAGATGAGAATATGACTACTTATACAAAAAATGGTGAATATAAGTTAACGTACGGAAGCTCACATAATCCTAGAATTCTTGCTATTAAACTGCTTTTTTGGTATTCATTACTTAAATAAATCTTTTAGATTTTTAAAATCAGTACCAATTTCTCGATATCCATCAAAATCAATTCTCAAATAAACACCAATTCTTTATATAAACTACGAATAAATCCCAAAATTAATTCGATTTAATCAGTAAAAATACCAAAAAATGCCTAAACAAATCAATTGATCAGCATGAAAAAGCGGAAATTGGCGAAAAACCATCAAATAAATCTATGGAAACCGACATTTTCTACGTAGTAGTTTCTACAATAAAAAAAGTGAATAGATTTCAGGTCTTATGATAGGTTAAAAATGGTTTGTGCTAAGCTAAAGCTATAATTTTGATAAAAAGATATAACGAATAAACGGCATCTTTTTTGAGATTGGGGTATGTAGTATTAATGGGGGAAACGAAAAACTTAATCTCAGATGCCGAATAAACTAAAATAACTTATTGTAATATAAGTAAATGTTGGTATAAAGATAAATTAGTACATTTTTTAGAAGTACTGTAAATAAACACGGACGATGAACAATACTATTGATTCAGGATATAGAACTTAAAATTAAATATATCTGGTATACGTTGCAAACAAATAGCCATATGGTGTGCGCCAAGCAATGTATACCAGTGCATTCTCGCAATGGAATACACAATACTTTTTTCAATGTAAGCTGGTATTTTCACGTATCTAAACAGTTTAGCACATGATTTAACTTTTAATTAGTCAAGAATTAGCACTCACAGACAGTTTCGCCTTTGCTGCTACATTTGTGACAAGAGATTCCATTGCAGCACTGACCGTGGCTACATGTATGACAGCAGGCGCTTTCAGAGATGCTACCAGAACTACTGCAGCTATCACAGCTATTATGATGCCCATGCGAATGGCATGCACTTGCTGCTCCAAGGGTTAATGATGCTACAAAAAGAACTGCTAGCAAAATAGTCAATACTTTTTTTGCTTTACTAAATGACTGTTTCAACATTAGTTTCACTCCTTTTTCATTAGAATTAATGGAACTTTAGGGGTGTTTGTTTGTCGATTCAAATTATGTTTATGTTCAATGCACTGCGAACTTGGTTCAAATGCACAAATTTAACTTCATGAAATTATCTGATTGGCTATCTGCTATTTGACTGTTAAACGGTTAATTAGGTTTAATAAAGCTTTACTTATTTGCTTCCAGAAATTAATCAAGTTTATCCATAAAGTACTGTATAAATCTCAAAATGAATTCAAGTTGTTCAATTAAAGTGTTAAATGATACTGAAATATACTTGATTTTCCACATAAAAAATACACAATTAACGAAAAATCATCAAACAAATAACAACTTCCAACATTTCCTGGAAACCATCCTGTACTCTATTATTACCACTATAATAATCAAACATAATCAAATTATATACTACGGTTTCTTCCATAGTCATCAAGGCCACCACACTATCTACAAAGCACTCAATTTGAGCATCCTTTTTTTTTGAAAACCCCGTCCATTTAGTGACTTTATAATCCAATTTATATTGGTCAGCTTTTTGTATCGTGCCAGCAAATGAGAACCTTACCAAAAGCCTATCACTTACTTATTCAGTACTATGTTTGCGATGGCTTACATGCTTTCTCTTTTCTAAAAGAAACAGTCTACCTCTCTTGCATTAGTGAAAGTTCATATTACTCATTTCGAGTGAAAACGAATGATGATAGAGATAGTGCAAATTTAAGAATCTATAACATAGTGCATATTCCATACGAAATATTGATTGTAGAAAGTATTTCGAGTAGAAGTCATGCACACCAAAATTTTTTCAAAATTTGCAAATTATAACACAATATACAAAAACAAAGAAGTGTTGAAGGAAGGATACAACCCTGAAACTTTAGATTAAGTAATACACAGAGATGCCATAATTGATCAATATATTTTTTGTTTGAAAGATGCAATGGTTGGAACAGTACCTGATAATATTCTTGTTACTGGAAAGGTTGTTACAGGTAAAACAATGATCACAACGTTATTATCAAACGATCTTGTTAAATCTAGTAATGCTGTAAATGTGAATATTCATGTAATTTACGCATATTGTGAGAATTTCACGCCTAATGCTGATCTTTTGCGGTTTATAAACTATAAAATGCCATTAATAAACGGTAAGGAGTTTAAAAAAATAGGAATGTCAGTAGCTAATAATTTTAATTATTTCTGTGGGCTATTAAACGATTATGATGGAATAATAATTGTGCTCGATGAAATAGATCAATTGTGCGATCCTGACATTATCAACAGATTTGCAAGAATTAGAGAAAATAATTTTGCAAGCAAAAACTTATGCTTAATAAGAATAACGAATAAGGCAAATTTTACTGCTCATTTAGAAGCTCGAACAAAATCAGTTGTATCGCAGCAAAAATCATCATCCTTCCCTATGATGCTTTACAACTAAGAGATATATTATAACTGAGAGCGAAAACCGCGTTTAAACCCGGCATACTTACAGAAGAAGTATTACAATTGTGCGCAGCATTTGCGGCACAAGAACACGGTAACGCTAAGCAGGCTATCGATTTGCTTAAAGTTGCATCTGAAATTGCTGATAAAGCTAATAAACAAATAATTGAAGAAAATGATGTACGACAAGCAGAATGGAAATTAGAGAAAGACAAAATTTGCGTTATTATAGGTACCCTACCAATTCAATCAAAAATCGCGCTTTACGCAACAGCACTTGAGGGAATAAAACATGATGGTGTTGGTATACCTATAGGGGAAATATATTCTACATATCTTAAAATATGCACTTTAATCGGTCGTGCTTTTCTCACACAAAGACGTGTAATCAATCTGTTGAATAAACTTGATTTCATGAAAATCATTCAAAATATAGAAATTAAATCTCAAGGGAGATATAGCACTTTCATTGAATAAAATAATTAAAGACACATATATATTACTCACTTCAAGTGGAAACTCATTTTTTCTTCAAAGGTCTTAAAGATAAGCTAGAATATTCTAGCTTAATTAACAAAATAAAAACAATGTTGCATAGTTAATAAATTAATAACATATATATGTTAGGAATCGAGTAAAAAATCAACGTTATTTATCAAAATTAAAGTTCCACTCGAAATGAGTAATATATATGTAAATTGTATGACATTGTTAAAGTAAATAATTTTATGATTTTGAGTATGAGCACCAAGATAGCCACATCAAGGTTGAAAATCATAGATAAAAATAGTATATTTAGTAAAAGGACATATAGCCAATGCTCAATTGTAATACAATGGAGCATGGGGTAAGGATCTAAGCATTGCAAAAATTGACTATTATGGAAATCAAAGTTCATCATGAATTAGGTAGAAAAATACTGTTGATGTTGCACACATCAACAGTATTTAATTTACTGTATGAGGATTTGTTTGTCTGTTCGACGAAACAATATTTGCCCTTATACATTATAAACTTTTTTATTTAGTTTTTTAAAATCTGGTTTTTTTCTATACAACCCACAAAATGGACCTGCTCAGCATTCTACAGCAAGTTTTGAGTTTTTCTATTCGTCTATTATTTAACAATACCTTAAGGTTCCTTTATAGACAAAATTCCGAGAATAGGTAACTGGAATAGATTGAATGATATATTAAGTTTGTTTTGACTACCTCTATAAAAATCGCACTGAGACATAAGTATTTGCAACTGATTATATAAATATCATGCACTTAATAGTATATCTTTTTGTGATTAAAAGCTACTTGTATCTAAAAAATTATGCTGATCTAAAAGTATAACAACAAATCTAAATGTTGGAATTCGATAACTTGCTGGGTCATCAGAATATCTAAATTACCAAAGTTTGAGAAATTGAAACAAAACCAGTATATTTAGTAAAAAGACATCCGATTCGTGCTCAATTGCAATACGTTGGAACCTGAAGTATGGATCTGAGCATTGCAAAAATTAACTATTATGGAAATCCAAGTTCGCCATGAATTGAAGAAATCGATACTGTTGAAGATGTACGAATCAACAGTACCGAACTTGCTTAAGACAAAATATAAAGATATTGTACAGTGCATAAATAGTCCTCTCACTTTATAACTGTTTTATTAACATGATTTTTTTGGAGAGGTTACATTAAAAATAGATGATTAAATGAAGAGGTTCCGTTGCAAAAACTTCAAAATAAGCATATAAATAAATGAGCAGAAAGAAGGCAAAAGATTCGAGGGAAATATACCAACATTATAAAATAATACCAAATAATTAATTAATATATTTGACTTCATTAAGAACAGAGTAATCTGAATTATTGATTTGTCTTTTTTAATCATATTCATAGCTTCAATTACTTTTAAAGTTTTATTAGCAGATCGAAGAGACTAAAATTCTATCATGGGATCAACGATTCGCTTTATAGATCTATGATCTTGTTCTAGAATGTTATTCAAATACTTGATTTGTCGAATGCCTACGTTTTTAGGTGGTATTTTATCATTTTTCAGTTCATCGATAGCAGATGGATAAGCTGGATTCTTATCAACTGTTATGATTCGTGGAATTTGGTTATAATTAAAACTCAAAGCTTTCTTAAAGAATCTCTTCGTCGCTTTTCGGTCTCGTTTTGCACTTAATATGAAATCGATCGTCTCTCCATTTGAGTCAACTGCTCGGTAAAAATATTTCCATTTACCTTTTACTTTGATATAGGTTTCATCAACTCTCCATGAATCATTTGTTGGTCTTAAATGTCTTCTTATCTTATTTTCTATTTCAGGGGAATATTGATGTACCCATCTCATTATAGTACTGTGATCAACTTGAATTCCTCTTTCTATCATCATTTCCTTTAAATTCCTATAGCTCAATGGATATTTTAAGTACCATCTTACATTCAATAAGATAATTTATCCTTCATAATGCTTCCATTTAAAGGACCTAGATAGCATACTAATACGCTTGATTTCCTCTTTATTCTATTGTATCTTTCTTATGAATTTTTGCAACAGAACCCCAGTACCTTGCAGTTGACTTCCCGACTGGCTGCAGGCATCTGACCAACTGCGACCAAGAAAATTAACTTTTTGGCATCTAAAATCAACCGGATCATTTAAATCAATAAAAAGAACTAAGTAATTAATGGCTTTAGACGATGCAATGGTTGTTATTTGCATGCTTGATAACAAAATTAAGGTGAAGTCAGCAGTATATTTTATAGTTAAAGTCATTATTGCCGGTGCATTTTTGGGTATCTTGATAGGAATATCTGCTTTGTTTCATTTGCTTTGTTTCTCTCCGTGAAACGTGCTTAAAATAAGCACTAGCGAGATTAAACAGGTTCAAAGAAATGATAAATAAAAATTAGCCCACCGAAATTTGCTCAATTAATCTTAGTGAAGGCGACTATGAAGAATGTTTTTAGCGAGCAGAATTATTGGCTTCTCCTAAAATATAATTTTTAACCCACGAGAGTCTTTAAACTTGAGATTTCATGGAAAAATTGGCATACTGTCAATCTGCTTAATTAAATTAAATAACAATCATAAATAAAAAAATTTCAAAACGTTCTTGCCACGATTCACAAAATTAGGATTACATGCATTTTTAATATTTAGTTATATTTATTAGTACATAGAATATATGTGAAAGATATCTCTCAAATCATATTCAGCTAATTTATCATGATGCATAAATACACCATAACGTAAATCCTGGAATAAAATGTTTTAGTGTAGCTATATGTATCTGATGGTTCACTAATCGGCACGAAACCCTCTGACAAATAATCTACCAGGCTACAGGTATCCCCTTCCTATAGCTTATAAGATCTCCTTTTTGATACTTCATTGATAGACCATAAGTTTAGTTATTCTGACCAAAGATTGTGATTCAATATCTCTAAGCTATCCCTGCAAGATAAGAGAGCGCAGATATCCAGAGCTATTCTCTATTAAAAAAGAATCTGTTATGAAAATCGTGAAATTAATTACTGAAATGAGATTCGTTGGGTTGATTCCGATAATCGGATTGATGATTGCAGTTAATTGCGAGTGAAATTACTTGTAAATCTTGTCGATTGTAGAAGATGATAACAAATTTATTTTATCAATATCCATTTTGAAATCATTGGGTGTATCAATATATAGTTTATATTAAAACCCAAATATTTGTGAAGATGTGGACAGAAAATAACTCTAAAAATTTCTGAAATCTATAAAATTATTCAGGTTTGCCATAAAATACATGCATTTCTTTATTTTTCAGCAAAAAAACCAAACCATTTGACCAGATTGTGCAACTATACACAAATTTTATTACAAAATATGCTATATTCAAAAGCCAAAAAGTTGTTATAGTGATCTCACGAAAGATAAAAATAAATGAAAATTAAGTAGCTATTCAATCTACAAATTGTATTTATTTAATCTATTTAAATAAAGTTCCTTTATTATGCCAAGCTATTGTAAACCTGCAGATCAAATTTAATTGCTTTGTCAGAGGCTTTTATGGCTTCATTGTACTTTTCTGAGCTCATCAGCTCGCTTCCTTTGTGGAACCAAATTGCGCTGCGCCGGTGATACTCACTAGCATTAAAAGTGTCAGTGCAGTGATTCCTAAAGCCATTATGATTATCTGCTTTCTACATGCTTTAGCACATTTATCTTCGTTCATTTTTAGTCTCTCGATGTTTGTTTAAATATTAATGCTTAAAAATAACTACAGAAACACAAATGAATAATACTTCACTCTATAAAGTAAACTTTTCTACTTAATAAATCGAGTAATTATCATTTTAAATAACTATTACATTACTTTTAGTTGTTGAATTTTTAAAAATTTTAATAATATCATCAAGATAATAACATTTCAACTTGAAAAACAGATATTCCGAAAAAAATTAACTCAAATTTCCGATACAAGCCAAAAAAAGCTGCATATGCTAAATAGCCCACATTAAAAAGCCATCTTCAATGGGATAATCATTCAGTTTCAGCACAGTTTCGATAGCATTAAGCCGTTATAAAATATTCAGCTCGAATTTGGCAATGATATTCCAGATATACATTCTAACAAAAGATTGAATTTCGGGATCCTTATATCAGCATAAGGCATTAGACCTAAGTGCAAACTTGTACGCTTGCTGTTGTTAACTTTAAGAAATGCAGATGTTTTACGTTAAAACATATGCGTGAATTATAACTAAAAGGCTTTTTACTAATTTTTTAGGTTTTAAATTGATTATAGTTAATTGCTAGTTGAATTAATGGTAAATTTCGGCAATCATAGAAAATACTAAAAGATCTCAAAAATAATGAAATGTTCTTTTGTCAACACAACTGTTGGCTTTGCATTTTATACTTAAAGTGCGTAAGTCCCAATGTATTTCATTTCTCATGGAAACCACAATTAGAAGGAGGAAAAGCTCCATTGGAAGAAATAGAAAGCTTAAAGTATTCTCATGCAGATTGTAGATAACTTTTGGAGCATCTGCCTTGTCAAAACCGATATCTTTGACCGACTTTCTCGATTTCGAGAGAAGTATTTTCACTAACAAGCAAGCGCTTAAGCCAAATTACCCCCTTCGTAATATTTCAGACATTAAACACAGGGACGAGGAAATAAGGACATATTATGAATTTTTAAAGGATGCTTTCAGAGGAATGTCGCCGAATAATATCTTCGTTTATGGAAAACCAGGAACTGGAAAGACAATTCTTTCTAAATGGGTCTTAGAAGAAGTCATCAAAGAAGCAGCTAATAGAGACATTGAATTATGTGTAATCAATGTTAATTGCGAAAAATCGAAGACAGAAAACGCAATATGGCAAAAAATAAATGATAACTTACCAATTCCTGAAGGGGAAGCTAGGCAGAAGATCGGAAATTCCAGGTCTAAACACAGCGTTTACTTTGAGTATCTCATTAACAATTACACAGGAATCGTTATCATAGTATTGGACGAAATCGACAAAGCCGATAGTCCACAAATCATTAACAGCATTATTAGAACCGAATCTGAAAATTCGGGGAATGTCCCTTGCGTCATCGGTATCACTAACGATTTAAAACTTCGTGAGCGATTTCCAGCTCATTTAATAAGTGTCCTTTCTGAGAACGAGTTAATTGTACCTCCTTATGACGCTGAGCAATTAGCCGAAATACTTAAAGCACGAGCAGAGATTGCCTTTAAAGAAGGTACTCTTAATGAAATGGTAATTCCTTTATGTGCTGCCTACGGTGCCCAAGAACATGGAGATGCTAGGAAAGCCATAGACATTTTACGGGTTGCTGGTGAACTTGCAGAAATGCGAAAAAATCCCATTGCAGAAGAATCCGATGTAAAAAATGCTAAGGAAAAGATAGAAGTAGATAGAGTAATAGAAGTCGTGAAAACATTACCTACACAATCGAAAGCTATATTGATAGCCTGCATTTATAGTCTAGCTTCTGGAGTGGAAAGTACAATCTCCAATGTATATCAAATCTATAGACTCCTTTGTACTGCTCTAAGTATTGATATTTTGACACAAAGAAGAGTTACGGATCTTACAAATGAATTAGATCAGCTAGGAGTGATAACGGCAACACTGCAATATAAAGGAAGGTATGGCAGAAACAAAAAAATTCTAACTATATCGTCTGAACGCTCTACTTTAGAGGTTTTGCTTAAAGACTTCCGAATGCAACAAATTGAGAAAATTCCTCTTATGAATTTTGTTCCTAAGTTTAAAAAATAACTTTGTTGTTTGTATGTATCTCATTTCTCATGGAGAACACAAACGAGTGACTTCTGATTTTCTAAAAAATAATGCATAAAGCTATATAATATATAAATGCCATGTTGTTATGTTATAAAATTTATTGTATTTATCTTTTGTTAAAGAGACCAAAAGAAAAGAAGTACTTTTTGGTTCATTTTTTTAAATATGGTGTTTTAAAGACATTCAAGCTTTTGTTATTGTTCTCCATAAGAAATACAATACACATACACAAAAACACTCTTTTTTAAATTTGGTATTTTAAAAATCTTCAGGCTTTTGTTACTGTTCTCCATGAGAAATGAAATACGTATACGCATATAGGTTCTGTCGCAAAAATTCATAAGATACAATAGAATCAAAAGAAAATCAAATGTGTTAGTATGCTATTTAGTTCCTTTAGATGGAAGCATTATGAAGGATAAAATATCCATTGAGCTATAGAAATTTAAAGGAAATGATAATAGAAAAAGGAATTCAAGTTGATAAAGGAGTTGAAGCTATGCATATGATTAAAAAGACAAGTCAATAATTTAGATTGCTCTGTTCTTAATGTTTTGATTTTTATTCATTATTTATAGATCTATATATTTTTTTGAATTTTTTGCAACGGGACCATAATTTATAAGATCAGGACTACTTAATTTTAGTAATAATTAGTAGTAGTTATTAATATTTAGAATTTATGCAAAAGGTATATATCTCATTAAATCTAGTTATAATTCAACGGTTTTCAATGCTATTAAGCAAACCTACCTACAATCGAGCTGCAGGTATTTCTTCACCTGCAGTTCACAATATCAACTTTTTCACATCTTAGATTAGCCTGATCATCTAAGCTAATAAAAATTTCTATTCAAGATTAATATTTTTGCTGGTTTCGGTTCTTATAGGTATATTTTTTGTTAGCTTTGGTTTTTCATAGACGTATCTTTACCTGTTTCAGTCTTTGTAGGCATATTTTTGTTATTTTCGGTTTTTATGCAGATTTTTTTGCTTTTTTCGTTGTCCACAGTCGCGTTTGTGTGGTGGTGGTGTTTGAAGAATTTAGTCTTTACATTTTTCATGGTTGTAGTGAAGTTTTTCTTTTCCTTACCCATAACGGATTCTGCACTTACTGCTGCAGAAGTTACGGATATTAAAAAACAAACTACTAGCAAAATATCCAGTGTCTTTTTCATTTGTTTTAACATTCAATTCACTCCTTTACAACTAAAATTAGTAATTATACTGGAATTCGTTTTATGTAACTATTCGAGCTACAAAGAATTAGTTGTTTGATATTTATTCTATTACATCAACTAATTTTGATGACCTACATTACTTATTGAGCTTGTTAGTTATTTTAAATTAATTATAAAAAAATAGTTCTTGAATAAAACTTTTTTCCCCATAAAATATTTTAACATTGGACAACTATTTAATATTAATATTGCTTTATTAAAAAATCGGATGCTGAGCCAATAGTTTTGTTGGCAAAGTTTCATTTTTTGTTGCTTTCATTGATGCATAAATTTTGCCACAAAAACGGTGTGTTTGCTAAGATCACTACAGCTGAACTTCATGATTAGTAGGCAGTTTATAAATTATATAGGTGGTAGTACTAAAAAGACTCCCACAATTATCTGGAGTAACCCTGCTAATATAACCTATGGAACAGCATTAAACAGTACTCAGCTAGATGCAACTGCTACAGATCCAACAACTGGAAAGCTAGTAGCTGGAACTTTTGTTTATACTCCACCATTAGGAACTGTATTAAGTGCAGATCAAAATTAACAATTAGATACTGTTTTTACACCAACCAATATTACAAATTATACGACAGCATTAGCAAGTATTTTGATCAATGTCCTGACTCCTACTCAGAAAATCAATTAAATGATTATTTTTGTACAAGATATAGCCACTTCTAGTAGGCTAGATTAAGGATCATCTGATGCATTAATAGCTATGCTCCAAACTTCAGAAAAAAGTAGAACTAAAATGGAACGTGATCCAACGGGAGATATGCTGGCATTAATTGCTGAACTTAATACTAATACTTTTACTGATAAGGTAAACGAGTGCATCAATAGTGGTTAACTTTCATCAACAAAAAGGCATATATTGATTGATGTAGCGAATGATATAATTAATTCTGTAAGAAATCAAGTTTGGTAAGTAGAGCTTATTTGGAATGAATATACAACACGCCTAAAAACAAAAATTGCTTAGTCTATCGCCAAAACGAGTTAAACAGCCATGGAAAAATCAGCTTTAAAATATCGGATCGACCATCTCAATAACTACACAAACAGTCTTTTATTGTTGTTAATTTTATGTTGATATATGTTAACTGCATGCATAATTTAAAACTGTTTGTCGCCTAATTTTTAGGGCAATAATGACATTACTTAAGGTGAACAATATTACTATATTTTTTTTGAGTTTTCTACAATACTTATTAGTCCATCTAAAACTTATATACTAGATTCTATTAAGGAAATGGACAAACAGAAATACTAAAAAACGCTTTAATTAGCAAAAAATCCTCAAATCAATTACTACGGCCTACAAGTTTTGGGACAGGAATTTGCTTTTCTTTTGACTTTTTTGTATATATGTATAAATTGCATTAGGAACTCAAATAAAGTTTAAAGATGTATTCAAATCACTTTAAAAATAAAAATTACTTTAATATACGTTATGCGTATAGATAAATATAAATATTAATAGAAGGAAATAATCTTTTTCATTGTTTGAAGACAGTTTTATATGCTTTTAACTTAAAAAAAATCAATACGGCATTTATATGATAATATCTTAAGGTATTTATTTTTAGATGCGCTAACCAAATCCTTTCTCTTAATGCAATCTATACATATATACAGCATTAACCAAATTATTTTGTCGTTTAGTCAAAAAATTTAGAAGGCTAAATTTCAAAAATTAATTTGATATTATAATCATTATATAATATTTTTAAAGCTTGTTCCTTAGCCGGGATCTCTACGATTTGCTTTTGTCTTCCGTATCGTCCAGCATGTTTAACTATAAATGAAATTAACCTAAGTAAATCAAGTTCATTTATTAAATCTACAATTCGTCTCCATGTTAAAAGATCAGAATCCAGAGCGGTGCGAATTCTCATATAAACATTATACACATTTGCTGTAGTATTTTTTTTATGTATGTTGTTAAACACATAAATACAGGCAAGTAATGTAATTTTGCTTTGTTTTAGTAACGATTGTATTACGTGATTTACTTGTTCAATCTCAATTTTTTTATTTGCGTTCCGTACATCTTCTTCTATGATATCACTTTGTCTTTCTTCAGCTAATTCACCAGATACTCGAAGTAAATCAATTGCTCTTCTTACTTCACCATGTTCTTGAGCAGCGAAGGCAGCACAAAGTCCTGCCACAACTTCAGGTACAACTCCTGGGACAAATGTCATTCTGATTCTAGCATTAAGTATGGTGATTAATTGATATGATCGTATGGTGTGATTACAAGTTCTCTTTGTTATAAAACGCTAGTTAATTCTGCTGGAAACTTGTTAGATATAAATAAATCATTAGTAATCCCTATAGCAAAGAAATTGTTTTGATAAGGTCGATTCCATTCTAATTATTTTGTTAATCATTTGCGGATCAGACGCTTTATCAATTTCATCGAGAACAATAAGTACAATTCCGGAATAGTTGTTTAAAAGGTATTCAAAATAATTGGCATGTTTTGAAATTGAATTCCCAATTTTCCGTTTTTTCTCCTTTGGGGATTGGTGCTGCTGCTATTTCATACAATCCAAACAATGTTTGTTATTGGAAATTGTATGAGACATCTCATATAAATGTTACTTAAGTCCCAGTTGGATATGAACATATAGTAACGATTTTGTATCTGAAAAATATCGGTGATCACAAGATAACAACAAGCAGAAATGGTTGAAATTTGGTTGCGAATGGCTTGAAGTATGAACATGATGCAAGTACATTTAACAGTTCACTAGGTTCTCAGAATATAGAAATTGTCGAAGGTGGAGATATTGAAATAAAAATAGTATACTTAGTAAAGGGACATATAACCCATGCTCAATTGCAATACGATGAACCTGGGATAGGAGGCTGAGCATTGCAAAAATTAGCTATTATGGAAATCAAAGTTCATTATGAATTAGGGAAAGTGATATTGCTGATGCTGCACACATTGACAGTATCTAATTTACTTAGAAATGTTTATTTATCTGTTTAGCAAAATAGTATTAGGTTTAAAAATTATAAACTTTTTTGAGTTAGTTTTTTTGAAAACCCTATCTTTTTTCTATACAACCCATAAAATATATTTGCTCAGCATCTCATAGCATTATTTGGTTATTCGATTTGTTTATCTTCTTTAATAGTATCTAGCATATAAATTCTGGATAAGATTACTGACATATTTAATCAGAAGAAATAAAATCACATATCGACTTCACTATACACAGGTTTTAAAGTAAAATCTATGTATATTCGCAAAGTAACCTCTCCATCGTTTTTTGATTCACTAGTATTCAACTCCTAAACTGAAAAGCATAGAAAAAAGTATACATATTTAATATTTAGTAAACCAGATCTGATAGCTATAAGGTATGTTGGTATTACTTTTTGTTTATTCATCTTCCTTTTAACCAATTTCAATATTTTGGTTAGCCTAATTCAGATTGAAATTATATAACCATCTAACCTTATTGAAAAAACACCAATAGCCTTACTTTATTAAGATTCAATGGACAAATTTCCGTGCATTGACTTTTTTTTTCCATCAATTATAATTAGATATATCTATTTTATTACGTCAAAATAGATGGAAATTAACTATTTTCGGCAGGTTGAATAACTAAGGTAAAATAAATTTTTTTGAAAACTATATTGCAAAGCAATTTCCAGAAAAAAAGAAAATCTCTTCAGCTCTTATCAAAATTTAGAGAGAATATCTTTTTATTTCAGAATAACATTTTTTTATATATAGTCAAAGCCTGTGGTTTTGTACCAGCATTTTCACAAAAGTTAGATCATAACAGTTTATCAGATTTGTTTACTGATTCATAGAAACGACCAACAATTTGACAGATCACTAATAAATGGTAATATGTATGATGGTTGAAACTCTAAGTTTCTCAGACGCTTTCAAGTATCCTTCTTAAAAGCCAAAAAGGCTTTCATATGCACTCTTATTTCTCATCCCGATTTTTGGATGGCTTGTACTCCTTGGCTATATCATAAGGCTGATTAACGAATTTATCGAGGACAGGGTATGAAGGGCTCATTAAGCTTGATATCATGGGGGATCTTAAGCTTGGTATCATTATTTTCGTGAAGTCCCTCCCTTTCTATATCGTCTATACGATTGTACTGTCTGTCGTAAACTATGTCAGTCCAACCCTTCGAATCCTCGTTAGTCTGCTACTTGGATTTTTTATAATTCCGATTCTTACGGTTAACTTCTATCGAAAGCAGACTATTAATTCTTATTTTGAGTTTGATATCCTGAATATAGTTAAGGATCACCTAGGGGACTATATTATGGTAATTTCGAAGCAATATGCACTCCCATTCCTTTTTTTAATCCTGTCAATTGTGCTTATAGGTATACCAGGTTTATTATTTACAAGTTCAATATTCATCGCAAACTTTTATGGAAATTTAATTGAACGAAAGCCTGTTCTGACATCTTAAACCTGATTGTCTTAAACCTGATTGAAATCTCAGATGACTGTCCGAATCTAAAAATTTCAGCTTTAAGTTAGGGATCATTTGTTAATCTAGATTCTAACTGGGACTGACATATTTGAACTGATAAAATTGGTATATATTCGGAACTCTCCAAACCATGAAGAAAATTAATATCCTGAAGAAAAATCCTTGAAATTGCTTATTTTAGTAATTAGAGTTGATACACCGAGGTTAATAAAAGCTATGTATTTTTCTTAAATGAATGTACTAAATGTTTCCCAATTTGAGATAATATGGATAAAATGCATATGTTTTACTACAAAAACTGCGCATAAGCGTAAAATGTTTAAGATATTATAAAATACATTATTATAAAATATCCGAATATTATATAGATAATCAGATATAATGCTGCTGTTAAAATATTTGGTTTACTATCATTTTCATCCATTTTTTTCCGTTTAATTAAATGACTACGGTTTCTATCTTACAGAACTTCAATTAGTTATCTAAAGAAGGTCATAAAACAGGGCAATATCGATTATCTTAAAGGATATCATTATTGCCAAAGAAAATTAGGTGACCAACTCCTTCAAATTATACATGGAGACTACATCTATCAACATGAAATTAACAACAATAAAATATTGTTTGTGTAGTTAGTGAGATGAT
>OCZT010001046.1_pt1 | contig 28457 bp, 47 predicted proteins | sample 1539031 | NCBI WGS metagenome assembly OCZT01 (sample SAMEA3539308, study PRJEB22396) | soil metagenome | biome: tundra; feature: field; material: soil | place: USA | collected 2010-05 | depth 0.15 m | reverse complement strand
GGGCAGCAGAAAGAAACATTGCAGGATGCTAAGGGATTAAAAAAAGTGCAGCAGCATGAGCAGAAATTGATTGAGAAAGAACAGCGCCAGGAAGATAATAACTGGAACGCACTGCAACAGGAATACCTGAGAGAAAAATTAACTGACATCAATAAATATTTAGACTAAAAAAAATATCAATTATGACACAAAAAAAAGAGGTCATCAACATCCAAACATACAACGGTAAAATGCGCATAGACCGCATGGGTCCGAAAGCCACCATCACCAAAGAGCGAACCATTGATGGCTATAAAGAAAAAATTGTGATGGAGGTTACAAAGCTTAACGACGAATGTATGCACCATGCATTTGCATCAGAAAAAGAATTAAGACAAATTTTTAAAAACTATTAGGCCCCCTATCCCCCGGAGGGGCAACACGGGAGATATAAGCGAATAAAAAAAACAACTATGCAACAGGACCTTAAATTAAAAGTAATTGAGCACGCAAAAAAATGGATAGCTGCTAATAAGCTTACACAAAATGATGCCGCTAAAAAAACAGGCATCACAGCCGGTTACCTTAGTCAAATGCTGCGTGGCATTCTCATTACAGCGGTTGATGGCAAAGATGTTCCCATCTCTGATAAGCAATTTTATCACCTCGCATCAGCCACCGGCTTCGCAGTAAACAAACAATATTGGGGAACTGTTATGACCGATGAATTCCGGCGGATAATATTTGAACTGACCATTGCCAAAACCGAACCCAGGGTAACAACCATCATCAACGAAACAGGCCTCGGTAAAACGTACGCCGTTGATAAATTTTGCATGGAGAATGCATTGCACACCTACAAGATCACGGTTAACAGCATGCACAAAGTAAAAGATATTATTCACCTGCTTGCCCAGGCATTGGGTATAGGAAGAGTAACCTCGATAACACAGAATTTTTCCCTTGATACACTTATGAGTGTCAGCGTAAAATTGCGTGAATTAAAAATGATGGGCCACCAGCCATTGATAATAATTGATGAGGCAGAAAATTTAAAACTTCCGGTAATACAAATGCTTAAGGGATTATATGATGCTGTTGTTGGCTATGCATCCATTGTAATTATAGGCACCTCGCAGCTTACTGATGCATTAGAGCGTATGAGCCGCAGCAACCGCAACGGTGCGCCGCAATTTTATCGCAGGGTAAAAGCAGGGATAAGAGTAATACAATCTGACAAAGATTTTACACCCTTCTTTAAAAAGTTTGGTGTGGAAGATAAAGAATTCTGCAGGCTGCTTACAAGTATGTGCAACAACTATGGCGAGCTGCACGATTACTTAGAGCCAGCCCTGCGTGAAGCAGGCGAAAAGCCATTAACAGAAAACATGTTCAGGTTAATGTACAATTTACCAAAATACAAATAATGAAAACAGCAACAAATAAAGCAACACTACATCAGCAGCATATTGCCGGCACACAAAGCCGGATAATACAAATGCTCGGATGGAATGAGATGGAATATGCTGAGTACATGGAGGAGCAGGGACTTGAATTTTTAGAACGATACATTCCTAACGATCCGCATGGTATCAATTACCTGCAGCGCAGTAAAGGTTACTGGCAATGGTGGAAGAACCATTGGCTAATAAGAGACCTGCGATTCTTTTTCCTGTTTCGTAAAGGGTATAATACAAATGTATTGGTGAATGAATATCGCAGGCAGAACGCTGCCAAATACTTGGTAAGCGATATCTATCCGCCAGCGGTGGTACTCGGTAACGATTTTGCAAAAATGATTGGTGAACTAAATGATGAAATAAAAAGATAAATATGATAGAATTAAAAGTGGTATCGCTGCCTGAAATTTATAAAATCATTGGTGAATGCGAACAAAAATTAAAAAAGGTAACGCTGATAGATATTCACCTTAAACCCTATTTAAACAAAGGCATAATATCCACGCCCAAAGAAATTGCAAAAGAAAAACTACAAACAATGATCTGCGAACTTTTTAGCGTTACCTGGAATGGTGTAAAAAGCACGTGCCGTAACAGAGAAATAGTAGATGCACGGCATGCTTATTTCTTCCTGGCAACTTCTGTTTTAAAATTTTCATCCTCCGCTATTGCCAGGGACCTGGGCTTTGATCATTCAACAATAATTCATGGCAGGCGTAAAATCCAGAATCTGATTGATACAAATGATCCTGTTGCCCTTATTATTCAACAAATAAAAGAAAGGCTTATATGAAGCTTCACCTGACAAAAACCGAACTGCCTGCGCTTACCGAAGTGCTGGAAAGGTTGATCATAGAAAATGTAGGACCCTTCGGAATTTTATCCATCCCGGATGCATTTGTAGAAACAAGGTTGATCATAACAAATGCAAAACTCAAAGTGCGCAACGAAGTGATCTGCGCACTGCTGATAATAAAATTGTATAAAAAGCTAAAAGAAAAATGTGCATTGATAGATAAAAAAAAATATAGCATTAATGTAGAGCCGGAATCGCAGCTCGCCTTTATTCATTTTTTACAGGGAGTGCGCATCCCGGTAACAACATTCAGTGGCCAGCTTACGCACCGGGTGCTTACAGAATTTTATCGTTCAACATCAAACCTAACATCATGATAATAGTAATTACCATCATCGTCGCAGCTGCTTATTTAGAGTTTTTGTATAACGTTTATAAATGCAAAAACGAAGTGAAGCGAAAGAAAATATATTTTGAAAAACATGGCAAAAAATTAAAATAACATTTATAATAATCTTCTTTCTCCTCCCCCGGTGGGGGAGGCAGGGAGGGGGCCTAAAAAACAAACACATGGCACGTATCAAAAAGAAAGTATTTACAGATGTGAACAGAGAAAATGCAGAGGGCGCAAGTGTGCTCTATGCAACCTGTTACAACCAGCTTCAAAAAATAGAAGCAAAAATGAACGATGAGATAAACAAGGTAAAATCAAAGTTCCAGGAAGACATCCTTGACCTCACCGAAAAAATGGAAGAGCCTTACCAAATGTTGCAAGTGTATGCGCAGGAGCAAAAGGAAAGTTGGGGTAAAAAGAAAAGCGCAGATCTGCTGCATTGCACCATTGGCTTCCGCACCGGCACACCAAAAGTTACCAAGGATAAAAAATTTACATGGGATGGTATTACAGAGATTGTCTCAAAAATATTCCCTGGGCTTGTGCGCAATAAAATTGAGCTTGATAAAGATGCTATTATATCCCTGCGTGATTCAGATGAGTTTACAGCCATTAAAGAGAAATGCTACATCGACGTAGTGCAGGACGAAACCTTTTTTGTGGTACCCAAAGAAGAAGAGCTGGTGCCGCAGTAACCCTTTTTCATAAGCACAGTTTTGGTAAACAATAGTCTCCCTGTTTCTACAGGGAGGCACTTTTTAGAAATGGAAGCCGCCCCCGTTTCCGGGGGAGGCTCTTTTTTAGGTCACAAACCGGGAACAGACCGGCACCTTTTTAAGCCCAATAACCCTACTAAAGACCCTAAATAGTACCCATAAATGCGTTTAAAAGGGGGGTAAAGACCCTAAAAAATATCATAAATGCCTGATTTTAAAGAGGATAAGCAAAAAGAGCCAAAACAAAAAAAACACATTTTACGCAGAAAACTAAGCGGAAAAAAGCTAAGTGTACAACATTTTATGAAGAAAAAGCACATTGACATAAGTAATTCATTATCACCAGAGTTACAGGAAAACTTAGGTAAGATAGATGAAGGATTTGATATGTTCATTTTCGGGGGTTCAGGAAGCGGCAAAAGTTCGTTTGCAGCCATCCTCATCCGGGAGTTTTCACAGTTCGGAAAAACCCTTCACCTGGTATATGAAGAAGGCCATAGCAGCAGCGTGCAAATGAATTTAAAAAGAGCAGGCATCGAAGATATAAAAGGCTACGAAATAATGGATAACTGCAGCCACGAAGATTTGATGTACCTGCTAAATAAAAAGAAGAGCCCCCATATAATTGTTATAGACAGCCTTCAGTATGCACGGTTTACCAAGCCGCAATGGCTGGCGCTTAAAGACAAATTTGTGAAGGGCCGTAAAAAGAAAATATTTATTGTTATCTCTCATGCCGATGGTAAGCGTCCCCGTGGATCAGTTGCAACTGATGCGCTCTACGATGCGCAGATAAAGGTTTTTGTAAAAGGCAAAATAGCCTTTATTAAAAGCCGGTACGAAGGCAAAAAGAATTATGTGATATACGAAAAAGGTGCAAGAGAATATTGGGGCCGCCAATACAAAACGATGCTCACTAAACAAATATTTTAAAACTATGCCAGCATATTCATTTAAAGAAAGATTTGTATGGCCTATTAAAAAAGGCACTAAGAAACAAACCATACGTGCAAAGCGAAAACATCAAATAAAAGTTGGTGATCCTGTCTACCTGTATTATGGCATGCGTACGAAGTGGTGCATTAAAATTGGCGAAGGCGTATGTACAAAAGTTCAGGATGTAATTTTTATGGCCACCGGATTTTTTGTTGATGGAAAATTATTAGACGGCGAAAAAAATTGTCATGCATTTGCACTTGCAGACGGCTTTGTAAACTTTGATGATATGTTTTTGTGGTGGCAGGAAAATAACGGCTTACCATTTAAAGGAGAAATTATTCACTGGAAATAAAAATAAATGGTAGTCCAACAAAGCTTATTTCAGGATGAAAGATTGTATCAGGTTCAATGGAAAGAAAATGAAGAATTAGGAACTGATATGTTAACAGGAAAATGGCGTGGTGTTTCAGATAAAATTGTCATTAAAACAACTATCAGAAAAATGCCAATACAGGAGGCAAAAGAATTTGTTGAACATCTTGAAATACATGTGAGGTATTATCAAAAATGGTATAAAATAATTGATGCATAATGCTACCCGGCTTTGAAGACATAACAAATAGTCTAACAGAATATGAGCTTACTGAGCTGGTGCCCGATTTTGTCAGCAGCTTTAAAAAACGCCAGGGAAAAGAGATGGCAATAACCAATAAAGAGATTGTTAGTAAAATGAAAATAGCCGGAGAAAAATACATGAGTGATGTAAAAGTGAGAAAGATAATAAACCATATTCGCACACATGCCCTGGTGCCGGGCCTGGTTGCCAGCTCCTCCGGTTATTACGTTACCAATGATCCGCAGGAAGTGCAGCGCTACATCAACAGCCTCGACGGAAGGGAAGCCGAAATTAGAAGAGTAAAACAAACCTTTAAACAGTATTTAAACCAATTACATAATCCTCAAACTTTATTTCAATGCTAAACTTTTTTAAAAAATTATCCCGCATCTTCTCCTTCCCCCACCGGGGGAGGTCGGGAGGGGGCACTTACACCGCAAAGCCAAATGAAAAAATAATTATTAAAAAAATATGGATGTGGCGCAACAAATCGCAGGAGCAGATCTACGACATTTTACAAATAGAAGTTGATTACCTACTGCGTGAACACACCGGCTACAAATTAAAAGGTTTTAGCAAACCACATTACTGCAGGGATAAAAGTATTTTTTACCTCATCACCTTAAAGAAAAAATAATGGAACGCAACACAGTCACAACGTTTTCAGAATTAAAAACAGGTGATCGCTTTTACCGAAGCAATGATAAAACAAAAACCGTGTGGGAGAAAGACAGCGTAGGCAATGCAAAGCAGTATAATCAACAGTACGCCATGCGCATGCGCTCAAATGAACAGGTAATTTATTTACGAAGCAACATCAATTAAAACTATCTATATGAACGGAACAGATCAAGCTAAATTAGTGAACGCAGGTTACACTATTATTCGTAAAGAAGATCATTTAGGCGCCACTTTACGAATTAAATATAAAGGTACAGGCAGCCACGAATGGAGAACTTTAGAAAAAGGATTTAAAACCAAAGTCGCACTGGAAAGGCGTATGTGTGAGTTACTAAAAATTTCAACAGTAATAGAAGATTAAAATGAAACGCTTCCTTATCACATCACCAAAATTCACCGGGCAGGCAGAAGTATTGTATAATGCCAATGATGTGCTCTGTAAAATTGATTGCACACAAACCAATATGAGCGCCGTAACTATAGATCATTTTAAAAGAGCAGTACCCGTAATAGTGCAAAACCTTGCCGCATCATTTAGTAAAGACACAACTATTATAGAAGCCGAATATCAAATCTCTTTTGATGAGTTCTGGAAAAAATATAATAAAAAAATCAATAAAATACGCTGCATGTTGTTGTGGCAAAAAATGGAAAAAACCATGCAGGTAAAAGCATACTTCGGTATAGACAACTACAATAAATATTTAAAGCATGAGAGCTGGCGCAACAGGGTTGATCCGGAAAATTATTTAAGAAACCAATATTGGGATAATGAATATAGATAAAATATATTATTATGGCGATAGACTTACAAAGGCTTGAAAAAGAGTTCAATGCTATATTAGAAGATGAAAATTTTTATATTGAATTTGAGCAATGGTTAGAGGCTCGGAATAGCATCAAAACCCCCGTTGTGCGTTCGTTGGGGAGAGCTTATAGTATTGGTCAATTAAGGAAATTAATTGAACCATATTCTAATGGTATGTCGTTTGGATTTAGAAATCAACCGATGCAAACATTGTATGAAGTAGAATATACAAACGTTACGTTCGTGTGTTTCCAATGATAAATAATAATTATGGCACTTATTAAAAAATACCCTACAACAATTTATGAGCTAAAGGAAAAATATCCGAAAGCCTTTGATTATTTGCTAAAGAAGTTACCTCTTGCTATATCAATAAAAAATGGAATTGTGCAACTGGGCTTTTTCTATCACTCACAACTACACTATGATTTTTATGACATTGAACTTTTAGAAGAAAAATTATAATTATGCAAACAAATAATACAGCGCACCCAGATCTTCTACATTTTCCCCCACCGGGGGGTAGGGGGCTACTCACCTTCGCACAACTTAGCCGCATACATGTATTGCTGGCGCAAACCAACAACATTGAACACAAGGCCGACATTGTAGAAGGCTTTACAGAGGGCCGTACATTTCACAGCAGCGAAATGACACAGCAGGAAGCTTTTAATATGATTGACCACCTGGTAAGCCTGCAGCCTTTAAAAACTGTACTGGATGATGCCAAAAATAAAATGCGCCGAAAGATAATAAGCATGGCTTATGAAATGGGTTGGGCGCCACCCGGCAAATGGAAAGATGCCATTGCGGCCATTGATAATTTTTGCAAAGGCGAACATAGCATATTTAAAAAATCATTGAACAGGCACAGCCATAAAGAACTGGTACAGGTGGTAAGCCAGTTTGAAGCAATGTATAAAAAGCATTTAAAGCAGTTTTAAAAAGGGAGGCTTGTATTTTAAAAACATAATTATTATCTTTAATAAAAACCAACTATATGCACAAAGTAATTTTAATCATCTGTACCATTTTTCTCTTATCGTTTACAGGCCATCACGACAAATGCTGCACCAAATCTTTTGGAAAATGTACTGGCAGCAAATATTGCACAGCCTGTAAAAATTGTAACTATTGTAAATACTGCAGTGTGCGTGGTCATACCTGCGGAGTATGTGCAAGAAAAAAATAATCTTCAATAAAAACTAACAATGAAAAAATTACTCTTAATCTTAATGTTTTCACCACTCACATCATTTTGCCAATGCCCAAAATGGGTTGGTTCCGATGTGCAAACATCTTTATCGTTAATGAATGTTGTACAAAAATATTTGCAATTTACAATGGTAAGAACCGGAGACACCACAAGGCTTGATAGTTATAGGTTTGCGGATGATAAGGGGTTTTCTGCTTTTACTTTTGCTGTTGACAAAAAAAATAATTTAGATGGCACACAACTCAAAACAACTTATGGATCTGTTAATGGAATATATATTTATGGCCCAGCGGAAAGGGTTGATAAATTATACACTGAATATTTTTATCCTTTAATAAAATCCTGTGAGACAAAATCTTCACCAACCTGGATTATGTGGAATGGTTTAATGTTGGTTCACCATACTGAGGCCAATCATTTAGGAATTCCAATGGCATACATTGAAATTAAAAGAGGCTACTGATTTTTTCTATTGAATTATGAAAAAAAATAAATTACAAAAGAAACCGATAAAATTCGGATGGCAAAATTTACCAAGAAAGCGTAAAAGGTTTGCGAAGAAATTATTAACTAAAGTTATCAATACTACTTACGAGTGGGAGGGGAAACAAAATTAGTTATAACGTTAATTGCGGATAACTTTTTTACACATCAATGTAAAAAAAATATTAATTTTATTGCCCATGAGCCTCCGTGGAACCCGAACCCTTTTTTCCGACATCTTTATTACTGAACCAGAACCTGCCACAAAGCAGCGTAAAGGCCGCAGCGAATCATTATTTTTACAACGCAACGAACTGCTTATTGACCGTTATTATTATTATGGAAAGCTTACCGATAAGCGATATAATGTGATAATAAAAACACTCTCCCAGGAATTTTTTTTAAGCACAGAAACGATCCCGGAAATTCTTACTCATAACTATATAAAACTTTCGCTTGTAAAACGTGAGCAGCCAACAAAACGTGAGCTGCAAAAAAAATGGCCATGGCTGGTTTGGTAAAAAAATTGTAAATTTATTTTATGGAAAAAGAGCAACAAACAGAAATTTATCATTACAAAGATGAGGATGGTAATTGGGTACCCTTTTCATGTACTGCAGATGAAGGTAAAGAGTGGAATAAATTGTGTCAAACACTAATGTTGCTTAGAAAAGACAGCCCTCATCCAAATCACAATGATTATTTAAAGTTCAGATACAAAGGCCAACCTCAATTTATTGTGGCTCAAAATCCATAATCGGCCTGTCAACTAAATCTCTTTCCGGCACAGCGCCATCATCAAAAAAGCTTGTTTCAAAAATTATTATCCTCACCCTGTAAACATCATCTCTTTTTTGTGTGCCATCCTGTTTGCGGTTTAGCGGCTGCATCATTTCATCGGCGGAGTAGCCTTTAAATGTTTGGTATAAAATATTTTCAAACTCATAATACTGCAATGCTTTTTCTTTTACCTCTATTGGTCCTAAACTGTTGGCGCTGCTGAATGGGGCAAACCCAAGCTTGAGCGTTAACTGTGCAGTTCCCATTTCTTCCATCTGCATCATCTGGTCATAATTTGTTCCGGTAAAATCTACCAGCAGGCACGGAAAAGAAACGGCTGGCCTGTCCTGGTAATGATCAAGCTGGCCCAGATCCTGGTCGCAATATCTTATCTCCGGGAGTTTTTCTTTTACAAAGTCCTGGATCTTTAATAACAGTTGCCCGTAAAATGATGTTAGTGCCATTCTCTTAAGTTTTTTAAAATGTGAACTTCTGCAACACGCTTCAGCCTTGCAGTTAAATATTGGCTGTTACCAATAAACCTGCGGCGTGGAATATTTTGATTGATATGCCTGGTAAAAGCGCTAACCGATTGCGACTTGCCTCTTACCTTCCTGCTGAACGATTGTACCCGTTGTATCTCGCCAATACGCAGGCCATCGTTGTGCGCCCTTGCATAAGGCACATCATTGCCATAAACAACCGCATTCCAGTCGGCCCTTACTATTCTGCCACCCCTGCGCAGCCTGCCGCTATTAACCAATAATGCCCTGCCGTTGCGCTTTGGCACAGTTCCCCATTTGGTAGGGTTTTTCCGTGCAGGCCATTTTTCAAACACATCACCCAGGAAGCCCTGCTTCTTAAAATTATCCAATGCAAAATTCACCACTTCGTTACCAACAATGCGTGGCAATGTTCGCAGGGCGCTTTTAATCCTGCTCTCAAAAGTTTGCATTACCTGGTTATTGGTCATTTCTTATTTAAAATTTTAGCTGACTGTTCTTTTACCTGCTCCGGCAAGCCAACAAAATATGGATGCTTTGGCGGGAAGGCTAACCCGTTCTTGGCAAGATTTGTCTTGAACATATCCGGAATTTTATCCGGCGTTACATAATCATCATGCCCTGTTATTTTGCCGCTGCTTAAACTCCGCACGGTAGACCGGCAACCAAAATGGTTTGGCGGGTAATACATATCCCAAAAAGGATCTGCAACCGGTTTTATCACTTCGTTAAGGCTGCTGCAAATTGCCGTGGTTCTGTCATCAATAACGGCATCAAACTGCAGCAATGGCAATACATCCTTATTTTCTTCTATCGTTTCCCATTTGCTTGCCATTTGGCCGCTGTTAATAGCAAGGTTATATTCAGCCTGCAGATAGGTGGTTACCTGCTCTTTGTTTATTAAAAGCGCCGCTTCTTTAAATTCTGCAAACGTTCTTATGGCTCCTTCGTCACTCACGAGCGCCTGGCTCAATTCTTTTAACTGCTGATAATTTTTTGCACCGCTGAACTGGTAAACATCTTCCTGCAGGTGACGAAGCATTGTATAATCCGGTGTATCAAAATCCACAGAAGCAAGATCCTCACCATAGCCTTCTGTTATTGCCTTCCAAAGTTGTGCAGCATAATATTTTGTAACACCGGCATCTATTTTTTCGGGCATGCCCTGTTCATCATAGATCTTCTTTACTAATTTTTGCAGCATCGCTTCAATATCACCATCTGCTGCAAGGTTTGGCAGGTGTGCGTGTTCATCACAGCACGGTTTATAAAGATCGTTTAATTGCTGTTTAAAATCTTTGTAAGGCAGCCCACCAAGATCAGTTAATCTTCGTGGGCGTTTGCGAAAAAACTTATCAGCTGTTTCCATTTAGGAATACTGTTATCAGATAAATTTGATTTAGATGGGTTAGATGGGTTAGGCGGATTAGGCGATTCAGATAGTTTAGACGCTCCCGGAGTTGGCGCCGGTGGTTGCATGGCAGCCGTAAGCGTTGCCTGCCTGTCTTCTTCCATTTTTGTTTTTAGCGCAACATAATTATCCGGCTTCGGTATTCCATAAGTATCATAATAATAATCGTCACCGATGGGTACTTTTGTCGAAACAAATGTGTCAACAGTTACCCTATTCATCAATTCATCAAGGTCTATTTCTTCTTCAAAAACAAATTTACCATTTTCTACCTGAAAACCATAGCTCTGCAATATTGATAAAAACTGGTTGCTGTTTAGCTGGTTTGCAATATCCTTAATATCGCTTTTGGTAATATTCTCCTGCTGCTTGCTGTGCACTTTTGCCTGCGCATACCCGCTGCTGGCAGAGCTGGTAGAAGTTTCGGTATTGCCGAGAACGATAACGCTTATCTCGTTGTCCATTGCAGTTTTAAAGCTATCCTGCAGCTTGCCGTCGCCGTTGGTTTGTTTGCCATCCAGCATTTCAAAATCTGCCTGCTTTGGTATCATCATTGCAAGGCTGCTGCCGCTGTTGTCTAATACATCCTGAAGCTCTGCTTTTGTTTTGGTATCATAAGCGTCGTACTTCATTATGCGTGCCGGTTGCCCGAATATCTCAATGAACTGTGCCCAATCTGCCACATTTCCTTTTTTATACAGAACGTATGGTGAGCATTTTAATAAAAATCCAAGATCGAATTTTTCACCAAGTATCCATAAATTTTGCACGCCTTCATAAGCAATACCTTCCAGGCTGTTCTGTTCAAAGGCTATTATTTTTATCTCAGGCTTTATATGTTTGCGTGGTATTTCCTGGAAAAAAAACTCTTCACCTGGTATAAATTCCATACCGCTAACTCCCCATGCCTTTTTTTCCATCAAAATCGATATCATCTTGCGGAAGATCTCACTGTCTATCAGGTCCTGCATTATATCATCCCGCTTACCGTCTATTTGAAAGTGCAATTGTTTGTTAAGCACATCATCCATGCGCTTTTGCCAAACACCCGTAAGATGCCCGTCCAGCCTAACATCGCTGTAAAGGTCGTAGAGCCTTGTGCGGTTGGCATAAATAACACTCTCTGCCGTAATCTGTGCATGGCGCCAGTCTGCAATACCTTTTACGGTACGGTCTATGTTGCGGATAATGATCTGGTTGATCACAATGCCGCCTTCGGGCGCTTTTTCTTTTTTAATAATTTTTTTGACTGCCATTTAATTCAGGTTTATAAAATATAATGTATTGAGCCATTTGCTTTCAAATAATTCAAAAGGTCCTGTGCAGAATAAAAAATAAATTGATAATGTCATTTAAAAAGAGTTAAACCTTTTTTTATTACTGCTATAGGTAACTGCATTGCCTTCAGGGAAAGGTGTTGTTATATCGTTTGTTTTATAAACCCAGCCTTCGGGGTCAATCTGTCCCTTCATCACTCCCTGGAACCATTTTATTGCATCTTCGTAATTGGTGCGGAACATCGCAACATTTATGTTCGGATTTGCAAGACGTATCAACCGCCAGCAGGCAATGTCTTTCACCTTGCTTTTTAGATTCTCATCAATAACGGTTGCATCACTATCATCACCAAATCCAAAAAGCTTTACAAGGTCAAACCTGCTCAGGTAGCCTTTCGCTTCAGTAACGGCTTCATCAATTGCTCTAACGATGATATCATTATCATCTCTTACAATTTCATTTTTTATTTCATCGTACAGGTGACTGTCAAGATCACCCGGTAGTAAATATGACATATTAATTTATTTTCTTTTTAACATTGGCTTATCGCGTTCTCCTTTCAAAAACTCCCGGTCACTTATAACATTCGCCTGTAATGTATTTTTATTCATTTTATTTTTTTCGCTTAATGATTGATAAGTAGTTTCTCCGCCGGCAATAAGTAAAAGATTACGCTGTCTATCCGGGGGTAACATTAAAATTTTTATGTACACTTCTTTCAAAGTTTCTTTAGCGATAAATTGATTTTCAAAAGACGGCGTAACACGATTATAATTTAGCAGCTCATCAATTTCTTCCCACGAGTGTTTTTTCTTTTTTCTTAAAAAATCTATAAACGTGTTGTATATAGTAGTGTTGGCAACAGATTTAAGTTTCACTTCCGGTAACTCTTTATATCGCAGCATTTTTATTGCTGTGTCTTGAATAATATCTTTTGCATCATGTATATTACCTGTCAATTTTTTGGCAAAGCAGATAAATTTTTTATCGTTGTAAAGGAAATCCGGGCTTACATTTATTGTTTGCATTAGAAAGGTTTTGAAAGTCTGAATATTGATACTTTAAAAGTTTGATGATACTGGTCCTGAACGGTTACCATTAAATTTCTTTCATACCATCCGTCATCCTCATCATCATCTTCACAAAAATTAATTATAGTAACAAAGCGCTGGCCCGGTGATCCATCATCCAATACAACTGTTTCTGCTTCTTCAAATTCGCTGTCGCCGCACATGGTTAAAATCTTTTATTATTAGCTTTTCTTTTTACTAATTGAATGCCGCCTGCAGCAGCTGTATCAATTTTATTTTTAATTATATGTATGCCACCCTCTACAGCATCAGGTCCATCCATTGTTCTGCTGTTGGCGCTTGCACTTTTAAATTGTGCTTCCATCCGCTTCATGTTGGGATCGTCTTTCTCATCAATGTTCAATACCAGCAAACCCATGCGGTTAATAGGTTCCAGCGTTCCTTCTATCCGGTACCATTTTTCCGGCTTTTTTCTTTCATCAGGTGAAATAGGCAATGCAGATCCCCTCACTTTTCCTAATTGAAATATCAGCGGCAATAAAACCTGCTGATAAAATGGATCCTGCAGCGTATTGTTCTCAATGTATGTATAGCGCTGCGTTTGATTGCCAACTAAATCATTTGCCACATACAGCCACTCACTAAAATTGTAATTTGTTGTATGATCTAAAAAACATTTGTACAGGTAAAATTTAAGATCCTTATAACCCAGCACTACCACAGCTTTGCAGCTTGTCTGCATTTTAGACTTTAAAGCGGGCCTGTCTTTATTGCTGGGGCTTGGATCTGCATAAATAATTACGAACGGCATTTCTTTTAGTGGCGGACATTTTCCGTACACCATTTCTTTAAATGTTTTTCCCTGGCTAAGCGGATTATTAAAATATTCTTTTTGCCCGCTCTCATAACTGATGATGCTGAGCATATAATCAATATCTTCTTCACTGTTCTTTTCGGGCCAAACGCTATTGCCAAATTCGTCACGGATATTTATTGTTTCAACATCATCGGCATACTCTGCCGCTCTTACCGAAATACTGTCTTCAGCAATAATATTGTTATCTATAAATATGTAATAAATGTTACTGATGTCAACCGTAGGGATAACAGCCTGTTCAAACCAAAGCCAATACTGGTTAAGCCTGTCAGGGTTGCGGCATACTTCGTCATCATCCATATCGTCACCTATCAAAACATTTATCCGCAGCTCTTCGTTTTTAGCGCCCCTGGGATTTTGATCAACACCAACGGCACGAAAGGTAGAGCCGTCCCTTGTTGTAAATTCTCCGTGTGTCCATTTACCGGCTTTCTCCTGGGTACCATAATCATTTATAAGCCGCTGGTTACTTTCCAGGTTGCCCATGTAGGTGTCTAACAGCCGCACAGCATTCTCATTATTCTTACTAAGCAGCAATGCATTTATGCGGATCTTCTTTACAAACTTTAAATAAAATACCTCCATCATGCGGCGGGTACTTTTTGCCAAACCCCTTGCCCATGCCCGGCGCTGGTAAAATCTTTTTTCAGCTTTTAAAATTCTACGTGTACTTCTTTTTTGAAAATCTGCAGGCGCTGCAAAACAATATTTCGGAAAATAATATTTAAACCACTCTTCCGGATCTGCTTCTAATTTTTTAATTCTTTTTTTCTTTTCACTTTCACTTTCATTTACATCCACAGGCGTGCTGTTTCGGACGTTTTGTAAAAAGTCCTCCCAATCTAACAATGCATTTTTATTAGACTTATTTTGCCATATCACTTTAACATTACTCATCGCTTAATGCTTCCCTGTAAAAAAGAATTCCATAAATCGGATATCTCCATCACCTGTTCTATAGTGCCCACCTTTTGCAAGTGCTTAATAAACCTGATACCGCTTTCAACGAGATCGGCTATTGATAAATCAGTTTCAAGATTGCGGATGGCGGCTGTATATTTAATAAGTGTATCAGCCTCACTGGAAGTGCCAAAACGCTTCCCTTCATTCTTTGCCTTTATTGAAGTATTCAGTTCTTCCAGCTGCTCGTATAAATTATTAAGGATAATCTCTTTGCTTACCAGCAATCTTTTGCGCAGGTTTTTCCATCCAAAATCATTCACCCATTTACTCATTGTTTTTTCACTCACGCCAACTTTTTTAGCGACAATCTTCCCGTCGTATTGCTCACGGGTGTAAAGAATTTTAGCCAAAAATTGTTTATCGGAAATACTGATTTTTACAGACATATTTTTAATTAATCTTCTCACAAATATCCATAACAGCTATGCTGTTATCTTAATTCAAAAAGCATTATACCGCATTTAAAGAGGTATAATACCGCAGCAGGTGTTGTGTGATGAAACCCTGATTTGGTAAGGCATTCAGGAGTTTTCATTTTTACACTCTCAATGAGCAAATTCAAGAAAATTGATAAAGAGTTTTTGTTGACTGACAGCACCGAAAACTGTTATGGCTTTCGGCTTCTTACATCGGGATACCTGATGAGTGAATACAGAAAAAATCCTATTGGTTATTACATGCACGGAACCGGAAAGGATAATTCACGTGAACAGGGTGTTCTTGTAAAATGGGAAGATTTAAGAATGGATGGTGATAAAGTTTTTGGTAAGCCATGCATTAATCTTTCGCACAACCGGGGAGAAAGAACGGTTGATGAAATTGAAAGTGGTTTTTTAAATGCCGCATCCTGCGGGCACTTTGTGGTTTTGGAAATAAGCGATAAGCCCGAAGATTATTTACCAAATCAAAAAGGTGTAAGCGTAAGTAAATGGTTCAACCGTGAATGCAGCCTGGTAGACATACCCGGCAACTTTAATGCGCTAACCGAGCTGTTCGACAAAGACGACCTCCCAATCACACTTGAAAATCTTACAGATTTAAAACCTCAAAATTTAAACATGATACAAATCATTCTTTCCGCATCACAGTTACAGTTATTAAACTTAAAAGCAGATTCGGATGCACCTGCAGTTGATTCAGCATTAACTGACCTGATTGCAAAAGCTGCAAAAGTTGATGCGATAACAGCAGAAAAGAAAACTGCAGAAGATGCATTGGCAGAGTTTAAAAATAAAGCCACAGAGAAAGAAGTGAAAGATCTTATTGCAGGCGGACTTACTGCAAAAAAATATACAAAAGAAGTTGGCGAAAAATTAGAGAGACAATTTGCAGGCAAGCCTGTTGAATTGAAAGACCTGGTTGATGCCATGCCTGCATACATTCCTATCACCGAAAAATTAACCGGCGATAAAGGCGAAGATTTTAAAGATAAGACCTGGGAAGAATTAGATAAAGCAGGCTTGCTGCCAGACCTGAAAGCAAACAACCCCGAAGTATTCAAAGAAATGTATAAAAAAGAATTTAAGAAAGAATACGTCGAGCCTAAATAATAACAGCATTTTAAATATCCTATAAAATAATTTAAAAGTAAACCCATACAAATGAAGATCCTTAAATCAGCCTCAGCCCTTTTATTTATAGCAGCCATTGCATTGCTGTTATCATCCGCCGTTGGATGGAACCCTTTAATAGTGGGTTCTGCACTGGTATTATTTTCTTTTATCCCAAAACCTGAAGGGGTTGCTTTTATGGCAATCACTAAAGAAATATGGACAAAAGATATCGTTGCAAATCTTTATAAGAACAACGAATTTGCAAAACTTGCCTTCAACGCTGATATGTATGTGTTGCTGGGTAAAGTAGTTCATATTCCTGTTGCCGGTACACCCAGCCAGGTTAAAAAGAATTTAACCGTATTCCCTCAAACCGCAGTAAAGAGAACAGATGCCGATATCACGTATGCTATTGATACCTTCTACTCCCTGCCACGCCATATTGAACGTATAGAGCAGTACGAACTTGCTTACGATAAGCGCCAAAGCGCATTGGGCGAAGATCAGAGCCAGTTGATACAGACTGCAATGGACAACTTGCTGTACCGCTGGGCGACTACGGCTGCCAATTATATTTTCACCTTGGGTAACCCTACTGGTTTCTCATTAAGTGGCGCAGCCGGTACCCGTACAGGCTTTACCAAAGCCGCTTTTGCCCAGGTAAAATTAGAAATGGACAGGAATAATATTCCTTTCACTGACCGTATAGCACTGTTAACGGCGGACCATTATAACCAATTACTTGATAGTTTGTCCGATCCTGAAAGAACAGATGTTGGCCGTGTTGCTGACCTGGCTACAGGATTGATCGGAAGATATTTAGGAATAAGCATTTACATGAGAAGCCAGGTATTAAGGTACCGTGGCGCAGATATAAATACACTTGCCCTGGTTGATGAATATGCTGATGATTATGCACCTACAGCCGATGACAGGGCAGGTTCATTGATCTACCACAAGGATTGTGTTGAAAGAGCGCTTGGAAGTGTAGAAATATTTGATAATCCCGGTAAAGCAGAATACTACGGTGATATCTACTCAATGCTGTTAAGGCTTGGTGGACGTACCCGCAGACCTGCAGGTGTGTATGCAATAGTTGAGGACCTGGTATAGACCCCTCAACCCTTACCCTTCTCCATGAATGGAGAAGGGGACAAACCAGAATCAATTTTTTAAAACCATAATAAAAATAAACATGAAAAAAATACTCTTCGGTTTGCTAATAGCAGCCATCAGTTTAATTACAGTCGCAAAAGCGCAGACCACTAAAAAGGTTACCGGGGATACCCTCACTAATTCTGATACAGCTTATATAACCTTCACTGCCATTGGCAGCAGGTTAAAAGCTATCCAACCATCTCTTACAAAATTATCAGGCACCGTAGCCGGAACTGTATTGCTGCAGGGCACTGTAGATGGTACCAATTGGGTAAACGTGAATACGGATACGCTTACCCTGTCTAATACTCCTACAATTAATACAAAAGTGTGGTTGATAACAGCAGGTACAGGCTATACAAGTTACAGATGTCGCTTTTACACTTCAGGTACAAGTACCGCATTGGCAAAGGCTGCATGGTTGCGTAGAACGGATGATTAAGTGCCCCCTCTAAATCTCCCCCGGTAGGGGAGACTTACGAAAGTTCTTTTCAATTAAAAAGTTACTATGACTCTTGCAGAAAAATCTTTGGAGATAGCGCTGACACAGGTTGGCGTTTGCGAAAAGCCTAAAGGCAGCAATGCCGGTCCGGAAGTAACTCCATACCTGCGCAGTGTAGGATTGAATGGTGGCTTTCCCTGGTGCATGGCTTTTGTTTACTGGTGTGTAAATACAGCGGCAGCAGAAATGCAATTGCAAAATCCATTAGTAAAAACGGCAGGTGTAAGACGGCAATGGGATGAAACTAAACAGCGTAAACTTCCAAAAACCAGCGGCGGTGTAAAGCCTGGTGATATTTTTATTATGGAGTTTGGGCACGGAACCGGGCACACAGGTTTTGTAAAGAGTATTGCTAACGGAATTGTGACTACAGTGGAAGGCAATACCAATGAAGACGGTAGCCGTGAAGGATACGAGGTTGCAGAGAGAGAACGGCCGGTCTCAACATTTTTTGGATTTATACAATTATCATAAAAAACTAAAAAACTATCGTTATGCAAACAGAAAAATTAAAACAGTTCTTTCTCAAACACCCAACTATCGACATCGTATATGTTGCGCTGGGTGTTTTGTTCCAGGATATTGAAAAAGCAAAGGCTTACCTGGGCGGTGTTATCGGTAAACAGGTTGAAATATTTACCAGGAAACAGTCTGATGAAGGAGTGGTAAGTGAAGGCACTCCTGCACCACCAATAACCGATGAAGAAGAAGCCGCAAAGCTTGCTGAATTAAGCGAATCACAAAATGCACTTTCTTCTGAACAGGTAAAAGAAGCGATGGATAAAAATCATGGTGGTACTGTTGATGAGCAGGGTAAAAAAATAAGTTGAAATAAATAACCTGCCTACCGCAGGCAGGTAAAGAGCGTGGAGTAGAGCAGCGGTAGCTCGGTAGCCTCATAAGCTTCAGGTCATGGGTTCGAATCCCATCTCCGCAACAAAACCCATAACGACAGCCTGGCGTAAGTGCTGTAACACCGAGCCAGGCTTATTTAAAATTAAAAGCCCATGTCATTACCTCGTGTAAGTGTTCTCTACAGCAACGGCAATTTACTTGCTGATATTTCTGTTATTGATGGCATTGCCGGTATTGTCGGCACTGTAAACACACCCGGATTAATTGGTGTTCCTAAAATATATTACTCGCTTGCAGAAGCGGTAACAGATGGCTTTACAGAAGCTGATGAGCCTTTTATGTACCGCCAGTTAAAAGAGTTTTATGATGAAGTTGCCGGTAACCAGGAAGTGCATGTAATGGGCATTGCTGATACCATGAGCATGGCAGAAGCTTTAGATTATTTAGATGCAGACGGCGCTATGAAATTGCGCAACGCTGCCAACGGAAAAATAAGACTGCTTGGTGTATGCCGTAAACCTGATGGTGGTTATGATCCCGGTAACGGATTTTTCGATAGCGACGTGGAAGCAGCATCTGCAAAAGCAAAAACTTTTTGCCAGAATGCATTAACAGCGCTTGTGCCATTGCGGGTTTTAATTGAAGGAAGAGTAACTGATGATACCAGTGGTGATATGCTGGCGCCAAATACTTTGGATAATGGTTTTATGGGTGTGGTAGTTGGTGGATCTGCAAATGATGGATCTGCATCAGTTGGTACTGCCCTGGGAAGAGCAGTAAAATATGCAGCGCACATTAAAGTTGGTAAAGTTGCCAACGGTCCTCTTTCTATTGCTACCATTTACATAGGTACAAAACTTTTAAAAGATTACTCCGGGCTGGAAACATTGCACGACAGCGGTGTTATTTCTTTTATGCAACATCCCAATAAAGCAGGTTTTTATTTTGGCATAGACCACATGGCAAGCACTGATGATTACCGTTTGCTGGCGTATGGACGTGTGGTTGATAAGACAGCCATAATTGCTGCAGCTGTTTATATGGAAGAGCTGGAAGATGAAGTAAAGGTTGATGCCAACGGATATATTGATGAGCTGGAAATTGAACATTTAAAAGGTGTTTTAACGCAGCAGGTAAATAAAAATATGGCTGACCAGATCAGCGGCCTGCAGGTTTTGATTGATCCTAAACAGGATATTACCAGCACCAGCAAATTAACAGTGAAGGTGAGAGTGCAGCCACTTGGTTACAAATCATTTATTGACGTGGACCTGGGGTTGAACGCTCCATCCGCATAAACATAAAAATTAAAAATGTTTACAACTAAAGAATGCGCCTGGGCGCAGACAAGCCTACGCTTATTGAGCCGCACCATTATAGGTGCACAGGGATTTGAATTTGATATCGATATTGATAAAGAACATTTATTTGCGGCAGGCAGCAAGCCTATCGATATTCAATCAGGTAATGAAAAACCAACAGGCAATATCAAGATATTAAAGTTTGAACTGGACCAGTTGAATGATGCTGCGCAGCTTGCCGGTTTTGATAACATTGCTAAAGTGCCGCACGAATTAATTCTTATCACCTGTGCATTTAAAAAGTTGCCTACAGATCCTATCAGGATAGTGGAAGCAGCCGGTGTTGCTTTTACAAAGGTGAATACAGGTATGGCACAAAATGCAAAGATGACCGAGGTTACGCTTCCGTTCCTGGCAATGGATATTTCCTTTAGAAAAGGATCCTAAAGCCCCCTATCCCCCGGTGGGGGAATATGGAGAAGATGGAAGCGGTAAAAAGAGAAGACCGAATTAAAAACTAAACTATATGGAAACTGTTATTCGTAATGATGAAACAAAAGGCAGATCAGTAAAAGAGATACGGACCCGGGAGAGAAAAGAGAAAGAAGATAAAGAGCGTGAAGCCTGCACTGCTTATGCTGATGAAAGATTTGGTAAAGAAGAACTTAAACAGCTCAGCAGTAAAAATAAAGGCATTTGGTTTTTGCCGATATGGGAAGACCAGGAGAGTTTAACAATAGAAAAGTTTGCGGTGATGAAGCCGGTTGATAGAAATATTCTATCGTATGCTTCTACAAAAATGACAGACGAAGGTTTGTATGCATTTTTAGAATCGGCGATGAGAGAATGTTTTTTGCTTGGTGATAAAGAGATATTGGATGAAGACGAATATTTTATTCCTGCATCAACTTCGTTCAACAAAATAATGGAAGGGAAAAAAGCTTCCCTGCTAAAAAGATAAAAGAAGCCTCCCAAAAAACCGATGTCAGCAGCATCGGTTTTTTAGAAAGTATGCTGATGTATTACCTACCGGGTCTTGATGTTTCTAAAATCAGCGAAGCGGAATTTGTAAACAGGACTGCTCATCTTCTTACAATAAGAGAAATGGAACAGGCAGAGCAGATGAATAAAACATTAAAAAACATCTTCGGTGAATAATGTACTTGAATTTTTTGTAAAGATGAAAGACCTGATGAGTACAGGCCTTACAAAGCTTGCAACAACTTCAAAAGAAAAGTTTGCTGCCATACAATCTAACATAAATGCAACCATCGTAAAAAATGATGCATTGGCTACCAGTTTTCAAAATGTAAATAAAAGTGCATCGTTAGGAGGAATGTTTGGTGGCTTAAAATCTATTGTTGGCGTGCTTGGTTTTACGGCAGTATTGGGCGGCGTGGCAGAAATGGCCCATGCCGGTATTGAAAAAGTACATGCGTTGCATCAAAGCTCGGCTGCGCTGATCAACACCATGAAGAACATGGGTACCTATAGCGAAGAAGCATTTGAAAAAGCCGGTAAAGGCGCTGATGAATTAAGACAAAAAACAGGGTTTAACAAAGCATCAATAATAGATCTGCAAAGCCAGTTAAGGCTTGTGGGCAATATTGGTGATACAGAAATGAACCGGATGATTGCAGTGAGCGCTGACATGGCAACAAAATTTCACATGGGCTTAAATGAAGCCGGTAATGCACTTGCCAAAGCAGTTAACAATCCCGAAATGATGCGGCGCCTTGCAATGCAGTTAAAGATTGATCCTAAAATTGTGGAGCACATTCAGCAGCTGGCGAAGGACGGTAAAGAAGCACAGGCAAGATTAGAACTTATTGCTATTGCAGAGCAGAAAGTTGGTGGCGCTGCGGCGGCGGCATTTAATGCTGACGAAAATGCACTTTACAACCTATCTCTTGAAGATCTTCAAATAAAATTAGGTGAGGTGGCAACGGAAATAAAAGTTGCTGTATTGCCTTATGCAATTAAATTTTTAGAATGGGTGAAAGAGGCTGTTATATGGATTGAAAAAAATGGTGCAGAAATATGGACATGGATAAAAGGTTTAGGTGCGGCAGCGCTTGCATTTAAAACTGCAACGATGTTTATTATTCCTTTAATTGAAGGATTTACAGCAATAGGCCCGGCAGCCGGTGCAGCAGCCGTGGGAATGGAAACAGCAGGAGCTGCAGCAACAGTGGCACTTGGGCCGCTTGGTTTGATAGCGCTTGCCATTGCAGGAATAACCGCCGCATGGATCTCTGCAAAAAATGCAGAGGATCAGTACAACCAAATTAATGCAGATAATTTAAAAAGTGTTTATAAAAATGAGCAGGAAAGTATTGGCGGAATGATAAAATCTTTAAAGGAAAAATATCATTTAACCGATAGTGAAGCAACCGGCAGAATATTAAAAGGGGAGAGCGACAGTATTCTTTCTTCCATTCGTGATAATATGAATAAAATAAATGCTGCACAAGAAGCATACGATGCAATGGGTGCAGGCGTTGGCGCTAAAACAAGAGCTGCTGCATTTCAAAAGCTGGAAGGATTAAAGCAGGTTGCCAATGATCTTGCTGTGCAAAAGAAAGCAGCTGATGATTTTAAAAATACAGGTGTAAATGCTGCCGGTATAAAAGGCGGTAAGGCATCAACAATTGCAGGGAGTGATAGCGGTAAAGATGTTGCGAAAGGAATCACCAGCGGCGGCCCAAGAGTGATAAATATTTCCATAGGTAAAATGGTTGAAAAATTAGAAATAAATGCCAGCAATATTGCGGACGGTTTGGATGGCATGGAAAAGAAAGTGCAGGAAGTGTTTTTAAGAATATTAAACAGTGGGGCAAGTGTACAATAATGTCAATACCACTACCTGGACAAATTATAGACTTAGCAGAATTGTTTAAAAACACATTCGGCACAAAGCCTTATGTAATAAATAAAAGTGGTGAGGTAAGTGGACTTGATGGCACATTCGTGATTAATTCAACAGACGGGTTGCCTGCTTTAACTGAGACAACACCAAAAGGTTCTTTGATAGCGGAAAGATATTTAGGTATTGAAATCTTTTTACCGATCCGGTTCTTCGACAGCAATGCAAGTGGTTCATTATTGATGTATTTACCCTATTGCGTGTTAAGCATCAGTGGTAAAAAAACGATCATTAAAACACCATTGCCCGAAAGAGTGGGAACGGTAAAAGAGCAATATAATATTGATGATTACAACATTGTTATAAAAGGATTTTTAATAAGTCAGGATAGAAAATTTCCGGAGCAGGAGATGGAGGACCTTAAAAAATTGTACGAAGCGCAGCAGGCGGTAACAATTGATAATGCGATCACAAATATTTTTTTAACGAACCCTGTATTGGACCGGGATGAGCAAAGAAGAGTAGTGATAGAAAGTTTAGAATTTCCTGAAGTGCAGGGTGGAAGAAAAAATGTAAGACCGTTTGTGATGGAATTGGAAAGTGATACAGTGTTCACCCTTGAATTGACATGATATGTTTTTAATGACCGCAGATGTTTCAATAGGGAATTTCTTGCCCTTTAAACCAAGTTCTTTGATATGGAAAAGAAGTGTTGATAATTACAGCGACAGCGCTATGATCAAGCTTCCGGCAATTGCCAGGCTAAAAAAAGATGGCGATAAATATTCTGTTCAAACTGCATCACAATTTGATGAAGGAATGAAAGTAGAAATAAAAGCCGGTTATGATCATAACAACCTGGTGCGGTTTAGGGGTTTTATAAAACGCATCAATTACACTGTTCCCCTGCAGATAGAATGTGAGGGTTATGCCTACCAGCTGCGCAATAAATTAAACATCAACAAAAGTTTTCCAAAGGGCACAAAATTAAAATCTATCCTTCAGTTTTTAGTTGAAGGCACTGATATAAAATTGAGTGATGCAATACCGGATGTGGTTGTAGAAAGTGCAATTGTTTTACCAAACAGTAGCGGCACCCAGGTACTCGATCTTATAAAAGAAAAATTGTTGCAAACAGTTTACTTCAATTACGATGTGTTGTATGTGGGACTGAGAGAAACGGAAATAAAAAGTGAAGTGAAACTTCGGTTAGGATGGAATGTGATAAAAGATGATGACCTGAAGTTTAATGCAAAAAAAGAATTTGCAGAGGTGAAGATCGAATTTCAACAACGCAATACTGACGGCACAGTAAGGCAGGCGGTTCACGACAATAAGTTCACAAATACAAAAGTGATAAAATCAAGAGTAAGGTGGCCGCAATGGTATATGGATAAAATGGCAGCAGATGAAAAAAAGAAGCTGGTTAACAAAGGGTACGAAGGAATGATAACAGCGTTTTTAATTCCTTACGCCGAACCGGGAATGGCTGCGGTGATTGACGATAAAAGATATTCAGAAAGAACCGGCAGATATTTTATTGAAGCAGTTGACGGTGAATTTTCTTCAACCACCGGTGGACGGCAAAAAATAAAAATTGGGAATGTTTTATAAATGGATAAGCACGAACAGATACGATTGGGAATTGCAGAAATAGCAAAGCGTTATGGGCCTTTAAACTCAGTGCTTGCAAGTGTTTTAAGTGTTGATGAAACTGAAAAAACATGTGTGCTCGATCTTGATGGAATTGAATTGCCTGATGTACGCCTGGCGCCGGTGATCAACAGCAAACAGAGTTCGATCGCTTTTCCTGCAGTTGGCTCTTTTGTTTTGGCAGTGAGGATAGAAGGAGATGATGACTGGATGGTGATAGCAGCTGATGAAATTACAAAATACCGGGTAACCATTGGCGACATGGTGTTTGAAATGGATGGCGAAAAGTTCTTAATAAAAAAGGGAGAAGAGAATTTACTGCAGTTGATGAATGACCTGATTGATGGGATTGAGAATGCAAGCTGGATTACATCTAATGGGCCAACAACAGGAATGTTTCCAGCGAGTGCAACTGTTCTCACTGCAATTAAAACAAGGTTTAATAACCTTTTAAAAAGCGAATGAAAGATTTGATAAAAGATAGTGATGGTGATTTGTTAATTGAGGGCAATGACCTGGTGATAGGAGTGAGTGATCAGCAGCACCGGAGCGATTTGATCATCACAGAAAAAGGAGCAATAAAACAATATCCTGATGCAGGTGTTGGCGCTGCTAAGTTTTTAGAGAGTGAAGATGTTGCCGGTTTGTTGCGTGAGATCTCTTTACAATATTCTGCAGATGGAATGGATGTAAAGAAAATATTAACTGATGGGAGTGGAAAAATAATTGTTGAAGCGCCATATCCTTAAGAAAAATGAAAGTTGTAAAGATTTTAGACAAGCAAACAACAATTGATATCGCAGTGCAGGAGCTGGGTGATGCAGAACGTGCGATGGAAGTGGCAGAGTTGAATGGTATTCCAATTACGCAGAACCTTATAGCCGGGCAAACGTTGCTGGTGCCCGATTTTGATATAAGCAAAAGGAATATTGTCCAGCTTTTTAAAGACACATCCAACGCACCGGCGAGTGCAGACGATGAGAATATTTTATCAATACTGGAAGGCATTGGTTACTGGTATTTAGAAAATGATTTTGTAGTGCAATAAAAAATTAAAACATGGCATGGAAAAATATTGACACAGGTTTAGAAATCAGCAATCACCATTACAAGCAGCTATCACCTGAAGAAAAGACTAATTGGCGAGAGTTTGATGATAATAAAGTAGAGCACGGAGACTTACTTAATACAGTAGGTGGTGGGCTAATTGGAGATTTTGAAAATGATGATGATGATTAACAACGCAAATTAAAAAATGGCAAGAAGCATAAGTGAAATATTTGATAGCATGAAAGCCCAGGGCATTGCTTTGGCAACAGCTGCCGCCAACCAGCCTGCTATTGATATGTTCAACAGCACAAGTCGTGTTGCTGTATGGAAAATATTATTTTATGCAGTTGCATTTTGCATCAATGCATTGGAAGTAATTTATGATCTTTTTAGAATTGAAATTGATGATACAATTGCTGCATTAAAACCACACAGCGCACGGTGGTACGCTTCAAAAGCAAATGGCTTTCAATATGGATATAACTTAATTGCAGAAACCGACACTTATGACAACAGCGCTCTTACGCAACAGCAAATTGATGACAGTAAGGTGGTTGCTTATGCCGCCGTTGTAGATGGGGATCGGGGGATTAGAATAAAACTTGCACGCCTAAGCGGTGGCGACCTGGCTGCATTAACAGCGCCTCAGCTTGCTGCATTTACTGCCTATATGCAACAGATAAAAGATGCAGGAATAGGACTGTTGATAACCAGCACTGCAGCGGATGACATAAAATGCACCCTGCGCATATTTTACAACGCCCAGGTATTGGGAGCTGACGGCAGCAGGAATGACGGCACCAATGCAACGCCTGTTCAAACAGCATTTAATGATTATTTAAAAGCGCTTCCTTTTAACGGTTTGTTTGTACCCATGCTGATGATAGATCACCTGCAGGCAGTGGAAGGAGTGGTGATAGTAAAAGATGATCAGTGGCAGAGCAGGTATAGCGCTTTGCCATACACAAATATTGATGTAGAGGTTACCCCGGATGCAGGTTATTTAAGGCTTTTAGATCCGGCAGATTTAGATATAACATTTATTCCGCATTCATTAATATAAATGAATATAGAAACTTACGATATAAATTTTAATAAGCTGGCTGTATGGCTGATGAGTAAGCCTTTGCGAAAAGAGAAGTACCTGATAATGGTAAAAAGTTTTTTACATCCATTCATCAGCCTGCTTACAATGTTTTTTACTTACCGTAAAGCAAAGTTGTATCAACTCTACATCACGCCGCAGGTTTGCTATTTAGAAAAAATGTTGAACGATAAATATGATTCGTCATTAAAAAGAATTGACATTGATGATGCTGTGTGGCATTTGCCTTTATTCATTTACCAGGAGGCAGAGGTTAAGCCGGTTGCAAACTACCAGGAGGCAGAAAATAACCCGGTTACATTATTTACTGAAGGTGAATGTGGCGAAAATGATTTTATAGTTCTGGTGCCGATGGCAATATCATTCCCGGAGCCAGAGATGAGAAGTCTGCTCGACCAGTATAAACTTTTTGGAACAAATTATTCAATACAAAGAATATAGAAGATGAATAAACGAATTGATTTTACAAATAACGGCGGCTTTCCTTTAACGCAATACACTTTAAATTGGATGCAGGCCAGCTACCGAAATGCATTTATGGCGTTTGCCGGTTTTGTTGGTGATAAGGTTATTGTTAGCGGCATGGATGAAGTTGGCGGCAATGTAACCAACGGCTGGTTAAGTTATGGTGGTGAGCTGATACCGTTTGTTGGCGGTGCAATAGCTGCGGATATTGTTGTTACTGAAACGCCCATCAGCCGCCAGTTTGAAGATAACCTTAGCCATAATGTATATTTTGAGAAAGTTGCGCAGTTCGGTGGTCCTGCAACATTTGCTTATGCAGATCTTGTAAGAAGAGAAAGTATTTTATCTGCATGCGGTGAAATAAAAATGTGGAGCGGATTGATCGCAAAAATTCCATTAGGCTGGGCGTTGGCTGATGGCGCTGTAAAAAATATTGCAGACTATCCAATACTTTTTGCAAATATCTCAAATGTATTTGGAGGTGACGGTTACATAACTTTTGCATTACCAAATCTTAAGAAAAAATTTATTGCCGGTTACGATAGTGGTGATGCAGATTATAATACGATAGGAAATGCCGGCGGCGAAAAAACGCATGTGCTTACAACTGCTGAGATGCCTTCGCATAACCACACAGTCGCAACTACCAAATCAGACACAAGTACCGCAGATGGAGCAGACCCTGCCCGTGGCACAATCACAGGAACCGTGAATACAGAAGGCGGCGCAGGGGCGGCCAAATCAATCGGGATGACCGGCGGCGGCGCAGCACATGAGAACAGGCCACCATTCTTTACCCTTGCTTACATTATTAAATTATAACAATGGCATACAGAGATACCGTAAAACCGTGGTTTGAAACAGGAGATAAGCCTACACAGGCACAGTTCTATCAACTGTTTGACTATTTACGTTTTTTGGATGATGCTATTGCTATGAATAATATTGCGGACCTGGTAACAACATTGGCAGCAAAGTCAGAAAAGTCAGTAACAGATGCATTTGAGCAGGGAGAAAG
>OCZT010001045.1_pt1 | contig 28468 bp, 25 predicted proteins | sample 1539031 | NCBI WGS metagenome assembly OCZT01 (sample SAMEA3539308, study PRJEB22396) | soil metagenome | biome: tundra; feature: field; material: soil | place: USA | collected 2010-05 | depth 0.15 m | reverse complement strand
GTTCTATGCGATGCAGGAACTCTACACGGGCATTTGCTATGTCAATTCGGCAACCATCGGTGCCGAGGTACATCTGCCGTTTGGCGGCACAAAGGCAACCGGCAACGGCCATCGCGAAGCCGGGACCCAGGTGCTTGACATATTCAGTGAATGGAAATCGCTCTATATCGACTACTCCGGTAAACTTCAGAAAGCGCAGATCGATGCTGTCGAGATCTAGGTTATGGGACGAATAGTCTGTCAGGTCGCGGTCGAGAACATAAGTAACGGAAATGAACGCCTGGAATTTAGCGCGTTGGTGGATACAGGTGCATCTTTTTTGACCCTACCCACAGCGTGGAAGGAAAAGCTGGGAGATCTTGAGGCAATCGCCCACGTCGAACTTGAAACAGCAACTCAATCCAAGATCACCGGTGAAGTTTGCGGGCCGGTAAAACTGCAGATCGAAGGTTTCCGACCCATTTTTGGTGAGGTGTTGTTTGTCGATATGAAGCCTCAAGATGGCATTTATGAGCCTTTGGTCGGCTACATTGTGCTTGAATCTTGTCAGGCCGGGCTTGACATGATCGGTCACCGCCTCGTTCCGGTGAAGCACATGGACTTGAAATAACCGGTTTGCATGCTTCTTGAGTAGAAATCCCGCTAATGCAATACGGTGGTTACCGGGTGGAGCGACATCATCGAAACGCCGATCACATTCGATACTACTGCGTTATTTACTGACGCCGTAAAAAAACCCGACGGCAATGATGATCAGGAACAGAATGGCCCACATCCCATAGATCAGCACCTTGTTGCGTTTGCCAAAGATGACCTGCCATGTTCCGATCACTACGGAACGTAGGCCGAAAGCGATGACAACGCCAAAAATTAGATAAATCGCGAAAAACGTTGCCGCCTCGTCGGTTATGCGTTTCGCCGACGTTGGATCTTTCATAGCATCGGCGAGTAAATTGCTTACAAACAGTGCGATGCCGCCCATAAACGCGACCAGGAATAAACCAACAACGATCAGAAAAATGCCCCGGCCGCGAATACTCGAAGCTGTAGCCATTTTTCGGCCGCACTGCGGACATGCGGTTTGATCGGTGACTGCGCTGTAATTGCATTTCAAGCACTCACGAAGAACGGGCGTAACTGTTACATCGTCCAGGCTTTTTGGGGTTTCATTCATGAGGGCAAATATTATAGTACGCCTCCTTACTTGCGAGGTAGTCATATCTTATAAGATTTGCGGTTTATCAAATTCGCGGTAGAAACGTAAACTTATTGAATAGCAATTCCCATATGAATCACTGACAGCGGAGGCCCCCATGGATCTCGACAAAGTTCGGGAAACTCTCCAATTTCACTTTGGTTATGATTCCTTTCGTCTTGATCAACAGCAGGTGATCGAGACCGTTATGCGCGGCGAAGACTGCGTCGTCCTGATGCCGACCGGCGGCGGCAAATCGCTTTGTTATCAAATTCCCGCGATCATGCTCGACGGCCTGACAGTCGTCGTCTCACCGCTCATCTCGCTGATGAAGGACCAGGTCGATGCTCTGAGAAGCAATGGCGTCAAAGCGGCATTCTTAAATTCCACACAGACGGCAGCCGAACATGTACAGGTTTTTCAAAGTATTAGGCGCGGCGAATTAAAACTGCTCTACGTTGCACCCGAGAGACTCCTGCAGGGCGGCGATCAATTTCTTGATTTCCTTGACAGCATCAAAGTTTCTTTATTTGCGATCGACGAAGCTCATTGCATCTCGAGTTGGGGGCACGACTTCCGGCCTGAGTATTTGAAGCTTTCTTCCCTCAAGTCCCGGTTTCCCGCCACTCCTTTGATCGCGTTAACTGCGACGGCTGATAAGTTGGTTCGCAAGGATATTTTTGACCAGTTGAATATCAAGAATGCCGCCCTTTTTGTGTCCAGCTTTAATCGGCCAAATATTCATTACACGGTTGAACAGAAACGAAATTCATACTCGAAACTGCTTGATTTCCTTGAAGCTCGAAAAAACGATAGCGGCATCATCTATTGCCTGAGTCGAAATTCGGTAGACTCTCTTGCCAGCGATCTTCGAGAAGAGGGTTATGCAGCGCTCCCCTATCATGCGGGCCTTGATAAGCGAACTCGCGACCATAACCAGGACCTGTTTCTCAAAGACGAGGCAAAGATAGTCGTCGCCACGATCGCCTTCGGAATGGGTATCGACAAATCGAATGTGCGCTTCGTGGTCCACATGGATCTGCCAAAAAACATCGAGAGCTATTACCAGGAGACGGGCCGCGCCGGCCGCGACGGCCTGCGGAGTGAAGCTCTGCTGTTCTTCAGTTGGGCCGACGTCACAAAACTAAAGGGCTTCGCTGAGGTTGAAGGAAACGAAAAGCAGACCGAGATAATGCTCAAGAAGCTGAACCTGATGGCCAGGTTTGGTGACCTGCAAACTTGTCGGCGACGCTTTCTCCTAAATTATTTTTCGGAAGATCTGGCGCAAGATTGCGGGAACTGTGACAACTGCGATACGACCTACGAACGTTTTGACGGCACTATCATCGCTCAAAAGGCGCTCAGTGCGGTTTATCGGACGGGTCAACGGTTCGGTCTGAGCTACCTTGTCGATTTTCTTCGCGGGTCTGAAGCGAACACTATTCGCGAGCAGCATAAAGAATTGAAGACCTACGGCATCGGGGCGGATATTCCGAAGCCAAATTGGTTCACTTATTTTGACGATCTGATCGCACAGGGCTTTTTGGAGAAAACGACAGGGAAGTATCCGACCGTCGTTCTAACGGACAAGAGCCATGACGTATTGAGCGGCAAGACAAAAGTCGAACTTATTAAGGTCAAGATAAAGCAAGAAAAGAAAGCGTCTCTCGTCGAGGAACATTCATTACCGTACATCGAGGAACTATTGCACAAGTTGAAAGCGGTCAGGACATGGTTGGCGAAAAACGAAAATGTTCCTCCGTATGTGGTCTTTTCCGATGTCACCATGGTTGAGATGGCAACATACCTGCCGCACAACGAATTGGAAATGCGAAAGATCACCGGTGTCGGAGATCTGAAATTACGAAAATACGGGGCCCCTTTGTTACGGCAGATCGTTGATCATTGTAAGATCGCCAAGCTCGAGTCGCGGATGGACCTGAAATCAAGCCGACGGCGGAGGGCCCGGACCAAACGAGACGCACACGGAAAGGACACTTACCACATCTCGCTCGAAATGTTTCATTCCGGACTTTCAGTTTCGGCGATCGCCGAGCGGCGCGGGTTTGCCGCGACAACTATTGAAACTCATCTTTCACGTTTCATTTTGACCGGTGAAGTAATGCTGACGGATCTTGTTCCACGGCATAAGATCGAGACTATTGAACAGGCGATCACAAAATGCGGCGACACCGGAGCTTTATCGCCGATCAAAGAACTCCTCGGCGAAGAATTCAGCTATGGCGAGATCCGCGCTGTCCTGGCGGCTAACGGCAAGACTTAACCGCCGCGTAGTCGAAGACCAGAACTTCGGGAAAACGCTGGGTAGTAGGTTGATTCGAGATATTGTCTCAGCGATGGCTTCGGCAAGTGTGCGGATGGAATATCCTGATCTGCCTCTCGATCAAATCACAGGACGCTCCTATCGGAGCTTATCTAATTTTGGTTGATTCGGTTTCTACAGACCGCACCGCCCGTATCGGGCTAAGAACGCAATTATTAACAGTTCAGCTCCGTTAGGAGCGAACTGTCTGTAGACATAAGCGGAAAACAAACCCTCGCAGCTCCGTTCGGAGCGACCTTTTATTTTAGACCCCGATGAAGTCGGACATACTTTCTCTTGCCTAATTGAACCATCACCAAACGCTGCAGCATTTTTCCAAATTCCCTAAAAACGGCGTACAATTATGGGTTTGGCAATTCTTATATTAATCACTAATAGTGGAGTACCCCAATGAAAATCGGATTACCGAAAGAAATAAAAGACAATGAATACCGCGTTGGCCTGACACCGGCGGGTGTCCAGGCATTGACTGCCGCCGGACACACAGTTTATGTGCAAAAGGCAGCTGGCGAAGGCTCAGGGTTTAAAGATGAGCAATATGTAAAAGCCGGCGCTCAGTTGCTCGACACGGCGGACGAGATCTGGCAATCAGGCGAGATGATCGTAAAGGTCAAAGAGCCGATCGCACCCGAATATCCCCGGATGCGTGAAAACCAGCTTCTGTTCACTTACCTGCACCTGGCCCCGGAACTTGAGCTCACCAAGCAGATGCTCGAGCGAAAGGTAACGGGTGTCGCATACGAGACGATCACACACAATGGCGGGCTGCCTCTGCTGACGCCGATGTCGGAGGTCGCCGGTCGAATGGCCGTACAGGTCGGTGCAACATACCTTGAAAAAATGAATGGCGGCCGTGGAATATTGCTTGGCGGCGTCCCGGGCGTGCCGGCTGCGAATGTCTTGATCATCGGCGGCGGCATTGTCGGTACCGAAGCAGCTAAGATGGCCGTCGGTCTTGGCGCAAAGGTCACGATCATCGATCGCAATCTCGACCGCCTTCGCGAGCTCGATGATATTTTCCTATCGAAGGTCCAAACTCTCGCTTCATCTCAGTTGGCGATCGAAGAAGCACTCGCACATGCCGATCTTGTGATCGGTGCGGTCCTCGTGGTTGGTGCAGCGGCACCCAAACTTGTGACGCGTGAGATGCTTCATCTGATCCCGCAGGGCTCGGTGCTTGTCGATGTCGCGGTCGACCAGGGCGGATGCTTTGAGACGACACATGCGACGACGCATTCGAACCCAACCTATTACGAGGAAGGTGTGCTTCACTATTGTGTCGCTAACATGCCGGGTGCCGTACCGCGGACATCGACGTTTGCATTGACCAACGCGACGCTGCCGTACGCACTCGCTCTTGCCAACAAGGGTTTTGAGAGGGCCATCCGCGAAGATGCGGGGCTTCGCGAAGGCGTTAATACCTACGCCGGCAAATTGACGTATGAAGCGGTAGCGACTTCGCAGAATCTGGAATACACACCGCTTGAGAAAGTGCTCGACCTCAAGTCGGCATCGGCTGGATAGTTAGCGAAGAATAACATCTGCGCCCGCGAATTAAACGAATAGACGCGAATATAAGCTAACTGCTTTATTCGTACTATTCGCATAATTCGCGGGCAAATGTTTTAGGGATTTCATACACTAAGTACCTTCAAGATGTACGAATTTGCGGTTACACCAGCTATTACGCAACTCCGACGCCCCGGTGTGGTCATCACCGAGGCCGCCGGTCTTGCTGTCGAGTTGGAACTTGCACCCGGCGATCGTATCGTTCGTGTTAACGGCCGCATGGTCCGTGACTATCTGGATTTTCGATTTCAAACATCGGGCGAGACCGAGCTGACATTTCACGTTAAAAAGCCAACCGGCCAAACCGTCGAGATAGAATTCGATCGCGACGAGGGTGAAGACCTCGGACTGATGTTCGAGCAGATCGTGCCGCGGCAATGCGCGAACGAATGCATATTTTGTTTTTGCAAGGGCAATCCGGAAACGGCCCGACCTTCGCTTTTTATTCGTGACGAGGACATCAGGCTCTCGTTCCTATACGGCAACTACACCACATTGACCTCGATCACGGATGACGAGATGAACCGCATCATCGAGCAGCGTCTGTCGCCGCAATATGTGTCGGTTCACGCAACCGATCTTAAGACCCGCGCTTACCTGCTTGGCGTCGATAAAAAGCGGGCCGACATATTCGGCAAAATGAAGCGTCTTCTTGATAACGACATCGAGATCCATGCACAGGTCGTACTTTGCCCCGGGATAAATGACGGACCTGTTCTAGAGAAGACCCTCCGTGACCTCGCGTCACATTATCCGAAAGTCATCAGCGCGGCAATCGTGCCCGTTGCTCTCACGCGCTATAACACGGATGAACGATTGACTCGTGTTACTTCTGAGTTTTGCCTGAAGACGATCGGCGAGGTTGAAAAGCTGCAAAAGGAGTTTCGGCGGACTTTGGGGACGACCTTTGCGTTCCTCGGCGACGAGATCTATATAAAGGCCGGTGCCGAGATCCCGACGCGGCGTCATTACGGTAACTATCCGCAAATTGAGGATGGCGTCGGTATGGTCCGTTCGTTCCTGAATTCATTCGAGCGGCTGCTAAAGTCCGAATCATCCGCGGTCGCCGGTGGTTTGACGCAACGCGGCCCGAGGCTAAACGTGCGAACACACGCGGCGGCGATCGTTCCGGAATACAGCGGGACATCCGGCTTTCAACCGCGAAATGCGACAAGCGGCCCTGCCATGAACGGCACCTTTCTCACGGGTGAAATGTTTGCACCGATTCTTCGGCAGCAGATCGAGAGACATAACGATCTAACCGGTTCTCGTTTGCATGTACTGGCCGTGCCAAATACATACTTTGGCGGCGATGTTGCCGTTGCCGGTTTGTTGACCGCGCAAGACCTGATTGCCGTAAAAGATAAGATAGTCGGGGATTTCGTTATAATCCCGCGTTCCACGATCAAATCCGACGAGCCCATCTTTCTCGACGGTGTGAGCTACGATGAGCTCCGATCAAATTTTGAAGTTCCCGTATATGATCTTGATACCCACGGCTTGATCGAATTTCTTTCGAAATAAAAATGAGGCTGTCTGAAAGGCCGAATCCGGGAACGTTAGCAACTCTTAATTCTTAATCAATTGCCTCCAGCTTTAGCTGGAGGTTGGTTGCGGCAAGAGATCAAGGCTTTAGCCAAACTTCTGAAAAAGAATTTCCTTAATGGCTTTAGCCGCGGATATGTAGCCGCCGGATTTGGCTGAAGCCCAAAGGAAATTTTCGGACTCTAAATTCGGCTAAAGCCCCCTTGCGATTTCAAATTATTCCACCAGCTAAAGCTGGAGGCAACTTAAAAGAGACCGCCTTTTCAGACAGCCTCATTTACCCCTCCGGTCAAGAGGTGTGGCTACCTTGTAAAGTTGTAGACGATCACACCTGTGACCTTGACGGGAACCTTGGAGAGGAGTGTCGGGCTAAATCGCGCTTGCCACGCCGCCCGTTCGGCCGCATCTCGTAAAAGCGAAGGTCCTTTAACAGCCCTCGCGGAAACCACCTTGCCAACCTCGTCGATAGTGACCTCGATGTCGACCTCACCGTTAATACCGACCACCCTGGCGGCGGCGGGATACTGTGGAATGGGCAGGTATGTTGCTTTTCCATTTACAACCCCGGCCGTCTTGGTCGGCGTCGGTTGTTTTATTTTCGGCGGCTCGGGGACCCGATCGTTCTCCGTAACTGGTTCCGATGGCACGAGTGCCGGTGCAATCGTTGTCGGGCCCGTCGTGTCACGGACAGTGCCGGAGTCCACGGGGTCTGAATCTCTGCCCGTTATTTGAAAATAACCTTGCGGTCGGGCGAGCTCGGTGTTGCGAACGACCGATGTGGTTGTCGGCGCGATCGGCTCGTCGACGCGTGCCATATCTACCTGCCTCTCGGCCACCTGACTTGTTGTATTGGATGGGGATGGGGGACGAGGTCGAGCCGGATCTGGTTCGACGGCGGCCATGTCAACCGGCGGCAATATCGTGGATAGCTCCAGTTCAGCACTGCCGATCCCTATATCGTCGGCGTAGATGCTAATTACGACGGCTGCAACAAATATTATGCCGACCACGCAGGACGACACCACAAAATAACTTCGGCGATCTTTGAAATCAGCACTCGTGGGTTCGGATTCGATCAGCTTGTCAAACATTTTTTTCTCCTCTCGGTGCCAGGAACGCCTTGCGGCCGATTACTTAGACACCGATCGGATGAATTCGTTCCAACAAGGCTGCTGTAGCTTAGTTGCCGCTCATCTTCGTGAAAGGCGAAGAGAAGATCAGGGCTCCGCGTTTTTGATCGAGATGATCTCGGCCGCGATGGAGACGGCGATCTCGTCGGGCGTGCGGCTGTTTATCTGAAGCCCGATAGGCGTGTGCATACGTACGAGGCGGTCCGCCGCGAAGCCTTCATTTGTGAGTTCACGAAGCAGGGTTGCCATTTTGGCCTTACTTCCAAGTACGCCAAAGTATTTGAAGTCGCGATCCAGCAATTTGCGGATGACGATCATATCCGTCGCATAGCCAAGCGTCATCACGACGACATAGCCATTCGGATCAGACTCAATGTGATCGGCTATTCGCTCGTATGAATCGATGATCGTGATGTCGTGGGCAAACCGGTTCTTCTCCAACGTGTTGAGTTCCGGCCGGTCGTCGAAGATGCTGATCTGAAAATCCATTTTCGCCATCAGCTCCGATAGTGCCAGGGCACAGTGGCCGCCGCCGATAACGACGAGCTTGTTTTTCAATCCGAGTGCTTCTTCATAAACAAATTCTTCATCCGAGATCATTTCGAATCTAAATCGGGCTCGAGCTTTGTTGTCCGGTGGCAATACTTCGAATCGATCTCTAGTCAAAGATAAGGTTCCTCTCTGTCCTTCTCGCAGTGCCCCGATCATTAAATCGACCGTAGTTGCGTCGTCGCATTGAAGAAGCTTGAAGATTACTGTTTGCTTACCTGAGCAGATCATACCGCTCGCATTCGGGTCATTCTTCCGGTGGACCTGATCGCGAACGAACGCGCCTTCGGATAAACGAGATGCCGAACGAAGCATATCCCGGCTCTGGTCGACGAGCTTTACCTCCATCATGCCGCCGCCGATCGTGCCAAACAGCTCACCGTCCGAAGCGACAGCCATCTTGTAGCCCTGCCGCCCGGGACTGCTGCCGCTGCTCGTCGCGACGACAAGCAGCATTACCCGTTCGTCCTGTTCAAGTCGTTTGGCTACAAATCGCCAGAGATCGAGTTCCTGATTCACTGAGTCGGATTTTACCTCAGAGGTGCTTTAATAGTGGAGCGCATGTCCAAACGCTTTCATTGTATTTCGAAGGATCTGAATAATAAACATCAACGTTCCACTTCAAATCGCCATCACACCAAGGCCGATAACATCACCACAACCGCAATCGGACCAAAGTTATGCGTTTTCGACATCCAAGCCGCCGCAGGAGTCTGTTGAGTCTTGCTTATGCAATACGAACATAAAATGCGTTCAATGATATTGATTTTGTGTCTAATTATTCTGACTGCGACCATCGCAAGAACCCAGGAAGCCCCAGAAACTCGGAACGCCGAGAAGGACCGGATCGAAGCCGAAAGGCTTTGGGAACAGATGGTGAAGGTTAAAGGCGGACGCGAAAGGCTTTATTCGATCTCGAACATGATGCTTACGAAAGGGAATAAAGTAGATGACGTTCAGATGCAGCTTTATGTCTATCCAAACAAATACTGGGAATGGAACAAAGGTATAGCGTTTCACAATACATTGTGGATAAAGATGGCAAATCTTGATTTGGGTGTATTTTTTGTTGCAGACCATAGTGACCTACTCAAGTACGAAAAGGATCTGAGCGCCATAGGGCGTGCTGATTATCGTGAAGGTTACCTGATGGAAGCGTGTGCTTTTCTGTTGGAAACCAAGTGGTTGAAACCGACCCCTAATCGAGTAAGACAACAAATAGTAGGTAAACAGAAACTTGACGTTATTGAAACCGATTTCACAACATTGGAAAAATACCGTAACTGGAGACTAGATTTTTACATCGATCCGGAATCACTGGTTGTCCAGGGGGTAGAGCATTACGGCGACGACGGAAAATCTTATAGCTTTTATTCATTTGGACGCTACACGACGGTAGATGGAATACAGGTTCCGCTCGAATACGTTGATGTTTACCGGGTCAGCGAACTTAACAAAGCATCGTTGACTCCTCTAACATTTCAGTTCAACGTTGATTACGACCAAAAGGTTTTTGAGCGTCCTCCCTCGGCCGAAGCAGGACCGGATGCGTGGAAACCAAAAGCAAAACCGTAGTAGACGAACAGATAAAGTATGGGTCGTGCCGCCCCCTAAAAGAGTCATTCAATAAACTCTCGGAATCATCTGGAAAAGTCCCAGAATCACCGATTAAAGTTCCAAAGTCACCGAATAAAATTCCAAAGTCACCGATTAAAACTCCAAAGTCACCGATTAAAACTCCAAAGTCACCGATTAAAGTTCCAGAATCACCGAGAAAAGTTCCAGAATCACCGAGAAAAGCTTCCGGAATCAACGGCCGGGTCGCCTCAAACGGTACGCGGATAAAGATTTAGCAACACCTTTTCGGGAGTAAACGGGATATCGAACTCGGGCGAGCAATCTCTGAATGCTTTGATCGCATTTCGAATAGCAAAATACGCACCGAGTCCGTACATCAGCGGCGGTTCCCCGACGGCTTTTGAATTGAAGACGGCGAGGTTTTCGCGCGTCGTTTCGAGCGGAAGTATCGCGATCTCTTTTGGCACGGAATAAATATCGGGCACCTTGTATGTCGACAAGGCGTTTGACCTAAGTTTACCGTCGGCGTCGTAGACGACCTCTTCCATTGTCATCCAGCCAAGGCCCTGAACGATACCGCCTTCGATCTGTCCATGATCGACCGAGGTATTCATCGACGAACCGAAATCGTGACAGCACTTAACATAATCGACCTCATACCGGCCACGCAGGCAATCGACCGTTACACCGACAACGGCTGTACCGTAGACGTGATAGGCGAAAGGGTGCCCCTTTGCGGTCGACCAATCGAAGCTGATTCCCGGCGTGGCGTAATGACTATGCTCGCTCAGGTTTATTCGCTGAAGATGAGCTTCCATGACGAGTGTTTGCCATTCGAGACTCGTTTTCTCGCCATTGCGACAGACGAATCCGTTTTGGAGTGAGAGATCTTCGATACTGACCGCTTCAACCAGATCTTTCGCAATATCGAAAAGGCGGTTTCGGATCGTCTCGCATGCGATCTGTGTCGCCTTTCCGTTCAGATCGGCCGCGGCCGATGCGGCCGTCGGTGATGTGTTGGCGATGCGAAGCGTATTTGTCGTATGGACCTTTACGGCATCGATGTCGAGGCCAAACATATTCGCGGCGACCTGTGCCATCTTTGTATTTACGCCCTGGCCCATCTCGACGGCTCCGGTCGATACTGCAACCGAACCATCGGTGTAAACATGAACAAGCGATCTCGCCTGGTTCATTGGCGTCTTTGTAAACGAGATGCCGAAACATACCGGCATGAGAGCGACGCCCTTCTTGAAATACTTTGAAGAGGCGTTGAATTCATCAGCTTCAATTTGCAATGCGGCGAAATTGTAGGCGTCGTCGGCTTGTGTCCATGACGTGATCGCTTCGCTCTCGGCGATTTGGCCGTAAGGGAATTCGTCGCCGTTATCGATCAGATTGCGTTGCTGGATCTCGGATGCGCTGACCCCAAGTTTTTCAGCCGCGTGTACGATCGCCGATTCGATAACGAACATGCCCTGTGGCCCGCCAAATCCTCGAAACGCCGTATTAGGCGGCAGATTTGTTCGGCAGCAATATGCCGTCGCCGTTACATTTGGGACGAAGTACGAATTGGTGCAATGAAACAGCGTCCGCTCCAGCACCGGCGGCGAAAGGTCGCATGCCGCTCCCGCGTTTTGATAGAACGTGGCTTCGTACGCGATGATCTTGAGCTGCTTATTAAGACCTATCTTGTAGTCGGATGAGTATGGGTGTCGTTTGCCCGTCATCCGCATATCTTCCATACGGTGAAGGGCGTACTTCACCGGTCGCTTTGTCAATTGCGTGGCGACGGCACAGATCGCCGCCCATGCGTTCGCTTGGTCTTCCTTACCTCCGAACCCGCCGCCGAGCCTTTGAACGTCGACCTCGACCTTATGCATCGGAAGACCCGTCACACGACAAACAGCGCGCTGAACGGCGGTCGGTCCTTGCGTCGAAGAGTGAACACGAATGCCGCCGCTCTCTGTGGGCACGGCATATGCTCCCTGGGTTTCGATATAAAGGTGTTCCTGGCCGTTTTGCTCGGTTCGCCCTTCGAAAACATATTCGCACTCGGCAAACGCCGCATCAGTATCGCCAAGTTTGAACTTCTTTGGCGGCACGATCAGATCGCCTTTTGCGGCTGCAACGCGCGGATCGGTCACCGGTTCGAGCGGTTCGATCTCGGCCGTGATCTTGCGAGCGGCCTTTCGCGCAAGCTCTTCGCTAGTGGCAACTACGATCGCGATCGGCTGACCCTGGAAATGCACCTCGCCGTCAGCTAGAAGCGGTTCATCGGGGACAATACCGCCTATCTGGTTCTCGCCGATAAGATCTTTGGCCGTGATCACCCGAAAAACACCCTCGGATCCCTCCGCGGCATTCGTGTCAATTGTTTTGAGCTCTCCGTGTGCGACGGGTGAATCAAAAACACACGCGAAGAGAGTCCCCTGAACGAGAGGGATATCGTCCACATAAATGGACTCGCCGCGAACGTGGGATATTGAGTCGATGTTTTTCATTAAGGAAGGTCTTCGATCTCCGTGATCTGAAATAAATTGCCAGTGATGCCCCCGCACGAATGGTTCGTATCCTCTACATCTCTTACGAAAGTCATTTTACCGGTGACCACTACCTCTTTGCTTCCGTCGACAAGATCGGGCGATTCCGGCGTAACCAAAAGAGTTGATGTAATAGCGTATTTCCCGTCAAAGTTGTATCTACTGAAATCATCCGGTGTAAACAGTTCGATGCATTTATCTTCTGTACGGGGTCTTCGAAGCCGCGCCCGAAACCTGACTAGTACACCTTTGTCCAGTCGTGAAATTTCCTCGCCCGACAGGTCCTTTCTTTCTACTGTATTGCCGCTGACAAGAGTTGGGTCTCTTTGGCAGCCGAACATCATCAGCGATAGGAGTCCACATGCAAATGTCTTGACTGCCAATCGATACAACATAATCATTACGATGCGGACTTCTTTTCAAGGTTTTGCAGATCAACCATATCTTGTGGCCGTGCGGTCGCTCGTTTGTTCGTAAGGAGATCCGGAAGGCCGATAAAATTGGCGGGAATTCCGTCGAAGTCTGCATTTTCGCGATTCTTCCATGCGGAATCGAAATCAACGCCATCGATGTTCATAAGAACATCTATCCTAACAGGTGGTCTTCCCATCTGATAAAAACCAGAAGACGCAAAGTCTGTAACTGTGAGACCGTCCAAAGGTGCCCCAAAGGATTTTAAAGAGTCATATACCTTTGAAGCATTGTCCAGGGTGGCGTCGACCCAAATATCGAGATCCTTGGTGAAACGCGGATCGGAATATTTCATGACTGCGTAGGCACCGACGATGAGATATCTAACTTCGTTCTCGTTGAAAGTGTTCAACAGTTCTTTGAAGTGTGGTGTCATGGATTCCTTGTTGGCGAAGGTAAAACTCCACCAATTCCCAGGCAGCATTGAAAATTGCAGCATCGCCCTGACGTTGCCAGTATTCAATGTCGAACGAGCGGTCCATATCGGCGATATTTCTGCCATGGCGCATCATCGTGACTTCGCCGTCTTTGCCTTTTTTAACAATAGTTTTCACGCTTATATTATATCGCCGTCGATGCCAAACATTTCTAAGAAATGCGCCCGGAAAAGCTGGCGAAGAAGCAGCCGTTTGTATTCAGCGGTGCCGCGGACGTCTGATATCGGCGAGATCTCGGACTGCATTATTTCGTTCGCCTGTGTGATCGTTTCGGCGTTTATTTCTTTGCCCATTAGAAATGCGGAGGTTTCTTTCAGGTACAGGGGGATGGGTGCAATACCGCCGGCGGCAACATGTGCTTTATCGATCGTGGGCGCACCGGCTAGAGAACCACCCCGTCCGCCCAAAGCGGCGTCCACCCCTCCTTCGTAAGGAGGGGAGCTCTTTGAGTTCACCGTTATCGATATGGCTGTGTTCACGGTGGCGATGTCTAAGTAGGTGCGTTTGCAGACCTTTTCGAAGTTGAAGCGGAAATCGCCGACTGGTTTTGCGAAGCGGATGGTGGTGATGATCTCTTCGGGTGATTTGGCGAGTTGCTTGTAGCCGAGGTAGAGGTCGCGGAGGCGAAGCGTTCGCGGGGAAGTGCTAAGCGAGTCGATGATGACGTTAGCACGCTCGTTTACACTCGCGTTTCCGCCCGGAGAGCGCTCGATGGTAACGTCGGCACGCTCGTTCACACTCGCGTTTCCGCCCGGAGAGCGCTCGAGAGTGATCTCTGCATCCAGGGCCAGAAACCAAACCGTCATATCGCCTATTGGCGAGGCGTTGACGAAGTTTCCGGCGAGCGTTGCCATGTTGCGGATCGGCGTTGATGAGACGAGTTTTAGATGTTTGTAGAGATCGGGAAAGATCGACTGCATCACCGGCGATTCGAGTAGGTCCGTTACCGTAACGGAACCACCGATCTCGATGACGTCACCAAGATCGCGAATGCCTCGCAACTGTTCGTCGTAAAACAGATGTGCGGAATCAGATTCGGCCATTATGTTTGGTCTTTGTACATATACATCCGTTCCACCGCCGACGAAGGATGGCTGTTGGCCGTTGGCAGTTGGCCGTTGACCGTCGGCGGGCCGCTGTTGGCGGTTGGCCGTAGGCGGTTGGCGGTTGGCTCGCTGCAATTGACTTAAGCGTTCACCAATTGTGGCGAAATAATCCGGTACGAACTGCCTACCTTCCACCGACTGCCTACCGCCTTCCGCCAACTGCCGACAGATCTTCTCACCCGCCCTCTCGATCGACTTATATCCGGTACACCTGCAAATATTCCCGTCGACAGCCGACACCGCCATCTCTGGTGTCTTGGCGGTGTCATCGACGCAGAACCCGGTCAGAGACATAACAAACCCAACGGTGCAAAATCCGCATTGCGTACCGCTCTCATCGACCATCGCCTGCTGCACGGGCGTCAGGGCGCCGTCTGCGGGATTTATGCCCTCGACGGTGACGATGTGCTTGCCGGCGGCATTCGCCAGCGGCATCAGGCAGGACGTCATCGAGCGATATTTGACCGCATCATTGACTAGTTCGCCCACCAGCACCGTACACGCCCCACAATCACCTTCGCGGCAGCCGATCTTGGTACCCTTGAGGTTTTTGTAATAACGAACAAAATCCAACACCGTCGAGCCCGGAGGCTGATCTGTAGATATATCCTGATCGTTAAGAATAAAGTCGATCATCAAAGATTCTAAGATCTACTATTAGTAGGCTATCTTGTCGGATTTTGCTGACCAGGTGTTAAAAACTGCGAGAGCTTCGTCACGCATGATACTAACGAGTACCATCTCACGTTCAACGTTCGCCTTTTGCAACTCCTCGTAAATGAAGCGATCGTCAAATCCGATCTTTGCGGCGTCGTCACGCGTGCATGCATAAAAAACACCTTTGGGTCGTGCCCAATAGATAGCTCCGAGACACATCGGACATGGTTCGCACGACGTGTAGATCAAACAGCCATCAAGCTGAAACGTTCCAAGTCTTTGGCATGCGTTGCGTATCGCGATTATCTCGGCATGGGCCGTTGGATCGTTTGTTGAGGTCACACGATTGTTGCCCTCGCCGACGATCTCGCCATCGCGTACGACAACAGCACCGAACGGACCGCCGTCATTTGCCGCCACACCGCGTCGGGCAAGCTCGATCGCCCGCTCCATAAATCGCTTGTCTTGTTCGGTCATTGTCCTTGCGGGGGCTTTAGCTTGATCTCGTAGATCTTTTTCCAATTCTTTCCGGTGACAAAGATCCGATCGCCTACGGAGTCGTACGCGATGCCGTTGAGTGTGTTTTCCTGCTGGTCCTTTCCTTTTCCCTGGTCGTCCGGAGAAATGCCGGCAAGATCGATCCAGCCCACGACATTTCCGCTATTTGGATCAATTCGGGCGATATAGTTGGGCTTGCCGATATTGGGAAACGAACCCTGGGTGGTCCCGGTTTCGGTGTCGTCTGAGTGCCATATATTTGCCCAGATCTCGCCCTTGATGTATTCGAGTTCGTTAAGCAAAAACACCGGCTTTCCATTGCTTTGCAGGACCGGCAACTTGCGAACGGGCTTGAATGTCTCCGGGTCCATAAACTTCAGTATGTGGGTGCCGTCGCTCATGATGAGGTTGGTCCCGTCGGTCGTCATGCCCCATCCTTCGCCCTGGTAGTTTAGCTCGCGAAGCAGTTTGAAATCCTTGATATCAAAGACGCGGCAAAGTCCCTGCTGCCATGTCATCTGATAGATCTGTCCATTAAAGGGTGCAATTCCTTCGCCAAAATCCTCGGTCGGCAGATCGAATTTCTGAACAATCTTACCGGTACTGAGTTCGATCTTACGGAGAGACGATTGCTTGAACTCACCGACGCTCTCATAAAGAAATCCGTCCAAATAAAACAGCCCCTCGGTGAAAGCATGCGGGTCGTGCGGGTACGATTTAACCACCTCATACCCGTAAACCGGCACCGATGCCTGGGTCGGGGTCTTATTGCTGTTTGTGTTTACGTTCGTGCTCGTGTTGTTTGCCGTACCGCTGCAGGCGAGCGATATCGAGAGTGTCAACAAGACCAGTAATAATCGCATAGGCATAGGTGAACGATCGGTAAGGCAAAGGGTGAACCGTTACTTCTTGAGTGCACGGTTGATCGCCTCGCGAAAGCCTTCGGCCGACAGGTTCCGAACTCTGACGCCATTGACAAAGATACTTGGCGTCGCATTGATCCCGTACGATTCGCCGGCGGCAATGTCCTTACGGATCTCGACCACCGTCTTTTCGGAGTTAAAGTCTAACTCAAATTGTTTTACATTCAAACCGATTTGAGCCGCGTATTTCTTGAGCGATTCGACATCGAGAGCTTCCTGGTTCTTATACAATATCTCGCCGTATTCAAAGTACTTGCCTTGTGCGTTTGCCGCGCCGGCCGCACGCGCGGCGTTAAAGGCATTTTCGTGGATAGATTCGAGCGGAAAATCGCGCTCTACAAGTCTTATCTTACCGGGATATTCGGCGATCACACTTTTCAATATCGGATGGGCGGCCCCGCAGGCCGAACATTGAAAGTCCCCGAACATTACGATGGTAACGGGTGCATTTGCGGGCCCGGTTGCCGGATCATCGTCGACCGATATGTTTTGAACGAGCGGGTCGGGCCGTTTGTAGACTATCTTTACCTGGTATTTAGCGGTGAGTTTGTTTCTGAGAGCGGTCGTCAACGCTCCACGCTCTTCATCCGAATAAGTCTTTGATTTATCAGTGATCTCGTGTGCGATCAGTGTCGAGGCGTCGATCCCCTGGGTCTTGGCTTCATCCAGGACAAGCGCGTCATATATCGTTTCGTTGAGGTCGTCGATTATCTGGTCAGCGACATCCTGGCGACCCTCGGCGATCTGGATACGCGCGTAAGCCTCAAACTCCTTTGCGGTTATGGGTTGTCCGCCGACGGTGGCGACGACGTCTGCCGGCGAGAGATCGGCGGCATTTACGTCTTTGCCTTTGGCCACCTTGTATTTCGTATTTAAGGTGGCAAACAGGGTGGTCATCGCGTTTCTTTCCGGTTCGCCTCTCAGATATTCGACTATCACCTTGCGTGCCTTTTCAGGCGTCTGATTGCCAAGAGCCTGCCTGTTTGCATCGTAAATAGCCTTAATGTCGGTCTCCGAGGGGTTTGGTACCTTGGCCCTTTCGTTTGCAACCAGCTTGCTTGGCGAAATATTCTGCGATCGGGCCTCCATGTCCAATAGTTTCTGATTGACGATCTGACCGAGGATGTCCGTCCGTGATTTTGCTATCCGAAAGGGGAGATCGCTTATGAGTTTCTGGATATCAGCAGGCAGATCGCTAACGTGAAAGACATGGCCTGTCGCGGTGGCCAGAACATCGTCGGGCTTTTGGGCTGCCGCGGAGCAAACTAGCACTAAAACTATTGTCGCAATACTAAAGAGCTTCATATATTTCGGGGACGAAACGAAAATTCTAACAATTTTGGGTCTTTCGGACTAATCGGCTATTTGATGAAAGTCTCGCCCGAATGGCTGTCGACCCTGTGAAATAATTGGTAGAGTTGTTTATCCGACTGAGTATGAAAAGCAAGCTCCCGCGTTCGTTTTATCTTCGTGAAAACACGGTGCGGGTCGCCAGGGACCTCTTGGGTAAGCTTCTGGTCGTGCCGGATGACGAGGGGAACCGCACATCCGGGATGATAGTCGAAACCGAGGCATATCTCGGGCATATAGACCGAGCCGCCCATAGTTACGGCGGCCGGCGAACGGCGCGAAACGAAGCAACATACAACCTGGGCGGTCACGCATATGTTTTCTTCGTCTACGGGATGTACTTTCAGCTTAACGTAGTTTGTGGCGAAGTCGATTCGCCCCATGTCGTGCTCGTTCGGGCGGTCGAACCGGTCGAGGGCGTCAAGGTCATGCGAGTTCGTCGCGGCGAGATGAAAGACAGGAATTTGACCTCGGGGCCGGGAAAGGTCTGCATCGCCTTTGGCATCGATCGCGACTACAACGGTGAGGACCTTTTGGGAGGTCGCATTTGGCTGGAAGAGTACCGTTCGTTTACTGCCGACGACATCGGTGTCGGAAAACGCATCGGCATCGACTATGCGGGCGAGGACGCCAATAAGCCGTGGCGGTTTTGGGTAAAGGGGAATGAGTTTGTGAGTAGGAAATGATTCGCGGAGCGGGACTGGAGAGCAAGCGTCCCGCTTGCATGAGGGCAAAGCCGCTTGCGCTCCAGTCCGCATTAGCGAGACTTATCGCTGAGAGATCCTCATCCGCATACCATACTTCGTTCTCAGCGTGATCATAGGCTTCACTTCAATACGTTGCCCGGGGACGAGGCCTAGCTTCCAATTGCGTGCCAGAGTCGCCAGCAACAGTATGCCTTCGGTCCATGCAAACGACTCGCCAATGCATCGTCGGACACCGCCGCCAAACGGAAAATAGATATTCTTTTTCCCGGCTTCTTTAACGCTAAGCGTTTCCCAGCGCTCCGGGAGAAACTCGTCCGCCCTTTCCCAAAACCTCGGGTCGCGATGAATGATAAACGGACTGGCGAGCACGATCGCTCCCTTTGGGATCGCGTAGCCGCCGATGGTGTGCGGCGCGATGAAACGCCGGCTGGATCATTCGGCGCTGGCGAAGGTGAAATTCGCCCTCGCTTGTGAGCAGACCATTGCCAAGCAGCACTTTTGAACGCTGCAGTGCACGGCCCTTAATGAATTTATCAGCGTTAACGACAAGCATGTCGTGGATGAGATCGGGATGATTGATGAAAAAAAGCGGTTGCCGGCCAACGCGGACCAGTGAAACGTCGCCCAATTTGGCCTGCTCGGTCAAAAAGCCGGTTCGATCGCGCAAGAACTTGCGTATGTGTCCGCCAAAGAGTGCGGCGGGCTGCGACGGCGGTGTATTTTCTTGTAACTTAGGAACGGTGTCCGGCATTTAGAAATCCGGGGGCAAAACTGATATCGTTTATAGCTTATGACAGAAGTCAGACGCACCAAAGTAAAACCTGACATACGGGCGATCACACGCCTTGTACCTCCGAGCGGCAATCTGATCCAGGGACAATCGGAACTTCCGATAGATTCGCAACTGGCCCGCGAAGCCGCCGAAGTTATCGCCGCCAGCCATAACCATTATGGCGGCGCCGAAGGTGACAAGAACCTAAGAAAAGCCGTGGCGGAAAAGATCGCGCGCTATAACCACATCGATGTCGATCTCGACGCCCGCCCATTCGAGCTGATGGTCACGAGCGGCGGAACCGGAGCGCTTGTATGTCTGGCACAGAGTTATCTTACGGGCAAGTCGGCGCTCGTTTTTGAACCGTATTATCCGTACCACCGCCGCATACTCGAGGAATTTGGCGGGAAGACCGAGACATTCGAGCTCGATGCTCGATTGACGTTTGAGATAGACGCTCTACGGGCCCGATGTCGCGAGCTAAAGGACCGTCTTGAATACCCGCTCGCCGCGATCATCGTCTGCTCCCCGGCGAACCCTAGCGGAAAGGTCAACTCGCAAACAGAGCTCGAAGCGATTGCCGACGTTGCAAAGGAATTGGACCTGCTCGTCATCTCTGATGAGGTTTACGAGCATTATGTGACCGGCGAGACGCCGCATATCCCCATCGCAACGCTGCCCGACATGTGGGACAGGACAATAACGGTCAACTCGTTTTCCAAGTCGTGGAATATCTCCGGTTGGCGGCTCGGCTATGCGTTTGGGAACGGCAAATTGCTCGCACCGCTTAACAATGCGGCGAACGTAATTTACGTTTGTCCGGCGACCCCCTTACAACTCGCACTCTCGCGTGTTCTAATGTCCGACGTTACTTATTACACCCGCCTGCGAGACAAGTTTGATGAGAAGCGAAGCCGTTTTTCTGAGGGGCTGGAATCGCTCGGCTTTAGTATTTACGATTCGGGTTCGTCGTTCTATATCTGGGCGCGGATCCCGGAGCAGTTCAACGACGCCGTGACATTCAATGAGATGCTGATGGAAAAAGCCGGCGTCGGCATGACACCCGGAAGCTCATTTGGTGACAGCGATGATTGGGACGCGTATGTCCGCATATGCATCGCACGAGAGGATTCGATTCTTGATGGTTCGATGGAACGGTTGAGAGAAGTTCTTCGTTAACTCTTGCGGTGGTTATTGCGGCTTGCCGACGTCTGAGAATTGTTTTGTCCCTAACGGGGACAAACATTGAGGCCTGGGGTGCAATGAGCGGAGCGAATGGGACCCTAAAGTCCGACGAGGAGAAAGGGAGAAGGGGAGAACGGGAGAACGGGATCGGAGTTGTGTCCCCAACGGGGACGAATATTAAAAGCTTGGGGTGCAATGAGCGCAGCGAATGGAACCCCAGGTCGTTGATCGAAATTGATTCCGTCGCTGAAGGTGACGAACCATCGCGTTTGATGTTACTCCCCTTCCGGGAGCGCTTTCTATGAATGGTGTCTTCCTGGGGTTCCGGCTTCGCCTGCACCCCAGGCTTTATTGTTTGTCGCCGTTGGCGACTAGATCTGGAGACGCGCGCGATCCGGGACGGTGAAGACACGCTGTCGAACGCAGAACATATTAGTGGGCAGAACGGTTCTTTTCACGGCATTTGCCCTTGTGGCATTTGCGTTTAACTCCATACTCTGCCGACTCGCACTTAGGGGCGGCGAGGCTGATGCCGCGGGATTTACGGCTGTCCGGTTAATATCGGGTGCGGTCACGCTGATCGTCATCAGTTACTTCGTCAATCGGGGTACAAGAAAGGGAATACGCGGAAATTGGTTTTCCGCGTTTTTTCTTTTTGCCTACGCGATCTGCTTTTCGGTGGCCTATCTCGATCTGACGGCGGGGACAGGTGCGTTGATCCTCTTTGGATCGGTACAATTGACGATGATCGTTATGGCATTGATTCGCGGCGAACGCCCGCGTCCGCTGGAATGGATCGGTCTCGTAACCGCCGTCGCCGGTCTTGTCTATCTTGTCGTTCCCGGACTCACCTCACCGCCGTTGATGAGTTCATTGTTGATGGCCGCGGCCGGTGCTGCGTGGGGATTCTATACTCTGCGTGGAAAGGCAGGTGCCGATCCGCTTGCAAATACGACCGGCAACTTTGTTCGTTCGGTTCCAATGATCGCTATTGTGGCGATCCCCTTTATCTCGAAAATCGATCTTTCAAATCGCGGGCTGATGCTTGCGATGCTGTCCGGTGCGATCGCCTCAGGTGTCGGTTATACGGCATGGTATGCAGCTCTCAAACATCTGACAGCGACACGCGCGGCGGTTTTGCAGCTCGCTGTGCCTGTCATCGCGGCGATCGGCGGAGTTCTATTTCTTGCGGAGACAACATCTCTACGTTTGTTTATCGCTGGTGGGCTGATACTTGGAGGTATAGGTCTGACAATCGCCGGTAAGGGTAAAGTTAGATAAATAAGTCAGCGGGTAAATGAAATCGTTCAGCGAGTCGCTTTGCATGCGTTTTGCTTATTGCGCGTTTGCCATTCAAAACTTCGGACACAACACCTTGAGATCCAAAGATGTCAACGAGATCTTTCTGCTTTAGATCATGATCAAACATCAGAGATTTCAATGTGTCTGCAGGTTTAGCGATGTTACCCATTGGATATGCCGTGTCTTCGAAATCTTCGATTAACCGAACCAACAAATCGAGCAGTCGATACTCTTCCGGGGAAATATTTCCCTCTCCCTTATCAATTATTCTCTCCACAATCGCGAGAGCCTTCTCGTTCTCCTCTTCTGTTGCTATGATGGCCGGCAAGCTATCGACCAAGAGATCGGCATATATTTTTGGATTATAGGTCTTTGTCATTACGTTCGAATTACCGAATATCGCATATTGCGATATTTCGCAACTATCGGAAGTTATGTGACACAAGCGGCGCCTCAAAGCGCCTTATCGGTTCGAAATAAAGAGCCTTGATCATACCGTCGCGTTCTGAAATACCCTTTATTATCAAAAAATCGTTTTGATTGATGACGGCGCGAAACTTTTCGAAAGTGTCGGGCATGACAACAAAGTTTGAGTGCCCGGTTTCATCCTCGAGCGTGATAAAGACGACATTCTTTGCCGTCATTGGCCGCTGGCGTATGACGGCGGCACCGGCGACGGTGACTATCTCTCGCTCTTTTAATGTCTTGGTTTGCTCTGTTGTAAGGATGCCGCGTTTATTTAGCTCCTCGCGAATGAACGCCATCGGATGTTTGCCGATCGAGATACCAGTTTTTGTAAGATCGGCTTCGACAAGCTGGAGGCCTTCCAGGCGTTTGAGGAAAGGGGTATTGTTTTGCGGCTGTGCCGCTTTATGTGCGGAAAAGCTCTGCTTTTCCGTCGCGACCTCTATAGGATTGGCGGCTATGCCGCCGTCTTCTACTAGCGGCGGCGTAGCCGCATGATCGAGAGGCGATGTATCGGTGAGGCAAGCCTCACCGCAAATAGAGCGGCCAAGCCGCGCGTTGTCAAACAACTCTCCCGCTGGTTTGATAGCGAGCTCAGATTGCCACAAAGCTTCGCGGCGGTGAACGGTATTATCAAAATTCAGAGCACCCGCCATGCTCAGTGCTCGCACCTCGCGTTTGTTTATCTCGGGTACACGGTGAACGAGATCGTCGACACTTGTATAGGTTCCACACATGCATTGCGGCTGTGCCGCTCTATTTGCGGAAAAGCTCTGCTTTTCCGAAACAGCTATTAAAGAATTTGCGGCTATGCCGCCGCTGCCTGTGGAGGATGGCGGCGTAGCGGCGGAGACAAGAGTGGCTCCTCCGGTGAGGCAAGCCTCACCGCACATAGAGCGGCAAAGCCGCGCGAATCGCTCTCGTTCTTCGACGATCGCTTTGCCAACCTCTTCCCTCAACCCGCGTACAAAGTTCAATCCCAGCTGAACACACTCATCCTCGATAGTAAAAACATAATCAGAGCGGTTAATGTCGACATGGCGAAAGTGGAGCCCGTGACGCTGTGCATCTTTGACAAGCGTCGCCGCCGAATAAAAGCCAAGCGGGTAGTTATTGAACATCGCCACCATAAACGCCGCGCGGTAATGAACGATGAAATAGGCCGATGCGTAGGCAAGCAGGGCAAAGCTCGCCGCGTGAGATTCGGGAAAGCCATAGTTGGCAAAAGCCTCGACGCATTTGATGATTTTTTCCTGTGTCTCTTCATTAATGTTGTTTTTGGCCATCCCGTTGCGCAGGTTTTGGGCGATCTTCTTGAGCCGGCGATCGGCGCGTTTGAAACCCATCGCCCGCCGCAGCTCTTCCGCCTCGCCCCCGCTGAAACTGGCGACATCCATCGCGATCTTTAATAACTGCTCCTGAAACAGCGGCACGCCAAGCGTGCGTTCTAGCGTCGGTTTTAGACACGGGTGCATGTAATCGACCGGCTCGATCCCCTGCCGGCGTTTGATGTATGAGCTGAGCATGTTGCCGACAACAGGGCCGGGGCGGATGATCGCCACCTGAACGACGATGTCGTAAAAGCAAGCGGGTTTGGATTTTGGAAGAAACGCTATCTGCGCACGGCTCTCGACCTGAAACATCCCGATCGTGTCGGCGGTTTGCAGGGCATGGTAAACATCGGGGTCATCATGCGGGATGTTATAGAGATCGAGCTTCTCATTATAGGTATCGCTGATCAGTGTGATCGTATCGCGCAGGACGGCCATCATTCCGAGACCCAGCAGATCGACCTTTACAATGCCGAGCCGCTCGCAATCGTCCTTATCCCATTGAATGATGTTGCGATTTTCCATTGACGCGGGTTCGAGCGGCACGATGCCGTCAAGCCGGCCCAATGAAACAACCATTCCGCCTGAATGCTGACCAAGATGACGCGGAAAATCGAGTATCCGCGCGTAAAGCTCGGCAAACTTGGTGATGCGGATGTTGTCAGAGGGATCAAAGCCTTCATTTTTTAGAAGCTCATATAGCTGACCGCCCTGGAACGCCTCGTAATACGGATTTAGCTTCGAGAGCTTTGTAAGAGATTCCTCGTCAAAGCCGAAGGTTTTGCCTACTTCGCGGACGGCGGACTTGCCGCGATAGGAAATTACATTCGCCGTCATCCCTGCACCACGCTCGCCGTACTTTTTATAGACGTACTGGATGACCTTTTCGCGATCGTCGCCCGATGGCAGGTCGATGTCGATGTCGGGATACTGGTCACGCTGTTCCGAGAGGAATCGCTCGAAGAGCAGTTTTGCTTTGATCGGATCGACGGCCGTGATGCCCAGCGCATAACAGACGACCGAGTTTGCGGCCGAGCCGCGGCCTTGCGAGAGTATCTTTTCAAGCTTGCAAAAGCGCGAGATGTCCCAGACGACAAGGAAATAGCCCGCCAACTGCAGCTTCCTTATCAGGGCAAGCTCTTTATCAAGCTTTTCGCGGACCTCGCCGGTAAGATGGCCGTATCTTTCGATCGCCCCTTTCTCGGACTGGGCCCGAAGAAACGAGTCCATCGTCTCGCCGCTTGGCACAGGGTAATCGGGAAACGTGTAGCCGATCTCGTCCATCGAGAAATCGATGCGGTTCGCGATCTCACGCGTAATATCGACCGCCTCGGGGATGTCCTCGAACAGCTCGAGCATCTGCCGCTCTGGTTTCAGATAACGCTCGCTGTTTTCCGAAAGGAGCTTCCCCGCCTCGTAGATGGTCGTGTGATTTTTTATACAGGTAAAAACGTCAAAGAGTTCGCGGTCGCGTTTGTCGGCATAGTATGCGCCATTGCTGGCAAAGTAGGGAACCCGTAGCTTGTGTGCGAGAGCGAGCAGCGATTGATTTATCGCCTCTTCGCTTCGCAAGTGATGACGCTGCAGCTCGACGTACAGACGCCGCTCAAAAACATAGTTCAGCCATGCAAGATCGATCTGCCCGCTGCCATCCTTTATACTCCGGTGCATAAAGCCGTCGACACCGCCTGTAAAGCAGAGCAATCCGGACGAATATTCCTCGATATCGGCACGAGTTGCGAAATGTTCGCCCTTTTTATTGCGCAGCTTTATGGTGGTTATCAGTTTGCAGAGATTATGATAGCCCGAGATGTTAAAAGGTACGAGCGGCAGCACACTGCCGTCTTCGAGCGTGATCTCTGATCCGACGATCGGCTTTATTCCCAGATCTCTTGCCTCGGTATGGAACCTGACGAGACCGGAAACCGTGTCGCGATCGATCAATGCTATGCCGCCCAAACCGAGATCCGCCGCACGGCACACAAGGCTCTCGGGTATCGACCCCGAGGACAGAAAGCTAAAGGCAGATCGTGTGTGGAGTTCGTAAAATGGCATTTGTATTTAGCGGGTTTTTGAACCCGGGATCAGGCGGATGAAGCGGAAAAAGCCGGATCAGAAAAGGAATAGGTAATTTTTCATATCCGTTTTTATCCGCCCGATCCGCTCGATCCGTGTTTAATCAATATCGTTATTTCGCCTTTGGCGACCTTTTTCACTTTTTCACTTTTCCCCTTTTTCACTTTTTCCTTTCCTAGTCATACTCTCCCGTCACGTACCATTCCTTTGCGGCTTTGCAGAGGCGATAAACGCCACGGTCCTCGACCTCGACATCCCATTCCTGTCTTTTCCACGAACGGTCCCACCATTTGGAATTTGATTTCCAGACACCGCTGTATTCGACGACCCGTCCGCTGAAATTCGGCGTCTTTAGAAATACAAGGCGGCCGTCGCGGACCAGCACATCGGCACGCGCCGGGGGGTGGTAATAGCAGAAGGCGATGATGCCGTTCGGTGTCATCGTCTCGAGATGTTCTTTGCCCGCGGGCAACGCATCGGCGTCTAATGCGAATGGTTCGGCAAGCCGCTGATCGAGCAAAACCGGTACCCCCACATTCTCTTCGCCGACGAGTTTTTTGATCTTGTTGACCGTCAGCAGCAGACTTTCGGGCTCGGGCCGTGAAACCGCGTATAGCCCACGCTGGGCCGGTCTCGGTTTTGTAAAGTTGGCCGTTACACCTACCGAGACGATCCCTGCTTCGGGCGGATCGAGCGATACACGCAAGTTTATAAGCTTTAGCCAAAATGCTTTTTCGAGTGTCGGGAACGAGGTCTTTATCTCGTAATACTTTTCGGTTTTGTTTGCCAGATTGAACGCGATATCGAGCTGCTCGGTGCTGAGACCGTGATGTGCGATCTCACTAAACAGATTGTCGAGACCGTGATTGACGATAAAAATAAGCTGCCCAAAATCGTCGACCGCAAAATCCAGCTCGTATTTCCACTCGGTCTTGTTCTCTTTTATATTGGGTTTAAGAAACCTCCGGCCGTTTTGCTGCAATACATCGAGCACGTTTCGAAATTCCTGCCCGTAACGGTTTATAAGCTCGTCCTCGGGCACCTCTTGCAGCTCGCGTACGGTCTTTATCCCCAGATCGCTAAAGATCTTAAGAGCATCATTTCCGATCTCGAGATCTGTCAGCGGCAGTCGTTGAAATTCGCATGGTTCTGCAACGCTATGGCTCAGCCCGCGCCCGCGACGAGCAAGCAGCATCGCCGTGTCAGTCGTATCGGCGACGGCGAGATTGCCCGGGATGTTGTGCACTTTAAGCTGTTCGAGGATATTCGCGGCAATGCGGTCTGCGTTTCCGATCAATCTCTCGAGACCGCCGACATCAAACAGTACCCCGTCCTCAAGCATCTCCAGCCGAAAGGAAAATTGCTGTGCAATGGACATCAGCTCGTTGCGATCCTCTTTTGCACGCGTCGAAACTATACATGCGTATAATCTAGACATCGGTGTAATCGAATTCGATCTTGATCAGGCGGGACTGATCTTTGATCTTTGATCTTTGATCTTGGATCTTTGTCGCACCGGTCTTCAGCTCATGGCCGTTCCATGCAAATTGCAAAATATTCGTGGGTTGTTTTTTGTCCATTATTTCCGCACTCCGCATTCCGCAATCCGCAATCCTTAGTCCCGCATCATTTTTCGAATTACATTTCAGATAAAACTCTCGCAGCAGCTTGTAGCGTCCCGTGCCCGACCAAACCGTTCGCTGCCGCGCAAAGGTAAACGAGCGCTGCGATGCCGAACCCGCGATCGATTCCGCGGCGGTTGCAATGAGTACCGTCGGCGTATCCTTGATGCGGGTGCGGTACCGGTACCAATATGTCCGGGGCACGGCGCGGAGTTGCTTTTGAGGAAGACCGCAGAGGTTTAGCCATATCGCACCAAAGCCTTTTGCCTGCACAAGATAATCGGCGGCCATAAAAGCTTTTTCTAAACGGCCGCCGCATCGCACCCACAATAAATTTTCTTGTTTGACGCCTGCCAGAACGGCCGAACGCGGGTCAAAGCTGTCGCATGAATCGACAACCGCACAGATCTCTCCCTCATGCGTCAGTTTGGCCAGCAGGGCAAGCGACAAACTCGTTTTACCAGAACTGGGAAAGCCCGCGATCTCGACGAGTGTTCCGCGTGTAAGCCCCAGTCCAAAGGCATCGAGCAATATTTCATCAGTGTATTTTTGCTCTTCCTGAAGGCGGGAAAGGCTTTTTACCAGGTTCAGGTGCCGCATAGGGTAAAGTGTCATATACAACGCTGTTGCATCTATGAAACACTACAACTAGAATACTCATGGTGAGAGGGAAAAGCAAGGAAACGGGAAAGGGGAAAAGTGAAAAAGTGAAAAAGGGAAAAAGTAAGAGGTAGAAAAGTCTCAAAACGGGACCATAATCTGACAAAACGGGCCCATAATCTCGCAACTTGGGCCCATAATCTCGCAACTTGGGCCCATAATCTGACAAAATGGGCCCATAATCTCGCAACTTGGACCCATAATCTCACAACTTGGGCCCATAATCTCATAAAACGGGCCCATATCGTCATAAAACGGGCCCATATTGTCGCAAAACCAACCGATAATGTCGCAAAACTATCCGACAAGCCGCCTAAAGGCGGGACTTCAGAACGTGAAATGGAGAATGGAAAATGGAAAGTGGAGAATGTTCTAGCCGCCTAAAGGCGGCCTCCCCCCCTCTTCTCCCTGTCTCCTCTTCTCCCCCTCCCGTCTTCTTCTTTGCTCCTTACT
>OCZT010001044.1_pt1 | contig 28476 bp, 17 predicted proteins | sample 1539031 | NCBI WGS metagenome assembly OCZT01 (sample SAMEA3539308, study PRJEB22396) | soil metagenome | biome: tundra; feature: field; material: soil | place: USA | collected 2010-05 | depth 0.15 m | reverse complement strand
TAGCTGGAGGTTGAGGTGCATCCAAAAGTTTTTGGGCTTTAGCCCCATTTTTGCTGAAGCATGAAGGAATATTGCTTTTCTAAATTTGGCTGAAGCCGGGTTTGATGTTGTCACTAACCCCTGGCTGAAGCCAGGGGCAACTGATCAGAAACGGAGTTTTGACACAGCCTCTTCACGGCGTGGATAGGATTGGCACTAATCCAGCACCCCGTTTCAACGGGCTTACAAAAGGAGCGGTTGATCTATAACCTTCCAAGCCTTTCGCCGTCTTCTCTACCGGCGAAAAACAGGTAAGAGTACATAGCGATGCCCGTCCCTACGCCGGTGATGATCTTTACGAAAGGCGGTAGATCCGACGGTGATAAAAATCCCTCGATCGTTCCGGCGACGACTAGAAAACACGCGCATCCGATGACGATCCTTGCTGCCTCGATACCTTTCTTTTTTAGTGCCTGCGCGCGCGTCAGATCGCCGGGATTGATGATGGCATAACCGATCATCATACCCGCGCCACCGCAAAAGAAGATGCAGGAAAGCTCGATAACACCATGGCCGACGACGAAACTGGCAAGAGCGTTGCCAAAGATAGGATCGGTTTTGTAGCAGGCGGCGAAAACGCTCCCCAAACGGGCCCCCTCAAACGCGAGATCGTAAAACGCACCTATTCCAAAGAATGCGCCCATCGCGAAAACCCGTATCGTTACGATTATGTTGTTTGACAGAATGGCCGTGGCGCCGATCTGGTTTGCGTCATTCAGATCGCGCCACCACTGATCGTTGGCGCTGATCTTTTCGGTTATGCCGGAGAGCATTACAAAATGTGTAAAGTCCGAGTCGATCCATGTGGCAATAAAGCCGAATAAAGCGAAGCCGGCAAAAACGCCAAAAGCGATCGCGGCATATTGCCAATTGGCACGGAATGTTCGCGGAAAATCCTCAGCAAAGAATTTGCGGACCAGATTTGCCCCTTGCCCTTCGGCCCGATAGATGCGGCCGTGTGCACGAATGACGAGACTGTTAAGATAATTGATCAATTTCGGGTCTCGCGTTTCGGCGCGAGCGGTGGCAAGATCGGCCGCGGCCCGTCGATAAAGCTCGCCGAACTCTCGAACCTCCATTCGCGACAAACCCCGCAAGCCGCGACCCTGCTGCATCGACAAAAGGTCTTCGAGCCGGTGCCAGTTGTCTTTCTTCCTTTCGAAAAACCGATTGAGCATTGCTTGTCTAGAATAGCCTAATCCGATCTTTGCTAATACAAAAAGTACACTTTAAGATCAAGATTCACGATGTCAGAGGCTGCCCGCAAATATCACGAGGAAGACGCTATCGGTAAGACGTACGATCTGCGCGTCGCAACCCGGTTGTTTAGATACCTGAAGCCATATTGGCTGCTCGCCACAGCGGCGCTTGGCCTGACGCTGCTGACAAACATTCTTATCAGCACGCAGCCATATTTTACCAAGATGGCCGTAGACGATTTCATCACGCCCCGCAAGACCGACGGCATATGGCTGTTCGCTCTCGCATTCTTTGGCGTGTTCCTGTTCCGGTTCCTGTTCTCATACATGCAGGAGATTTTGCTCAACAATGTCGGGCAAAAGGTGATGTTCGACCTTCGGACCCAGATCTTTACAAAACTCCAGCGGCAGGAGGTGGCCTATTACGATCAGTATCCGGTCGGCCGGACGATGACGCGACTGACGGCCGATGTTGACGCCCTAAACGAGCTTTTCACATCGGGCGTGATAGACGTCCTCGGCGATCTGGTCGTGATCATTGCGATCGTCGGCATAATGTTCTGGCTCGACTGGAAGCTCGCGCTCGTATCCCTGGTCACCGTGCCAATTCTTTTTACTTCGACGAACTGGTTTAGAAAACACGCCCGCGTCGGCTTTGATAAGGTCCGCACCCGAAATGCTCGGCTTAACGCTTTCCTGCAGGAATATATTTCAGGAGCCCAGACCGTACAACTATTTAATGCGGAAAAGAAGGCTACGGGTCGGTTCCGCGATATCAATGACGACTATCGCAACGCCAACATCGAAACGATCTACTATTACGCGATCTTTTACCCGCTGGTCGATTTTATCGGTGCGATCGGCATTGCCGTTGTGATCTTTACGTTTGGCTATGGTTATATTGCGGGATGGTCGGCCACCGGCGCCGCGTTGACTGTCGGCATCCTCGCGTCATTTATTCAATATTCGCTGCAGTTGTTTCAGCCGATCCGCGATCTTTCGGACAAGTTCAATGTCCTGCAGGCGGCTATCGTTGCGTCGCACCGAATATTTATACTGCTCGACCGTGATGTCGAGGTCGTCAGCCCTTCGCAGCCAAAGAAGAATGGCAAAGCTGTCGGCGAGATCGAATTTGAAAACGTTTGGTTCGCCTACAATGCGGAAGAGTGGGTATTAAAAGACGTTTCGTTCAAGGTAAATCTTGGCGAAAGTATTGCGCTGGTCGGGCATACCGGTTCGGGCAAGACAACCATAACGAACCTGATAATGCGATTCTACGACATCCAAAAAGGCACTATCCGCGTCGACGGGGTAGATGTGCGCGATTGGGACCTGCACGATCTCAGATCAAACTTTGCGGTCGTTCTGCAGGACGTCTTTCTATTCAGCGGCACCATCGAGGACAATATCCGGCTTGGAAACAAGCAAATCGACCGCAGCCGCGTCGAGTGGGCGGCACGCGAAGTGCATGCGGACGAATTCGTCCGCAAGCTCGCTAGTGATTACGATTCAGAAGTTAGAGAACGAGGTTCCGGCCTTTCCGTCGGTCAAAAACAGCTCATATCATTCGCCAGAGCGTTGGCATTTGACCCGACGATATTGATACTGGACGAAGCTACGAGTTCGATCGATACCGAAACCGAACAGCTCATTCAGCAGGCCGTCGAACGAGTGATGACCGGCCGCACATCGCTCGTCGTCGCCCATCGATTATCGACGATTCAGAAGTGCGACCGCATAATCGTCCTGCATCACGGCGAGCTTCGCGAGACAGGTTCGCACAACGAATTGCTCGCCCTACGCGGTCTTTACTGGCGGTTGTATCAACTGCAATACTCGGACGAAAAGCTACGTCCGCCGGCGGAGATCCATCGAACCGATCCCGCGCTCGAGACCGGGATCATGGGATGAGGGATGAGGGATGGGGAATGAAGGATGAAGGATGAGGGATGAAGAATGAGGGATGAAGATCCGTTTATCGCAAGGCCGCCGGATTTTATGTCTTAAAGCTTAGCCACGTCCCTTTAGGGCGTGGTTGGTGATCGAGATATTTGGATTAGGGCGTTCACGCCCTTACCCATATACTGCATCAGCGAAAAAAGAGGGGATAAACAAAGTTCCCAGCTCCGTTGGGAGCGGCCTGTCTGTAGAAAAGAGGTGAAGAGCAAAGACCCCAGCTCCGTTAGGAGCGGCCTGTCTGTAGAAAAGAGGGTGAAGAACGACCCACCCAGCTCCGTTAGGAGCGACCTGTCTGTAGAAAAGAGGTTGAAGAACGACCCCTCTAGCTCCGTTAGGAGCGGCCTGTCACGTAGAACCCGAGGCATGTGAACGTCACTCTCGTTCGTCTGATTTTCTCTTCAGCCCTCAACTACATTTTCACTTGTTCCCATTATTTGCCGAGATTTTCCCCACGATCCTTGACATCTTTCCACGCGGTTTTGGAATTTTTCCACATGGTTTTGGAACTTTTTCACGTGAATTTGCGACTTTTTCACGTGGTTTTGAGACTTTTCCACGTGATCTTGGAGCTTTTCCACATGATTATGGGGCTTTATCACGTGAATTTGCGACATTTTTACGTGGTTTTGGAGTTTTTTCACGTGATTATGGAGCTTTTCCACGTGATTATGGAGCTTTTTCACGTGATTATGGAGCTTTTTCACGTGACTTTGCGACTTTTCCATGTGACCTTGGGCCTTTATCAGCTCACTTTGAGACTTCTTCGGTTTGAAAACGAGGCGCATCAAACCAAGCCAGAATCAAAGAAGCTGATATTTGGTTTCAAACTCCTCGTGTATAAAATCAGCACAAATGAATATTTAGGATTCTGGAGAAAAATCGCAGAATTTGTACCAAATACCGTACGTTCATCCAAAATCAATGCTACTAATGCTGGTGGTTTGAGCGTATAATTGTCAGCATAGGAAGTAGTCCGATGTTAGATAAACCGAGCGTAACGGAAAGTGTCAGCGACTGTCCGTGGGCGAGCCGCGACCGAACAGTTGAGCGGGTCGCCTCAGCAAAACTCCCGACGAAACGCGGCAGCTTTCGCATCGCGGGTTACCGGTCGTTGATCAGCGACGAAGAGTTTGTCGTGCTCTACAAGGGCGAGATGAACAGTAACGTGCCGACCCTGGTCCGCATTCACTCGCAATGCCTGACGGGTGACGTCTTTGGCTCGATAAAATGCGACTGCGGGCCACAACTTCACAAAGCAATGGAAATGATCGAGGCCGAGGGGCGCGGCGCCATCGTATACCAGCAGCAGGAAGGCCGCGGGATCGGCATTATAAATAAGATCCGCGCTTATGCATTGCAGGACGAGGGTGCCGATACGGTCGAGGCAAACGAGGAGCTCGGTTTTGAGGTGGATGCGCGTGAATACCAGCAGTGTGCCGAGATATTGTTTGATCTCGGCCTCTGCAAGGTGCGCGTACTGTCAAACAATCCGGACAAACTCGAGGCGCTCAAGAGCGCCGGGCTTCAGATAGTCGAGCGGATCCCGCTCGAGGTTGCCGCGGAACAGGCCGCGGCACATTACTTGCGTACAAAAAAAGAAAAACTGGGCCACTTGTTGTCCTAAAGGGGGATCGTTATGAGAACTATTGCTGCTGTTATGGCGGTAGCCATCTTTGGCTTTTCCGCTCTTGCCTTTGCTCATACTGTTAAAGACGTCGAACCGAGAACGAATATCATTTTTGACAGCTCTATCTCCGGAACGGTGTATGACCCCGATCATAGGCCCGTACCGAACCTCTGGGTCGAACTCCTTAACGAGATGGGAATGGGAAACCGACGAGTTCGGACCGAATCGAATGGACGATTCGAATTCCATGGCATAGGTGAGGGTCGTTACGAAATAAAGGTTTATACCACCGGCACTCCATTTGAAGCGCAATCGCAAGACGTCCAAATAGCGAGCATGGTAAAAGTCATGGACGCAAAAGGTAACTTGGTGAGCTCCGGTGAGAACGTTTACCAGGACATAACGCTGCGGTACAAAAAAGGAGCGGCCGGAAACACCGATGTCCCGCAGATGACCGAAGCGGTGTTTGTCCAGGACGTTCCTGAAGAAGCTAAACGTCTGTATAAAATAGGCGTAAAGGACCTTGGCAGCAAAGACGAGCAGAAAGGACAGCAGGAATTGGACGAGGCGATCAAGATCTTTCCTGACTATTATGACGCGTTAAACGCTCTCGGATGCAATTATGTTGATTCGAAGGAATATCAGAAATCGTTTCCCTATCTGATCCACGCGATTGACGTCAACCAGAGAAGTTTCTCGAGTTTTTATTCTCTTGGCTATGCCGCGTACAAAACGAACCGGTTACCCGAGGCAAGTGAGGCCGCCAGAGGTGCGGCAATTCTCCAGCCAAATTCGGTGAATGCACAATTGTTGTACGGCACTATTTTGCGAATTATTGGGAACTACGATAAATCGCTGGAGGCGTTATCAAAGGCTGAAAAGCTTAGTAAAGCTGCTCCTCTCGCCGACGTCCATTGGCAGCTCTTTTTGCTTTATAGCAAGCTCAACAAAAACAAGGAAGCCGCCGATCAGTTGGAAACTTATTTGAAGATCGATCCAAACACGCCAAACAGGAAACAGGTTGAGGATCTTATCCAAAAGCTGCGGGCCAAATCGGCGACCACATAGAACACCATTACAATGTATTGAGATGGCAAAGCGTCCGGCACATTCCGGCGCTTTTTTGCATTCGTTCAAATTGGATCTCCACGGGTCTTCCTTAGAATTGTCTTTTTCGTGTGGTTCGTGTATTTAGTGGTTTCATAGCACGTAACCACGAAAGAACACTAAATCCACGAACACCGCCACGAAAGAGTTTCATCAGAATAAACGCGCCCGTCCCTTAGAAACTGGTTTGATTGGCGATAGTTTGGATCCACAAATTTCTACCTGAGATTCAGGCGAGATCTTCTGGCCTAGCTATCGTTCACGGCGTGGATTATATCGGCAAAACTGTCGAAAGGGGTTATTCAACGTCCTTAGATCCCGCGGCCCGTGATTAGCGATCAAAAAGATTCCATAGGGCGTTCACGTCCGTACCCATTCACGAAATGCGCGGCCTGAACCTTTAATTCCTGAGGTCTCATCTTAAAGCTTAGCCACGTCCCTTTAGGGCGTGGTTAGCGATCAAAAAGGTCCCATAGGGCGTTCACGCCCTTACCTAATTCGCGAATATGAGGGCATGATAGGGAAGCGATTCACGACCGGCTTGAACGGAATCGACGTCGACGACGAGTTTTACTTTTAGAAAGGGCGTAAAACGCCCTAACGATTATTCGAGATCTATACCACGCCGTAAACGACGTGGCTAAGCTTAAGAAGCTGACATCCGCTTCGTGGATCAAGGACAGATTTGACAGAGCCTCTAAACGATGTGGCCAAGCGTAAGATCACCGACCCAACCTTCACAGCTCGCGCGTGTCATCACTGTATACGCCCTTCCCAAACGGGTAGAAGAACTCTTACGTAACAAAAAAAGGGCCCATCCGAAGACAGGCCCAAAAGGTCTAAACCAAAATTAAGTTTAGAACATAAATCGTAAACCAAACCGAACCGAACGTGGATCTTGCCACGCGATCGGCTGCCCGAACGAAAGACTTCTGGCAACGTTGACACCTTGGATGGGAGCAACCCCAAGTGCCGGATTTCCGCAAACCCCAGGAGCACTCGGATTGGCACAGACAACCGCTTCAGCAGCGGCATATTGTGTCAGCACGCCTGAGCTCGTCAGTATGTTCGTCGCAGTCACCTTGTTCCCGCTGGGGGTGATGCTGAATTCGGTCAAGTTCATCCAAGAGCTTGACTTGTTCTGCTGGAACGCAAGGGGTATGTCCTGATTTAACGCATTGAGCACGTTGAAATCAAGAGCGATCGCGTACTTGTTATCGCTGCCGAACTTGATCTTGTGCGTCAAGTTAAGGTCAAGTTGCGAGAACATTGGTGTTCGGCCGAGATCGTTGCGCGTGGTCTCGGGAATGGGGATGCCGATAATAGTGACATAGGTCGTTCTCGGTGTACCCGATTCGATCGTGTAGAAGAATGAAAGATCCGTGGCATTCGTTTTGTTGTTACGCCATCCATATTCGTACGTTCCCGATGCCTTAATGACATGGGTACGATCCAGCGGAAGAAGCCCGTTGTCAGGATGTCCGGCCGCCGTAAAGCCTACCCACGGTTCGTCAAACCCACGCGAAACATTCGGGTCGAGACGTGGCGTGCCTGTTCCGGTCAATTCATCCGGGTTGGCAAGGCCTGAATAGTTGCCCCACAACCGGCTCCACGTATAGTTGACGTTCAGGCTGAAGTTACGGACAAACCGCGTATCGACTTCGGCCTGGACCGCGTTGTATATACGCTGGGGTACAGCAACCTGGTTATAACCCAACGCTTTAGGGATCGAAGCGGCAAGTCCTTCACCGGGGTTGCCAATAACGTATGCTTCACCCGACGACGTAGGAATACCGGCATCCTCGATCACGTGGACGAGATTGCGATGAAGATAACGTACCGAGAGATTGGTGTCTCGCACGATCTCACGCTGGAATTCAATCGTAATTTCCCGCTGTTCATATGGTTTTATGTTCGGATCAACCGCACCGTTGGTCAACGGGTCTGAATTGGGAATATTCGATGCGATTCGGTAATCCTGATCGCAGCGATAGCTGTTCTCACCCGTTGGCGTGATCGGACATTGTCCGCCGTTCGGAAAGGTATAGCTTCCATGCAGGTTAGCCACCGTGTAATAACTGTACTGCGGATGGTCCGAGGTAATGTAGAAATAGCTGACGTGATAGAACTGGCCGCCGAATGAACCCTGCGGCAACGCGAATTTCATACGGTCAAAAAACTTGCCGTACAAACCCGAGATCTTTGTTTTACCATCTTTAGTCAGAGCATACGCTACGCCGATACGCGGGGCGATCTTGGCCCCCCAACCCCATCTAAGGTCGATGCGGTTTGCGTTAAACGCCGGGATCTGCTCGTTCTCCAATCGGACGCCGAGGTTAAACGTCAGGCGGCTTGTCGGCTGCCATTTGTCCTGAACGAATATAGCCTTGGCGATATCTGTTGCCGTTCCGCTTGACCCAAACTGGTAGTTGACACCACTGCCGATCACAGTAACGCCTGGGGCCAGTGTGGGTAATGGATATAGGTTCGAGCCTGCCGGACAATCGGCCGACCATTGCACATAGGTGAAGTTGCAGTCGATACCAGTCAGGCCCTGGCCATAGTACAAGTATGCACGTCCCTGTCCCACCGGAAAGACGCTTCCGGTCGAAATATCATTCAATAAACTATCTCTCGAGAAACCGCCCTTTAGCTCATGATGGCCGAGGCCATTGAACAGGTAAGTTGCTTCAGCATTCCACGAGTTGCGAAGGGAAATGTTCTTTCCGGTCTTATCGTTGCTCCCGACGTTTGAGAAACCCTGTGCACAACCGGCCTGTGCGACGTACGCAGCCGGAACGAATGTACAATTGATACGCGGGTCATCCGCAATACCGTATGCACTGATCTTTTCGTTCTGGAATCCGTGGGAATAGCGGACATCGACGACGATGTTGCTCGTCGGGGTCCAAATACCCTCAGAACGGAAGTTGCTCGAGTTTTGTCGACCGCCCTGGAATTTGGCGAGATCGGCACCCTGATAGGTTGTTCCACCAAGATTGGCCGTACCGGGTGAACCGTTAGCAAATGTACCGCCAAGAAGCGGGTGCTTGTTAACGATCGGGTTCCAGGTAAAGCTGGACGTCAGCCGGATTGTTTTGAACAGCGAAGCATCGAGCTTTGCAAACGAGTAGTTATAGTTAGTTCGTTGGGTTACCGTCTGGCTGTCAGTCGCACCCAACGCTAGAAGCGTCGGGCTGAGAACACGCGGCACACGGAAATTGCCGAAACCCTGAACATAGTTGGTAGTGCGGGTCGTTGTAACAATACGGGGATTATGGTCAAGATAGAACCACAGGTGCCGTTTGATGATCGGGCCGCTAAGCTGAATCGACGGGTACTCCGAAAGACCCGAATCTCTTGCTTGTGGAAACTGCTCAATATACTGACCAGTAGTTGCGACAGACTGACCGGTCCCCGGGACAGTCGTACTATTAAAAGCGGTAACCGGACGCGGACCTGCGTCGAGTTTCTGTGTATTGAATTGCATTCCGAACTCGGCATGATATGTATCAGAACCGCTCTTTGTCACGGCACTGATCACACCGCCGGTCGCTCCGCCAAATTCAGCCTCGAAACCACTGGTCTTGGCCTGAATTTCCTGGACCGACTGGTAGGGAATATCCTGGTTGCTAGCCAATAGACCGTTATAGTAATTCTGCGTCTCCTGACCGTCGATCAGGAAGCTATTCTCGGGACCGGTTGCACCGTTAACGATGAATCCGCCGGCGAGGGGTTCATTACGAACCGCCACCGAATTTTTGAGCAGGCTCGAAAAACCGGTGCCCTTCGGAAGAGCTTCGATCTGACGCTGGGAAAATGTCGTCTGCTCTTTTGTTTCGGTCGGATCGATAACATTGCCTTCGGCGGTAACGTTAACAACCGCGGATGCCGACGCCGACATTGTGAAGTCAAGCACTGCCGCGTTATTGATCGAAACCTGAACATCTTTGCTCTGGGTCGCGAAACCGGAAATAGCCGCGATGCTTACCGAATAGCGTCCCGACGGCAGCTGGAGGACGCGGTAAATACCTTCGTTGTCCGTACTTACGGTTCGTGTCAGTCCGACGTCCCTGCCGGTGACAGTAACCGAGGCGCCCGGAACGACGGCACCATTGGCATCTGTAACTGTACCCTGGATATCACCCGTCGTACGTTGGGCGAGAGCGTTCAGACTCAGGCACAATGTGAGGACGAATATCGAGGCAAGAAAAGTAAAACTTTTTCTCATTATTGTATCTCCTATTGAAATCACTGAAAAAAGATTGGAATTTGGAGCAACTGTACCCCCTAAAAGCTCAGTGTTAGCCTTATAGAGTCAAATATTATGCCACGCGGAGCAGGTGATCCGGGAATAATTAAACCTTTTGATAACAATGGTTTAGTAGATACGAGAGTCACAAGCTAATATTGTTTGGGGCAAATGTAGTCCATATTTTCGGATTTTATACGAATTGCTATAAACGAACGTTCGCTTGTTTAAGTCCGCGGCCCGAGATATTGACCTATATCGGATCGGCCAAAATGGTTGTAAAATTCGATAACGAACTTTTTTGATTCTTATTGTGAAGATGTTCCGGGAGGAGTTTTGTCAGAGCGAATTTACCGCGATTCGGTTCATAATATCATTCGTGTAAAAACGGACTCTCCTGAGGGAAGACTGACCATTTCCCTCATTGATTCGCCTGAATTTCAAAGACTCAGGCGCATCCGGCAACTGGGGCTCGCGTATTTTGCATACCAATCAGCCGAACATTCGAGATTCACGCATAGCCTCGGTGCATTTCATCTTGCCGGCCGGGCGCTCGCCCGGCTGCGTTCGAGCTATAAGATCGACGCGGAAGTGCAGACCGCGGTCAGGGTTGCCGCATTGCTCCACGATATCGGGCACGGACCGTTTTCGCACGTTGTCGAATCGATACTCGGCTTTCATCACGAGCTGTTTACGATCGAGGCTGTTTTGAGCGCCGATACGACTGTCGGACGGCTGCTAAAAGGTTTCGATCCGGGAATCGCGGAAAGCGTCGCGTCGATCATTCGCGGCGATTTTCGTCCCCGTGCATTGGCACAACTGGTTTCATCTGAGCTTGATGTCGACCGAATGGATTATCTTCTTCGCGACAGTCTAATGACCGGAGCCAAATACGGCATATTCGATCTCGAGTGGATCATCAAATCGATCGAGATCAACGAACGAGACGATCTTCTGTATGTTTCCGCTCCCGGTCTTTATGCCGTTGAGGATTATTTGCAGGCGCGATATTACATGTATCGCCAGGTCTATTTTCATCGGACTTTAAGAGCGGCCGAGGCCGTGCTAAAGCTACTTTTGCGGCGAGCGTTTTCAATATTTAAGAGTGGCGGCGATATCTGGTGTGCGGCCGATACACCGATGAGCAAGGTCCTTGCGGGACAAAAGCTAACCTTAAGTGAACATCTGGATCTCGACGACACTGACATTATGTTCAGCATCAAACGCTGGCAGCATGCCGCTGACCCGGTACTCGCGGATCTTGCTAAACGATTTTTGAATCGGCGGCTGTTTAAGGCATTTGACCTGGATATGCCGGAACCGGTTCGGACGGAATTTGTAACCGCGTCGCGCAAGATCGTCGAAAGGGCGGGCTTCGACCCTGAGTACTATTTTATCGAGGACGAGGCCGGGAACGCCCCTTATTCGTTTTATTCCAAAGAGACAGCTGACCCAAAGGACCTGATATTTGTTGAAGACGGGTTTTCGCGGCCCTCGATCCGCGAGATATCGTCTGTAAGCGCTGCCGTTAGGGGACTCCAGGAAGGATACCGCATCCATCGCATCTGTTTCCCCGCCGAACTAACGAATGAAATTGCCGAGCTTTACCACACAGTTTGATGCTCCCGGCAATTGCCAGGCGGCAAGAAAGCTAATGACGGGCCCAATCCAGGTGACATCTGTACTGCTGCTACTGCCGCTGCTGCTTTGCCTGGCTTTTCCTCTCGCCGCCCAGCGGATCGCGGTGCTTGCTCCGGATCATACAGAAACGAGTTCCGAATTTGCCCTTAGGCTCGAGCAATCACTGGGCCAAAAGGTTACCATCCTCGATGACTCGTTGAGCGAAACGGCGTTTCGCGCTGTCGGTCCTCCGAACCATTACAATATAACGACCGATGAGTCGAAGCGGATCGGTGCGGCGATCGGCTGCGATTACTTCGTTCTCATCGGATCTGCCGTCATAAGGCGGAGCTCATTCGAACGATCGGAGTATTACGAAGCTCATGCGGCGATCTTTGGCGTGAGCTCGCGAACCGGCCGTCTTGTGTTCTGGAAGCTGCCGCGATTTGAAGAATCGACACCTGCAAAAGCCGCGGCCTCACTAAATGCGTCGGTCGATTCGCTTTCGGCGGAGCTTGTCGCCACATTTAAGACTGTCACCAAAAATGAGTTGGACGAAGTGTCACCGCCGGTAATGGAGGAGGTCCCGGAGGCGAATTCGGTCGCGGCAAAGGGCTTTCGTTCTCCCGTCCCGTATCGCCGCGTCAAACCTGAATACACCTCTGAGGCCGCTTTGTACGACATCGAAGCCACCGTCGACATCCTTGTCGATCTCGACGCCGACGGCTCGGTTCTCCGCACCGAGATAGTCCGTTGGGCAGGCTACGAATTAGATCGATCGGTGGACCAAACCGTACGACAGATGAACTGGCGGCCGGCGGAGCGAAACGCTCAGCCGATGGCGATGCGGTTTTTGCTTCGGTACAATTTCAAAAAAGTCGACAAGCACTAGCTCCAAAAGCGTCTTAAAACAAAAATATTTCGCAAATCCGACAAAATCCGGCGATCCCGGTAAACCTTTTCGCGCGTCTTAGAGTACTTATACAGCTAAAGTCACTATTTTCTTTCAGGAGTAGAATATGCCCTCAACTTTCCTTCGTTTTTTGACCGCTCTGGCGATCGTGTTTGGCCTTTGGTGTGCCACGCTCGCTCAAAGCTCAGCTTTTGACACGTCGCGCATGGACCGGTCCGCCGACGCATGCAACGATTTCTTCCAGTACGCCAACGGTACCTGGGTCAAGAATACCCAAATACCGCCATCCCAATCTCGCTGGGGAAGCTTTAACATCCTTTCGGAAGCCAATCGCGATATCCTCCACGACATTCTCGAGAAAGCCGTAGCCGATAAGAACGCCACTGGTGACGAAAAACTGATCGGCGACTTCTATGCCTCGTGCATGGACGAAGCCGCGATCGAAAATGCCGGAACGTCGGCTATAGACCCGACGCTCGCCGAGATCGCAAAGATCAAGTCGATGGATGACGTGAAGCACGAGATGGCCATTCTTCAACGGAACGGGGTGCCCTTGCTGTTCCGTTTTGGCGGCGGCCCCGATGCGAAAAACAGCAACATGGTTATCGTCAACAGCGGCCAGGGCGGCTTAACGCTGGCCCGAGACAATTACGTTCGTACCGATGCCCGGTCGACTGAGATCCGCGGTAGGTTTGTCGAGCACATGTCAAATATGCTCGAGCTGCTTAAGGACTCGCCCGAAAGGGCCGCTGAGGAGGCCAAGATGGTCATGGACCTTCAGACCCGCCTGGCTAATGCCTCCAAATCGCCCGCCGACCTCCGCGATCCGGACAAGAATTACAACAAGATAACCGTCGTCGAAGCTCAGGCGATCATACCGAATCTAAATCTGACCGAGTACATGAAGGTCCGCGGCATCCCCGCCGTCACCGAGATCAACTTTACTCAACCTGACTTCTTCAAGGAAGTAAACAAGATGCTGGGGGACACACCGGTCGAGGCGTGGAAGACATATTTCCGCTGGATGGTGCTCAACGCCACGGCAAACACACTGCCAAAAGCGTTTCGCGACGAAAGCTTTAATTTCAATGGACGAGTGCTCTCGGGCACGACCGAGCAGATGCCTCGTTGGAAGCAGTGCGTTGCCGCTACAGACGGGACGCTCGGGGAATCTGTCGGACAGGAATTTGCCAAGCGTGAGTTCACACCGGAAGTAAAGACCCGCGCCGACCAAATGATGGACGACATCTTCGCGGGCATGAAAACGCACATCCAGAACCTCCCATGGATGAGCCCGGCTACGAAAGAAAAGGCTCTTGTAAAGCTCGCCGCTTACAAGCGCAAGATCGGCGTCAACCAGCATCCGCGAGGATACAAAAGCCTCATCATCGATCGCAATGCGTACGCGATGAATGAGATCCACGCCCGCATCTTCCAGAGCAATCGGGCGCTGACGGACATCGACAAGCCGACCGACAAGACCCGATGGGGATTTAATCCGCAGATCGTAAATGCGTCGTACTCGTCGACGAACAATGATGTTACGCTGCCCGCCGGCATCATTCAGCCGCCTTTCTTTAATTTTAAGGCTGACGATGCGATCAATTACGGCGGTCTTGGAGCGGTGATCGGTCACGAGATCTCGCACGGATTTGACGATTCGGGCAGCAAGTTCGACGCAGAAGGCAACCTTAAGTCGTGGTGGACGCCGGAAGATAGGGCCAAATTCGAAGAGCGTGCTCAATGCGTGGTCGACCAGTTTAACGGCTATGAGGTCGTACCGGGTGTTAATGAAAATGGACGTCTTACGCTTGGTGAGAACATCGGAGACCTCGGTGGGCTGAACGTTGCCTACACAGCTCTTATGGAAGCGCTAAAGAAGCATCCGGAAGGCAAGATCGACGGATTCACGCCCGACCAACGGTTCTTCCTCGGGTGGGCACAGGTCTGGGCTGCGAAATCGACGCCACAGGCCGAACGTAATCAGGCGCTGACCGATCCGCATGCAGCCGCACGATGGCGTGTCAACGGTCCGCTATCTAACATGCCAGAGTTCGCAAGCGCCTTCGGCTGTAAAGCACCGGCAAAGATGATGCGCGAGAAATTTTGTCAGATCTGGTAATAAGAGACGTTCCGGGTATTTCATATTTGGGATCTCAAATTTGGGTTCCCTGATCAAAAAAATAGAGGCTGGAGGAAGGATCCTTCAGCCTCTCATTTAATTGTTTCTACTGCTATTTAGAGCTCATCGTCGTCAGCTATCTTAACTCCCATGCCTTCCATGGCATCGTCAAAGACCTCGTCCGATTCAAGACTGAGGTCGTCGAGCGTCTCCTCGGCTTCATCGTAACCTTCGTCCGTGTCCACGTCGATATCCGGCAACGGCAGAGCCGGCGTAAGCTCGATGCCGCCGCGGATATAATCGCCCATTTCGTCGAACTCATCCTCCTGCTTCCGGTTTTCGGTAGCATCAGGTGCGATCCGAACGTTCCGGTAGTATTTCATACCGGTACCCGCCGGGATGAGGCGACCCATGATCACGTTTTCCTTCAAGCCGCGAAGATAATCGATGCGCCCTGATATGGCCGCCTCGGTTAGCACGCGGGTCGTTTCCTGGAAGCTCGCCGCTGAAATGAATGAGTCTGTCGAGAGACTTGCCTTCGTGATGCCGAGTAGCAACGGTTCACCGACGGACGTCTGACCGCTCTCCTCGACAATACGCCGGTTCTCATCTTCATAGCGGAAGCGGTCGACCTGTTCTTCGAGCAGGAATTCGGTGTCACCGACTTCCTTGATCTTGACCCAGCGAAGCATCTGGCGAACGATCACCTCGATGTGCTTATCGTTGATGTTTACGCCCTGAAGGCGATAGACCTCCTGGATCTCATTCACGAGATAATTCTGAAGCGCCTCCATTCCGAGTACGCGAAGAATGTCGTGCGGGTTGAGCGGGCCGTCCATAAGCGGTTCACCCGAACGGACCCGATCATCCTCCTGGACGTTAATATGGGTTCCACGCGGGATGTCGTATTCGCGTTCGGTGCCGTCATCGCCAACGACGATGATCTTTCGTTTACCCTTCGAAATAGGCCCGAACTTAACGACGCCGTTGATCTCGGACATCATCGCCGTCTCTGACGGGCGTCGAGCTTCGAAGAGTTCAACGACACGCGGCAGACCACCGACGATGTCCTTGGTCTTGGTCGTCTCACGCGGGATCTTGGCAATAACATCGCCGGGCTCAACTTCCTGGGCGTCGTCGACGAGCAGATTCGCACGGATAGGCATCTGGTACGTCTTAAGCACCTTGTTACCGCTGCGGACCTCAAGACGCGGCTGATTTTTCTCATCCGAGTCTTTGACCACGAGACGTTTCTGTCCGGTGACCTTATCGATCTCCTCTTCGACGGTCTTGCCTTCTTTGAGGTCCTGGTACTTGATGGTTCCCTTTACTTCGGTCAGGATCGCAAAGGTGAACGGGTCCCACGTCACGAGCACGTCGTCTTCTTTGACCTTTTGACCGTCTTTGACGTGGACCTCAGCACCGTAGACGACCTTGTAGTGGGCCACTTCGCGGCCGCGATCGTCTACCAGAGCGAGTTCTGATTGGCGACGCATCGAGACCATCTCGCTCTTTCGGTTCTTGATGACCTTCAGATCGCCAAGATATCTTACCGTCCCGTCCATCGCGGCGGTGTGCTGCGTTTCTTGTTCGAGACGTGCGGTACCACCGACGTGAAATGTACGCATCGTCAACTGTGTACCAGGTTCGCCGATCGATTGGGCGGCGATAACACCGACAGCTTCACCGATCTCAACCGTTTTACCGGTAGCGAGATTGCGTCCATAACATTTCACGCACAATCCGCGTCTTGCTTCGCATGTAAGTGCTGAGCGAATACGCACCTTTTGCAAACCAGACAACTGAACCTGGGCCCCGAGGTCTTCATCGATCTCGGTATTTGCCCGCACGATAACGGTGCCGTCAACCGGATCGACGATGTCATCGAGAGACGTACAACCGACAATGCGGTCACGTAATGATTCGACCTCTTCACCGTTACGAATAATCGCCTCCGCCCAAACGCCGCGGAGTGTGAAGCAGTCGGGCTCTGAAACGATCACGTCCTGTGCGACGTCAACCAGACGACGCGTGAGATAACCCGAGTCGGCCGTCTTCAAAGCCGTATCGGCCAAACCCTTTCGCGCACCGTGCGTCGAAATAAAGTACTGCAACACATCGAGTCCCTCGCGGAAGTTCGCGAGAATTGGATTTTCGATGATCTCGCCGGACGGTTTTGCCATAAGGCCGCGCATACCGGCAAGCTGCCGGATCTGGGCGTCCGAACCACGAGCACCCGAGTCGGCCATGACAAGGATCGGATTCAACTCTTTGCGTTCCTTTTCACGGATGTGCATCGCCTTGAACATTTCCTTGGCGACATGGTCCGTAACATCCGACCAGATCGCGGTGACCTTGTTTGTCCGCTCGAGATCGGTCATCGTCGCGTCTTCATATTGCTTGCGAAGCTTTTCAACTTCCTTGAGCGCCTTTTCAATAATTCCCTTTTTGCTCGGCGGCGTGACCATGTCGTCGATGCCGATCGACACACCGGCCAGCGTCGCATAGAGAAAGCCCATCGTCTTGAGATCATCGAGTAATACAACGGTCGCCTCGTGTCCCAACCGCAGATGGCAGAAGGTTACCAATGATTGCAGACCTTTCTTCTTGAGAACACCGTTTACGAACGGCAAACCGTCGCGGGTCAGTCTTTCGTTAAAGATCACCCGGCCAACGGTGGTATCGATCACCTGATCGATCCCCTCGCGAATGGTCGCCCGCATCACGTCCTGGTTGTTGTGCTCCATGGTCAGGTCGATGAGATCGCCCTTCCAGCGGAGCCTGATCTTACTCTGGGTTTCGACGATACCGGCATCCAGTGCGAGCAGGACATCGTCGATCGTCGCAAAAGCCTTACCCTCGCCCTTCATCTCATCCCGGGCCAGCGTCAGGTAATAACAGCCAAGAACGATATCCTGCGACGGCACCGCGATCGGTTGCCCACTTGCCGGCGAAAGCAGGTTGTTCGACGCAAGCATCAATACACTCGCCTCGATCTGCGCTTCGGCCGAAAGCGGAATATGAACCGCCATCTGGTCGCCGTCAAAGTCGGCGTTGAACGCCGAACAGACAAGCGGATGGATCTTGATCGCCTTACCTTCGACGAGCACAGGTTCGAATGCCTGTATACCAAGACGGTGAAGCGTCGGTGCACGATTCAGCAGCACCGGGTGCTCGCGAATGACGTCTTCGAGGATATCCCAGACGATCGGCTCCTGGCGTTCAACCATTTCTCGCGCCTGTTTGATGGTGGCCGCGTGGGCATCCTTTTCCAATTTGTTGTAGATGAATGGCTTAAATAGCTCCAATGCCATCTTCTTGGGCAGTCCGCACTGGTGAAGCTTCAATTCAGGTCCGACAACGATAACCGAGCGGCCCGAGTAATCGACGCGTTTGCCTAAAAGGTTCTGGCGGAAACGTCCCTGCTTGCCCTTGAGCGTGCCCGACAAAGATTTCAACGGGCGGTTATTTGCACCGCGAAGAACGCGCCCGCGCCGGCCGTTGTCAAACAAGGCGTCGACAGCTTCTTGAAGCATCCGCTTCTCATTACGGACGATAACCTCGGGAGCATGAAGCTCGATCAGCTTTTTCAAACGATTGTTTCGGTTTATCACGCGACGATATAGATCGTTAAGATCGGATGTCGCAAATCGTCCACCATCGAGAGGTACCAGCGGGCGAAGCTCGGGTGGAATAACCGGAATGACGTCGAGGATCATCCACTGGGGATTGTTTCCCGAACGGAGAAACGAATTTGCTACCTTCAAGCGTTTGGAATACTTCAACTTTTTCTGCTGCGACGTTTCTTCGCGCATCTTTTGACGCAGATCGTCGACGAGTTCCTTAACGTTGATCTTTTGAAGCAGCTCTTTGATCGCTTCGGCACCCATCTTCGCCACAAACCCATTCGGATAGTCGCGGCTCAACTCTCGGAATCGCTCGTCTGTCAGCAGGTCTTTTTCCTTCAGATCCGGAACATCACCTTCGTCGATGACGATGTATGTTTCGAAATAAAGGATCTTTTCGAGATCGCGAAGTGTGATATCGAGAAGATGTCCGATACGCGACGGCAATCCCTTAAAGAACCAAACGTGCGAACATGGAGAGGCAAGCTCGATATGCCCGAGCCGCTCACGCCGCACCTTGCTCTGTGTAACCTCGACACCGCATTTGTCGCAGATCACACCACGGTGTTTCATCCGCTTATACTTTCCGCAGAGGCATTCCCAATCCGAAACCGGACCAAAGATGCGGGCACAAAAGAGCCCGTCCCGTTCCGGTTTGAACGTTCGGTAGTTGATAGTCTCCGGTTTGGTTACCTCACCATGCGACCATGAACGTATCTTCTCGGGCGATGCAAGACTGATGCGAATTGCCTCGTAGTTGGTCGTCAATTGTGTTTTGTTATCTTGATTAAATCGAAACATATATCTCCAATATGAATCTGAACGCTGTAAGTCCCGCCAATGGACGGTTACACGAGAGGCCGCCTAAAGGCGGTACTCCAAACTACTAGTCAACTCCGACGATCGCGTCGACGCCCGCTATGACCTCTTCAGGATCGATCTGGTCTTCCTGTATCAGTTCGACGTCTAGACACAAGCTTTGCAGCTCGCGAACCAACACGTTGAAGGATTCGGGAATACCCGGTTCGAAGTTCGAAACGCCCTTTACGATCGTTTCATATATCTTTGAACGGCCCGCGACGTCATCTGATTTGCACGTCAGCAATTCCTGCAAGATGTGTGCTGCACCATAAGCTTCGAGTGCCCACACCTCCATTTCACCGAAACGCTGTCCGCCGAACTGTGCCTTTCCGCCGAGCGGCTGCTGCGTGATCAGTGAGTACGGTCCGATCGAACGTGCGTGTATCTTGTCGTCGACCAGATGCGAGAGCTTGAGCATGTAAATGTAGCCAACTGTGACCTTTTGCTCGAATTGTTCACCCGTTAGCCCGTCGTACAGACGGGTTTTACCAGATGGTCCAACCGACGGCGGCAGCTTAAGACGGTCAAATTCGCGGTTCGCCTTGCCGATATATTCCTTGATCTCTTCTTCGCTGGCTCCGTCAAAAACCGGGGTCGCGAAATGCAGCCCGAGCACACGTGCGGCCCAGCCAAGATGCGTTTCAAGTATCTGCCCGACGTTCATACGGCTGGGAACACCAAGCGGATTGAGAACGATCTCAACCGGTGTTCCGTCCGGCAGGTACGGCATGTCTTCCTCAGGAAGAATGCGTGCAATGACGCCCTTGTTACCGTGGCGTCCGGCCATCTTGTCGCCAACGCTTAGTTTGCGTTTCATCGCGACAAAGACCTTGACCATCTTGATCACACCCGGCGGCAATTCATCACCCTGCTTGAGCTTGGTGATCTTTTCGTCATAAATATCCCTAAGGATATTGATCTGACGTTCTGTCCGTTGCTCGTATTCCTTTATCTCGCCGGCGACGTCGATCGAACCTGATGCGACCTCCGCCTTTCGAAGCAATTTAGTGTCTATCCCCTCGAGCATCTCGCGATTAAGCGTCGCGCCCTTCTTGATAAGCACATCCTTGGCTTCGACCAAGTCCTTTGTCAGTTTCCGGCCCTCGAAAAGTTCGTAGATACGCTCATCGCGCTGCTCCTGAAGAATTCGGATCTCGTCGTCGAGGTCGCGATGAAGATCCTCTTCCTGAATCCCCTCGATATCGAGACTGCGTTCGTCCTTGTCCTGTCCCTTGCGGGTAAAGATCTGGACGTCGACCACGGTGCCGTCAATTCCCGGCGGGCATGTGAGCGATGCGTCTTTAACATCACCGGCCTTTTCGCCAAAGATCGCGCGAAGCAGCTTTTCTTCGGCGGTCAACTGTGTTTCGCCCTTTGGCGTGACCTTACCGACGAGTACCGATCCCGGTTTCACCTGGGCACCGATACGGATGATCCCTGACTCATCCAGGTCGCGAAGCATATTCTCACCGATGTTCGGAATATCGCGGGTGATCTCTTCGGGTCCAAGCTTTGTATCGCGTGCCTCGATCTCGAGTTCCTCAATGTGGATCGACGTATAGTAGTCGTCTTTGACAAGACGTTCAGAAACAAGGATCGCATCCTCAAAGTTGTATCCCCGCCAGGGCATAAAGGCCACAAGGACATTGCGTCCGAGTGCAAGTTCTCCACGGTCCGTACATGGCCCGTCGGCGATGACCTGACCTTTCTTGACGCTCTCGCCGACAGCGATAATCGGCCGTTGGTTGATACAAGTGTTCTGATTCGATCTCTTGAATTTCACCAGCGAGTAAATGTCGGCCGTCACCTCGCGCGAAATGGTGCCGTCTACCTGGTGGTCCGCTTTGACGATGATTCGCTCTGAATCTACATAGTCGACCACGCCATCGCGTTTTGCGATAACAACGGCACCCGAATCGCGTGCGGCGATCTTTTCCATACCGGTACCGACATATGGTGACTCAGCACGGAGCAGCGGCACAGACTGACGCTGCATGTTCGAACCCATCAACGCACGGTTAGCGTCGTCGTTTTCGAGGAATGGGATGAGCGACGCCGCCACAGACACGAGCTGCTTGGGCGATACGTCCATGTACTGGATCTCCATCCGATCGGCGGTGATAAATTCACCGCGCTGGCGGGCGGCATTACGTTCATTGACAAAATTTCCTTTGCCATCGAGCACGATATTCGCCTGACCGATGATGTAACGGTCCTCTTCCCACGCCGTCAAATAGAATGGAAATGGTTCAAAATCAGCTTGTTTGCCACCTTTCACCCGTTTATTCGCAGCTTGTACATCTTCGAGCGGCACGTGCTCACCGGGTTTGAATTTCGTATCACCGCCGTTTTGGATCTTTACGTATTCGATGACGCGGCCATCCACGACCTTTCGGTATGGCGACTCGATGAAACCGAATTCATTGATCCGCGCAAAGCATGAGAGCGATGAGATAAGACCGATGTTCGGACCTTCAGGCGTCTCGATCGGACAGATGCGTCCATAATGGGTCGGGTGAACGTCGCGGACCTCAAAACCGGCACGTTCACGCGAAAGCCCACCGGGACCCAAAGCCGACAATCTTCGCTTGTGCGTGATCTCGGACAGAGGGTTCGTCTGGTCCATAAACTGCGACAGCTGGGACGATCCGAAAAATTCACGGACGGCTGCCGTAACCGGTTTGGCATTAACGAGGTCGCGCGGCATCGTTGTAAACATGTCCTGCTGGATGGACATTTTTTCCTTGATCGCCCGTTCCATGCGTTCGAGACCGATGCGAAACTGATTTTCGAGCAGCTCACCGACCGCGCGAACGCGGCGGTTGCCGAGGTGGTCGATATCGTCCTGGCTGTAGTTGTCGCTGTCCTTCTTCATCCGAAGCAGGTAGTTGACCACCTCTATGAAATCGGACGGAGCAAGCAGCGGATCATTGATCCGGTCACGCTCGGGACGTCCCATCTTGATGTTGAACTTAAGTCGTCCGACTCGCGACAGATCAAACCGCCGGGTGTCAAAGAACATCCCTTCAAGCAGCCGGTAAGCTGTAGGCACAGTCGGCGGATCACCCGGACGCATTTTGCGATAGATCTCGAGCAGAGCGTCGACCGGTTTTGAGATCGGATCTTTCCTCAGAGTCTGCGCGATAACTTCGCCGATAATGTCGCGTTTGGGGAAGAAGACCGTAAAATTTGAAACGCCTTCCTCGATGATCTGCTGCAGCTTGCCCGCAACGATCTCGGTATTCGATTCGACCAGCACCTCACCGGTATCGGTGTTGACGATATCATCGAGCGCAAATGCGCCCTCAAAATCGGCGCTCATGACCTCGACCTTTCCGCGCTTCATGCGGCGGAGGTCCGCGATCGCGGATTTTGTGACCTTTCTGCCACGGCGGGTAACCTCTTCGCGCTTATCCTTAATATCCTCTTCGGCACGCATTCCGACGAGATGGGTCTCCCCCTCGTCTTTTACATTAATAAAGAGCCTGCCTTTCTCAACAGCCACTTCGTCGGTCACATAGAAAAGCTTAAGGACGTTGGCGTTCCCGTATTCGGCATTCTTGACGACTTCCTCAAGAATGTTGTCCGAGACCGTCTTCATGTCGATCTGCGGATTTAGCCAGAGACCCAACGCACGCAAAAACACCGAAGCAATGATCTTTCGTTTGCCGAGACGCGCATGCAGGATCCCCTTTTGGTCGAATTCAAATTCGACCCACGATCCGCGGTAAGGGATAATCTTCGCCAGGTATTCATCGCGATCACCCTTAAAGAAGACGCCGGGCGATCGGTGCAGTTGCGAAACGATCACGCGTTCGGTTCCGTTGATAATGAATGTGCCGTTATCGGTCATCAGCGGGATCTCACCAAAAAAGACGTCTTCTTCCTTGATGTCGCGGATGGTCGAAACCCCGGTATCCGGATCCTTGTCATAAACTGTCAGCCGGATCTTGACCTTAAGCGGAACGCTGTACGACATACCGCGCTCCTGGCATTCCTGCTGGTCATGCTTATGCTTTAGACCGACCGGTTCGCCGCAGTTGTTACAGAGATTTGGCCGAACAGCGTTGAACGTACCGCAATTTTTGCAAAGTACCTCAGCCGGGTTGAACGGATCGACCTTTATCTTCGCACTGCAATTTTTACAGTTGGCACGCAGATGCTCGAGTCCCTCGAGGTTGCCGCACTTGCACTGCCAGTTACCGATCTGATACTCGACGTACTCCAAAGTCGCGGTTTCGCGAAAATCCGATACGGGAAAGATGGAAGCAAACACCGACTGCAAGCCGATGTAATCCCGTTCCTCGGGAATAAGGTCCATCTGCAGGAAACGGTTATACGATTCGCGCTGGACCTCGATCAGATTTGGTATCTGGGCCGATGTGTAGATCTTAGAAAAATCCACACGTTCCGGCGATTGGCTTGTGCGTCGTCCGAGTCCGTTGAAGCTGGTTTGAAGAGGATTGTTGATCATAAAATTAATAACGGGCGATAAAAAAACCAGTTGATTTTTAAGGGGTATGCTGATACGATTCACCGAGAAAAGCATCTCCCCCATAAAATTTCGCGATAAAGACGGCAAACGCGGTCGAGGGTAAAGTTTGCCCAGACCGCTTTTTTCGCAGTTATCGCTATTTAACTATTTTCCGAGCGTGCCAAAAAAGAGACACCCACTCTCCACTTGTTCGCGACCTTTCAAGTCGCTCTAAACCCAATGGAAACAAATCCTTATGGAATGTTCCCTATCCGACAAAGGCAGCAATCCTGGTCCCAAGTAAAATTTAAGAGACCGTGAACCACATAGTTTATCAGTGTAGATTAATAAATACAAGACCCGAACGCCAACATTATCGGTCGGCGTCCGGTCTCTGCGAAACGACTATTTGATCTCGACCGTAGCACCGGCGTCGGTCAATTTCGTCTTGATCTCTTCGGCCTCGCCCTTTGATATGCCTTCCTTCAGGGCTTTTGGAGCGCTGTCGACCAGGTCCTTGGCTTCTTTCAAACCGAGACCGGCGACGACCTCGCGCACGATCTTGATAACAGCGATCTTGTTACCGCCCGCCGACTGAAGAACAACATCAAACGTGTCCTTTTCCTCAGCGGCAGCCGCGCCGTCACCGGTCGGAGCCGCCATCATTACGGGCGCCGCAGCCGCGGCTGCCGAAACACCGAAAACCTCTTCGAGTTCTTTGACTAGTTCAGACGCTTCGAGAAGCGACATCCCCTTTAAATAATCGATTACTTCATCTTTTGTTATTGCCATGACTTTTTAACTATTCCTCCAATAGGGTTCTGGTTTATTGGGTTCGTAGTTCGTGGTTGGTTGTTCGTTGCCCCCTCAGAGAGTAACAACGAACTACGATCAACGAACGACGAACACCTGCGTATTGTCAGCCGCTAGAACCCACGGGACGTTTATGACGAAGGTTGCATCTCCTCGTTAAATTCGTCCGACGCCGCTTGTGACCTGACAAATCACGCGGCTCGTTTTCCTTGAGTACGGCTTTTTCAAATTTCAGATCCTCAAACCTGAAACTCAAAACTTTCTTACATCTCAAATTTCAGATTTGAGATTTCAAACTTTCTTAGATCTTATTCCGCCGGCGTTTCGGTTTCTGAAGCATTCTCGACGCCTCGGCCGGTCTCTGCCTCAGCAACAGTCGCAGCATCTTCAGCCGGCGAAGCCTCAGCAGCGACTTCAGGCGGAGCCGCTTCTTCGGCCGGCACCTCAGCAGTCGTTGTCGGCTCGGTCACGACCGGTTCTTCAGAAACCTCCGAAGCCGGCGCCGCGGCTTCGGTTGTCTCACCGGCTTCCGCAGCAGGAGCAGCTTCAGGTTGCGATGAGTCTGCCGTTTCTCCTGTCTCTGCTGGTGCCGGTGCCGGTGCCGCTGCTTCCTCTTCTTCTGCCACTGCTTCCTCTTCTTCTGCCACTGCCGGTGCCGCTGCCACTGCTTCCTCCGGTGCCTTTGCATCGCCGATCTGCTTGATCACGATCGCCAGGTCGCGCGGAACCGCATTTATCACTGTCACCAGACGCTGCGCCGAACTGTTGAGGACATACAGCAGCTTAGCAATAAGCTCATCCTTCGACGGCAGGTTTGCGATCGTCGTCAATTGCTTGAGATCGACGAGCTTTCCGTCGACAACGCCCGTCTTGAACGTATAAAGATCGGCGTTGTCCTTCATGAACTTCGACACCGCTTTTGACAGGACCACGGGGTCATTGTCTGTCCATGCGATCGCCGTAACGCCCTTCAGATGCTCGGTCAGATTCTCGAACTGCGTGCCTTTTACGGCTATCCGTGCCAGCGTATTCTTTACGACCTCGTACTTCGCCCCTGCCTCTCGCAAGCTGTTTCGAAATTCCTGGTCTTTTGTGACCGTCACGCCCGAAAAGCTGACGACCATAGCGGATTTCGAATTCTGCAGCTGCTCAGTGAGGGCGGCCAAATCTCTCTGTTTTGTTTCTCTTGTTTTCATCTCTTTCTAGCTCCTCACCTAAACGAACGACAGTTCGTCGAGCAAAACCCCCGGACTCATCGTCGCGGCCAAATTCATCTTCTTGACATAGCGTCCTTTCGCCGTCGTCGGCTTTGCCTTGATCACGGCATTGATAAGAACACGCGTGTTCTCTGTCAGTTGGTTTGGATCAAACGACACTTTGCCTACCGGCGAGTGGATAACGCCTGTTTTGTCGACACGATATTCGACCTTCCCGGCCTTGGTTTCTTCGATAGCCGTTTTCACATCCATCGTGACCGTTCCCGTTTTGGGGTTTGGCATCAGACCTCGAGGGCCGAGGATCTTACCCAGCTGACCGACCTTTCCCATCATGTCCGGTGTGGCGATCAAAGCGTCAAATTCGAGCCAGCCGCCTTTTATCTTCTCGACGATATCGTCACCACCCACAATATCGGCGCCCGCCTCTTGTGCTTCGCGTAGCTTATCGCCCTGGGCGATGACCACGACCGACTTAGCCGCGCCGCCCAGGCCATGCGGCAGGACGATCGTCCCGCGGACAAGCTGGTCGGCCTTCCTCGGATCGACACCAAGCCACATCGTCAATTCGACGGTTTCGTCGAATTTGGCGAATGCGATCTCTTTTAGCTTTGAGACCGCCTCTTCCAGTGTGTGTTTCTTATTCGGCTCGATCTTTTCCAGAGCCGCGCGGTATTTCTTTCCTCGTTTCATATTACCTCCAGGTGTTAGCGGGAATGTTGTAATTCCCTCCCTCTCTGAGACGCGGAGATCGGGCGACGCGGCGACGCGGCGAAACAACCCCGTGTCTCAGCGTCACCGCGTCATAAGCGTCTATTTATTCAATCGTTAAACCCATGCTACGCGCCGTTCCCTCGATCGTCCGCATCGCGGATTCAAGATTCGACGTGTTCAGATCGACCATTTTCTTCTTTGCGATCTCCTCTATCTTCGCACGCGAGATCGAACCGATCTTATCCCGGTTCGGTCTTCCCGAACCCTTTGCTATGCCCGATGCTTTTCTGAGCAGATCGGCGGCCGGCGGTGTTTTCGTCTCAAACGAAAACGACCGGTCGGCATAAACCGTGATCACGACCGGGATCTTCATATCCGGATCTTCGTTTTGCGTCTTGGCGTTAAATGCCTTGCAAAACTCCATGATGTTAACGCCGTGCTGGCCAAGCGCCGGGCCGATCGGCGGCGCCGGATTCGCCTTGGCGGCAGGGATCTGCAACTTTATATAACCTGTTATTTTCTTTGCCATTATCTTTTTCGATTAACGATCCCGGGCGTGCCCGGGAATGTCCTCATTTCGGGTTCTGAGTCCCGCCTTTAGGCGGCCAGCCTGCTAAAGCAGGTACTCCGAACTTACTCTTCCTCTGCAAACGTAACCTTTTCAACTTCTAAAAAGCTTAGCTCGTACGGTGTCGAACGGCCAAAGATCGTGATCGAGACCTTCAGCGTCGCCTTGTCTTCATTAACCTCTTCGACTTTGCCGGTAAAGCTCGCGAACGGTCCCGATTTGATGCGCACGACCTCGCCGACGTCGTATGTAAATTTTGGCTTTGGCTTTTCCGTAGCGACCTCAATGTTATGAACGATCTGATCGACCTCGGCCTGCGTCAGCGGCGTCGGCGTCTTTCCGCCAAGAAATCCCGTGACCTTTGGCGTCGACTTTATCGCATGAAAGACGTTATCGGGGATCTTTCCCTTCTCGTCGCATTCGATCTCGACAAGTACATAACCGGGATAGAACATCCGCTCCGAGACGTACTCCTTATTGCCGCGCATCTCGACGACCTTTTCTTTCGGGAGCAGGACCTCGGTGATCTGTTCAGCCAATTCCATATCGCGAATACGGGCGTTGAGGCTCTCAACGACCTTATTCTCATGTCCCGAATAAGTGTGGATAAAGTACCACTGCTTCATAAATACCTTTAGGCTCCGGCGATCTTATTGATGGCCCACGTCAGACCCCCCAAAATGAAAACCCATCCCCGGTCAACCAAAAACAGATACGCGGCAAAGAAAATGACGCTGATGATAACGATGATGGTCGTGCTCTGCACATCGCTTGCCGACGGGAATGACGTCTTGTCGAGCTCGCCGCGCGTTTTACGAATAAAATCGCCGACTCCTTCTTTATGTTTTGCCTCGATCGGGGCGACTGCTTCTGACACTTTCTTTTTCTCCTTTCAGCTGGCAGGGGTACCAGGACTCGAACCCGGACCTAAGGTTTTGGAGACCTCCATGCTAACCATTGACACCATACCCCTAAAACAAAACGGAAAATGGAAAACTGAGAACGGAAAATTATTCTCAATTCTCCATTTTCAATTCTCAATTTACTTGTTTTCCCGATGCAGCGTGTGGCAGCGGCAGCGCCGGCAGAACTTTTTGAACTCCAGCCTGTTAGGCGTGTTCTTTTTGTTCTTGGTCGTTACGTAATTGCGTTCTTTGCACTCAGTGCACTGCAAAATAATGTTATCTCTCGGCATAATACTCCGTTGCCAGTGGTCGGTGGCCGGTGGTCAGCTTTGGTCTGTTCTGACCACTGTCCACTGTCCACTGCCCACAGTTTTCTATTCCACGATCTCCGTCACTGTACCGGCACCGACCGTTCGGCCGCCTTCGCGGATAGCGAACCGGAGTCCCTTTTCCATCGCGATCG
>OCZT010001043.1_pt1 | contig 28484 bp, 34 predicted proteins | sample 1539031 | NCBI WGS metagenome assembly OCZT01 (sample SAMEA3539308, study PRJEB22396) | soil metagenome | biome: tundra; feature: field; material: soil | place: USA | collected 2010-05 | depth 0.15 m | reverse complement strand
GACATTATCGGGTCTATTTGCACCTTGTGCGATTTCTTCGGGAGTTAAAGCGGGCTGGTAGAAATAGTCAACATCTTTGTCTACAAGAGTAAACTCAACAACATTACTTTTGGGTTGTTTGTTTAGGATGACCTCAAACTCGGATGCACCTTCGCCATCTGGAATATCGTAAAAATGCGCCTCAATATCTTTGCCCTTCCACTTAATTACTCCCTCTTCTGCGATAACTTCTGGGGTCTTTTCATCGTGGACTAGGCGAACTGATACATTTACTTCATTGTCCCAACGCATTATCTTCTGTTGAGGAAGAAATTCGACAGGTGTTTTACTGTCTCCAATTTCAACATCCAACTTGTCTTTAGGATTTTTCTTTACATCAGACACAATAAAAGTATTATCAGCTATCTGATATTTGTCTTTAGTTGTTTTATCTAGTTTTGTAATATCTATTTTATCCATTATGGTGCTACAAACCCATTAACTGATAAATAAAGAATAGAAACTGTTGTACTCATTTTAAAAGCTAAGTCTTGGGAAGCATTAGAGTTAGGTGGTGAGGCGATTCCAATAGCATTGTTTCCTCCTCCTGCGGGTGCGATAGCATATCCAACAATAGAAGTATCACCTCCTTGAAAAGTAACTAGGGTGGCTACCGAACCTGTGTTAGCTATTTGATAATCTGTAATATAATTTTTAAGTCCTATTGTTGAGGCTTTCATTAAAGTAACCGAGCCAGAAACAACTGAACCTGTGTAGTGCCAAGTGGCTTCTTCTGCGGCAAAAGGTTTGTTTATAGTTCGTCCTATGGAGTCTATAACGAAAGCTCCATAATCTAAGTTCGCACTTACCATAGAGGCAACTGTATCGTTACGAACTCCAAGAGTAAATATTCCTCTGTCGCCACTAGCACTTCCAGCGTCTTCAAGATAAGTTCCAACGATAGAATTAGCTTGTTGAATTGTAATCACAGACCCGGGAATAATAGAAACAACAGAACCTGCATTTATTCCTATAATTGATGAGTTTTGAAAGTTTACTACCCACGGTGAGGTTATTTGTGTGGCACTAACGGGAGTTAATCCTATTATAGAAGCCCCTACAAGCATTGATGATGGTACGGTATTTACGACTGAAGAAATCCAAGTGCCAGCTTGTGTAGTGGGAACTGAACCTATAATAGAAGCACCGACTTGACCAGATATAGAAGCATTACCTGAAGCGATATTTACATCTAAATGATTTGTAGTAGAAGTTAAAACGCTTCCTACAGAGTCGGTTATTTGGATAGTACCCGAAACCGATTGATTTGCAACGGGTGTAAGTGTTGCTGAAACTGCCATGATTGAACCTGCAACTTGATAAGCAATAATAGAAGAAATGTTATCTACATGAACTGTACCCGATACACTTTGATTGGCGGCGGGTGCAAATGAACCTGATACTGCCATGACTGAACCAGCTATTTGAGTTGTTACAACAGTACCTGAAACACTTTGATTAGCGGGTGGTGTAAAGCTAGCGGCGATACTTCCTCCTATAATAACTGCGGCGATTGAACCTTGCCCGACTGTAATTACTGAACCTTGAGAAAGGGCCACTACCGAGCCTGCATTAATAGCGATGATTGATGAAAAGTTTGGAGTTACAGTGGGTGTGTTGGTTATAACTGCGGCCACAGAACCAGAAATAGGGAAGATCCCGCCAGCGATTGAGGAAACAACTGTAACTGTGTTAGTAATTGTGGCGGCGACTGATGAAAAATTATCAATGTGAACCGTTCCACTTACACTTTGGTTTGCTGCTGCTGTTGCTGAAACTGCCATTATAGACCCAGCTAATTGAGTTGCAACTACTGATGAGAAATTGTCTACATGGATTGTGCCACTAACTGATTGATTTGATGGAAAGTTTGTTACAGTAGCTGCTACTGAACCACTTATTGGGAAAATACCGCCAGCGATACTACTTACCACAGTTACTTGACCTATTATTGAAGCTCCCACAGTTCCCGATACGGACTGATTACCTGTCATAGTTAGTGAACCACCAACAGCCATCACCGAGCCTGCAATTTGAGTGGCAACAACCGTTCCTGAAACTGAAGCCCCTTGTAGGTTTGTAACTATAGCTGACACACTACCTGATATGGGGAATATACCGCCCGCTATTGAGCTAACTACAACTATTTGCCCTGATACTGATTGGTTTGCGGGGAAATTCGTTACTACCGCAGCCACGCTTCCACTTATAGGAAATATTCCACCTGCTATCGAACTGACGACTGTTATTTGACCAGAAACTGACTGATTAGTGGGGAAGTTGCTTACCTTTACAGGAGTAAGACCGATTATTGACGCTCCAATTTGACCACTAACAGATTGGTTTGCTGGGGGAGTAAGTGTACCACTTATCGCCATAATAGAACCTGCTATTTGGGTAGATATTATAGTTCCACTGACCGATTGATTAGTAGGTAGGTTTGAAACTGAAACAGGTGTCAAGCCGATTATACTTGCTCCGACTGTTCCTGAAACTGATGTATTTTGTAAGGGTATGTATGCCATGGTTATGTTATATTAAAATTAACTGTATCGCTAATAAGGTCTATTGAGGTAAATTGCACTGGCATTGTTAAAGTAGTTTGCCCATCGCCAGTTTCTGCTCCGTTGAATACTACTGTAACTATACCACTTCCTACATTTTTTATCGTATAAAGATTTTTATTATTTACTGCGGTCGGCATTGTGATTGTTGTAGTTCCCGAAACCAGATAAACATAATCAGTGCCTGCACTTGCTCCTGCTGTTGTCGGAATTGACACACTATTTATAGAACGCACTGTGCCTCCTCCACTTGCACTTGCTACGATATTTATGTCTACTTGCTTTGTCTGATCGTTGTTAGAAATGACGTAAGTGATATTAGTACCCTTATAGTTTATGTCGGTGTAACGGGTTAGATAATCTACATTATTGAATGAGATTTTACGGTTCATACTACCACCACCAATTTGACCAATCCTAGTTAGAAGTTCTTGTTTAAGTGCTGGAATAGCATCTGTGAGAGTTTTAATATCTACATCATTTTCTTCGTCATTTGTTGTTACTTGCGTTTGTATTTCACTGATTTTCTTATCTAAAGTATTTATTTTATCATCAGTTTTTTTATCTGCAATATTATCGGCATCAGTACATTCTTTACGCAGAATATCAAGCTTTTTGTTGTTCTCGGCAATAGCGTCTTTAATCTGTCCACGGCACATACTGATATCGTCATTCATGTCGTCATGTTTTTCTTGAGCTTCTTCTTTGTTTTCAGAAATAGTAATCATCTGTGCAACTTTTTGCTCTAGTTGTGTAGTTATATTACTAATCTCTGATTTGAAATTTGTTTTAAGTGTGTTAAGTGCATCGAGTAAAGGTTGATAGTCTATCTTCTTTTGAAAAGTATCAAGTTCGCCATTTACTTTATCAACTGTTGCAACTTGGATTTTTTGCTTTAAGTCTGATTGGAGTTTTGAAACCGCACTATTGAAAGTCTGAAAAGCTTCTAATGTTTTATCATCAGTGCCTGTAAATTTCTGTAGTATTTGTTTTAGGTCGGTTTTTTTACTCATTTTATTCTGTGCTTGCTAATATAGTTTCGATTTGTTTCTTTAAATCGGCTAATTCTTGTTTACCATCGCCTTGGGTTTTCATCTCGGCACGCAAGGTTTGGAGTTCGTCCATAAGTCTACTTTCAAGCCCGTCCATCTGTGCTTTGGTATCTTCGGGGCTTGTTTGGTTTTGCGGGGCACCTTGGGCAGGATCTTGGGCTGGAGGAGGCATCATAGTCGCTAGGTGTTGCTTTAAAAAGTTATTAGTCTGGGCTAAGCCGACTGATACTTGGTTTGGGTCTATTTGAGAGTTATTAGACTGTGGTGGTTGTGATTGTTGTGGGTTCATGGTATTGTGTTTATATTATGGGATTTTTAATTGGAGCAATAGTAGGAATAATTTTTTCTATTTACGACTACCAGTCGCAGATTTAATAAGTGCGGCTTTTCCTCCTTGGAATGCTGTCTTAACAATAGGTGTAGCGACCTTTCCTGCACTTCGTATTCCTTTTGCTGCTAATAACCTTGCTGTAGGGCTTCTTAAACCTTCTTCTACGGCTATAGCTTCGGCTGCTCCTTTAAATCCTCCACCTGCGAATCCTGCGGCACCTGCAACTAATGGCCCAGCCACTCGCTTTTTATTCAATGCAGCATTAAGAGATTTATTAAGAGCGTGTTCTTTTGAATACTCTGAAAATATAGGCACAGTTTCTTTAGCAGTTCCTTGTACGTTTCCTCGAAGAAAATCTGACATAGACTTACCTACTGATTTTGCAAAACTAAGATTAGGTTTATCCCCATAAGCTGCCTTAGTTGCTTGATCTAACTCTTTTCTAAGAGTATTTTGTTCTTGTAGGGTTGCAGTTCCTGCGGCAACTTTATCCACTATAGTTTTATTTTCAGGTGCAACTTGTTTTATGATATTTACTATTTTTTTACTATCCAATCCCGCCTGTGCATGAGAAGATTGAACGACATCTAATCCTTTTGCTACATTCCCTGTTTCATTTGCATATTGTGGGTGATTTAATACCGCTTGTATTTGTGATTCGTGAGAAGTAAGTGCTGTCTTAGAATTACTATACATTTTATTTAATGAAGCACCTTTTGTGTTATTCAGTGCGTAGTCGATAGTTTCTTGTGGTGTTCCTTTTACGTTATTACCTAATTTAGGTAAAGCAAGTTTAGTAAACCAGTTAGGCATATTTTTTGTAAGATAATTACCAACTTCTCCTACTCCACTTATTCCACCTCCTAAAGCACCACCCAATGCACCACTTTTGGCAACATCTCCTACTGATTGTCCTTGTGAAATAGCATTTGTTGCACCTAGTCCAACACCTAATGCAGCATTAGCTCCAATTCTACCAAGAGGAGTTCCACCACCTCCTACTAAAGGAGCGCCAACAGTTAAGGGTATTTGTGCTACATCTCCTGCTATTTTTCCATAGTTTTGATTATTTTCTTGCCCTGCATTTAAAATAGGTTGAAAACTTTTTTGTTTTATAGCTTGAACTGCACCATTTATATCATTACCGATAGCGTTACCTAATTGTTTACCGGGAAATATGTCTTGAATAGTATTAGAAACCTTACTTCCAAAACTTTGTGTATTTTGTTGTTTAGGTTGAGCATTTTGTCCGGGTAGATTTACTGATTGCATTTGATCATACCAACTTCCACCACCTCCACTATTAACAGGGTTAGTTTGTGGACTACCCTTTAATAAACCTTGTACTGCTGTCATTTGTTCAGGTGTTATCATTGTAGTTGTCCGTTATTTTCTAATAAACTAATTATCTCATCTGTAGTAGCATTTGGCATTGCTTGATGTAGTTGTTGAAGTAAGTTTGCATTTTGAGGAGATGAATCATTAAAGGTTTTTAACATTACAGTAGGATTTTTTGCAAGTTCAGGAACTTTAATATCATATCCACTTTTTTGTAAATTAAGTAGATTCTGTTGTGATGTTGGACTTAGAAATCCTGCATCAGTAGCTTTACCCATACCTGATGAATAGGTTTGTTCAAGTGCGTCAAGACGAGAAGCCAGTAATTGACTAGCCGTTTCTATGAATGATTTAATCTGTGCGGGACTTGAATTAGTATTTACTGTTCCTAGATTTTTAATTTCTTGATCAGTAGCTCCAGCTGATTTAAATGTTCCAGCTAGTTCGCCTACTGAGGCAGAAATGTTGGTAGATGCTGAAGTAATACCACCTGAACCGAATGCCTTTGCAACTTCATTTTTAAGAGCATTATATGGGGTTAGTCCAGTATTACTTAACTTGGCAAAGTTACTTTGTAGGTCAGCTAAGTGTCCGATAGTTGTATTGAGAGCGTTTATGTTTGTTGAGTATTTACCTGATGTGAAGTTTTTAATAAGGGCTTGTCTGGTAGCATATTGTTTTGAATCATAACTTGGGTCATATTGTGTAGCTAAAGAAACTAAATCACCCTGTGTGAGTCCTCCTTGTGATTGTTTTTTACTCGTAGAAAATGATGAAGGATTTATAGAATAATTCGATATACCTTTTATCATAGCTTGAACATTTTGTGGTAATGCAGATATAAATTGATTTTGTTGCCCTTTATTTACTGTGCCATCTCCATTCATAGAAACTGTTGGCATGACTCCATTACTATTAATCCCCATACCATTGGCTATTTTAATATTATTATATGAATTTGCCGCACTAGCATTACTTGCATTGGTAGCTGCGTTACTCTGATTAATATTTGCTTGTTTTGCTTGGTTATCTAAAGCATTTGTTGCATTAGATGCCGTAGCCATTTGCGCAATCGTCCCCGGTGCATATCCCATAACTTGTTCGGCTCTTGCCGCACTTGCTGGATCTGCCGCTAAAGCAGTCAATCCCCCCGGAGTTTTTATCTGCGTGTCAATTCCCGAACGATAAGCATTTAATTGATTGTTTTGATTAGTTTGAATATATTGCATTATTCCCATTCTTTGAGTTGCTTGAGCTGTGGCGTCTGCTTTATCACTTGCATATAAAGAAGTATCATTTGCGATAGTATCTTGTAATGCAGTCATTTGGTCTTGTAAAAATGTTGCGTCTTTTAAGAGGGTAGAATTGCGAGCTGTCGTAAGGGCTAGAACTTGTGAGTTTGTAGCAAAGCCATTCGCTTTTGTAACTTCGTCACGAATATCCTGCTCTGAACCTTTCATAACATTCTGCATATTCATTAACTGTAATTTTTCTTGAGCTAGAGTATTTTTTTCTCCAGTTATATTTGCCATTTCGTTGGCTAGATTATCACGAGTTGCCTGCGGAGAAACAATATCCATCATTTGTTGGACTTGGTCAGCCATTGATTTATTAGTATTAGGGTCGAAGAAGTTTTGTACAGGTGGTGTTGTTTGTGTTTGGGGGGTTGGAGTAGCACCATTTACAGCATCGCTAACAGTTGATGCACCTGCACCACTATCTTGTGGAGCTGGAACACCAGAAGCTTGAGTATTCTTTAATCCTGTTTGAAAAGGTGTGCCTTGTGTAATAGGAACTCCAACTGGTTGCCCTTGAGCATTTAAATTATATTGTTGCCCATTAAATGTACCAGTTTTTCCTGTTGGCATATTTGTAGCCGATGCAGGAGCTATATTATTTGTAGGTGGTGTGATAGAAGTTGCAGGAGTAGGAGTTGCAGGGGTATTAGGAGGATTTATATTTGTTGTCGCTGGGTTAGGTTGACTTGTATTGACTGGAGTCATATTAGGAGAACCTGCTGTTTTAGGTTGTCCTGTTACAGGGTCAAAATTACCGGGAGTTGTACTATATCCTTGAGATATTTGTTGTGAAGAAAGTCCAGTGCCTCCAACATTATTTCCTGTTGGTGCAGTTGCTCCCGGATTAAGTTGTCCAGTTGCTGTATTATAAGAACCCGGAATAGTTGAATATCCTTGAGTTGCTCGTTGAGCATTTGTTTGTTGTGCTATTGGTGTTGTTGATTGTGTTGCCATATTATTTATACTACATTACCTGCGGCATCTTTAAAAGATGCACCACTCCACCATATAGGTTTTCCTATGGTGGTATCATAATAAGATTGACCTATAACTGAAGCTGTTGGACGACTAGCCGAGTTACCATTCATTGTTACATATTTTCTATTAACTACTTGTAAAGAATCGGTCGGAGTATCGGTTACTTTCTTATCAGTAAAAGCTGAAGCTCTTAAATATTCTTTAATAATAGCTAATACTTTTTCTTCTGTTATTCCTTTTTTGTCTGTTGATTCCATAATTAATTTCCCATTTCTTCATATCCAAATTCTAACTTTGCTCCGACCCAATTAACTGTACCTAAGTTTGTAATACGCACTCCCACTGAATAAACAGGTGCAGTCTGTGGTGTGTACCATACATAATCTTGTCCTGCGGTAACATTCGTACCAACTGTAAAGACCATAGTTCCCCCTGATATTGGATTGCCATCTGCTCCGATTAAATCTATTTGAAAAGAATTACCTGTTACTAAAGGTTCTGTATAAAATCTAACTTCTGCTACTTTAAATTTTCTAGAAACAATACTACGGAATAAATGAAATGATGTTTCGTTTTGTGTTTCATATACTCCACCAATAGCTGTGCCTATTCCTGTTGGAACTGTCGTAAATTTATAAAACTTATATTTAGTTGTTGGTGCGGCGGATGTTTCTAGCGTTGAGAAATAAAGTTTAGCTGAACCTACTTGATTACCTGCATATCCCGCTGATGATGAACCATAGAATAAATTTGAAACAGTTAAGCAAAGAGGTATTTGTATAATATCAGTTTGTGGTGAACCTGCTGATAGTCTTAAAAATCTAAACAAACCTACTGGCATTTCTTGGTCATATTGTCCATAAGCCATAATTGAACCTACTAAGAATCCTCCATTAGTTTCTGGGGCAGAAAATCCCATTAAATTACCTGTAGAAAACATTGCTTCAAAGTTAGGCGATAAAGAGTTTGGTAGACTTATTATTTTAGTTCCTCCTGAATAAATAGAAGCACCACCTAAGTCATATCCCATGGTATAACTTTTAGTACCAAAACTAATATTAGAATTAATTGTATAACCATTATAACTTTCAAAAGAGGTATATCCTAAGTCAGTACCATTCCATAAGAATTTATATGAATCAGTGCTGGAAAGTGATGTAGTATCTTGAACAGTTGAGGTTAAATCTGTTGAATTTAAACGAGAAACAACTATCTGTGCATAAATTCCATCGGGAGATACATCTAAATCTCGCACATAAGTTCCAGTTGGAAAAGAGGGAGTAAGTGTAGTATATGTAGTAATTGTTTCAGTTGAATCAATAGTAAGCATATTATTTCCATTACCAAAATAAAGTTTCCCAGTGAAGTTAATTGAGGGTCTTGGAACATTAGTTGTGTATGAACCAAGTGTACCCACAAAGGTTTCCGCACTGCCATCGTAGTGTAGAGTAGTTACTCCTTTATCATGACCAATATATAATTTTTCCACAGAAGTACCATAAAATTGAATTGATGAACCATATTTAAAAGTCGGACTATTTATTGTGAGGGTAGTAAGTAAAACTGGATTATCATAGTTAGGATTGTATGATGAAGGTGCATTGACTTGTATTTTATACACTCTACCTGTGTGTCCGACAGCATAGACATAAGTAATTCCACTTTCTAGTCTTGGTTTAGCACATATAATCAAATCAGTTATTACTGCTCCTGTTGGGTCTATTTGTGTGGGTGCTTCAAGCCAAGTTAAGTTTCCAATATTAGAAAATGGGTCATTTCCAAAAGTAGTAGGATATTTAGCCATACCTGAATCAACATCCCCGATATTGTCTCGAGTAAGTCTTCCTGTGAAATTGTCGATGATTCGCATTTTTAACATATAATTTTTATTCGACTTCCCATAGTAAGTTAAAGACAATAGAAGTTACACTCGCATTTGTCCAAGTAATAATAATATTTGTCCCGTCTACTGTAATTACTCCCGATTGAAAACTTGTATCAGTGTGTAAAAGATAGAATACTGTTGTTGTTCCATATGCTGATGTACCCCCACTACCAATACAAATATAATTACAATGAGTTCCTGAACTATCAAAAACAACAGTAGATTGATCAAAAGCTTGGGTAGCTGATCCTGTATACTGTGCCAATATTTTTACCTTAGTGGGTACTTTTCCTAATCCATGAGCAATATTTTGAGTTCGGGAACTATCTGCAAGGTTTTTTGTAGTTAACCCAGAGCGTGGGCCAGTTGATGTTCCAGTACCACCGTTTACAACTGGTAAAATTCCAGTTATTTGTGTTGCGGCATTAACAGTATTAAAAGAAAGTATAGATGCTTGGGTAGCATATCTTAGTCCTGATGATTGTGTGCTATCTGCTACGGGAATCATTCCATCTGTTCCGATTGCTAATTTACTTAACACTGAACTTGAAGAAGCTACTAATATATCGCCTTTGCTAAATGTAGTTTGTCCTGTGCCACCTTTGTTAGCTGATTGAACGTGTCCGCCACCACTTGATGCTGGACTTCTTAAATCCCCTATAATAGTACCGAGTACAGAACCTGAATAATCAAGTCCAATAATAGCTTCTATTTGTCCGAGTACAGAGTTTTGTGCATTTTCAACACCAGAATGACTCGGATTATTTAATCTTGATGTAGGTGTAGGGTATGAAAATGTGTTTAGTACTGATGGAAACATAATTATGTAGGTTTGTTAATATTCGTGTAATTTTGCGTGCTAGGTTTTGAAATATTTGTATAAGCTCCCTGATTTACTCCATCATAGAAAGTATTTGCGTCGTCATAAGCTAGACTTGATTCGTCATACGATTGTTTGCCAATAGGATTAGTATTGGTGTAAGTTTGTGCAGATGGTTTTGGTATTTTTGTGTAAACTTGTGTCATATTAAAATTCAAATCCGTTAATTTGTAAAGGTGATGCTTGTATTGGTTGTTGTGTTCCACGACTAAGTGTACTTATATATTGTAATACTCGTTCTTCGTATCTTGCTAAAAACTTATCTCCATCTGGTATTCTTTCAATGCCTAGTGAGTAAAGGAATGAAGCGGCAATTCTCCAACCTAAAATAGAAGCGTCAATGTTTTCGGGATAAGCTATTGTATCTGATGTTGCGACATAAAGTGTAGGTTTTAAATAATAGAAAAGTCTAATAGCATTTGTTAGATTATTAGCTGTTGTGAATGCTGGAAAGATTTCATACCAATCACCTCTGTCGTCAAATTGTGGAGCATACGCACTAGCGTTAGCTCGTAACCAACCGAATGAGTTTTGCCCAGCAATATTTGAAACATCTACCTGTTGAGCCATTTGATAATTGGCTTGATTAGTGTCGGTATAGTTTACTTCAATAGCTTTTAAAAACAGCATATCAGTCGGATAAAGGAAAGTAGAACCATTACCTGCTGTTGCTGCTGTTGCTGTGGTATAAGTTTCTTGAATCTGTGAAGCGTCTACATTTTTTGCGATTAAGCGTCTGTGAAAATCAGCATTAGCTTCATTAGCGAATATAATACCGTTGACATCGGTTAATCCATTGACGTCTGTTTGAGTTTGCGCTCTAGCGAAATTTAAAATTGTTTGTAGTGTCATAATTACAGGTTAATTCCCTGTGTCTAACCCCTGTAAGGGGGTTAAGACAAGGCATTAATTACTAAATGCACTTTCTACACGAATGATACGCTGTGTGGCTGCTGTATCTTCAAAACGTGTGACTCCAAGGGCGACTTTTCCGCCGATTGAAGTAAACAAGTTAAGAGGATTATTAGAGTCAGGCGTAGTCACTAGAATAGGAGTTGGTTCTTGGAAGAAGCCCCAACCGAACGATTTTTCTCCCACAATTGTAGTAGGGAAGACATTTGTCGTTGAGTTGAAGTAATTTTGCCAAGCACTCTCAAGATAACGTACTCCTCTGAAGTCACTCATCTTACCTTCAAGAAGGTCACTAACACTAGTGTAACGTCCTACATCAATCCATGAGCCAGATGATGAAGCACTCATAAGATCACCCATTACTTGTGGATGTATGACTGCGACATAATACTTGCCCTCGAAAGGCTGTAGTCCTGCGGCATTTGCTGAACGTAGATATTTAACTGCTCTAGTCATTTCTGATTGAGTAATTAAATCACCTGCGGCCAAACCTGCACGAGATGTTTTACCACCTGCGTAGATTACACCGTTTGAACCTGCATTTACGACAGTCTGAATGACTGTATCAACTTGACGAGCCAAAGCGTTGCGAACTTGCATTGAGCAAGAGTCAACAACTTCAATTGCTGAGTTGTGTACTAACAGGTCTGTTACTTGTACTAATATTCCATATTGCGCTGGGCCTGTTGTGAAAGCTTGCGCACCCCATGTTATGGTTGTAGGGTTTGTACCTTCAGTAATAGCTGCTACGCCATACTGGTCAGATACTGGGAAACCACCACCAACTGCTGATGATGCTGATGATCCCATGATTGAAGCACCTGCTCCCCATACTGAACCACCACCTGATACGTTAGGACCACCAACTGTCACCATTGACACATTGATTTTAACTGGAAGCTGGTTTGTTTGTGGAAAACTGATTCTGTCGAATCCTTTAGGTACATTTCTTTGTGTACCTAGACGAGCGTAGCGAAGTTCTGGTTCTAATACTTTTATTTCATCTTGGATATATGATACCAAGAGTTCTGAAGTATTATTAGAAGCTCCACCCCAACCCGAATTTCTGGGTGTTATTGCCATTTGTTTTTAAACTCTCTTTATAGTTTACGATAGTTCTTTCTCTAAGATTGCTCGCCTTTCAGCTTGCGTCATTTCTGCTATAGTTTTCTCTCCTTCTCCTTTCATTGAGTTCGTTGCCGAACCTCCTGCGGGAGATTCTCTAGGTGCTTGAGGTGTTGTTAATTTACCCTCAGCATTGAGAACAGAGACTGTAGCGTCTTCAACTGTGTAACCTGATTTTACTTTTTCCAATATTTTATCTTGGTAGTCTGTAGCACCGGGATACTTTGCACTTGAAGTTGAAAAGTCCTTATAGAAGTCTCGCTCTTTCTCCGCTTTTTCTGCTTTAACATCAGCTTCTGCTTTTGCTTTGGCTAAATCATCACGTTCTTGAGCTGTCAATTTTACTTTTTCCGAGAGGTCTGTAAAGCGCTTTTGCGCTCTGTTATTGTTAATGTTCTGTTCCTCATTATCGAGGTTCAAATCTAAATCTAAATCTTCAGCCATATATTTTACAGTATTTAAGAGGCGAAACTTAAATGCGAATTAGTCTTATAACATCATTTAAAGCGACTAACCTTAAACGAGAGTTTAGTTGGTGTTGCGTGCAAAACGCGCTCGGTGAGCTTTCGTACATTCATACGAATCGCATACCACTACGAGTTCACCACTTGTTGGGTGGTCATAGATATTGAGAGTTGATTTACCGATTATTTCATCGGGGTTTTTACTCGCATCACAATAACTACAGCGTAAATCGATACCTCTCCAGTGTGGGCAGAGCTTGTATTGATATTGTCCGGGAACGTTATTATCTAACGTACCACAGAACTCACATTGCCCTCCTCTAATCTGGGGATAGATTCTCGACATTGGCGCAGACGCCATTCCCTTTCTTTCAACTTGTTTGGTAGCTGGAGCAATTACCGCTCCGTCGGTTGGATTATTCATTGTATTTGTTTTTTAATGTTTTGTAACTTAGTTCGATACACTTGGGTCAGTTTGTTTAGGTCAGTATATTTCTCTGCCCATACTATCTGTCCTTGTAATCGAGCTATTTCTTGAGTATCTTTTTCTATGTTTATACGACGTTGTAAACTAGTTAAGATACCGCTCCATACTTTCTCTTGTAATATTTTCCAATAAGCGGACTTGGTGATATTATCTAATGCCTCAATAATTTCAAGTAATTCTGTAGACTGTTCTCGAAGTATTGGTTGTGTGTCAAATGGTTCTTCTAGTTCAAGTGATACATCTTCAATTGCTATTCTTGAGTTATTCATTAGTTTGTTCTTGATTGATTATGAACGTAAACTTGGGTGTAAATATCACTTGCTCCTGTACCTGTTGCTTTGTGGAAAATACGTAGGTTGCGTCCCATGATTGGGATACCTGAATATTGTCCTGCACCTACTACTGAAGCACCGATTTTACCTATTCCTTGATTTACTACTGAACCTACAGCTACTACTGATGGTACGCCTTCGTTTCCTCTTGCCCCGATTGTGTCAAAGTGTGCTACATAAGGTTGCTGTAAAGCTGTTGCAGGTGTTGCTCCTGTTGTGCCAGTAAGTTGTCCGATACAGCCCATATCAAGCCATGTACTACCTCCATCTGGTGAAGTCTGTACAAAGGTGTTGAGTGTGCTTATTCCAAAGACTGATGATGTTACAAAAACTGTAATAGCATCTGTATCTTGTGGAAGGATAACTGTGGCCGCATCCGTGACTGCTGATGCAATCGATGAATGCCAAGCGAGAACTGGTGAATTTGGTTGTCTTATACTCATTTTTTTATTTGGTTATTTATTCTATTAATTATTTACGACCATTATTTGCTAATTTTACTTCCAAAGAAAGTTTTTGAAGCTGCGGTGTTGAGCCTTGCTCTTGTACCTTTTCCTTGAAATTTCGGTGTCTTGACTGGCATTGGTTTCACTTTAAACATTGGTGCTGATTTTGTTTTCATATTTAATATTCACTGGTCATAACACTTCCTATGCCAAATGATTTAATTGCGACTCGTTGATAAAGACCTGCTTGCCTATTTATTCCCACGATACTAGACGAACCTAATCCTGCTGTTTCTTGTGGAATAATAAAACGTCTAACTGTTCCTGAAGGAATTACATGGTCAAAGTTTGATGTTGCCCCTGCAATCGTGATGATACTTGCTGTTGTATCGCCTTGTGTTACCCACATCATAGCTGCTGAACCTCCGATAGCTGCTATCTCTATCGCTGTTGTGTCATGAGAAAAACTCATAACTGAAGATACAGTGTTATTCTCTGATGTGTATGTATTACGTGCTAAAGCTGGTGGTGGGACATTTGCTATCACATCTCCTCCTTTATCATGTGCTTGTATTGGTGAATTGTTTGTCATTTATTTTGTTGTTGATTGTGGTTGATTATTAATGGCAGTTTTCAGTGGACTAGCTGCTGCTATTGGTGATTTCATTTGTGTTCCTATCTTAATACTATTTGGCGGACTTTGTCCACTGGGTGATCCATTAGGTGAACCAGTTTGTTGTCCTTGACCTTGCATCATTTGCATTTGCTGTGCTTGCATCTCTTGTGCTTTCTGGTCTGCTAACATCTTTTCATGTTCTGCGATATGAAACCACATTGCCCAAGTACGTTTACCGGGTGGAATCATATTGTGAGTATAAATATGCGTAGTGTGATTGTCTGTTGGTAAAGCTTGAGGCATTGTGTCTTTAACAAGTTGTTCGTTTTCATTCTCTGCTTTAAGTTCATCAATCGTTTTAGGTAACATAATATCAATAAGCGATGGGTCTTGTAGAAACTTAGGGAAGAATACATATTTGTTGAAGTTTCTCATACCATCAGCGTCGAGTGTTTGTTGTAACTCTGGGTATAATTGCATTAAATCACGCCTTAGAACTAACTCTTTATATTCAGCTTCTTTAGCAGAATAAACTAAAACTCCGGGAGGATAATCAGTATTAAAATCTTTCATGTCAATCATCTCTGATGTTATACCTTTCACTCCAACAATGTTAGCCATCTTGTCTTTAAGTTCAGCACCATATTTAGCATAGCGATGAAACCAATGTGACCAAAACTCTGACTCACCAAATTGCATAATCTTTGATTGAAGTGATTGAGCCATATCATTGAGTTGTTGATTGATAGCGTCTGATGTTGCAGTTTTATCACCCTTAGCGGCTTCTGGTTGAGCTACTTGTCCTGTTCCTACGGGATCATTGGCTTCTTGAGTAAGCATTGAAATAAACTGAATAAGTCCAGCACTCATTGGATCTTGTGTGTTCATTATCTCCACAGCTTTATCAACATCATTGACTGGAATATGTTGGTCTATTTGGCGGGAGAAGAATTGAGTTATATCTGTAACCTTATCAGGGTTGTATAAATAAATAGGATTGGCTCGGTCTTTAGCGGCGATGAAAGCAAGATTAAGTAAGACACTTTTAGCACGATGTTTGTCCTCCAATAAGTCTGCAATAGAGAAGTTTACTGATGAATGTGGCTCACGATATACCTCTTTAACACAGATAGGCCACTTAGAACCTTTCTCTTTAGTATTATCGCCATAATCTAAGTCTTGTAAGTCAAGCTTTTCTGTCCATAATACTTTAGAGAAACCTTTATCAAGCCAATAGACACATTTATCTCCGTCGTCATTGTAGCCATAGAACTCTAGTATTTGATAGACATCAGATGATAGTGAGTTAGCACTTGGTTCAACTGCTTTCTTAGCTTTATCTCTTTCAATCTTATAACTCCATAAGTATTCATCAACTCCTGACGCTATTTCATTGGGCTTTTTAATACCAGTGATTGTGCCATTCTTTATTAAGCGCTTGATTTCTACTTCTGACTTAGTAACCCACTTCCAGTAATAACGCCATTCTTGCACTTCTTCAAAGTAAGGGTCATAACCAAAGACTAAAGGATTAATAACGTGAGGTTCCATAATCTTACGCTTTTTATTAAAACGCAATGTCTCCATATATCCACGACCAAAGAATAGGGCATCCCAGTCCCAGTCGTAGTCTAGTTTGGCTTTTTGCATCTCTAAATAGTCTGATTGTGCAAGGGTATTATATGAATTGAGTTGCTCTTGGTTGATTCCTTGTGAGGGTAAGAATTTAATCTGTAACTTATCATCATAAAGAGCCGATAATGTTCGGTTGAATAAGGTTAGAAGAAGTGTTGAGGATATGTTTTGGTCTCCTCTATTTAGGTTGTTGAGTAATACAAGCTGTTTTACTTGACGGCGTTTTCGATTTTGGAGAAACATGAAACTCTCCATGTATCGGTCTTGAATATATTTTAGTTCCTTAGGTATATCTGTTGCTATTTTGTCCATTTATATTATTTATTTTGTAAAACATTCTGTAAAAGTTCTGGTGTTCCTAGTATAACACTACCCGCCTTTGCTTGGCAAGTAATAAATATCTTAAAAGACTTTTTGTCATTTGACAACACACATTTAAACTTTTGTACAGGTACTAACTCATCACGCCATAAGAAGGCAGTTAGCTTTGTTTTGTGTATTCTAATTAATTCTTCATCACTTGGTATTTCTTCATCCTTGAGTGGTGGTAACATAAAATCAAACACACGAACTATGACAGCTTTACCACTTCCATCATTTATCATTGGAACACTATCTGTTTGTATATCTTGCCCTTCCCATTCTATATCTTTCACTGGTGCATCTATTGCATTTTCTTCAGTAACTTTGAAAGGTTGTTGGTTCATCATTATATATTTCTACTGTTCTATCTCTAAATGGTCGACCTTTATTTGCTTTAATAATCTTTTGACTACGAATTGATTGGTCATCTATCACCATTGTTAATACTCCAGCGTCAACACAGTTTGGTGATGCAATTCCTTCTCTAAATAAATCCTCTTTAGGTTGAATACTTATTTTACCATCCTTATGTTTGTATCTTACATATTCAAATTCATTCCAACCAAAATCACGCTTGAGTTTACCACCACTTAATACCCATTTACGTAATCTAAAATGCCATTCAGCTTTTAAGTTTTGATATTGGTCATCTTCACTCTTTTCACCAAATGATACACCACGTACTGGATAACCCATATCTCTTAATCTATCCCATACTCCTTGTCCTATACCCGTCTTATCTACAACCCAAAAGTCTACTTTGTATTTACGATTTATTTCTACAACAACTGATACTAGATCCATAGTATTCATTAACTTTTGATTGAATACTATTTCCATTAGATGAGGTGACTTGATTACTATTGCACTATTATCTCCTCCTGCCGCTGGATCTATACCACCTATGATATATCCTGAATGTTCTGTCTCTGGTGATAATGCTGCTTGTAGTTCTCTATCATTTAATATACGAATATAACCTTTAACATCCATTGAATCTTCAAATGAATCCCAATCACCCTCCAAGAATGCCTTGCGTTCTGCTTCAGGTAATGATTCAAGAGATTTATAATATGTAGCATCAAGATAAGGATTATCAGTTGGTAGGGCTGGAACGAATACAAACTCGTAAGGTTCATTCTCTTCTGGTGGAAACATACGTTTTACCCACATATTCTTTACCCATGCTTCACCTCTAGGATTACAAGCTGCTAGGAACTTCACATCTTTAATACCCGCCCAACGTAAACGCTTCCTAAGCTCTCTAAAAGTAACCACAGAGTTACGATTGATTTCATCTACACCCATAATAGCAAACTCCACAGATAAGTATTTCTCTGGGTCATCTAAGTTTCTAAACGCAATGATGCCACTTCCATATTCTGGTGCAAGTGTAAATTCATGCTTCTGTTGGTTGTATGTTCCTAGCCACGCAGGAAATTCATATTTTACTTTACTTAAATGTCTATCTTCTAAGCTGGGATAATCTTCACAAAATAGTCCAGCTCTTATTCCTTTTTGTTTATATTTCCCGTAATACTTAATCAGCCAATAAACCATCATCCATCTTAACCAATATGATTTACCACTACCTAGTGAGCCACCATATAATACAAACTTAAATCTCTGTGAAGCTAATTTAGCATCTTCTTGTTTAGGCAAGAAATTTGCCATCTCTGAAAATTTAATTTCTTTGATCTCATTCATCTATTTTAATTAACATTTGTACTTCTCCTTCTATTAAAACATCTTGCTTAGCTTTGCCTTCTGCCATTTCCCAGACATCTTTCTTGTTCATACCTTCTAGAAATTCCTCTTTCTGTTTAGGTGTCATATTAGATAAACGTCTTGAACTATATTGCTTAACAGTTTCTCCTTTCTCTTTTGTTCCACTAATATTACCACTCTCACCTTTCTTCCATTGATAAGATTTCAAGTGTTCTGCTGGATTTCTTTTTTGGCTAACAATTGGCTGCTCTGCAACCATTTCTTCTTCATCATCCATTATTTTGTTTCTTCAATTTCTTCACTAATAACGGCACCAATAGTAAGGAATGTACTTACTTCATCAACCGCATTCTCTAATATAGTAATTGGTACTTTAACTGCATCTATTATCCCATAATCAAACATATTGTCAACTACTTGGTTTGTTAGAGCATTGTATCCTGAATTATCATATATTGATTCCTCTATCTCTTTTACTACTAAATCTGGTTTCCCATTACTATTTAGTATAATTTGTCTTAGTGGAGATTCTGTCGCTTCTACAACAAGATTATATCCTAAATCATAAGCCTCTATTCCTATCATAACTTTATTATTAACTTGAATAAAAACACAGTTACCACCTACTACAACTCCATCCTCTAAAGCTCTTTTACATTCGTTTACTCCATCTTCTACCTTTTGCTTTAGATAGTTTAGTTTAGTGTCGCTTGATGTGCCTACCTTAATTATAGCCACGCTGTTTGATAGCTTAGCAATGCGTTCATCAAGTCTATTCTGTTCTACTTTGTTTTCTGTTAGTGTGCGTTGAGTTTTAAGTGTTGTTAGGTGAGTTTGAATATCACCATTTCCTTTAATTATAGTTGTGTGTTCTTTAGTTGAGATTACTTGTCCTGCTTGCCCGAGGATGTTGTCATCGAGTGTGAGTGCTGTGTTATCAGTTACTATTTTAGCACCAACAACGGCGGCTAAATCTTCTAAATATAACTTCTTGTAATCACCAAACCCCGGGGATTTGAAAGCTAATATATTAAACACTCCTTGTATCTTTAAGAGAATACACCTATTAAGTGCTTCACCATCGAAGTCATCAGCTACTATTACAAGTGAGTTTTTACCTGCTTTAGCTAACTTATCAATAACAGGGAATATATCCTTATACATTGTAATCTTTTTGTCGGTTACATAAATTGGCACGTCTTTATATTCAGCTTCCATGCGATCTTGATTGGTTACCATAAACTGTGAGATATAGCCATTATCAAATTTTAATCCATCGGTGATTTCTGTTGTAATACCAAATGTTTGTGATTCCTCCACAGTGACAATGCCGTCTTTGCCTATTTTATATATCGTTTCAGCTATAACCTTACCTAAGTCTTTTGACTCGGTTGAAATTGTAGCCAACTGTTCTAGTTCGTTCTGGTCTATTACTGGTCTAGCTATTTTAGTTAATTCAGCTTTGATGTCATCTTTAGCTTGGTTCATTCCCTCGGCGAAAGTATTCATATCCATACCCATATCAACATAATTTAAGCCACGAGTTATAAGCTCTTGAGTGAGAATTGCAGACGCTGTTCGTCCACCTCCTGCCACTTCGCTTGTTTTGTTGATAACATTGTTAATAAGCTGGACACCCATGTTTTTAATCTTGTCCTTAAAATGTATAGAGTTAGCAATAGTACCACCATCATTAGTGATGAGTGGTCGTCCTTTGTCTATGGCTACATTTTTGCCACGTGGCCCGATTGTAATCTTAACAGCGTCAGCCACCGCATTTATGCCTTGTTTTAATTTCTCTCTCGATTCTTTATCAAAGTTTATTATAGTATTAGCCATACGCTTTCTTCGTCAGTTAGTATATAATCTTCGCCCATAACACCTGCACGATTACCATTTTGATACAGCACACTATCGCCTATGTTTACCTTAGTGACTTCGTCGCCAATCATAAAGACTTCATAGTGGTCAACGGGATTAACCGCAATAGGGTTTTCTGTTGTTTTTATCTCTTTAAGTAAGATTTTAGTATGTAATAATTTCATTTATTTTAATAGTTTAGCATATTTTGCCTTGTTAAGCAAGATATATTCTGGTAAATTCGACTCATCAACTTCTAAATCATAATCTCGACCAAGTAAATCTGTAACTCCAAACCTATAATCAGCCATCTTTCTTATTGCCACGCTGTTAAATGCTTGCTCATTATATTGGTCAACTAACTTCTTTTTAAATGCTTCTCGTCCACCCATATTGGTGAAGTGCCAACCTTGATAATCCTCTGTTCTGTAACTTATATCATTTCGTATTTCGTTGAAACATTTATCTTTAATGTCTTTGTATTGACATCGGATTGTTCCCCAAAACTCCTCTGTTGATGTCATGTTGAGATAATAAGTATAGACTCGGAGTTTCAGTTTTTCAATTCCATTTGGTGGACGTGGTTGCCAAATTTCATCGACATCACCGAGATAAACTATATCATCATCTTTTAAGTGTGTAATTGCTTTCTTTATTTCTTCTTTTTGTAAATATTCTCGCACCCATCTCTCTAAGCCATTTGTATACTTGGATTGATAAGCATCTTTTTCTTCTTCTTTTGTGTAGTTCTCATTCGTAATGTGATATTTAATCTTATGTTCCCATTTTTTAAAGCGTTCTTTTTGCTGTTCGTAATAGAGAGGTTTTGGTAGTCCACTAAAAGTAGATTGAGCTTCAACTATAATAAATTCATCAACAAATTCATCTAAGATATTTAGTCTTATTTCAAGTAAATCTTCTTCGCCTGCGTATGTTATGCAATCTATGACCATAAAGTATATAGACCACGTTCCATTATTTGTGCTTCACCCGGATATATTGACCAATCTAGATATGATCTAAGTTTAATATATAAATCTTTAGGGTGTTTCAGTATATTCGCTTTTGGTAGAATATAATTTGAACCCGGAGCAAAAGGTATGTATTCCATATCTTTTATTCCTAATAATTCCATAAGTTCATCAGCTGTTTCATGAGTTTTTGTTGGATGAGAACCTAGATACCATTTGTCATTTTTCTCATAATACATACCCTCAGAATAGTAACACGTTGGCATATACGTTTTATGTTTCATGGTAAATAATGGTGTAAATGTCTTATTGTATTTTACAACTTCAAATTCTTCGGGTGTTATATATTTAAAAAGATTGTGTTTAGTATAGATAGCCACATCGGGTAAATTATTATAATTATCTATAATAAAAGTAAGCTTATCATATATATCAGAACCTATATTAGGAACTTTGATTGAATCTTCTAATGGATAAGGACTTCTATCATAAACAATCGTGTCATCTTCAAATGGATGAGGTATTATATCTTGTGAATAGCGTGAAATTATGTATTTCATATATATTGGAATCGAGAATAATAATTTTGTGGCATACTCCATTCCTTTGTGTTATGTCTTGCCCAATAGCGTGGTGCTATTGTTACACCATTTCGTAGCCATCGAGGAAATATACAAAAAGATGAGTTGGCTATGATAGCGTATTTAGCATACCGCATTGATCGCCAGTTTATCCCTATGTCATGTATTACTTTAAAATCAGGGAAATATCGTCGAGCTAATACTTCATCGTCTGTATGCACCTCAAATTTCATATTTAAGTTTATTTCTAGCATCATTTTAATACCCTCTATCCAGTAATCTGTTGATAAAAATAAATCAGGAAATAAATTATACTCTCCACCCCTAAAATTTATAATACAAACATCATCAGATATTTCTATTGGTTCTACTTTAAGCCATTCGTCTACTTCTTTTTCGTGGTGTTGCCAATATCGTTCGTCTTGAAACTCGCCATCGATGATAGTATTATCCTCAATAAAGTTTACTTCAGGGTTATAGTAATTAGTTTTTTCTTCCCATAAGGGCATACCAAAATCTTCATCTACCCACACTCTACCAGCATGATAAGCTGTGCGATAGGGAATCCTAGTATCTCCTACCTCCAAATTCATAAAATCTTTACCTTTAAAATTTTCAGGAGCTACAACAGAAAAGTCATAACCTTTATCGAGTGCAAGACACCTCATTGCAATATACCTATGCAAATTATTACCCATCCCCGACCCCGAGTGCATTATTGATGCGATCATACAAGTGAATGAAATGCAAAAGTTTCTAATCCCACATTTTCTGGTATCTCATGTTCTTTTGAGAAATGTACTGCGACATCAAGTGGTGCAAATTTAATTCCATTAGCTTCAAGTGTCTTTCTGTGATGACAACATAGAAATCCATCTTCATTCGTGTTACCAAAGAAAGGTCGCCATTCTAAGTCAAGAGCAATAGGCATATAGAGTAAAGTTCGGCTTCGTAAAGATACACTATTTCCTACTCTAACTAATTCGCCAACTTCATCTCGGTAAGAATAATTATCTGTGGGTAGTGGCCATGGCGCGCCGATGAAATCATAATCTAGCCAACTATTATTCCAAAGTTCAGGGTGTATAACATAGCCATCTTGATGTATAAATAAAGCAAATTCTGTATCAACATATTTCCATAAATCATAAATTACTGCTTTATTCCAAGAGTCAATATCAATTATATTACTCTGTTGCACTATTTTCACCACTCCAAATTCAATACCTTCGCAAGATTTTTTTATTGCTTCTTTGTGTTCCTTAGTCTTGAAATCAATTCCTGTAAGACATATCAAGGTAACATTTGGTAATTTAATCTTTGTAGTCATAAGGTACTAGGTCAAATCCTATTTTCTTATTATAATCTGCTACTTTGTTTGGTTTTACATCAGGTTTTGTCCTTTGAGCAAGTTCTAATATTGTTTTTCGTCCAGTTCCTAAAAAGGTTATTTTGGAAGTTTCTTTATCCCAGTTTTTAGCCATCTCGGCAAGTTTTTCTGCAATTACATCTACATAATCACCTTGCGTCCACTCGTCTTCATATGCAAAATCAAAAGGCCATGGAGTGGGTTTGAATAATGTTCTAAGAATTAAGTGTCGTGGGTGTGTTCTTACTATTTCTTCTCCTAGATATTTTGAGAGAGCATAAACTCCTTTTGGATTGTGCGCCCATTCAGTTGATATATAAATAAAAGGTGTATCTTTATATGCTTGAACCATATTAAAAGTTCCCATTACATTTGTCATCATACATTTTTCCTGTTCAGTTTCAGCTTTCAATACATCTGTGAACGCTCCCATGTGAATTACTAAGTCATAGTCTTTTTTAGGCACGCCATAAATAAAATCCCAATTTTCTATTCCAACATACTCACCCTCAAGACGTTTTTTTAGTTCAAAAGCAAGTCTACCAGTTCCCCCTGTAATTAAAATTTTAAGCATAATATTCTTTTACTTTACTAATAACAAAATCGACTTCTTCATCGGATAAATCATTATGAATTGGTAATGATAAAAGTTTCAGCCAGACTTCTGTGTTTGGTAGTGGATATTTTTCAGCTTTTTGCCAATAAGTCATTTTATTTAGTGGCTTGAAATGGACAGATGTATGTATACTATTTTCAGCTAAAAACTCTGATAGTCCATCTCGGTCTTTCCATTGAGGAGTATAGTATTGAACCGTGTGAGAGTATTCTGGTATCTTTACAAAGTCGCAATCTTTAAATGCTTCATTGTATTTTGCTTGGATATCTCGTCTGCGTTGATTAGTTTGCTCTAGTCTACGCAACTGCCCTATTCCGATAACTGCTTGAACATCAGTCATATATGCTTTAATTCCATCTCCATGTGTGATGTTATAATCCCATGTGTATTTTTTACCATTTACTCTATCGTAAGTTAATTTTTCCACTCCTAGCCAAGTAAGGGTTCTTAATTTTTTATATATATTCTCATCATTTGTTGTTATCATTCCGCCATCAAAAATAGGTAAGGTTTTTACTGCTTGAAATGAGTAGACTACAATGTCACCTTTACCGACTCCGGGAGTATACATAGCATGAGCGGCGTCTTCAATAATTAAAGGTTTATATTCTCCACATTTAGCACGAATTAAATCTATGTCAGCAAGTCTACCATGACAATCAACGGCGATTATAGCTTTAGTATTTTCACTAATAATTAAAGATTCGGGGTCAATACAAAATGTATCAGGGTTTATATCACAAAAAGTTACATCCATTCCATTCCATTCACCAACGATTGCGTCTGATACAAAAGTAAATGCTGGTGTGATTAGTTCACCACCTTTAATACCGTAAGCTTTCAAACAAAGGTCTAGTGCTGATGTTGCAGAGTTTGTAGCAACTGCATATTTAGCTCCGACATATTCTGCAAATTTCTTTTCAAATTCTATGGTTTTCGGGCCGAAACCAACCCAACCACTATCAAGAACCTCAAGTAGTTCTTTTTTTGTCTGGTCGTCATAAGTGGGCTTTAAAAGGTTAATTGTTTTCATATTTTTTATTCATATAATTATGCTCTGCTAATTTTTCCTCGTGTGGCATTATGTTTGTAACTTGATGATCGCCAATTCCTAAATTCACATTCACACTATCTAAAATCTTTGGCTCGCCATACTTGTCATACATTCGTTTATAAAAATCACAGTCAAGTAACCAACTCATATTCTCATCAAAATACATATTCAATCCATTTCTAAAAGTTAAGCAAGAGGGTGAACCGAGTTTGTTGTTACCACTAGTTATATCGTCTGTCCAATAAGGATGTGGGTTAGTGTCGCAACCTGTGATTATCCAATTATCTTCGTCTGTAAAATTATCTACTATTTCTTGAAGTGAGTTTTCAGAAGAAAGAATATCATCCATAAAAAGAATTTTAATCAATTTACCTTTTGCGCGCTTGATGCCACTGTTGGTATTTTCTGCCATCTTCCCATCTTGAGTTATTATAATTTCAAAATCTTTAAAAGTCTGTTTAGTTAGCATATTTATACTACGCCACAAAAACTCTGCTCCACCTTTCATTGGGTAAATAGGAATTACAATACTTAAAGTAGGTTGATTAATCATGTATATATTATAATACTTTTATAGGTGGATTACAAAAGGATAAACTGTGGATAACTTTATACCCTTATCCAATCATTAGGGATTCCCACTCGTTCAACTCCATCTGTAAACCAAGCCAAAGGAGCGACTACTGTACCCTTTGAAAGATAACCACCCCACCAACTGAAACTACTGTTTGCTATAATCACCCCTTTACATGAAGCCATTAGATTGAGTGATTTTACTTCATCTGTTTCCTCGCAAAATTCATATTCTTTGCCTATGAAATAATCCTCACAAAATGGAATATCATCAGAGAAAACCAAAAACTCGGCATTGGGAAATTGTGCTATTGCTTTTTCATAATAATCCGTTTGGGATAAATCTACATAAAAAGGATTGCGGACATAATCACCCCTACGGACATGGATAGCAACTTTGTTTATTTGTCCTATATCACTTCCATATAGTTGTTTTATTTCATCGGCGTATTCTTTAAAATAAACATCACTTTGTAAATAAATATCAGGTATCATTTCTCGTCTCATTTGAGTGTAAATGTAAGCTCCTTGAAACATTAAATTACCGAGTCTTCCAAATATTTTGTTGGGATTTACCATAAAGGAAAATCTTTCTTAATTTGGGACATCAATTCTTCATGATTAGCTAGTGCATCATGAAACATACTTTTTTCTTTAGTGCGATAAAGCCAGATAATATCTTGGATTGTTTTTATACTAGAACCTCTAGTTAATAAATTTATCCATAAGTGCATATCCTCATAACCTTTAACCATGCGTGGTGAGAATCCACCTACTTCTAAAAGTTTAGTACGTCTAACGCATGAACTACTGCCGATACGATTGCCTATTTTAAAATCTTCTAGTGTAGGATTTTCCATTAATATGACATTTTCATTAGTAGTGCCAAATGTCTTGAGTGATCCTGAAATTATATCAGCATTTGTCTTATCAATAGCTTCTTGTATTTTCTCTAGTGCATAGGGCATTAAAATATCGTCTGCGTCTAAAAAAAGACAGTATTCGCCTGTGGCATTCATTATTCCTGTATTGCGAGCCGAAGATAATCCCTTATTAACTTGAGATATAACTTTTATAGAATATTGCTTTGCGATATTTAGTGAATTGTCTGTTGATCCATCATCTACCAATATCACTTCTTCAGGATTATTTTCTAATACCGATTCTATGCAATCAGCTAAATATTCTTCCATATTGTAACAAGGGATTATTACTGAAATCATAAAGTATTTATCATTTTAGTAACCGCCGCACCACCCTCTGCGGACGTGCTAAATTTTTTAGTAAGAGTTACAAGTTTTGGTACATAAGAACAGCCCCATAATTTTTCGTAGTATTCTTTTATTAGAGAATCAGGATAAATATAGGAAGGGGATAGAACTATATAAGGAGGGTTATCATGTAGATATTTATTCCAGTGAGATTCGTCATTCCATCTCGCCATATAGTTTTTAGTGAAATCAACGTCAATGTTCTTCTTCATTACTTTCATGGCTTTTATAAAATCAGCAGTTTTTCCTCCTTGAAATCCACCCGCAAAGTAGTATTTGGGTAAGTCCATATATGCTGTTGATTTTGGGTTAGGTTCTGTTGGTGCAATAAATTCCTTACGGATTGCATACATCGGATGTTGCGCGGCGGTTAGTCCTTCTCCTAAAATTTCATCACCCACGATCCCGACAAATTTCATATCAACGTCGCAGTAAAAAAGATAATCGTATTCTTTAAGCTTTTCTTCTTGTTGGAGAAAAAGGGAGTAGCGCATAAGAGTAGGTAACGGCCATTCCACAGGTTCAGTAGGAAAGACGGTTGCTCCGTAGTTATTTTCTGGGGGCATATCTGACCATAGAAAGAAGTCAGTTTGGTGACCGGGAAGAAAGAATTTCCTCGCACCCTCCATCATATCTTTAGCATATTCCCAATATTGAGGATTAAGGCATATCCATAGAAAAGCTACTTTATACTTCTTTAGTTTGGATTTTTCGGTTAAGATGTAGTTTATAAGGTGAGAGTCAGAGATAATCCTATTGTAGTCGCTAGCTTGACCATTAGCCATATAAAAATTATTAGCTAGTCTTGCAAATTCTTCGGCGGTTGTAGGTTTATTGTCCATATTTGTCTACTTTTTTCTTATAGTGATCACTGATTTTTTTATCTATAAAACAATACCCGCACAGTTTATTCTCTCTGATATTTCTCATATCATACTCATTATAAAAAGTATCTTTACACTTTGGACACCTACGATGTAAATCTAAGTCAATCATTATTTTAGTATTATACCATATTAAAGTTTTTAATCATATCTTTACCAATACCCCACAATAAAACAAGTTACAAAGTATCCTATTATCACAAGGAATGTTATAGCGAGCCAGAATAATATGTTCCAATATTTGTCTTTCATAATCTTATCACTTACTTATAATTGGTAATGGAGCTGTAACCCCGTCTAAGGTGTTGCCTTTACATTACTTCAACGAGCTGTAGGCTATGCTCTAGAGGTGAACCTTAAACTGACGGGCTTATAACTTCACTACCTACTTGGGTTGCTAATAATTAAACTCTTCCTTTTCCACAATATCTGCACCATCTCCTTTCACAACATTGTTCGTCTGCATCTTCCCATATTTGTTTTCGGTGTTTTATGTTTAACCAGTAGTAAGAATACATATTATCAATAAATTCCCAACCTGAATATCTCCAAAGAAATGTGGGTAGTGTTATATATCTAAAATAGTTAAGTTTCTTTTTCATCTTCTTTTCTGACTTTCGCCAGGGTTGGTTAATTTATAATTATCACTACATTCCTTACATCTACTACTTCCATTTTGCTTTGGATTTTTATCACAATCTTTACACCTTAAATTCCTTTCTTTATTTGCTTTAATTCTTTTTTGTTTCATTTCTTCGTTTTCCATAATATTTTTGTGTTATCTCCACTTAGGTTTATAATAAATGACTTCTATTTTCTAATAAATATTTTT
>OCZT010001041.1_pt1 | contig 28490 bp, 21 predicted proteins | sample 1539031 | NCBI WGS metagenome assembly OCZT01 (sample SAMEA3539308, study PRJEB22396) | soil metagenome | biome: tundra; feature: field; material: soil | place: USA | collected 2010-05 | depth 0.15 m | reverse complement strand
GATCATCTGCGCAGCGGCGGCACGGAGCGGCAGTCCATCCTGCTGGCGGGCGCGCTCGCCGCCGCCGGCCATGAATCCGCCCTTCTCACGTTCCGGCCGGACGGCGCGCTGGCCGCCACCTGCAGTCCGGCCGTCACTCGCCGGGTGCTGCAGCCGTTCGACACCGGGCTCGATTGGTTTGCGCCCGGTCTGGCGCGCACGGTCGCCGCGGTCGGGCCCGACGTCGTGCTTTGCATGGGTCGAATGGCGAATTGTTACGCCGGCCGCCTGCAGAAAAAGTTTCCGGCTGCCGCGGTCGTCGCGACCCTGCGCACCGGCAAGACCTTGCCCGCGCTCTTCCGGCGCTCGCTCCGCACCGTCCGGCATGTCGTCGCCAACAGCCAGGAGGCCAAGGCCAACCTCGTCGCCCATCACGGCCTGCGCGACAGCAAGATCTCTGTCATCTACAACTCGCTGGTGTTTGGACCGGGCCCGGCGCTCGCGCGCAACGATGCCCTGCGCGCCCAATTCGGCGCCGGCCCCGGCACCGCCGTCCTCGTTTGCGTCGCCATGTTCCGGCCGGAGAAGAACCAGCGCGAACTCATCGAGCTCGCGGCCGCCCTCCCCACCGGGGCCGACTGGCAGCTGTGGCTGGCCGGCACGGGACCGGCCCTCGCGGCCTGCGCACGACTCGTGGCGGAGCGGCAGCTCGGTGCGCGCGTGAAATTTCTCGGCTTCCAGCCCGATCCCTCCGCGCTGTACCGCGCCGCGGATATCGCCGTCCATGCCTCGCGGAGCGAGTCGCTCTCGAATTTTCTGATCGAGGCCCAGGCGCACGGGTTGCCCGCAGTGGTCTATGCCGCGCAGGGCATCGGCGAATGTTTTCTGCCCGGCCAGTCCGGCTGGGTCGTGCCGCAGGGCGACCGGGCCGGATTCCTCCGCCGCCTGCAGCCCCTGCTCGCCGGCGAATCCTTCCGGCGCACCTGCGGGGCCCGCGCGCGGGCCTTTGCCGTCGTGCAGTTTGATCCCGCCCGTCAACTTCGCGCCTATCTCGACCTTTTCGGGCGACTCGTTCAAACTCGTGCCCTCCCATGACGAGCAAGCAGCGCACCGATTCCATTGAGCGATACATCCGCGCCCACCAATACGCGGACCTGCACACGCTGGCCGCGCGCTTTGGCGGCTCGCTCTCGACGGTCCGGCGCGCCCTCGACCAGTTGGAGGAGCGCGGGGTTGTGCGGCGCCACCATGGCGGGGCCTCGCTGGTCGAGACCGATGCCGTGGCACAGGAATATGACTTCATCGCGCGCAACCAGCGCCATCCCGACGAGAAATTTGCCATTGCGAGCCTGGTCGCCGCGCAGGTGCAGCCGGGCATGACGGTGATTCTCGACGGCGGCAGCACCACCTACGCGGTTGCGCGGCTCCTCGCCGAAAAGCGCCTGCAGGTCATCACCAATTCGCTGCCGGTCGCCAGCCTCTTCAGCGAGGTGGGCAGCGTGGAGACGATCGTCACCGGCGGCAGCATCTACAACCGGCTCGGGGTCATGCTCGGGCCGATGTGCGAGGAATCCTTCAGCCAGGTGCATGCGGACGTCGCCGTCCTGGGCGGCGCGGGCATCACCGAGAATGGCGTGTGGAACCACAACGCCCTCATCGTCGCCGCGCAGCGCAAGATGATTTCCGCCGCCGAGCGCACGATTTTCGCCCTCGACAACTCCAAGTTCGGGCGCAAGGCGCTCAATCTCACCACGCCGTTCGAGGCCCGCTTCACGATTGTGACCGACACGCGGCCCAGCGCGCCCGTCGCCCGCGCCATTCATGCCAGCGGCGCGAAACTCACGCTCGCCGGCTGAGCAAAAAAAGTCCGCGGCGGGTTTGAGTTTCGGCCGCGCTCCTCCATCTGTGTGCCCCTCCGCCGTGGCCAAAATCAACTCCCTCGAATTCATCCGCCTCCGCGGTGTCCGCCAGAACAACCTCAAGGGCTTTGACCTCGATCTGCCATTGGGCAAATACGTGGTGGTCACCGGCCTGAGCGGCGCCGGCAAGTCGTCGCTCGTCTTCGACACGCTCCACGCCGAGGGCCAGCGGCGCTACGTCGAGACCTTCAGCGCCTACACCCGCCAGTTTCTCGACCTCCTCGACAAGCCCAAGGTTGATTCGATCGAGAACATCCGGCCGTCCATCGCCATTGAGCAGACCAACACGGTCAAGACCTCGCGCTCGACGGTGGGCACGATGACGGAACTGACCGATTTCTTCAAGGTGTGGTTCAGCCATGCCGCCCGCTGCTTCGACCCCGCGACCGGCGAGGAGGTCGTCGACGACACGCCCCAAACCATCTGGGAGAAGACGCACGGCCCTCACCCCGGCCGCACGGTCATCGTCGGTTTTCAAGTACCCAAGCCTGCCAACCTGACCTGGCCGGAAATCCTCACCAATCTCAAGGGTCAGTCCTATGTCCGCGTGCTGGTGCTCGGCCCGGCTGGCGCGCTCGCCGTGCACCGCGTCGATGACCTGCTGGCCGAGCCGAAGCTCCTCGCCCGCGCCGCGCACCTCTTTGTCGCCCAGGACCGCCTCGACCTCGCGCCCGCGCAGAAATCCCGCTTCGTCGAGGCCGTCGAGACCGCGCTGCATTTTGGCCAGGGTCAGGTCCGGGTTTTTTCCGCCGAACCGCTCGCCGAGCTCGGTCATTTCTCCCGCGGCCTGCACTCGCCCTCGACCGGGCGGACGTTTCGTGCGGCCACCCCCCCGCTCTTTTCCTTCAACTCCCCGCTCGGCGCCTGCCCGAAGTGCCGCGGCTTTGGCCGCGTCATTGACATCGATTACCGCCTGACCATCCCCGACCAGTCGCTCTCGATTGACGACGGCGCCATCAAGTGCTGGGAGAGTGAGATCTACGGCGAGTCGAAGAAAGACCTGCTGGTCTTCACGAAGAAGAGGAAGATCCCGACCGATGTCCCGTTCGCCTCGCTCTCCGCCGAGCAGCAGAGCTTCATCGTCGATGGGGAGCCCGGTTACGGTGAGGAAAACGGCAGGCCGTGGCCCAAATATTGGTATGGCATCAAGGGGTTTTTCCGCTGGCTCGAGAAGAACACCTACAAGATGCACGTGCGGGTCTTTCTCGCGCGCTACCGCACCTACAATCCCTGCCCCGACTGCGGCGGCCAGCGTTTGCAACCCGAGGCCCTGTGCTGGAAATGGCGCGGCCGCACCTTGCCGCAGCTTTACCAACTGCCGGTGTCCGATCTCCTCGTCGCACTCGCCGATGCCCGGCCCAAGTCCCGCGAGCACCAGGCCGAGCTCGCCTACGACTCCATCGTCACGCGCCTGCGTTACCTCGAGCAGGTCGGATTGGGTTACCTGACCCTCGATCGCCAGTCGAAGACGCTCTCGGGCGGGGAGGTACAGCGCGTCAACCTCACCAGCTGCCTCGGCACCTCGCTCGTCGACACGCTGTTCGTGCTCGATGAGCCCAGCGTCGGTCTGCATCCGCGCGACATCAACCGGTTGATCGCCATCATCCGTTCGCTCACCGATGCCGGCAACACCGTCGTCGTCGTCGAGCACGACGAGGCCATGATCCGCGCGGCCGACCATGTCATCGAGGTCGGCCCCGAGCCCGGCGGCCGCGGCGGCCACATCGTCTTTCAGGGCACCATCGCGGGCATGCTCCACGCCCCGGCCAGCATCACCGGCGCCTATTTCTCCGGTCGCGAAACCCTCGCGCCGCCTTCGTCGCGGCGCCCGGTCCCGGCGAAACACCCTTCGCTCCATTTCACCCGTGCGACCAAGCACAACCTTGCCGGCCTGTCGTTTCGGCTGCCCTTGCGGCGGTTCGTCTGCCTCAGCGGCGTCTCCGGCTCCGGCAAGTCCACGCTGCTCGACAACGTGATCTACCAGGGCCTGTTGGCCCAGCGCCTGCAACTGGCCGAGGACGCCGCCGCCATCGAGGCGATCAAGAGCGACGCCGGCTTCGGCGAGGTCGTGCTCGTCGACCAATCGCCGCTCTCGCGCACGCCGCGTTCCAATCCGGCGCTCTACACTGAGGCCTGGGACCTCATTCGCGAACTGTACGCGCAAACCCCCGCCGCGCAGGCCGCCGGTTTCAGCGCCTCGAGTTTTTCCTTCAACAGCGGCGAAGGGCGTTGCGATCACTGTCAGGGCCTCGGTTACGAGCGCGTGGAGATGCAGTTTCTCTCGGACGTCTTTGTGCCCTGCCCCGTCTGTGAAAGCCGCCGGTTCAAGCCCGAGGTGCTCGCCATCGAGTGGCACGGCCGCTCCGTCGCCGATCTCCTCGCCACCAGCGTCACCGACGCGCTCCCGCTCTTTGCGGAACACGCGTCCATCCGCTCCCGCCTCGCGAGTCTCGACTCGGTGGGCCTCGGCTACCTCACGCTCGGCCAGCCGCTCAACACCCTCAGCGGCGGCGAGTCGCAGCGACTGAAGCTGGTCAGTTACCTCGGCGGCTACACCAGCACGGCTGACGCGAACTCCGGCGCCCTCCTCCTGCTCGACGAGCCCACCACCGGCCTGCACCGCCATGACGTCAAACGCCTCCTCGGCGTGCTGCAGGCGCTCGTTGACCGCGGCCATAGCGTCGTCGTCATCGAGCACAACCTTGACGTGCTCAAGTCCGCCGACTGGATCCTTGAGATTGGCCCCGATGCCGGTGCCGCGGGCGGTCGCATCGTCGCCGAGGGCCCGCCGGAAAGAGTCGCCGCCTCCGACACCGCCACGGCGCCGTTTCTGCGCGCCGCGCTCGCACCAGCCAGCCTGGCGGACGATCCCGCCCAACTCATCGCCGCCGAGGATGCGGCCGCGTATGGCGTGCAGGCGCCGCTCGCGCTCGCCACGGGCGACCTCGGCATCATCGGTGCGCGGGAGCACAATCTCAAAAATCTCTCGCTCACGATTCCCCACCGCCAGCTCACCGTCGTCACGGGCGTCTCCGGCTCCGGCAAGTCCACGCTCGCATTCGACATCGTGTTTGCCGAGGGCCAGCGGCGGTTCATGGAGTCGATGTCGCCGTATGCGCGCCAGTTCGTCGAGCAACTGCCGCGGCCCGCGGTCGACCGGGTCACGGGCATCCCGCCCACCGTGGCGATCGAGCAGCGCGTCACGCGCGGGTCACGCAAGTCCACCGTCGCCACCATCACCGAGGTCGCGCAATACCTGCGCCTCCTCTACGCGCGGCTCGGCGTGCAGCATCATCCCGACTCGGACAAGGCCGTCACCCCGCTCTCGCCCGGCGCGTTGAAAAAACTCCTCGCGCGCATCCTCGCCACGCCCAGGGCGCGGAAGGCGAAGCATCTTTACCTCTGCGCCCCGCTCATCCGCGGCCGCAAGGGCCATCACCAGCCCATCGCCACGTGGATCGCCAACCAGGGCTATGAACTCATGCGGGCCGACGGCCGGCTGACGCGCGTGGATGCGTTTCAAAAACTCGACCGTTACAAGGAGCACGATGTTGAGGTCGTGATCGCCGATTTGAAGGCGGCAAGAACCAGAGGTCAGAAGCCAGAGGTCAGAAATCAGCCGTTAGCCTCCGGAAAGCGGCCCGCTGCGTCGAAGCCCGGTCTGACTTCTGACCTCTTATCACTGACCTCTCCAAGCGCGGCGCTGGACATAGCGCTGCGCTTGGGCAAGGGCGCCTGCTTTCTCCTCGCCGCGCATGGCGACATCCTTTCCTGGTTTTCCACGACGCGCACCGACATCGAGACGGGGGAATCGTTTCCCGAGCTCGAGCCCAAGAATTTCTCGTTTAATTCGCCGCGCGGCTGGTGTCCCACTTGCCGCGGTCACGGCCGCATCCTCCCGTGGATGCTCCAGCCCGACGACGAGGAAGGCGACGCGAACATCGATCGTCTGCGCCAGCTCGGACTCGAGCCCGGCGATGACGTGGCGGCGGATGGGGTCCCCTGCCCCGATTGCCACGGCGCCCGGCTCAATCGCGTCAGCCGGGCGGTGAAACTGCATTTTCTCGGCAGGGCGAGTCAGCCCCGACGAGCCGCGGCTCACCGGGACGGTTCGCCCTACCCTGAGCATTACGCGCTTTCCCTGCCCGCGCTCCTCGGCAGCACGCCGTCACGGTTGCTCAGCCAGTTGCGCAGCCTGGAGCTCGATGCCCGCGGCAAACTCATCACGCAGGACATCGTGCCCCAGATCGAGGAGCGCCTGAAATTCCTCGATCATGTCGGTCTCGGCTACCTGGCCCTCGACCGCCCCACCGAGACGCTGTCCGGCGGCGAGGCGCAACGCATCCGGCTCGCCGCGCAGCTCGGCTCCAATCTCTCGGGCGTGCTCTATGTGCTGGACGAACCCAGCATCGGCCTGCACGCCCGCGACAACGACCAGCTGATTCTGACGCTCCAGGCGCTGCGCGCGAAGGGCAACACGCTGCTCGTCGTCGAGCACGATGAGGAACTCATGGCCCGCGCCGACCGCATCATCGATCTTGGCCCCGCGGCGGGCATTCACGGGGGCGAACTGCTGGCCAACGGCACGCCCGACGAAATCCGGCGCAACGCCAAATCCCTCACCGGCCTTTTTCTCAACCGCGGCATCAAGCATCCGCTGCGCGGAGAATACCGTTCCGTGGGGTGGAGTGCGTTGTCCCCAACGCGCCTGGCCCGTCCCCAGCGCATTGAGGGCAATGCGCTCCACCTCTCCTGGCTCGAATTGCGCGGCGCGCGTTTCCGCAACCTCAAGGGCTTCGACCTGCGCCTCCCGCTCGGCCGGCTCATCATGGCCGCCGGCCCGAGTGGCGCGGGCAAATCCACCTTGTTCCGCGATCTGCTGCATCCCGCCGTCAGCCACGCCATCAAGGCGCGGAAGCCAAAGCTCACCGGCCGGGAGTTCGTCCGCGCCACGGGCTTTGTTGCCGATCGCCTGCGCGACGACTCCACCGCGGCCCCGCCCTTTGCCGAACTGACCGGCGCCAGCGGCTTCAAATCCGTCATTGAGGTCGACCAGGCGCCCATTGGCAAGACGCCCCGCTCCACCCCCGCGACGTATCTCGGCATCTTCAACCTCATCCGCCAGTTCTTCGCGTCGCTCCCCGAGGCGAAAATCCGCGGCTACACCGCCTCGCGTTTTTCGTTCAACGTCGCCGGCGGGCGCTGCCCGACCTGCGAGGGGGCGGGCCGCATCAAGCTCGAGATGGCTTTCATGCCCGACACCTACCTGCCCTGCGACGATTGCCGCGGGCTGCGCTATGGCCCCGAGCTCAATGACATCACGTGGAAGGGCAAAACCATCGGTGCCGTCCTCCAGCTCACATTCGAGGAGGCCGCGCAGTTTTTCGACTTCCACTCCCAGCTCTCGCAGGTGTGCCAGCTCATGGTCGATTGCGGCCTCGGCTATCTCACGCTCGGCCAGAGTTCGCCGACGCTCTCCGGCGGCGAGGCCCAGCGCCTCAAGCTCGTCACCGAGTTGTCCGCCGGCCTGGCCACGTATCGCGAGCGCAGCCGCGGAACCCTGCCGCGCAATCTCTACCTGCTCGAGGAGCCGACCATCGGGCTGCACCTGAGCGACTGCGAAAAACTCATCCGCGTGCTCCATTCTCTCGTCGATCAAGGCCACACCGTCGTCGTCATCGAGCATCACCTCGATCTGCTGGCGGAGGCCGATTACATCGTGGAGCTCGGACCCGTCGGCGGGCCGGAGGGCGGCGAACTGCTGTATCAGGGTGAACTTGCCGGCCTGCTCTGCGTGAAGCACAGCCCCACCGCGCCCTATCTTCGCGCCCGCCTCAAAAAGACCCGCTAGGCTAAATTATTTTGCCGCGAGTGCCTTGAGGATCGCCTGTTTGAGCTCGTTCGGATGGGTCGGCTTCAACAGGCACGCCGAGAGCGCGGCGAGTGGCACGGCGCGGGAAAGCAGCTCCGGGTTGATGTAGCCGGTCATCATGATCCGGCGCGTGCCCGGTTGCAGCTCCGCCGACCGCATCAGGAACTCCAGCCCATTTTGTCCTGGCATGACCTGGTCGCACACAATCACGTCGTATTGACGCGTTCCGGTCAGGAGAGTCGCTTGTTCCGCAGACGCCGCCGTGGCGATTTCAAATTCCTCCTCCAGCCCGACCCGCATCAGGTCCAGGATATAGGGCTCGTCATCAATCAACAGCACCGATGGCTTGGGTTTCTGTTCGGTGGCAGTCATGTGGTGGGATGGGTGCGGTTGATCGGAACGTGGTCGCGCCTCAACCTGCCGCCATGCTGGCGTCGTGGACCTTGGCGGCGTCCTGCACCACCTGGACGAGCTCGGGCAGCGTCACGGGCTTGAGCAGGTAGCGAAAAAGTGCGGCCTCATTCACGCTGCGCATCAGCATCTCGGGCTTCATATAGCCGGTCACGAGGATACGTTGCATGTGCGGATATTCCTCCCGGGCGCGGACGAGAAAGCCCATGCCATTGCCGCCGGGCATCAGATGATCGGCCACGACGACCTTGAACGAACGCTTGTGCAGGATGAATTCCGCCTCCCGCACTGAGGCCGCCGTGCTCACCTCGAAATAAGGCAGCAGCGCCGACGTGAAGACTTCGAGCAGCGTCTGCTCATCATCAATCAGGAGCACGGCGTCCTTGGGGGTCGGGGACGCAGTCTTGGCTTCCTCAGCGTTCATTCCGGCGCATCGTGGATTGCGGGCGCGGCATGGCAAACCGAATCCTGCCTGCCGGCGTCATGGCTTTTAGTTTGCCACCGCGGGGCCGGGAAACTTCCTTGGGCCTGCCTTCGTTATGGAAACCTACGACTTGCATGAGGCGGCCCGTTCCGGGCTCCTGACGAAGTTGCCGCCGGAAATATTCACCCCCGCCCGGCTGAGCGCGCGCAATGCCGCTGGCAACACCCCCTTCCACGCCATCGCCAAATACGGCGGCCTCCGCCTCCTCCCGGCCGGCGCGCTGACCGCGGCCACCCTCTCGCTGCGCAACGACTCCGGCTATACGCCGCTGCACCACGCCGCGCTCGGCGGTCATCTCGATGAGGTGCCGGCCGAATTTCTCACCGCAGACCTGCTCGGTCTGATCAGCAATTCCGGCTACACCGTCTTCCACGTGGCGGCCGCCAACGGGCACCTCAACCAGCTGCCGGCCGCGCTCGTCACTCCGGCCGTCGCGCTTTCCCGGACCCACCTCGGCAACACCCTCCTGCACGAGGCGGCGGAAAATGGCACGCTCGACCGCCTGCCGCCCGCGTTCCTCACCCCCGAAAATCTCCTCAACCGCAATCTCGGCGGCGAAACCGTGCTGCACGTCGCGGCCTTCAACGGCCACCTCGATCAGCTGCCGCCGCGCCTGCTCACGGCCGGGTCGCTCCGCGAGGTGACCACCGCCGGCGACACCGTGTTTCATGCCGCCGCGATCTCCGGCCACCTCGGGCAGATCCCGGCGGAGTTTCTCACCCACGACCATCTCGTCCTCGCCAGCAAGACCGGGTTCACCGTCATTCACGCCGCCGCCGAAACCGACCAGCTGGCCTGCATTCCCCGCGACCGCCTCACGACCGACCTGCTGCTCACGCGCAATGACAACGGCGACACGCCCCTCCACGCCGCCGCTTTCGAGGGCCATCTCGACCAGGTGCCCGTGGCCTTGTTCACTGCCGAGTTGCTCAACGTCCGGAATTATGACGGCGTCACCGTTGGCCGCATCGCGATCCAGCGCGGTTTTGCCCGGCAGCTCCCCCCGTCGCTTCAGCCCAAGAGCCATGGCCCCCTCGGCAAACTGCTCGCCCGGCTGGGCTTCATCAGTCCGCACTGATTTTCCGGCAGCGGCCGGCAGCTGATTGGGATGCGCCCTTTGCGGGCGCGACCGGGCTGGCTTTGCCCGGCGCCGTGTCCTACGGCGGTTTTCGTCTTTCCCTTGTCGCGGTGGTCAACTTGACTCGTCCCTCAACCCTTTCCCATGAACACCGCCATCTCCTCCGTCACTGCCCGTGAAATCATCGACTCGCGGGGCAATCCCACGATCGAGGTCGACGTGCGCCTCGTCGGCGGCGCCCTCGGCCGCGCCGCGGTGCCCTCCGGCGCCTCCACCGGCGAGCACGAGGCGCTGGAATTGCGCGACGGTGACCCGAAGCGTTTTGGCGGCAAGGGCGTGGCCAAGGCCGTCGCCAACGTGAAAGCCGAGATCGCTCCCGCATTGTTTGGCCACGATGCCTGCGACCAGATCGGCATTGACCGCACCATGATCCGGCTCGATGGCACCAAGACCAAATCGAAGCTCGGCGCCAACGCCATCCTCGGCGTCTCCCTCGCGACCGCCCACGCCGCCGCCGCCGCGCTCGGCCAGCCGCTCTACAAATACCTCGGCGGCCCGAATGCCAAGGTGCTCCCCGTCCCCATGATGAACATCATGAACGGCGGCGCGCATTCCGACGCCCCGATCGATTTCCAGGAGTTCATGATCATGCCCATCGGCGCCAGTTCCTTCCGGGAGGGCCTGCGCATGGGCTGCGAGGTGTTCCACGCGCTGAAGAAGGTGCTGAAGGCCAAGGGTCTCGCCACCGCCGTCGGCGACGAGGGCGGATTCGCCCCCAAGCTCGCGTCCACCGAGGCCGCGCTCGACGTCATCGCCGTCGCGGTGAAGAACGCCGGCTACAAGCTGGGCAAGGACATCGCCCTCGCCCTCGACGTGGCCGCCTCCGAGTTCTACGTGAAGGAAAAGAAGCGCTACGTCTTCAAGAAATCCGACGGGCGCTCGCTCACCGGCGACCAGATGGTGGCGTTCTACAAGGCGCTCACCGCCAAATATCCCATCATTTCCATCGAGGACGGCTGCTCGGAGAACGACTGGGATACCTGGGAAAAACTCACCCGCGCGCTGGGCGGCCAGCTGCAGCTCGTGGGCGACGATATTTTTGTCACCAACACCGAGATTCTCGCCCGCGGCATCAAGGAGCGCGTGGCCAACTCGATTCTCGTGAAGGTGAACCAGATCGGGACACTCACCGAGACCCTCGACGCCGTCGAGCTGGCGAAGGAGGCGAATTACACCGCCGTCATCTCGCATCGCTCCGGCGAGACCGAGGATGTGACCATCGCCGATATCGCCGTCGCCACCAACGCCGGCCAGATCAAGACCGGCTCGCTTTGCCGCACGGACCGTGTGGCGAAATACAACCAGCTCCTTCGCATCGAGGAGGAGCTCGGCGCCAGTGCCGTCTACGGCGGCAAGCTGTAAGCGGGTCGTCCGCTTGTCATTCTGAGCCCGCAACCGCGGGCGAAGAATCCAGTTGGATGGTAGCGAAGCCTGCCGCGAAATCTCACTGGATTCTTCGCGTTGCTCAGAATGACAAAATCCTATGCAGGCCGGGCAGATCCCGGAGCCTTCTTCGTCTCCATGCAACCACCGCTCGCGCAGCGCGTCATGACCTAATCGTGCCAATCCCCTCGACTCCGCGCGCGTCCGCTCTACGTTTGCACTGACCCACCACCAACGCATGAAATCCCCAATGCTCGGCACCGCGCTCTTCTCCGTGTGCCTGACCCTCCGTCTCGCCGCTGCGACTCCGGCTCCCACCACAGATCAGGCACCGATTGCGGAACCGCCACCGGCCCTGTCTCCCCCTCCGACTCCCGCCCAGGATGATCAGAAAAAACTTGAAGACGCCATCCGCCTGCGCCTGGCCGAGCACGCCCTGAAGAAGGCGTCCAAGAGCGCGCCGGCCGCCGCCACGACGCCGGCCCCGGGGACCACTGCCGCGCCGGTCACAACGGCTCCGGCCCAAACCGTCGCCGCCAACGCCACGCCAGCCAAGGAGGACCCGGCGACGATGCTTCCCCGCGTGGAGGTCAGCAAGAGCCGGATCACCGAGCTCACCATCCAGCAGCACGAACTAGACGTCGAAATTGCGCGGGAGAAGAAGAACACCAAGCCGACCACGCTGGACGACACCCTCAACGACTCCGACGTCGCGCATAAAGTCTCGATCCTGGGCGGCTCGTCGAGCGAGGACCGGGCCCGGCTCGCGCAGGAACGCATCAGCCTGCTGGAGGCCGAGAAGGATCTCCTGGACGAAATCGCCACGGCCCCGACCAAAGCGGAACGGGACGAGCTGCAGAAGCAAATGGACGAACTGAAGACCATGCGCCGCGAACTCGAGCGCACCCCCAAGGACGAGCGCAAGTGACCTGTGGTGGCTAAAACCGATCCGTCGGCGAAGTCCATGAGGCGCTTGGCACCGTATTCACTCTGGCCAATCGCTCTCATTTATCTCGCCGGTTGTAAGCATCAATCAGGCGAGGCGTCATTTAAGTTTATTGATTCCATCCATTCGCAGCCAGCGACCGACGCCCGGGAGATGAAGCTCAAAATTGGCACGACAGTTTTTGTCGAGGCCAAGCCCATCGAGCCGTTAGCCATTCCTATTTACCCACCGATAGCAGTAGCTGCAGATTTGGGCTCCGTCACCATAGCGGTTAAGATATCAGTGAACAAAGACGGTCGCGTCGAAGCAGTCAGTCCCAGCATGGCCGGCATTTCGCTTCCAACCCGATTTAGTCATGAGTTCCACGAGGCAGTTGAAACTGCCGTCAAGCAGTGGCGATTCGAGCCAGCTAAACTGGCCCGGCTTGAACCGGCAAAAAGCGGTCCGCCGTTCGTGACCAGCACACAGGATACTGAAACCGCTTTCGATGTCGCATTCACTTTTTCATCTCCAGGAGCCGTTAGCTCCGCATTCCCGAGGAAATGATAAGGGGTAAAATCTAAACATGAGTAACTGTGAGCCACTCTCCCCGAAACCCGGCGGGACCGGGGGTCACTTCTGGGCCATCTGGGCCGATTGGGGCATGGTGGCAAAAGTTGGGTTAGGATTCGTCGCCGCGATCGCACTTTTCGTTTACATCCAGTTCTACTTCGAGGACGACAATCAGAAGGACAGTTTTTCGACCGCCCTCACTTCCATCGCCAATGTACCGCTCGAGCGCCCGATCACGCAGCGTCAGGCGCGGCTTTTAAAACAGGGTTCCGAGTATTCCTGACGCGCAATTCTGTGGGTCCGGGATGGAGCGACGATCAAACCGAAGATCTGGCATGCGATTGTTCTGCACGAGGGGAAAAGCTTCCGCTGCCTGAGCTCCGAGTTATCCGACTACCAGCAGGCCAAGGCATTCAGCCTCGAGCTTTTTGAGGATGTCTCTGCGGGACCGGCACCGCCACATTAGGCCTTCAGAATCCGGCCAATAGCCCTCGCTTTGTGGCGTCGCGCTCTTTGCGCTAAAAACTCCGGTTCACTCCGCCTGCACGATGTAGCCGCGCAGATACTCGCTCTCCATCATCGTCACGAGCACGGGATGGTCGGACGGCTGGTGGCAGAACTCCAGCACGCGCACCTTGCGCTTCGCGTCGGCCGCTGCGCCCGCCAGCACGCCGCGCAATTCGGCGTCCTGCATGTGGTGCGAGCAGGTATAGGTCGCGAGGATGCCACCGGGCGCGAGCCGCTGCAGCGCGCGCAAATTGATCTCCTTGTAGCCGCGCAGCGCGCCCTCGAGGGCGCTCTTCGATTTCGCAAACGGGGGCGGGTCGAGAATAATGACATCCCACAACGGTTCGCCGGCACGCGAGGCGTCATTGAGCCAGTCGAAGACGTTCGCCACGCCGAACTCCGCCTGCACCCCATTCTTCTCGGCATTGCGGCGCGCCGCCGCGATGGCGTCCTCTGCGCTGTCAAGTCCCAGCACCTTCGTCGCCCCCGCCCGCGCGGCGTGCAGGGCAAAGGGCCCCTGGTTGCAAAACGCATCGAGCACGCGCTTCCCGGCGCAATATTTCGCCACCAGCGGATGCTGCGCGCGTTGATCGAGATAAAATCCCGTCTTCTGGCCGCTCTGCAAATCGAGCCAGTAGTCGAATCCATCAATAACCACCCAGCGGGGCTCCCACGCGCGGCCCGAGCGGGTGTGCACCTCGAGCGGCAGGCCTTCGAGCCGCCGGATGGGTGCGTCGTTGCGAAAAATAATCTCCGCCGGCTTGAGCACCTCGGCCAGGACGTCCCCGACGAGCGCCGACCGCTTCTCCATCGCCGCGGCCTGGATTTGCACGACGAGCGTATCGCCAAACTGGTCCACCACGAGCCCCGGCAGGTCATCCGACTCCGACCACACCAGCCTCCGGCAATCTTCCCCCGCTCCCCGCTCCTTGCTCCCCGCTCCATCGCGCCGCGCCACCGCCCGCTCCACCGCCCCGCGCAGATACGGCGCGTTGAGCGCGGCGCGCTCGCGGCTGAACCGCCGCCAGACAATCTGCGACTTCGAATTGTAGACCCCTGTGCCCAGGAACCGGTTCGCGCGATCGCGACACTCGACAATTTCGCCATCCTGGTCCGCCGGCAGGAGCACCTCGACCTCGTTGGCGAAAACCCACGGGTGACCCGCGAGCACGCGCGGCTTGGCGTTGGGTTTCAGCTTGAGCGTCGGCGTCGGCATGCCCGCATTCACCCCAAGCCTGGCGGTTTTCGCAACCCGCAATCCGCGGCGTCATCGCGCGCCGACGCCGCCGGCACAGGCGCGGCGCCGCTCAGGCCCGATAGGCATACACCGCGTTGAGCTGCATGTCGGGTGAACGCGCCAGCACGAGTCGCGTGACAAAATTCCGCCCGCGCACGATCCACGGATTCTCCCATTGTCCGATCGCCCCGATGCGCCGCGCCTGGCGGGCAATGAAAGCCGTGCGGGACCGGCGCATCGTCTCGTAGGTGCGAAACGCTCCCGCGATGTCCGACCTTTCCGCGAGCAGCCGGGCGAGACACGCCGCGTCCTCGATCGCCATGCCGGGGCCCTGGCCCACGTTGGGTGTGATGGGATGGGCCGCGTCACCGAGCAAGGTGACTCGGCCCCGACCCCACTGGCGAAGGGGCGGGCGGTCGCGCGCATCGTTTTTCAGGATGTCGGCCTCCTTGGTCGCCTCGATTAACTCCGGAATCGGATGATGCCAGTGGCGGAACAGGTCCTGCACCTCGGCTTTGCGACCTTCCGGGGCATCCGGCTGCGACGGGCCTTCGTTACGCGTGGCATACCAGCAAATGCGGCCCTGGCCCATGGGCAGGATGCCGAAACGCCGTCCCGAACCCCCAGGTCTCGCTGATATGCCCGCGAATGATGCCGCCCGGATCGGGCGCAATGCCGCGCCAGATGCAGTAACCGCGGTAAACCGGCGCCGCCACGCCATGAAGCTGCGCCCGGATGACCGAATTAATGCCGTCGGCCCCAATCAGCCCGTCGGCGCGGGCCTCGCGACCGCTCGCGAACATCGCCGTGACACTTGTCGAGTCCTCGGCAAAGGACTGAATCACCTGATTGACTTCCAGGCAGGCGGTCGGCAGCGAGTCGAACAAGGCCCGGTGCAAATCCGCCCGATGCACACATAGCGCCGGGGTCGCGAATCCGTCCATCGCGATCGTGAAAATCGGCTTCCCGCCCGGGTGGAGCAGGTTGAACTGCGTGATTTTTTCCCCGCGCGCCAGCACGCGGCCCAACACGCCCAGCGACTCCAGGACATGCGTGGCATTCGGCCACAGACTCATTCCCGTGCCCACTTCGGTGAAGGCCGGAGCACGCTCGAAAACCCTGACTCCCAAGCCCGCGCGGTGCAGCGCCAGCGCCGCCGCCATCCCGCCAATTCCGCCCCCCGCGATGATCAACTTCCTGCTCACGAAGGTCGGGAGTAAACGTGGGAAAACATGGCGTGAGCTATTCTGCGACCGGAGGACGCTTGACTCAGTTCCGTCAATTAATTTGTCCCGCCAGAATCTTGGCAACCACCCGGTGGAGAAATAATTCTTCCCCTTTGCCGCTTTGGCCCTTTGCGTGAGCCCTCTCCGTCATGTCTCCCGCCGCTGAAATCGCCCGCCGTCGCACCTTTGCGATCATCTCGCACCCCGATGCGGGCAAAACCACGTTGACGGAGAAATTCCTCCTCTACGGCAACGCCATCCATCTGGCCGGCGCCGTGACCGCCCGCAAGAACCAGCGCGCCACCGCCTCCGACTGGATGGAGCTCGAGAAGCAGCGCGGCATTTCCATCAGCTCGACCGTCCTTCAGTTCGATTATGCCGGCTACGCGGTCAACCTGCTCGACACGCCCGGCCATAAGGATTTTTCCGAGGATACCTACCGTGTGCTCACCGCGGTTGATGCGGCCGTCATGGTGATCGACGCCGCGAAGGGCATCGAGGCCCAGACGCGCAAGCTCTTCGAGGTCTGCCGCCGCCGCGGCGTGCCGATCTTCACCTTCATGAACAAGTGCGACCGGCCCACGCGCAACGCCCTCGAGCTCCTCGACGAGCTCGAGCAGGTGCTCGGCCTGCAGTCGTCCCCCGTCATCTGGCCGCTCGGCAACGGCCCGTCCTTCCGCGGCGTGTTCGACCGCCGCACGCGCGCGGTCCACCTCTTCGAGCGCGTCGCCGGCGGAAAGTTTCAGGCACCCGTCAATGTCACCTCGCTCGACGACCCCACCGTCCGCGAAAAGCTCGACGACTACACCTATGCGCAGGTCACGGAGCAGCTCGCGATGCTCGACGGCGCCGGGCACACGTTCGACCTGCCCGCCGTGCGGGCCGGCCAGCAGACGCCCGTCTATTTCGGCAGCGCCGTGAACAATTTTGGCATCCAACTCCTGCTCGATGGCTTCCTCCATGACTCCGTACCGCCCCAGCCGCACCGGAACGCGGCGGTCGAGATTTCCTCCCCTCCGGCCCAACCGGCCGCGCTGTCCGTGCCCGCCGACGGAATCGTCCCGGTGGAATACCCCCGTTTCTCCGCCTTCGTCTTCAAGATCCAGGCCAACATGGATCCGCGGCACCGCGATCGGATCGCGTTCGTGCGCATCTGCTCGGGCAAATTCACCCGCGACATGCTGGTCACGCACCAGCGCACCGGCAAAACCGTTCGCCTTTCCTCCTCGCACAAGCTCTTCGGCCAGGAGCGCGAGACCGTGGACGAGGCCTGGCCGGGCGACGTCATCGGCCTCGTCGGTCACGGCGAATTCGGCATCGGCGACACGCTGACCGAGGACAAGGGTATCATTTACGACGAGATCCCCCGCTTTCCGCCCGAGGTTTTCACCTTCATCAGCAACCCGAATCCCGCCGACGCCAAAAAATTTCGCGCCGGCCTCGAGCAACTCCTGCAGGAAGGCGTGGTGCAGTCTCTCACCCTGCGCGCCGGGATGACGACCTCGACTCTGCTGGCCGCCGTGGGCGCGCTGCAATTCGAAGTCGTGCAGTTCCGCCTCGAGAGCGAATACGGCGCCGCCTCCCGGCTCGACCCGACCAACTGGACGATCATGAAATGGCTGGCGCCCGCCAACCCGGAAGAGAAATTGCCCGACGTCACGCGACTCATCATCGCCAGCGGCGTCGCCTTTGGCACCGACAAGCTCGACCAACCCGTGGTCCTTTTCCCCAACGACTGGACCATGCGCTACTTCATCGAGAAAAACCCTGGGCTGAAGCTCCATGATCTGCCGCTGGAGCAGAGCCTCTAGCCGCCAACCCAGCCTTTCCCGGCGCGTGACCCGGCCGCCCGCCCGTGCTGACCTAGTAATGTGACGACCCGGCGACGGCCGAGGTTCTGATTGTAACACGGGCCCAATCTGTCATGGTGGCCCATCGGAATGACCCCCTCCGTGAAAATCACCCTGTTCGACGCGGATGACACCGCCTTCACCGTCGCCCCGGGCCAGGTCATTTTCCGCGAGGGCGACATCGCCGACCGCATGTATGCCGTCGTCGAGGGGAAGGTGGAAATCAAGATCAAGGGCCAGGTGGTCGAGGTCGTCGAGACGGGCGGCGTGTTCGGCGAGATGGCGCTGATCGAGGACCGGCTCCGCAACGGGACGGCCACCGTCACCACGGCCGCCAAGCTCGTGAACATCGACCGCAAGCGCTTTCTCGTCCTCGTCCAGCAGAATCCTTATTTCTCCATCCAGCTGATGACTGTCATGGCCGGCCGGCTGCGGCGGATGGACGAACGCCTCTGAACGGACGGGCTAGGCAGGCTTTCGTGGATTGAACGTTGAAGTGCGGGCTATTTCCTCCCACCGCGCCCGCTCCGCCGCCGTGACGGATGCCGGCACCTGGATCCGCACGGTGGCGTAGAGGTCGCCGCGGCCTTTGTCCTCGCGGGGCAAGCCGAGTCCGCGCAAACGCAACCGCCCGCCCGCCGCCGTGCCGGGTGGCACGCGCAGCGAGGTCAGGCCGTCGAGCGCGGGGATTTTCACCGTCACGCCTAACACCGCTTCCCATGGTGCGAGATCCAGGTCAAAATTAAGATCGGCCCCCTCCACGCTGAAGTCGGGATGACGCGCGAGCCGCACCCGCAGATAAAGATCGCCCGCCGCCGCGCCGCCGTAGCCCGCGCCACCCTGCCCGGCCAGGCGGATGCGCTGGCCTTCATGCACCCCCGCCGGGATTTTCACCTGATAGGTGTCGAGGCGGTCCTCGCCGCCATCATGGGCCGGACGGCGCAAGGTCACTTTGCGTTTCGCGCCATGCAGGGCTTCCTCGAGGGCGACCAGCAGATCGGCCTCCACGTCGTTGCCCGGATGCACGAACTCGCCCTCGTCGTCGTCCATCGCAACCGGACCGCGCCGGCGCGCGTCAAATCCGCCGCGCCCGCTGCCAAAGAACGACTCGAAAAAATCGCTGAACCCGGTGCCATCGAACTCGAAGTCCGGTCCGCCCGCGGGCGCGCGTCCCCGGCCCCGCATGCCGCCGGCCGCACCGGCCATGCCGCCTCCGTCCTGCCAGTTCGCGCCCAGCTCGTCGTAGCGCTTCCGCTTTTCCGGATCGCCCAGGACCTCGTAGGCCTCGTTGATCTCCTTGAACTTCGCCTCGCCCGCGGCCTTGTTCTTGGCGACGTCGGGATGGTGCACGCGCGCGAGTTTGCGGAACGCCTGCTTGATTTCGTCCGGTGACGCCGTGCGCGCCACGCCGAGGATTTGATAATAGTCCTTGAATTGAACGGCCATGGGGAAAGTCCTTTCAACCCTAGCGTGAAGTTGCCTGCAGCACAACTCCAGCCGCGCCAACGCTGCGATTTACCGGGAAGGGCTGACACCCCGGCGATCGGGTTGACCCCGGACCGGATTTTTGATCCACGGCGGCAAAAATAGCCGCGCCGGGCGCGTGTTTCTGCTCGCGCCGCGCCGCGAAATCCCGCTTCGCTCTCACGCATGATTTCCCCGCGTTCCTCCGCCGCCGTATTCTTGGTCTGCGTTGCCGGGTTCGCTCCGGCCCCCGCCGCCTTCGCCAAGTCCCATCCGACCCGGCCCTCGACGGTTTCGGATGCCAACGCCTACAAGGGCGCCATCATCATGGATGCCGCCTCGGGCAAGGTGCTGTTCGAGGATCACGACGGCGAATCCAGCCCGCCCGCCAGCATGACGAAGCTCATGACGTTTCTGGTGATCCATGACAAACTCCAGAGCGGGGCGATGACGCTGCAGACTCCGGTCACCGTCACGGCAGCCGACTCCAAGATCGGCGGCACGCAGGTGTGGCTGAAGGAGAAGGAGGTTTTTCCGATCGAGGAACTGCTCTATGCGATGATGATCCAGTCGGCCAACGACGCCGCCTATGCCCTCGCCCGCACCGCCGCGGGCTCGGTGCCGGCCTTCGTGGAGCTCATGAACGCCAAGGCCCGGGAACTCGGCATGACGCACACCACGTTTCGCAGCCCGCACGGTTTGCCGCCGGCCGACCGCCACGTCGCCGAGGGCGACCTAACCACCCCGCTCGATTTTGCGCTGCTCTGCCGCCATCTCGTGCTCAAGACCGACGTGCTCAAATACACCTCCCTCAAGTCGCGGAAATTTGGCGAGGGCACGCGTTCCGCTGACCGGGTCATCGTCATGAACAACCACGATCATTTGCTCGGCAAGGTTGACGGCGTGGACGGCTTGAAGACCGGCTTCACGAACGGCGCCGGCTTCTGTCTCTCCGCCACCGCCCAACGCAACGGCCGGCGCATCATCGTGGTCGTCATGGGCAGTCTTGATTCCAAGACACGCGACATCAAGGTCGCCGAGCTGATCGAGCGCGGTTTTGCCGCGCTGCCTCCCGGCAGTGCGGCGTTCGCCGCCGAAGCCGGTCCCGCCCCGGAGCCCTCGCCCATCACCGCCGCCCCGACGTCGCCGGCCGACGGCAGCCCGGCCATCAAGTTCGCCCTGCCCCCGCCCAAGAAATAGCCGCCGGGTCATTGCTGTTCCGGCAAGCTTGCGGAGGAAATAGTTTCCGCATCCCCCCGGTTCTGTATTCAATCATGAGTCGCCCCAAATTCCACGCCAAATCCTCATGACTTCCCGCGAACGCTTTCTCGCCGCCTGCGCCTGCACCCCGCTGGAGCGCCCTCCGCTCTGGATCATGCGCCAGGCCGGCCGCTATCTGCCCGAATATCGCGCGCTCAAGGCCAAGTCCTCCTTCCTGGCGATGGTGCGCACCCCGGCGCTCGCCGCCGAAGTCACGCTGCAGCCGCTCCGGCGGTTTCCCGGCCTCGATGCCGCGATCCTGTTCTCCGACATCCTCGTCATCCCCGAGGCCCTCGGGCAGGGCTATCGCTTCCGGGACGAGGGCGGCATCGCCATGGAATTTCGCCTGGAAAACCGGGTCCAGATCGATGCCCTCGCCCCCGCCGCCGCGGTGCCGGAACGGCTGCGCTATGTCGCCGACGCCCTGGCGCTGCTGAAGCGGGAACTGGCCGGAAAAACCGCGCTGCTGGGTTTTGGCGGTTCCCCGTGGACCCTCGCCACCTACATGGTCGAGGGCGGCAGCTCCGATGAATTCGAACGCATCAAGCAGCTTTTCTACACGGATCGCGCCCTGTTCGACGCGTTGTTGGAAAAACTCACCGCCGCACTCATCGCCTATTTCCAGCTGCAGATCCGCGCCGGCGCCGATGCGATCCAGATCTTCGATTCGTGGGGCGGCATCATCGCCGGGCCCGATTACGAGGCCGCCTCGCTGAAGTGGATCCGCCAGATCATCGCCGCGCTCCCGCGGGACTTTCCCGTCATTCTCTACGCCAAGGGCACCGCGCCGCACGTGACGGATCAGGCGTTTACGGGCGCGCGCGTCGTGAGCGTGGATTGGACGAGCGACCTGACCATCGTCCGGCGCACGCTGCCGGCCAACGTCGCGGTGCAGGGCAACCTCGATCCGGTCCTGCTCAACACCACGCCCGAGATCGTCAGCCGCGAAAGCACCCGGCTGCTGGAGTCGATGCGCGGCACCGCGGGGCACATTTTTAATCTGGGTCACGGCATTCTGCCCCAGGCGAAACTCGAGTGCGTGGAAGCGTTGGTCGGGACCGTCACCCGCTGGAAATAGGTGCCGCAGGTCGGACGGCTTTTGCCGGCCGGTGGCCGCGCCTTCGGTCCGGAAGGTGGGTAATGGGTTAGTTTGATGTAGGTCGGGCTTTACGCCCGACAGGCTGGGAAAACCTGTCGGGGATAAACCCCGACCTACAAAAACCGCACGATCCCCGAGAGAACCAAACTGACCCACCACCGGAAGGTGTCCCTCCTTGACTCACTCGACGCGCGCCCTAGCCTCGCGCGTTTTCTTTGGCATGGCGCAAGAACTTAAAGACACGCTGCAGCTCCCTAAAACGGACTTTCCCATGCGGGCCGGCCTGGCCCAGCGCGAGCCTGGCCGCGTCGCCCATTGGGAGAAAATCGGGCTCTACGACGCCATTCAGCGGCATCGGGCCGCCGCGCCGGCCTTCGTCCTGCACGACGGCCCGCCCTTCACCAATGGCGATGTCCACATCGGCACTGCGCTGAACATCGTCATCAAGGATGTCGTCAACCGTTACAAGTCCCTGCGCGGCTTCCGCACGCCCTATGTGCCCGGCTGGGACTGCCATGGCCTGCCGATTGAGCAGAAGGTTACTCGCGAACTCTATTTAGAACTGGAAGCTGAAACCGGACTGCCGGTTGCATCTAGCAGCGGGGGCGAGATGAGCCCGGCTGCTCGAAAATTGTCACAAGCAAACCGGGACAGCTCTGTTTCAGGCGCTTTGATTTCGAGGCTGCGTCAGGAATGCGACGCTTTTTCCGAAAGCTGGATCGCCAAGCAAACCACCCAGTTCAAGCGCCTCGGCATCCTGGCCGACTGGAAAAACCAATATAAGACCAAGGCGCCCGCTTTCGAGGCCGACATCCTGCGCACGTTCGCCGCCTTCATCGAGCAGGGCCTGACCTACCGCGCCAAAAAGCCTGTTTACTGGTCCATCCCGTTCGAAACCGCGCTCGCCGAGGCCGAGATCGAATACAAGGACCACACCAGCCCGTCCATCTGGGTGAAATTCGCCGTGCCCGCCTCCGAGGCCGCGAAGTTTGGCCTGCCGGTGGACAAGCCGCTCTTCATCGTCATCTGGACGACCACACCGTGGACCATCCCCGCCAACCTCGCGATCGCACTGCACCCCGAGGTGGATTACGTCGTGGCCGACACTGGCGCAGAGCGCCTTATCGTCGCCGAAGCCCTGCTCGGGACCGTGCTCGTGGCGGCCAAGATCGAGGCCGCCCCCGCCATCGTCGCGAAGCGCAAGGGCGCGGAGCTTGAAAAACTCGCGGCCCGCCATCCCTTCATCGACCGCGCCTCGCCCGTCGTGCTCGCGGACTATGTCACCACCGACAGCGGCACTGGCGCGGTCCACACTGCTCCCGGCCATGGTGCGGAGGACTATCTCACGGGCCTGAAATACAAGCTGGAGATCTACTGTCCCATTGGCGATGACGGTCGCTACCTCGACGACAGCCGGATTCCCGCCGATCTCGTCGGCCTCAGCACCCTCGAGTCGGTTGAGGATCTCGCCGCAAAGAAAACCTCCACCGCCAATATTGGCGTGCTCAAGAAACTCGCCGCCGTCGGTGCACTGCTAGCCAAGGCCAAATATATGCACAGCTACCCGCACTGCTGGCGCTCGAAGACTCCGATCATTTTCCGCGCCGTGGACCAGTGGTTCGTGTCCTTGGACAAGAAGAACACCCGCGCCACCGCCCTGGCCGAGATCGCGAAGATTGGTGCCCACCACGGCTGGATTCCTGCGTGGGGCGAGGCCCGTATCCGCGGCGCCGTCGAGTCGCGTCCCGACTGGTGCATCAGCCGCCAGCGCTCCTGGGGCGTGCCCATCCCGGCCTTTTTTGACGACAAGAAAAACGCCTGGCTCGACGCCGGCGTCGCGCGGGCCGTCGCCGACAAGTTCGAAAAACTCGGTTCCAATTTCTGGTATGACGCCACGCCCGCGCAAATCCTCGACGGCGTAAAGCTGCCGGCCGGCTGGCCCGCGGCTACATCGCTCACCTGCGGTCGCGACACGCTGGATGTGTGGATCGATTCCGGTTCGTCGCACGCCGCCGTGCTGAAGCGCGGCCAGGGCGGCACCTCGTGGCCCGCTGACCTTTATTCCGAAGGTAGCGATCAGCACCGCGGCTGGTTCCAGTCCTCGCTCTGGACCAGCGTCATCGCCTTTGGCGCCGCACCCTACAAGGCCGTGCTCACCCATGGCTTTATTGTCGACCACGAGCGCAACAAAATCTCCAAGAGCAGCACTTACGAAAAGCCACAAACCAGCGATTCTTACGTCACGGACTACGGTGCCGATGTCATCCGGCTCTGGATCGCCTCGCAGGACTTTCGCGACGACATCCCGGTCTCGAAGGAGATCCTCTCGCACGTCGGCGAAACCTACCGGCTCATCCGGAACACCTTTCGTTACCAGATCTCGAACCTGTTCGATTTCGACGCGACGCGTGACGCCGTGCCTGTCGCGCAGCTGGACACACTCGACCGCTGGGCGCTGCACCAGACGGCCGTGCTCGTTCGCGAATGCACCGCCGCTTACGACGCCTACGAGTTCCACCGCGTCTACCAGCTCTGCAACCAGTTTTGCTCGGTCACGCTGTCCGCGACCTACCACGACATTCTGAAGGATCGCCTCTACACGCTGGGCACGAAGTCTCCCCTGCGCCTTTCCTCGCAGACCGCGATCCATCATATTTTCCGGGCGTTGGTGAAGCTCCTCGCCCCCATCCTCTCCTTCACGACCGATGAGGCGTGGGCGTTCGCCACGACCGGGAAGGAATACGCGGACGACTCGATCCACCTGCAGGACTGGCCGGTGGTCCCGGCCGACTGGACCGACACCACGGTGGAGGGCGAGGTGGCCGCGCTGCTCAAGGTTCGCGCGCTGGTTAACGAGGCCATCGAGCCGCATCGCGCCGCGGGCAAACTCGGGAAATCGCTGGACGCTGCGGTCACACTCACCGGCGCAGCTCAAGATGAAAATTTTCGTTTGCTCGAAAAACACCGCGACTTTCTGCCAGAACTTTTTATTGTATCGCATGTCACTCTTACGCCTTCCGCCGAGGCCGCGCTCGCGGTCCGGGTTCGCCCCTGCAGCGAGCTCGGTCTCGTGCGCTGTCCCCGCTGTTGGCGCTGGGTGCCAGGTCTCGAATCCTCCCCCCACGGCGACGTTTGCCCCCGCTGCGTCGACGCTTTGAAATCATCCGCTTTCTGACCCTCCCCCGATTCTCCCCATGGCTAAAAACAAAAAGAAAACACCCGCGAAAAAGCCTGTCGCAAAAGCCGCCCGACCCGCGCCCAAGAAGTCCCCGACTTCGGCGCGGAAATCCGCGCCCGCTCCCAAGCCGGCGCCGGCGGTGGCCAAGGCCCGTCCTCCCTCCATGGAAAAACCGTCTAAGAAAACCGCCTTGCGCGACAATATCCTCAAGCTGAAACAAAAGGCCCCCGTCAAGCCGATCGCCTTCAGCCTCGACGAGGTCCGCGCCATCGCAAAAACCGTCACGAGCAAGACGAACCTCCCGTTCACCATGGGCTTCAAGGCCGCCGCCAAGGCCCCGGCCAAGGTGCTTGAGGTCGTCAAGCCGGCGAAGCCTCACCACATCAAGGCCGCGTCGCTCTCCGAGATTCTGGGCTTCAATCCGAAACGCGCGAAGGCGCCGATCCCCGACTTGAGCAAGGACGTGCCCGAGAAATACAAGCGCTTCTACAAGCTGCTGCTCGACCTGCGCAACCACCTCACCGCCGGCATCACGCTCCATTCCGAGGAAACGCTCAAGCGTTCCAGCAAGGACGACACCGGCGATCTCTCGAGCTACGGCCAGCACATGGCTGACGCCGGCACCGACACCTTTGATCGCGACTTTGCCCTCAGCCTCGTTTCCAGCGAGCAGGAGGCGCTCTCCGAGATCGACGCCGCCATCAAGCGCATCCACGCCGGCACCTATGGCATCTGCGAGCTCACCCAGAAGCCGATTTCCAAGGACCGGTTGCTCGCCGTGCCCTTCACCCGTCATTCCGCCGAGGCGCAGAAGGAGCTCGAGCGCAATCGCTATCGCGCCCGCACCGCCGGCGGCCTGTTCGGCGAGCTGGGCGAAGAGGGCGGCAAGATCTCGGACGACGACAGCAGCCGCGGCGAGGAGTAAGCGTCCCGGCTCAACTGTGACGCCCGGCGAGTCCACCCCCGAACCGGCAGCGGCCGCGCCGGAGCCGCTGCTCCGGCGCGGACTGAGCTACCGGCTGCTGGTGGCGATCGCGCTGGCCGTTATCGCGCTCGACCAGGCGAGCAAGGCGTGGATCAACGCGCACCTCGCACTCGGCACCTACGGCGTGCCCGGGGCGATTCCGGTGGTGCGCGGATTCCTCTATCTCGTCCACGTCGGCAACACGGGCGCGGCGTGGAGCATGTTCACCGGGCGCAGCATGCTGCTCGCGGCGCTCGCCGCCGCCACGCTGGTGGCGATCTTCCTCTGGCGGCGGGCCCTCGGGCTGCGCGACCGCACCGCGCAAGTCTGCTTCGGCCTGCTCTGCGGCGGCATCATCGGCAATCTCACCGACCGGCTCATCTACGGGCATGTGGTCGATTTCATCGACTTTCATTTCGGCAGCTACATCTATCCGACCTTCAACCTCGCGGATGCCGGCATATGCACCGGCGTGCTGCTTTATCTCATCCACTCGCTGCGCCGGCCGGAGTAAACCCGGCAGGGCGGGTCTCTGACCCGCCTTTCCGACGTGTGCTGGCGGGTCAAAGGTCCGCCCTACTTTGGCAAACGTCCGCAGCCCCTATTCCACGTTAGCCATCTGCTCGCGCACCCGCTCGAGCTCGTTCTTGAGTTCAATGACGGCCCGGGAAATCGCCAGGTCGTTCGCCTTGCTGCCGATGGTATTCACCTCCCGGCTGATCTCCTGCAGGATGAACTCGGATTTTCGGCCGATCTCCCCGTGCGACTTAAGCAGGGCGGCAAATTGCTCAAAATGACTGCGCAGGCGCGTCAGCTCCTCCGTGACGTCGCAGCGGTCGGCAAAGAGCGCGATTTCCTTCAGCACCCGCTCGTCGTTCACATCCAGCTCGAGGCCGGCCTGTCGCAGCCGGACGAGCAATTGCTCGCGGTAGCCCGCGGTGACCTGCGGAGCGCGGGCCACGATGGCATCCACATACGTGCGGAGCGTATTCAGGCGCGTGATAAAATCGATCAGCAGGGCCTCGCCCTCCTTCGCCCGCATTGCCCCAAAGCCCCGCAAGGCATCCGCCACCGCCGCCCGGATCACTGGCGCGGCGTCCTCCGCCGACGGCAGGTCGGCCGTCTTGCGGCGGGAGTTGGCGATCGACCAAAGGAGCTCGGCAGTCGGTTGGAAGCGGAGCCCGCGCGCATCCGCCAGATCGGACAGCCGGTCAAGCACCGCGCCAATTTCAATCTCGTCCCAGACCAGGTCACCCGCGCCGTTCTCGCCGGTCAATTCGATCACGACACTCACGCGGCCGCGCGCCGCCACCTTGCGCACCTGCTCGCCGACCGCGGCCTCCAGGCTTTCCCATTCCTCCGGCAGCTTGATCGCCAGATCGAGGGTCTTACGGTTGACGGAACTCACCTGCACTGTGAGCGTGTGACCGCCCAGCACCGCCGTCCCGCGCCCATAGCCCGTCATGCTTTTCATAATGGAAAGTAACAAGCAACGAGGGACAAGTGGCAAGAATCTCGGTGGCCTATCTTTGGAACACAGGGATCACGGAGGAGGCACTGAGGTCACGGAGCGGCATGTCTGTCCGCACTCTATGAACTCTGTGGCTTGGTTCTGTGTCCGCCATGTCAAAACCTAACCCCGGTTATTTCACTTTCTTGCCCAGAATGGCCGCGACTTGCTCGACGTCCTTGTCGCCGCGGCCGGACAGGTTGACGATGATGATCTTGTCCTTCCCCAGCGCCCGGGCGCGCTTCAGCGCGTGCACCAGCGCATGCGTGGACTCGAGGGCCGGGATGATGCCTTCGAGACGCGAGCAAAGCTGGAAGGTCTCCAGCACCTCGTCGTCGGTCGCGTACGCAAACTCGATCCGGCCCCGGTCCCGGTAAAACGCGTGCTCGGGGCCCACGGCGGCGTAGTCGAGACCGGCGCTGACCGAATGCGTGAGCTCGATCTGGCCCTCGGCATCCTGCAGCAGGAAGGTCTTGCAGCCTTGCAGCACGCCGAGCCGCCCGCCGGCGAACCGGGCCGCGTGTTCGCCGCGCTTGATGCCGTGGCCGCCGGCTTCCACGCCGAACAGGCGTACGCCGGGGTCCTCGAGAAATTCGAAAAAGAGCCCGATCGCGTTGCTGCCGCCACCGACGCACGCAATGAGCTCATCGGGCAGCCGGCCCTCGCGCGCGAGGATCTGCTCCTTCGCCTCCTGGCCGATGACGCGGTGAAAATCCCGCACCATCATTGGATACGGATGCGACCCGTAAGCCGTGCCAAGGATGTAGTGCGTACTGCGGACATTCGTCACCCAGTCGCGCATGGCCTCGTTGATGGCTTCCTTCAGCGTCTTCTGGCCGGCCTCGACGCTGCGCACCTCCGCCCCCATCAGCCGCATCCGGAAGACGTTCAGCGCCTGCCGCGCCATGTCGTGCGCGCCCATGTAGACCACGCACTCCAGCCCGAACTTCGCGCATGCCGCCGCCGTGGCCACCCCGTGCTGGCCCGCGCCGGTCTCCGCGATGATGCGCTTCTTGCCCATGCGCTTCGCGAGCAGGGCCTGAGCGAGGGCGTTGTTGATCTTGTGCGCCCCGGTGTGGAGCAAATCCTCGCGCTTGAGGTAGATCTTCGCCCCGCCCGCGTGCTGCGTCAGCCGCTCCGCAAAAGTGAGCTCGGTCGGGCGCCCGGCAAACTCCTGCAAATGCTGCCTCAACTCGGCGACAAATGCCGGATCCTTCCGCGCCACCTCGTAGGCCGCCGCCCATTCCTGCAGCGCCGTCATCAGCGTCTCCGGCACAAACACGCCGCCATAACCGCCAAAATGCCCGCTGGCATCGGGCAGCGAAAATCGATCGAGGCTGGGAGTTTGGGCGGCAGCTGGCATACGCGGCTCAGAGTGAGGCGCCGTCCGCACCGGTGGCAAACCGCTTTTCAAGGCGAGCGATTCCGCTGGAGGGCGGGGTCGCCGACCCCGCCTGTAGGTTGTCCGCTCGTCGGACAACGTTGCGCGGCGAGCCCGCAACCTACCCGGG
>OCZT010001040.1_pt1 | contig 28508 bp, 33 predicted proteins | sample 1539031 | NCBI WGS metagenome assembly OCZT01 (sample SAMEA3539308, study PRJEB22396) | soil metagenome | biome: tundra; feature: field; material: soil | place: USA | collected 2010-05 | depth 0.15 m | reverse complement strand
CGGCCCTGTCACCGCAAAACTCACGTCGCGTTCGGGAAAACGGTGGATCGGGGCTTAGCCGCCGACCAGGACCGCCTCGACGGGATCAACCATGACAGCCGCCAAGAACCAGGACCTGACGTCCACGACCGACTACTACCAGAAGGCGGTTACGGAGCTTAGCCAGTGCCAGCTGCTGTTGAAGGACGCCGACGTGGCGCCGCAGTTCGCGCCCCTGGTGGAGGCCTACAGCAAGGTGATGAAGGATGTCGCCGGGGTGGCCGACACCGTCCGGGCAAATGATGGCGGTGGGGCGCTCGCATATCTCCGGCAGCTGGTCGCGGACGACACCGTGATCTATTTCGACCAGACCGCGTACCTGAACTGGTATTCGGAGAAGATCGACCCCATCCAGAAGGAATTCCGGCGCAATGCGGTGGCGGTGCCCCGCTACGTCGTTACCACCACCAAGCTGGTCTAGAGCGCTCTACACCCTCCGGATCAGGTCGCGCTCCATCGCCCTCATGGCGCTGTAGACAGTCGCGCGTAGCGGCGTCTCCGGGGGGATCGCCCACTCCAGCTGGCGGAGCGTGGAGTACAGGGAGCGGATGGCCTTGATGGCGTCCCCGAACTCGACCATCGGCGGCAGGGGGATCTGGTCGAGGGCGTCGCCACGGGCCCAGCGATAGGCGAAGTCGACGTAGTCCCGCGACAGCGGCCGCAGGGTTTGCTCGCCATAGGCCTCCTCCAGCTCGCTGAAGCGGAAGTGCAGGCCCTTGAGGCTGTGGTACAGCTCCCGGATCTCGGTCGACGGGAAGCGGTTGCGGGCGTACGGTCCGGCCTGGCCCGCTCCCCGGCGTCCGGGCCTGCCGCGGTCCTCGGCTGCCAGCATCACCAGCACCGCGCAGAGCTCAGGCGGATCGAGGTGGTCGAACCAGCCCTGGTACAGCGCCTCACTGAGGATGAGGCTGTTCTCGCCATAGATCCGGCTGGCCAGCAGGCCCTTGTCGGAAGGCTTCATGCCGTAGAGGAAGCCGGCCTCCTCGAGCACCTGGATGATGCTGTGGAGGTGCCGCGTGTAGTCGTTCATGGCGGCGTCGATCTCCTCCTGGCTGCGCCGGATCTCGTCCTTGAGGGCCCACATCTCGGCCTGCCAGGTGCGGTGCTGCTGGAGGTTGGGACAGCGACGCACGGGCGATCGCTGATGGCGGTTCTCGATCTCCACGATCTGTCTGCGCGCCCCCCCCAGCTGCTCTTTGGTCAGCCCCGAGTCGCCGCGATGGTAGTGGTCGCGCTTGGCTCGGCGGACGCGGTTGCGAAGGGTGCGCAGCTGGGCCTCGTCGGCGAAGTACTGCTGCACGTCCTCGAGTCCGCACTTCTCCTTGCGCGAGGGTTTGACCGCCATCTTCTCGAGGTCTGCAAGCCGTTCCTCGAGGTTGGCCAGCTCGCCCCGCCGCTGCTCCGCCGCCTGGCGTCGCTGGAACTGTCCAAAGCAGCGCTCCATCAGCAGCTCCGCCTCTTCCAGGTCACGGTTGCGGAGCAGGTTGAGGGCCATGTTGTAGTTGGGCGCGAACTTCGACTCCACCACCATGTCCTCGCCCATGGCGGCTTCGTAGATGACGCCGATGTCCACCTCGGGGTCTTTGAGGATGACGCCGTGGCCGACCTTGTCGATGCCTCGGCGGCCGGCGCGGCCCATGAGCTGGGTCAGCTGGCCTGACGTCAGCGAGGGGAAGCCGTGGCCGTCGAACTTGGTGAACGAGGAGATCACCACCGAGCGCGCCGGCATGTGGATCCCCAGCGACAGCGTCTCGGTGGCGAAGACGACCTTGACCAGGCCCACCTGGAAGAGCTCCTCGACCAGCTCCTTGAGGAAGGGCAGCAGCCCGGCGTGGTGGACCGAGACCCCCTGCGCCAGCATCTCGTGGTTGAGCAGGCTGCGGTAGAGGGTGGCTTCGTCCTTCTCGTTGACCTCTTTCATCTTGTCGGCGACGAATTCCGCGATCCTCGCCTTCTCGTCGGCGCTGGTCAGGTCCAGCCCGTGCATGGCGCAGCGCTGCATCGCCTCCTCGCAGCCGCGGCGGCTGAAGATGAAGTAGATCGCGGGGAGCATCTGCTGCTGGTCCAGGCTCTCGATCACCCGGGTCAGACTGTTGGAATCGAGGTGGCGGCCGCGGGCCTCGAAGCGCCGCCCCGCCCGGGCGCCGCGGTCAAAGCGATGATCGGCGGCCACCTCGTCCTGTGCCTTGTTCAAGGTTGCCCGGACGACCTTGCCCTGTTCGTCGAACAGGGGGTAGAGGCGGTTTTCCATCGCCAGCCACAGCCGCAGCTCGGTGGGACGCTTGGTCACCGAGACAACGCCCATCTTGCCGCGGTGGGACTCCATCCAGTCGGCGACCTGCTGGTAGTTGGAGATGGTTGCCGACAAGCCCACGAAATGGATCTGGCCCGGCGCCTGGATCATGACCTCCTCCCAGACCGCGCCGCGGGGGTAATCGTCGATGTAATGGACCTCGTCGAGGATGACGTAGCGGACCTCGCGGAGTCGGTCGGGGTCGTCGTAGATCAGGTTGCGCAGGATCTCGGTTGTCATGACCACCACCGGGGCGCCGTCGTTGATGGTGTGCTCGCCGGTGACAAGGCCCACGTAGCCTTCGCCATATCGTTTCTTGAGGTCGCGGAACTTCTGGTTGCTGAGCGCCTTCAGGGGGGTGGTGTAGATGGCCTTGACACCGTCCTCGAGGGCCTCGAAGATGGCGTAGTCGGCGACCACGGTCTTGCCCGACGAAGTGGGCGCCGATACTAGAACGCCGTTGTGGGTGCCGAGTTCCTGGATCGCCTCGACCTGGAAGGGGTCCAGCTCGAAGGGAACGGTACGCCGGAAAGCGTCGAGCCGCGTAGCGGTTTCAACCGACATCGCGGCGCTCCCAAAAGGCCACTGAGGGCCCGGAGTTGTCCACAGGCATTCTGCTATATTGCATCCTTTCCACGCATGTCCTTGATGGGCGCCTGTTGGGGCCCGGGCGAACGCGGGGTGGAGGGGTTGCATCCAGTGGAGCGGACATGAGTACAGACCTCACGACGGATTTTGAAACAGTAAGCGCGGAGGCGAGCAGCAACGGCGCACCGGCGCCCGACGCAGGGAGCCTCGGCCAAACCGTCGCTTTCGCCCCTGACTTCACCGACATCGAGGTGACGCACCGCAGCGTCCCCGAGCTCTTCCAGACCCAGGTCACCAAGCGGGGCGCTCAGCCGGCGATGTACTTCAAGGCCTCGAACAAATGGCACCCCATCAACTGGCAGCAATACGCCGAAGGTGTCAAGCGGATTGCCGGCTTCCTTCTGAGCGAGGGTGTCAAGCACGGTGAGCGGGTCGCCATCCTGTCCCAGAACCGGCCCGAGTGGCACATCGCCGACCTTGGCATCGAGCACGTCGGAGCCATCGTGGTGGGCGTCTATCCCACCAACTCGCCAAGCCAATGCCAGTACATCATCGACCACGCCGAAGCGCCGGTGGCCTTTGTCGAGAACCGCGATCAGCTGGGCAAGATCCTGGCCACACGCAGCGACCTGCCGCGCCTGCGGCGCGTGGTCCTGGTCAGTGGCGAATCCGAGCCGGGCGACGACGAACTGGTGGTCACCTGGGCCAACGCGCTGACCGCTGGGGATGGGTACAACAGCGAGCACCCGGCCGAATTTGAGGAGCGCTGGAGCGCCATCGGCCTCGACGATCTCGCCACCTTCATCTACACCTCGGGAACCACCGGGCCGCCGAAGGCGGTGATGATCGACCACGGCAACATCCTCTGGACGGCAGGCAGCATCGAGAAGACGATCGCCCTCAGCCCGGATTCGGCCGACGATGAGGTCACCCTCTCCTACCTGCCGCTGGCCCACGTCGCCGAGCGGGTGGCAGGGCACATCCTGCACGTCTATGTCGGCCACCGGATCTACTTCGCCGAGGACATCGCCCACCTGGCCGCCAACGTGACCGAGGTGCGGCCGACCTTCATGTTCGGGGTGCCCCGGATCTGGGAGAAATACCAGGCTGTCGTGGAGGCGCAGCTTGCCGGGGCCAGCGGGGTCAAGGGGTTGCTGGCGCGCTGGGCGATCAAGCAGGGAGCGGCCAATGTCGACAAGGCAACCAGGGGGGAGGCGCCAAGCGGCGGCTACAAGCTCGCCGACCGCCTCGTGCTGCACAAGATCCGCATCGCGCTGGGCCTGGACCGCGCCAAGCAGCTGGTCAGCGGCGCGGCCCCCATCGACTCCAACACTCTGAGGTTCTTCTGGGGCCTTGGCCTTCCCACATACGAGGTCTACGGCCAATCCGAGGACACCGGCCCCACCAGCACGGATCGACCCGGCTACTGCCGGCTTGGGACCGTCGGGCCCGCGATGCCTGGAGTCGAGATCAAGATCGCCGATGACGGCGAGGTCCTGGTCAGAGGCCGCAATGTCTTCCGCGGCTATTTCAAGGACGAAGCCGCCACCAAGGAAGCGCTGGACGACGAGGGCTACCTGCATTCCGGCGATGTCGGGGTGCTCGAGGACGGCTTCCTTCGCATCACCGACCGGAAGAAGGACCTGATCATCACCGCCGGCGGCAAGAACATCTCACCGTCGAACATCGAGGTGGCGCTGAAGCGCCTGCCGTTCATCGGACAGGCGGTCGCCATCGGCGACAGCCGGCCCTTCATGTCGGCGCTGCTCACGATTGACATCGAGCAGCTGGCGGCCCTGGCCAAGCACGTCGGCGAGTCGGCCGACATCCTCAAGCTCTCGCAGAACGAGAAGGTGCGCGAGCTCTTCCAGAAGGGCGTCGACGCCGTCAACGCCAACCTCGCCAACGTCGAGAAGATCAAGAAGTTCACCATCCTGCCCAACGACCTGTCGCTGGACGGTGGCGAGCTCACGCCCACCCTGAAGGTCAAGCGCAAGGTCGTCAGCGAGAAGTACGCCGACCAGATCCAGGCGATCTACAAGAACTGACCCGGGCTCCTCGGCGCTCCGATTGGTGACTTCAAATGCCGGCTGAAGAGATCGTGGTGGTCTCCACCTCGCCCGCACCGCCGGAGCTCTTCAGCGGCGCCCTGCCGGAGGGCACCCGGGTGGTCAAGGCCTCATACGATGAGCTCCTGGAGCTGGCGCCGGAGGTCGACATCATCATCGGCGACTGGTCCCACAGCATCCACGTAGACCGCGCCGTGATCGAGCGGGCCGGGCGCTGCCGGCTGATCCAGCAACCCACCGCGGGGTACGAGAACATCGACGTCGCAGCCGCCGACGAGCATGGGATCCCGGTGGCCAACGCCGGGCCCGCCAACGCCAACGCCGTCGCCGAGCACGCGGTCATGCTGGTCCTGGGCTGCCTGCGTCAGCTTCGCGAGGCGATCGCTGACGCCGAGGCCGGCGAGTGGGACCAGGAGGCATGGATCGCCAAAGACCTTGGCGACCTGTACCAGCGCACCGTCGGCATCCTGGGCTTCGGCGCCATCGGCCAGTCGATCGCGCAGCGGCTGAAAGGCTTCGAGTGCCAGACCCTGTACCACAGGCGCAACCGGCTCGAACCCGCCGACGAGGAACGGCTCGGCGTGGCTTACGCCGAGCTGGACCAGCTGCTTCGCCGCAGCGAGGTGCTGGTGTTGGCGCTGCCGCTCAACGCAACCACCAGGGGGATGATGAATGGCGAGCGGCTGGCGACCTTGCCGTCGGGCGCGATCGTGGTCAACGTCTCGCGCGGCGACATCATCGACGAGGACGCGCTGATCGCCGCCCTCCTCGCTGGTCGGCTCGGAGGTGCGGGCCTCGACGTCTTCAGCGTCGAGCCGCTGCCCGCGGGCCACAAGTTTGGCGGGCTGCCCAACGTGCTGATGACTCCGCACGTCGCCGGTGCCACCGCCCAGTCCAAACGCAACATCCTGGTCAACAGCATCACCAACGTCGCCCGCGTTGCCCGTGGCGAGGCCCCGGAGTTCGTGGTCAGCGACCCACGTCCTCGCTGAGGTGGCCAAGAAGGGAGGCAAGCCTCGGCTGCTGGTGGTTGAGGACGATCCGGCGCTGGCCAAGGTGCTACAGATGCGCCTCCAGATCGAGGGCTTCGAGGTCCAGGTGGCCGGCGACGGCGCCGAGGCCATGAAGATGATCGGCCGGAAGCCGCCGGACCTGGTGGTGTGCGACCTGATGATGCCGGTGATGGATGGTCTTGAGGTCACCCGGGCGATCAAGGGCAGCCCCAAGCTCAACTCGATACCGATCTTGATCCTGACCGCGCTCAAGAGTGAGAAACAGACGGTGGAGCTGGAGAAGCTGGGCGCCGACGGATTCGCCACCAAGCCCTACGACGGCAAGGAACTCACCGCCCGGATCCGGCAACTGCTGGGCTAGTGCTGCCCGGGCAACCCCGAGTTCAGGACGGTGGCACCGAGCAAGACCGCCAGCAGGGCAACCACGGCGCAAACTCCGATCACCGCCAGCGGGATGCCCAGCCAGAGGATGAAAAGCTGGGTGTTTCGGTCCCCCTCATCGAGGCCTTCCGGAGTCGGGCGGGAGAGGTCGATCGAGAGCCAGAGGTAGCCCATCAGCAGGAAGCCGATCGCGAGCGAAATCACCCCGGTATAGATCGTTGGCAGGACCTGGAGATGAAGCAGCTTGGCCCCCGTGTTGGTCCAGATGAAGCCGCAGGCGAGGCTGGCGACGATCGAGAGCAGGTAGCGGTAGAGCGTGCGCCAGAAGGTGAGCTCCAGCGGCGGTCGCTGGACGTCGTCAGCCAGGTTCTTGGTCTCGGAAGCCATGCCCGAGCTTACCTGGGGGCCTGCGCCTGTCAGTCGAGGGCGTCGAAAAGGGTGTTGCGCAGCTGCTCAAGCGCCTCGAACTCCTCGATCGAGGGCTTGGAGCTGGCATGGACCTGGGCCGGGTACTTCATCCTCTGCACCGATTCCAGCAGCACCTTGATCTGGGACTCGGTCAGCTGCAGGCGGTAGACCGCGCGCTCCCGCGCCAGCGGCGCCGGGGACGGGGCGGGGTACGACGGCGACGGGGCCGGGTTTTGCCCTTCGTGGCCGGCGATGCGGTCCGCGGGTGCCGGCTCAACCGGGGTTGTCCCTTCTTCGGCCTCGACGCGGGTCGGCCGGAACAGCTCTTCAGAGCCGACCAGCGAGATGCGATTGAACTTAGGCATGAGTGAGGACCTCCTGGGCCAGCTGCCGGTAGGCCTTGGCCCCGTCGGTGTCGCCGGCGTACTCCAGGATGGAGCGGCCGGCCGGTGGGCACTCGGCAAACCTGATGCTGTCCTTGATGAAGAAGGGGAACACCTCGTCCCCGTACGCCTGCTTGACCAGCTGCAGAACCTCCTGGCTGTGCAGGGTTCGCGACTTGTAGATCGTTGGCAGGATTCCTCCCACCTTGAGCTTGGGATTGAGCTTCTGGCGAACGCGCTCGATGCTGCGCTGCAGCTGCTGCATGCCCTTCATGCCGAAGTACTCACACTGCAGCGGGATGATGACCTCGTCGGACGCCACCAGCGCGTTGACCGAGAGCAGGCTCAGTGATGGCGGGCAGTCGATGACGATGAAGTCATACAGGCTCTGCACCGGCTCCAGCTTGTCCTTCAGGATCTGCTCGCGGCCCATCTCGTTGATCATCTGGATCTCCGCCGCCGACAGTTCGAGGTTGGCAGGGATGAAGTCGACTTTCATCAACTCGGCCCGCATGATCAGGTCGCGAGCCTGGACGTCATAGTCCATGAGCAGGTTGTAGATCGTCTTGTCGATCTCGTCGGGCCTCCGGACACCCATGTTGATGGTCAGGTGGGCCTGCGGGTCGAGGTCGACGAGGAGTACGCGCTGGCCAAGCTCCGCCAGTCCCGCGCCCAGGTTGACGCAGGTCGTGGTCTTGCCGACGCCCCCTTTCTGGTTGGCGACAGAGATGGTTTTCGCCATAGACGGATGAGTTTAGCCTGAATTCACCTGAGCGCAGCCCAAACTCGACGTTCGTATACTCGCCCTGTGTTCGTGCTGCCCGCGCTGACCACCCTCATCAGCCTGGGCTTTGCCGCCCAGGTCCTCAACCAGTACCGCGCGCGGGGCAGGACGCACCAGCTCGCCTGGGGACTGGCGCTGGTGTTCTACGCGGTTGGCGCGTTCGCCGAGGTGATGGGCTCGCTGTCCGGTTGGACCGAGATCGATTTCCGGATCTATTACCTCTTCGGAGCCATCCTGCTGGTGCCCTGGCTGGCACTGGGAACGGCCGAGCTGCTGCTGCAGCAGCAGCCAAGGATGCACTGGGCTCGTTGGGCCTTCCGGGCATTTGTCGGCGTGACCACGGTGGCCGGTTTGGTGGCGATCGTGGCCGCTGTGCTCCACGCCGCCTTCATCAACGGCACTCAGATCCCGGACAACTGTGCGATGTACTGTCCGCACGAGCACGGCTACGCCTTCGGCAACATCCTGGCGGTGATTGCGGCAGCGGTTAGTAACTCCATCGGCACCGTCGTGCTCGCCGGGGGTGCGGCGTACTCCGCCTACCGGACGTGGCGCGAGGGGCTGCCTACGAATCTCACCCTTGGGAACATCCTCATCCTCGCCGGAGCCCTGGTGGTGGCCGGCATCGCAACTCTCACCCGCCTGGGTTATTACGAACTCTTCTACGCTGCCCAGGCCGTTGGGGTGGCCATCATCTTCGCCGGCTTCCGGGTCATCGCCTCGGCCACCCAGACCCGATCCCAGCTGGCCTAGTGCGGCCTCGCCGGCTGGCCCAGAGCCCGGCACGCTCGTGATCGCCGACCTCGTCATCATCCTGATCCTGCTTGCGGGGGTGTACATCGGCATCAGCCGCGGCCTGATCGGGCCGCTGGTGGCCGAGGGCGCTTTCCTGGTCTCGCTCTACCTGGTCTTGCACCTGCACGGGCTCTTCGACTCGGTCCTGCCTTTTGGGTTTATCCGCACGGGCGTGAGCATCTTGCTGGTCCTCGTGCTCACGTTCGCCCTGCGCCTCCTGGCCCGCCCGGTGGTGATGTTCTGGAAGATGATTCCCCCGCTGAAGACCATAGACGCGCCGCTGGGCGGCGCGGTGCACGCGCTGGCGGCATTCGTCCTGGTCTACCTGGGGCTGGGCGTGATCCTCGATTTCGACCGCAACGTCTACCCGCTTCTCAAGACAGGCGTCGCCACCGCGGAGCAGATCGAGACGTATCGCCAGGCCGTGCAGGGCCAACCGTTGCTCAAGGGCTTCGTTGACGACGCGCGCCTCAAGCAGCTGGTCCAGCAAGCCGGGCCCAACCCATTGCCGATGCAGCAGGTCCGGCAGGTCGAGGGATTTCTGAACTTCTACGACAACAACATCCGGGGGCCGCTGTTGACCTCGCAGACGGCGCCGTTGATCAACCGGCTGGGAGCCCAACTGCCGCTTGTCGGGCACCAGAGGGCGTACCTCGCCGGCGCCAAGACTTGACGCCACACCTTGACCGCTAGATATATGGTGTTGCCGTGCTAGACCTGTCGCTGACGCCGGAGCAGGAGATGCTGGTCGAGACCACGCGCCGCTTCGTCCGCGCCGAGTTCCCTGAGATCATCAAGAAGAACGACAAGCTCCAGCGTTACGATCCCTCCACGTTCCCCAAGCTGGCCGGGCTCGGGCTGGGGGGGATCTCGATCCCCAGGAAGTACGGCGGTGGCGGCATGGACTACCTCGCCCTGGGCCTGGTGATGGAGGAGCTGGAGTACGTCGACGCCTCTCTCCGCACCGCTGCCTCGGTCCACAACGGGCTCTGCAGCACGGGCGTCTATCAGTGGGGCAGCGAGGAGCAAAAGCAGCGGCTTTTGCGACCGCTGGCGGAGGGGTCGAAGATGGGCGCCTTCGGTCTGACTGAGCCCGACGCCGGTAGCGACGTGGCGGCGATGCGCAGCCAGGCACGGCGGGAGGGCGATGTCTACGTCCTCAACGGCGAGAAGGCCTGGGTCAGCTTCTGCGACTACGCCGACTGCTTCCTGGTCTTCGCCTACACCGACCGCGAGAAGAGCCACAACGGCATCACCGCCTTCCTGGTCGATCGCGATGCCAAAGGCTTCACCACCGCCGGGTACCACGACAAGCTGGGCCTGCGCGCGGGCAACACCGGGTCCCTGGCCTTCAGCGACGTCGAAATCCCCGCCGAGAACCGCATCGGGGAGGAGGGCGACGGCTTCAAGGTGGCGATGAGCTGCCTCGACGTCGGTCGCTTCACGGTCGCCGCCGGCGCCGCCGGGGCGATCAAGGCGTGCCTGGACCTGAGTGTCGACTTCTGCCACCAGCGCAAGACCTTCGGCAAGGAGATCGGCCGCCACCAGCTGGTGCAGGCGCGAATCGCGGCGATGCAGCGCGACTACGACATCGCCCGGATGCTTTACTTCAAGGCCGCCTGGCTCAAGAACCAGGGCCTGCGCAACACCCGGGAGACCGGGGTCGCCAAGTGGTTCAGCACCGAGGCCGCCTTCGCCGCCGCCGACTCGGCGATCCAGGTCTTCGGCTCCTCCGGGTACTCCGGCGAATACCCGGTGGAGCGCATCCTGCGCAATGCCCGGGCGCCCAGGATCTACGAGGGCACCAGCGAGATCCACCAGGTGATGCAGGCGGAGTACGCGCTCGGCTACCGCGTCGATAAGGAGCTTGACCACGGCCTGCCCCCACACGATCCCTCCCAGGGCGGGGAGGTGTGAGCGCGGCCACCACCAGCGTCCTCCCCGAGATGGGCACCGTGCACTACGTCGACGTCGGCGGCCGGCGGGTGCGCTACCTGGAGTGCGGGGTGGGGCCCCCCATCCTCTTGGTCCACGGCTGGATCGGCAGCGCCGAGAACTTCCACAAGTGGCTCCCAGCGCTGGACGGCAGGCGGCGGATGATCATCCCCGACCTGCCCGGCTTCGGTGAAACTGCCCCCCTCGACGGCCCCCACAGCATCGCTGCGCTGGCCGAATTCCTCGACGACTTCACCAACGCCATCGGCCTCGAGCTGTATGACCTCGGCGGGCTCTGCCTGGGGGCCACCGTCGCGCTCGAGCTGGCCCGCCGGGATCCCGGTCGGGTGCGACAACTGGTGTTGCACACCCCGATCTACTCGCGCCGCGCGGTCTCCCGCGCCTTCCGGATGCAGGCCGCCTTCTTCATGAACCCGATCGTCTATGGCGTCGCTGTCCCCATCGCCCGAAACCGCAGGGTCAGCGACCTCTACAAACGCTACTTCGTCGAGGGCCCGGACGTCGACGCCTTCGATGCCTCGATCAACTTCGAGAACCAGATGCGAGCCAACCCGCGCGCCGCTCGCGAATGGCTGCGGGACGCCCTGGGGCAGGACTTCGAGGCCTGGCTCCAGTCCTGGGAGCAGCCGGTCCTGATGGTGGTGGCCGCCGACGACTCGCTGCTGGACCACGACGCCATGCAGCGCCTTACCGAAGCCATGCAGACCGCAGAGGTGGTCATGGTGCCCGACGCCGGCCACGGCTGGACCGAGGCCCTGGTCAAGGCCCAGGCGGCGGCGATCTCAGGGTTTTTGGCGCCCGACCCGATCTGATCTCCGCGCGCCGTCCCTCTCAATGGGGATGCTTATGGGATCCGGGCGTGCGATGATCTGAGTTACCCGGAGCAGGAGCTCCCCGCTATGGCGATCGGCCTGCACGGGCGGTGGTCCCACAATGGCAATACTGATGTGCCGCCCCGACTACTTCGGGGTCGAATACGAGATCAACCCCTGGATGCATATCCAGAACGAGGTTGACCACGACCGGGCGGAGGAGCAGTGGAATGCGCTCTTCGATGCCTACCAGCAGCTCGGCCTTGACGTCGAGCTTGTCGAACCGGTGCGAGGAAACCCGGACATGCCATTCACTGCCAACGCGGCGGTGGTGCGCGCCGGGAAGGCGGTGGTATCCCGCTTCCGTCACCCGGAGCGCCAGTCCGAAGAGCCCTTCTGGCGCGCGGCCCTGACCGACCTCGGATACCGGCTATCGCAAACCCCTGAAGGGCTGAGCTTCGAGGGCGCCGGCGACGCCCTCTTCGTCGGCGACCGGCTGTTTGCCGGTTACGGTTTCCGCACCGACCGCGAGACCCACGCCATCGTTGGTGAGGCGCTCGACGTCGAGGTCGTCTCGCTCCAGCTCGTCGACCCGCGCTTCTATCACCTCGATACCTGTTTGTGCCCTCTTGGCCCGGAGACTGTGATGTTCGCGCCGGGCGCTTTCGCACCGGCGTCGGCTCGCGCCATCCGCAAGCTGGTGCCGCACGTGATCGAGGTGCCGCTGCGCCTTGCCGAAGGCTTCGTCTGCAACGCCATCACGGTGGGAGACCAGGTCCTCTCGTCCGTTGGCGTGGAGCGCGTCGAAGGCAGCCTGGAAAGGGAGGGCTTCTCTGGCCGCGGCCTGCCGATGACCGAGTTCATCAAGGCGGGCGGCGGGGTCCGCTGCCTCTCCCTGGTGCTGGACTGAGACTTGCCGCGGCCTGAGCTGGGGCTGCCCGCCGACCTCGATGCTGTCGTCATCGGCGCCGGTGCGGCCGGCTGCAGCGTGGCTTACAACCTCGCCCAGCGCGGGATGACCAAGGTCGCGGTCATCGACCGCGGCAACCTCGGCGAGGGATCGACGGGGCGCTGTGCCGGCGGCGTCCGGCAGCAGTTCTCGACCGAGGTCAACGTCCGCGTGGGGATGCGCTCGGTGGAGATCCTGAAGGGCTTCGAGGAGCTGACCGGGCGCCCGGCGGACTTTCGCCAGATCGGCTATCTCTTTGTGGCCAGCGACGAGGCGGGGATGGCCGACCTCAGGCACAACCTTGAGGTGCAGCGACGGGCTGGGCTGCAGGACTCCCGAGAGGTCGGCGTCGCTGAGATCGCGACGATGGTCCCAGGGTTGCGGGTCGACGACCTGCTGGGGGGCAGCTTCTGCCCCACCGATGGGATCGCTGGGCCCAGCGAGATGACCCAGGGGTACGCGCACGCCGCCCGCGCGCTGGGGGTGCGGATCCTCGAGGGCGTCGAGGTGGTGGGGATGTCGATCAAGCCGGGCGCCTGCCGGGTGCAGACCGACCGTGGCGAGATCCGCGCTGCGCGCGTTGTCATCTGCGCGGGGGCGTGGTCCCGCCCGCTGGGAGAGCTGGCCGGCGCGTTGGTCCCGGTGGCGCCCTACCGGCGACACATCTTCGTGACCAAGCCCTTTGCCGGCATCACGCGGCAAACGCCGATGACGGTCGACTACCGGACGTCGTTCTACTTCCACCCCGAGGGTGACGGGCTGCTGATGGGCATGAGCGACCCGGATGAGCCGGAGAGCTTCCGCACCGATGTCGACTGGGATTTCCTCGACCACATGGTGGAGCACGCCACCGCGCGCTTCCCAAGGCTGGAGGACGCCGAGATCATGACCGGCTGGGCGGGCCTCTACGAGGTCACCCCCGACCACCAGGGCATCGTCGGCGAGACCGCGGAGGTGCCGGGCCTGTGGCTGTGCTGCGGTTTTTCGGGCCACGGCTTCATGCAGGCGCCCGGGGTGGGGGAGGTGCTGGCTGACCTGGTGGTGGGGCGTGAGCCGGCCTTTGACATCTCCGGGCTGCGTCCCGGCCGGTTCGCCGAGGGCGCGTCGGTGCCCGTTGGGGAGCGCGCAGTCATCTGACGGATCGGCAACGCCGACTGATGGCTACCGCTGACTGGGGGTTGCCGGCGGCGGGCGGCCTTGGGTCAGGTCGACTTGGTGGCGGGGAGGTCGGCTTCAGGCGTGTGGTGAGAGCAGTTCAGCCGCATGTTGGCGCTGGGGAACGAATAGAAGTAGTTGCAGAAGAGGTGGTACGGGTTCCCCTTGGCGTCGATGCGCTTGTTGTCCGGGTTGACCCCCATGGGGGCCTCTCCCACGGTCAGGATGCGCCGGTGGATGCAACTCTCACAGATCTTCATGAATTGAGAATACGCCCGTGCTAGACTCCGACGCCATGCTCAACAAGCCCGTTCACGGGCTGCTTTTGGCGGCCGTGTTGGGGTTGGCAGCCTGCTCCACCGAAGACCTTCCGATCGTGGGCAGACCCGCGGCTTCCTTCGACAACGGCAGCGTCAAAATGGCGGACTACAAGCTCCGCCTCAAGATCCTGCAGGAGAACTACCGCAAGCAGACGCAGGCCCAGGGTGAGGTGAAGTTCCCCTCGCTTGACGGGCCGGCGGGGCGCAGCAGCGAGGTGATCCTGGAGACCGAGGCGGTCCAGGACCTGGTCGATGCGGCCCTCATCGAGCGCCAGGCGCAGCCGCGCCGGATCAGCGTCAGCGAAGACGACATCAACAAGTCGGTCGACCCCTTCCGCACCAACTACAACACCCTGGCGGCACAGCAGACGCAGGCGGGTAAGCCCACCCTGAGCTTCAACGACTATCTCAACAGCCTGGGTTTCTCGCTCGACCAACTGCGGCAGCAGGTGCGATCGCGGATCTTCGAGCAGCGGCTCGAGGACAAGATGGCGCTGCAGCGTGAGGCGGCGGCGCTGGCGATGCTCAGGCAGGGCGCCGACATCGGCACCGTGGCCAAGAAATACAGCGACGACACCGGCAGCGCCGCGTCCGGCGGCGTACTGATGCTGAAGACCACGGACCTCGCCAACGTGCCCTCGCTCAAGCCCACCCTGGACGCGCTACAGCCGGGCCAGAGCACCGCCGATTTCGTGCGTGTCGACGACGGCTATTACTACTTCAAGCTGACCTCACGCGATGCCACCACCACCAAGATGCAGTACGTCTATGTATACGATCCCAAGCCGGAGCTCTACACCGCCGCCAAGCGGGAGAAGTGGTTCATCGACTCGATCACCAGCTGGGAGCAGCAGGCCCACGTCAAGTACAACGTCGGGTCCCGCGCGACGTAGGCGGTGGATCCCGGCTAAGGCTCGGCGCCAGGCCTGAGCATGCGGTGCTTTGCGGCGCTGGGCTTGGAGGATGGCCCCACCGAGGCGCTGCGGCCGTGGCTCGATGGCGCTCGGGCTGAGTTTGCCGAGCTGGCCGTGACGCCGGCGGAGAATCTCCATCTGACCCTGGCTTTCCTGGGCGAGATCGACGCCGGGCAGGTCGAGTCCGCGGGGGCTGCGGTCCAGGCGGCAGCCCAGGGTCGGGCGCCCTGGCGCTTGCGGTGGACCGTGCCCGGGGCGTTCCCGTCGGCCTCGCGGCCAGGGGTGCTATGGCTGGGCGTCGACGGCGGCGAGGCGCTTCTGGAGGTCCACACGGCGCTCGCCGAAGCCCTGGCCAGCGCCGGGCTCCCGGTGGAGGACAGAGCCTTCCGGCCGCACCTGACGCTGGCTCGGGTCCGGCGCGGCGAGATCAATCGCGAGCGCTACCGCGAGATCGTGGCTCACCTCAAGACGTTGCCCGAGGTCGGCCCGTCACGGGCGGTGGCTCTGGTGCTCTTCGAGAGCCGGCTCGGAGGCGAGCCTGCGGTCCACGTGCCTTTGGTTATGGCGCAGTTGGCGGATTGAGTCGGCAGGAGACGTTGGCGAGCTGGCCGAGCACCCCCATGGGTATGATTTCCGTCTGCGCGCGCCCGTAGCTCAGTGGATAGAGCGCCTGGCTACGGACCAGGAGGCCGGGGGTTCGACTCCCTCCGGGCGTACCAAACAACCCGAACGCGGTTTGTCCCAAACGATCCGCTATCTTCGACGAGTGTCCGCGGAGCTGATCCAGCGCTTCCAAACCAAGCTCGACCCCATGCTCGGCGATCTCCAGCAACTGGTCGAGGCAGAGTCGCCGTCGTGCGACCAGGAGGCTGTGGCCGCTTGCGCCGCCGTGGTCGCGTCGATGGGCCAACGCCTCCTCGGGGCGCCGCCGGAACGCGCCGAGGTCGATGGCCAGCCCTACTTGAGCTGGACTTCCGGCACCCCGAGGGTGGCCTTGCTCTGCCACCTCGACACTGTCTGGCCGATGGCAACGATCGATCGCCTGCCCTTCCGGGTCGATGGCGATCGCGCCTACGGCCCCGGCATCTTCGACATGAAGGCCAGCGTCGTCCAATCCTTCCACGCCCTGGCTGAGCTGCCCTCCCGCGACGGCGTCGAGCTGCTCATCACATCCGATGAGGAGATCGGCTCGCCCACCTCACGGCCGGTGATCGAGGCGCTCGCGCGTCGTGTCGAGGCAGTGCTGGTGATCGAACCCAACCACAACGGCGCCCTCAAGATCGGTCGCAAAGGGGTCGGTATGTATCGCCTCCACATCCGCGGCCGGGCGGCTCACGCCGGCTTCCCCCACGAGGGCGTCAATGCGACTCTCGAGCTCGCCCACCAGGTCCTGGCCGTCGCGGCCCTGGCCGATGCAGAGGCGGGCACCACCGTCACCTCCACCGTTGCCGCCTCGGGCACCACCAACAACGTCGTCCCGGCCGAGGCCCGCGTGGACATCGATGTTCGCGTCCCCAACGCCGCCGAGCAGGATCGCGTGGACGCGGCACTCAGAGGACTGCGGCCGTCAGTCTCGGGCGCCACCCTGCGGCTCAGCGGCGGTCCCAACCGCCCCGCGCTGGAGCCGTCCGCGACGATGGCGCTTTTCGAAGTCGCCCGACGGATCGGCAGGGAGATCGGGCTCGGGGAACTGACCGGCGCCACCGTCGGCGGGGCGTCGGACGGCAACTTTGCCGCTGCGGCGGGGGCGCGAACCCTCGATGGGCTGGGCTGCACCGGGGATGGCGCGCACGCCGACAACGAGCACATCGTCATCTCGAGCCTGCCTGAACGTGCCGCCCTTCTGATCGCCCTCCTGCAAGACCTGCTGGCGCAGAGCTAGGCCGTCTCGGCCCCCAGCTCGGTGGTATCCGCCACCCGCAGCCAGGCCAGGGCGCCCACCACGCCCGCGCACCCCATGTAGATCGCCAGGCTCCAGGCCGACCCGGTGTCCGTCCCGGTGGCGATGCCGTGGATCAGTGCCATCGGGAAGACCGCATAGGTAAGGAAGTGGATCGCGCGCCACGCCCGGTAGCCGATCCACCGACGCAGGTAGGCGCTGAGCCAGATCGCCAGGCCCAGCTCAGCCGCGGCGATGCCCAGCCCCATCGACAGCGGCCGGTAGTTGGAGGCCAGGGGAATCAGCACGTCGGCGGGGCTGAAACTGGTGAAGGGATCGAGCCAGATCGTCACCACGTGCACGGTGAGGAAGACCAGGAACACCAGCGAGAGGTAGCGATGAAGCTCGTTGGTGACAAAGAGCGGCCATTTCGGGGAGCGGCCCCGGCGGCTGACGACGATGCCAAGGCCGACCGAAGCGGTCAGGAGCAGCAGCGTGACGAACCCGGACGCCCGTCCGAAGTACCAGAGCGGGCTCGGGGGGGCGACCAGCGCAAGGGTCAATTCAGTTCGGTTACGCCTGCGGCAGGCCGACCCGGGTAACGGTGCCGTCGTTCGCGACCAAGCGGCCCTGGACGCCGATCGATCCGAGCCACCGAGGCGCCTCTTCGCCCAACAGCCAGGCGGCGGTGGCGGCGGTGTCGGCCACCAGGCACTGGCTGGCCATGACCGTGACGAGCCGCCAGCAACTTCGGCCGGGGGCGCCGGTGCGGGGATCGATGATGTGATGCGCCTCGCCGTCGCCCATGGTCCAGCGGCGCCGGAGCGCCCCGCTGGTGGCGATCGCCCCAGAACGCAGCGCCACCCAATCGTCGTCGGGGGCGGCCTCACTGTCGAGGGCTTCGGCCAGCCGCACCGGCCAGCCACCGGCCGGCGGCGGACCAGCTACGGCTATGTCGCCGCCGGCGCTGATGCACAGCCCCACCGAGAAGGCGTCCTGGCCCAACTCCAGCCAGCAGAGGTCGAGGGCGGTGTCGACGGTCCAGCCCTTGGCGCTGCCGCCGAGATCCAGGCTGACGCCCTTGGGAACCGTAATGGTTGTGGCGGATCGGTCGATCAGGATCTCGGCCCAGCGGCCGGCAGGTACCGGCCGCCCGGTGCGGCGGTCCCGAACCTTTGGCAGTGTGTCGAAGGACTGGTCGTAGCCCGCGGCGACCACGGCGCGGCCCACGGTTGGGTCATACAGCCCACCGGTAAGCCGCGCCATCTCGCGCGCGGCTTCGACAGCATCCAGGAGCACCGGCGACACCGGCAGCGCCTTGCCGGCCTTGCGGTTGGCGCGCGCAAGGTCGCTATCGTCGCGAAAGCGGCTGCAGGCCGCATCGACAGCCTCGATCCATGAGCGCACCACCCATTCCACGCGCTCCAACTGGCGGACGTCGGTGACCCACAACGAGAGGGTGGTGCCAAAAGCGGGCAGCGACCGCCCCGCGACACTTGCCGGGAGCTTGGTGTCGGTGGCGGCGGTGGTGGTCACTGCCGTCGGCTCAGGACTGGCCCGAGACGATCCCAGGAGCGGGGTTGACGACCCCCGGGTTGGCGTTCCCGAGGTCCGGGTTGGCGTTGGCATTGCCCGAGTCGGGAGCGACAAATCCGGGCTGGCTGCCGTCGAGCGTTGAGGGCTGGCGGGCGGATTGCGTTGTACCGCTCGTGCCGCCCGACGCGCTGGCACTGGTCTGGCTGGCGATGCCTGCCGTGAGCATCCCAAAGGCGAGGATGCCGGCGCCCAGGGCTCCCACCTTCATCATCGCGAGCCTGCGCCGGGCCGCGTACAGCGCGACGGCGTGGGTGTGCCCCGGTGACGTCCCCCGGCGGATCGGCTCAGTCGACATGTCCCAATCCTCGCCGGGAGATGTTGGAGTCTTCTGAAAGTCATCTGAGAGTTTCCTCAGAGATTGGCCGCCCAAGGAATTCGCCGCGTATTCAGACGGTTCAAATTCGTACCGGCGCCGACTACCATCAGGAGCAGTCGGCGATGCCACTTAGGAGACAGGTTTTGGAAAAGGCGACGTTTGCTGCTGGATGCTTTTGGGGAGTTGAGGCGGAGTTCCGCAACCTTGAAGGAGTGACCGCCACGGCGGTGGGCTACTCCGGGGGTCACACCTCCGAGCCGACATACCGCGATGTCTGCAACCACACCACCGGCCACGCCGAGGTGGTGCGGGTTGAATTCGATCCCGCGAAAATCTCATACGAGCAATTGCTCGAGGAGTTCTGGCGCCTCCACGACCCCACACAGCTCAATCGCCAAGGACCAGACGTCGGCGATCAGTATCGCTCGGCCATCTTCTTCCACAGCCCCGGGCAAGAGGAGGTCGCCAAGCGCTCGCGCGACGCCGCCCAGGGCGGCGTGGAGCGTCCGATCGTGACGGAGATCACTCCCGCGACCATGTTCTGGCAGGCCGAGGAGTACCACCAGCGCTACTTCGAGAAGAACGGCATCTCGAGTTGCCGGATCCCCAACATGGGGACCGCGACCGTCGGCGCTGAGGCCGAGCAACTGGGCTAGCCTGCCGCTCCTGCCCGCCGCGGGCCTGCCCTTCGCCCAGCGGGGCGGGCGCGACGGGCAGGACGCCGTCCGGCAGGGCGCGCGGGTACCCTGCTGCGGGTGGCGGATCGCCTGCCGCCCCAAACCGCGTCCAGCCAGGCGGCGATCTGCGGCGTCAAGCGATCAGGCCGGGTCCGCAGTTCCAGGATCGATGCCGCCGCCAGGAGGGTGGCGTTGGGCAGCTCCCGGCTGAGGGTGTCGGCGTCGGAGAAGGGGTGGAGGGGATCGCGTGGGTGTCCGATCACCAGCGCCGGCACTTCGAACGTCCGGCGGAGCCGCGCTGGCGGCGCCGTTCTTCCGTAAACCAGTCCCTGCAGCACGGACGCACTGGCGGAGTGGTCCTGGGCCAGGGCCTCGACGACGATCCGTCCGAACAGCGGCAACCGCCGCCGGGGGATGAGGCGCCAAGCGGCCGAGACCGCTCGTACCACCGGCTTGGCCAGCACCATGATCTCGATGAGGGGCGCAAAGATCATCACCGCAGCCACCAGGCCGTGCTCCAGCACTGGCATCTCGATCAGCAAACCCTGTAGGCGATCCGGCGCCAGCGCAGCGAACTCGAGGGCGACATTGGCCCCCAGCGATGTCCCGCCGATCACCGCCTTGTCCACCTCGAGATGGTCGAGAAGAGCCAGCACCTGTTGGGCATACTGTCCCATCGAGTAGAGCGCCATGTCGTTGGGTCTGTCCGACTGGCCATGTCCCAAGAGGTCGAGCGTGACCACGTGCTGGCCGCGTTCGGCAAGGCTTTGGGCGAGCGCCTCCTGCATCGTCTGCGAAAGCAGCTGGCCGTGGAGGAGCACCACCGGCCGCTTCCCCCGGCCGTAGATTGTGTAGGCCAGCCGGTGGCCCTCGAATTCGTAGTAAGGCATCGGCAAAGGTTAAGCGATGGATGAGGTGCTGACGATTGCCTGAGATGCCCGAGCTCGAGGTCCTCTGCGAGTACCTCGGCCCCCGGCTGGTCGGCGAGCAGATCGCGAAGGTCAGCGTGTCGCCGAAATTCGGCTTCCTTCTGCGCACTCCACCGGCGGACCTGGCCCGGGCCCTGGGGGGCCGCACCATCGATCGTGTGTGGCGCCGCGGGAAGTTCCTTGTCATCGACGCCGGCGACCAGCAGCTGGTCATCAACCCGATGCTCGGCGGCCGGCTGCACTGGTCGGGGTCGGTGGGCAAGCCGCCGCCGGCAACCATCCTGTCGGCGGACCTTGCCGGCGGCGAGACGCTCCGCCTGACCGATTTCGCCCGGATGGCGCGGGTGTACCTGGTCGACGGCGGCGAGCTGGATGGCGTCCCGGGGTGGTCAGAGCTCGGCCCCGAGGCCCACAGTGTCAGCCTCGATGACTTTCGGGCTCGGATCCGGCGGCACCCCGGCGAGCTCAAGAACCTGCTCCGCAACCAGACCTTCGTGGCCGGTATCGGCAATGCCTACTCCGACGAGATTCTCTTCGGCGCCCAGATGCTGCCGCTGCGCAAGCGATCGAGCCTTGGCGCCGACGAGGTGGAATCGCTTCATGCCGCCGTCGTGGACGTGCTGGCTGACGCTGTCGAGCAGATCCGGGCCCAGCCTGACTACCAGCCCCACAAGCAGGACCGAGGCTTCATGAAGGTGCACCTGCGTGGCGGAGAGGCGTGCCCTCGCTGCGGCCATCGAATCGCCGAGATCAAGGCGCGCGGCGAGGTCTTCAGCTACTGTCGCGGCTGCCAGACGTGACGGCGACCCTCCCGGTTCACCGACCTCCAGGCGCGACGTCGGCTACGATCACGAGATGACCAGCAGCGCGCAAGTGGAAGCGCCCGGGCGAACCTCCCCGGCCCTCCTCGCCGGATTGACCGCGGCCGCCCTGGTGGGTGCCGCCGACACCGCCATCTTCATCGCCACCGACCCGCAGACGGCGCTGAAGACCAGCGGCCGGGCCACCGGCTCACTGGCCGGGCTGGCGGTTTGGGTGTTGCTGCTGGCGATGTCCAGGCGGCGCTGGCGCGGACCTGACAGCCGCCGCCTGGCGACCATCGGGCTGGGCCTTGCGGCGCTGGCCGCCCTCGATGGGGTTGGCCTCGCCGTCATCCACCTAGCCGCCGGGGTCGGCGGTGCGCGGACGTTGATCGGAGCCGCCGCAGGCATCGTCGTGCTCGCGCTGGCGCTGTCGACGCGGCGCGCCGGGAGCTGATGGGCGCCTTCTCAGACTTCAACTCGCTGCGGCCGTACCAGGTCTGGCCCGGCGTGGTTGCACGGGCGTTCCACGGCGAACGCCTGACCATGGCCCTGGTCGAGCTTGAGCCTGGCAAGCCGGTGGCGGAGCATCACCACGCCAACGAGCAGCTCGGGTTCGTCCTGCAGGGCGAGATGGAGATGAAGATCGGGGACGAGACGCGGCACCTGCGTCCTGGCGATGCCTATGTGATCCCCAGCGACGCGCCTCACTCGGTGGTCCGCACCGGTCCTCAGGGTTGCGTCGTGGCGGACATCTTCGCGCCTGTCCGCGCCGACTGGGAGGCGGCCGAGCGCGCCGATCCGAGCCCCGGGAGCTGGCCGCCGGGCTGAGGGCGAGCGAGAGCTGGTTCGAGCCGCTTAGCGCGGCTGACGCCTGGTTCCTCTACGCCGAGCGACCCGAGACGCCCCTCGACCTGGGCACCGTCTACATCTTCGAGCCCGGCTCGAGAGTGCCGGGCGGCCGCGGCGCGCTGGGCATCCGCGAGACTGTCGCCGAGCGCCGCCACCTGGTGCCCCGGTACTGGCACCGGATCCACCCGGTGCGCTTCCACCTGGGTCACCCGGTGTGGGTCGACGACCCCGACTTCGCCCTCGACTTCCACATCCGCCACGAGGCCCTGCCCGCGCCCGGCGACGGGGCTACCTTCAGGACCAGGGTGGCGCGCATCCTGGCGCGGCCGCTCGACATGCGCCGGCCGCTATGGGACATGACGATCCTCAGCGGCCTGCGAGGCGAAAAGGTCGCCGTCATCAACCGTGCCCGCCACGCCATGCTCGACGGCGCCTCCGCCGCCGACATCGTCACCGTCCTGCTCGCCCTCCCCCCCGAGGGAAACCCGGTGGATCCCCCGGCCGAAGAGTGGCAGGCACGTCCGGCGCCGAGCCAGTGGGAGTTGATCAAACCGATGCTCTGGAACCCGCCGGCCCGGAAATCCGACGGTGAGGGCCGCACCATCCGTCGCCGGATGGGCCTCTGGCGATTGCCGGTCGGCGGCTTCGCCTCGCTCGCCAAGAGCCAACTGAAATCGCGTCCCGACCTCTTCTTCAACCGCAAGCTCGGGCTTCAGCGCAGCGGTCGCGGTCTCAAGGTGCCGCTGGCCGACATCAAGGCGCTCAAAGATCGCTACGGCTGCACCGTCAACGACGCCGTCCTGGGGCTGATCGGAGGGGGCTTGCATCGCTGGTTCGTCGCCCGTGGCACCGGCGTGCCCCACCAGGTCCGGGTGTTCTGCCCGGTCAGCGTTCGCGCCGAAGGCGAGCACGGCCAGCTTGGCAACAAGGTCAGCGGCATGGTCCTGGAGATGCCGACCGGGGCGATACCGATGGAAGAACGGCTGCGCCGTATCCGCGAGCGCACCGCCAGCTCAAGCAGAGGCACCAGGCGGTGGCCGCGGAAAAGCTCACCGGGCTGGCGGGATGGGCCCCGCCGACGCTGTTGATCCTGGCCGGCCGCGTGATGCCCAATCAGCAGGGCGGCGCCAACATCAACGTCACCAACGTTCCCGGGCCGCAGTTTCCGCTGTACACGGGCGGTGCCGAGATGCTCGAGGTCTGGCCCTTCGCACCGCTGTCCCCATCGATGGGCCTGGGCATTGCGGTCGTCTCCTACAAGGGCAACCTGTACCTTGGCTTCAGCGCCGACTCCACCCTGGTCCCTGACGTCGAGGACTTCTCGACCCAGATTCGCGCCGCCGCCCAGGAGTGCGCGGCCCTGGTGGCGCCGGTGACCGGCTGAGGATCCTAAGCCGCGGTAGCGGCCGCCGCTAGTGTTGAGCATGACAAGGGACCGCACCCAGCTCGGCCGCCACCCTGAGCGCGGCCGCGCCGACCGCGACCTCGTCAACGCCATCCTCGACGAGGCCCTGGTCTGCCATGTCGGGTTTGTCGCCGACGGCTACCCGACGGTGATCCCCACCCTCCATGCGCGCTCGGACGACACCCTCTACTTGCACGGCTCGCCCGCGAGCCGGATGCTCCAGGCAGCGCCGGGCGCCGAGGTTTGCGTCACGGTCACCCTGCTCGACGGTGTGGTGATGGCGCGCTCGGCCTTCAACCACTCGATGAACTACCGCTCGGTGATGGTCTTCGGCCAGCCGCGCGTCGTCACCGACGCCGAGGAGAAGGCGGCCGCATTCCACGCCCTGGTCGAGCATGTCGCGAAAGGCCGCTGGGATGATGCCCGGCAACCCACGCCATCGGAGATGACCGCCACCACCGTGCTTGCGATCTCCCTCGATGAGGCATCGGCCAAGGTACGCAGCGGCCCGCCTATCGACGAAGGCGGCGATCTTGTCCTGGGCGTCTGGGCGGGTGTGGTGCCGCTTCGGACAGTTGCGGGTGACCCCGTGCCTGATCCGCAGCTATCGCCGGGAATCGACGTCCCCGACTACGCCCGCGACTACGAGCGCCCGCATTCCACCGAATAGCCACGCCAGCCGAATTTGCGGTGCAGGATGAGCAATGAACTGGACCCGGGCCGCGCATGCCTTCAAGATCCTGGTCATGACCTGCTCGACCTCGACCGGGCGCGCCAGACCACCGACGCGGTGAAGGGACAGGGCTAGACCGGAGCCGTCTCCGCCGCGGCGCGGGCCTGCGCCGGTACCGGGCGCGCGAAGTTGCGCGCCGCGGCGCGCTTGTGCCCCCGCCTGCGCTCCTTGCCGAGCTGGTACTTGTACTCGTCGTAGTCGACCTGCATGGTGTGCCGCTTGGACTTCACGTAGCGCTTGAACATCGCCTCGCGCTCGCGCTCGATGTCGGCGCGAACGTCCTCCTCGCTGGGCATCGCGTAATCGCCCAAGAGGTACTCGGCAACCCACTCGGACTGGGTCTCAGCCAGCGGCATGATCGCGCCCAGCGGCTGCAGCAGGCCGATGAAGAAGACGTTGTCCACGCCGGGCTTGAAGACGCGACGGAAAAGCGGCATGTCGTTGTCGGGCGCCGAGATGAAGTCGGCATCGAAGAACGGGAAGGTCACCTTGTATCCGGTGCAATAGACGATCACGTCGATCGGCTCGACGCTGCCGTCGGCGAATTTCACGCGGTCACCCATGAGCTCGGCGATGTTGGGCTTGGGGGCAATCTCGCCGTGGGCGATGCGCATCAGGATATCGCTGGAAACAGTCGGGTGCGCCTGGCCCAATTCATGGTCAGGCTTGGGTAGCCCGTAGCGCTGCGGCGGACCGATCGTCGTCAGCATCATGCGTTTGAAGATCTTCTGCTTGATCGCGTAGGGGATGCGAGGGTCGTTCATCTGCTGGTCGAGCGGCCGGCCGAGCATGTATTTGGGGATTATCCAGGCCCCCCGCCGCGCGGCCAGGAAAGTCTTGTCGGCGACGAAGCTCGACTCCACCGCGATGTCCATCGCCGAGTTGCCCATGCCCAGGACGAGGACGTTCTTGTTCTTCAGCGGCTCGTTGTCGACGTAGTAGTGCGAGTGCATGACTTCGCCGTCGAAGTCGCCGGGGAACGGTGGCTCCGGCCAGCGTGGGTCCCAGTGGTGGCCGTTGGCCACCATCAGGGCGTCGTAGCGCCGCGACTCCCCGGTGCCCAGGGTCACGGTCCAGGTGCCGTCGGCCTCGCGCTCGGCCCGCTCGACTCCGGTGTTGAAGACGATGTGGTCGCGGAAGCCGAAGTGCTCAACGTAGTCGTCGAAATACTCGGCGATGTGGGTGTGGTGGGGGAAATCGGGGTAGCGCTTGGGCATCGGGAAGTCGGAGTACTCCATGCGTTCGCGCGAGGTGTTGATGTGCAGCGACCGGTAGGCCGACGACATCCCGTTGCTGTTGCCGAAGACCCAGTTGCCGCCGACACGGTCGCCCTTCTCGAAGCAATCGAAAGGGATGCCGCGCTGGTGCAGAACTTTCGCGGCCGCGATACCGGACGAGCCGGCGCCGATTACGCAGACGTGGGGCAGGCTCATGAGTACCGGCCAGCTTACCCGAAACCGGGCGGCGAATCAGAGCCGACGGGCCCGACCGTGATCTTGCTATCCTGAGCGCCGATTTTACGGGACCGGGAACCACGATGGGAGGAGATTGATGGCTGATTTGTCGATGATCCTGGCTGCCGACGACACCGCTAAGCAGGCCGCCGGGGTGGCCGCCGATACGGTCTGGGTGGTGGTCGCGGCGCTCCTCGTCCTCTTCATGCAGGCGGGATTCGCGATGCTTGAAGTCGGCTTCACGCGGATGAAGAACGTTGGCACCGTCGTCGCCAAGATCATCGTCAACCTCAGCATCAGCTCGATGATGTACTGGCTTGTCGGCTTCGCCGTGGCCTTCGGCGCGGCCAGTGGCGCGATCGGCTCGATCATCGGCCACAGCGGCTTCGCTCCCACCTTCCTGCCGGGATCATCGCTGGACCTGCCCGCTCTCAACGCCGCCTCCACGGTGCCCGCGTCGGCCAAGTTCTTCTTCGAGTTCGTCTTCTGCGCGGTGTCGCTGGCGATCGTCTGGGGGACGATGCTGGAGCGCACCAAGTTCATCGTCTACATCCTCTTCGCCATCCCCTTCACCGGCTTCGTCTACCCGATGATCAGCCATTGGCTCTTCGGTGGCGGCTGGCTCCAGGCCAACCTCGGCGCCCAGGACTTCGCCGGCTCGACCGTCGTCCATCTCACCGGGGCCACCGCCGGCCTCGCGGGGCTGCTGCTGCTGGGGCCGCGCATCGGCAAGTACGGCAAGGACGGCAAGCCCAACGCCATTCCCGGTCACAACATGCCCCTGGCCCAGCTCGGGGTGCTCATCCTGTGGTTCGGCTGGTTCGGCTTCAACCCGGGCTCGACCCTGAACGCCACCAACCTGCACTTCCCCGACGTCGTCATCGCCACCAACCTGGCTGCCGCGGCGGGGGCGATGGCGGCGATGGCGGCGATCTACCAGCGTCAGAAATCGCTGGACGTGGGCATGATCGGGAACGGCGCCATCGCCGGACTGGTGGCGATCACCGCGCCGTCCGGCTACGTGCAGCCGTGGGCGGCGGTGATCATCGGTGCCGTGGCCGGCTTGATCGTGGTCTACGGCGTCATCGCCATCGACAAACACCTCGACGACCCCGTCGGCGCCCTCAGCGCGCACGGCCTGGCCGGCATTTGGGGGACGCTGTCTTGCGGTCTCTTCACCGACCCGGCCCTGGCCAAATTCAACGGCACCGGCCATGGCGGGCTCTTTTACACCGGCAGCCTGGCTCAGCTGGGCGCCCAAACGCTGACTGTGGTGGTCTGCTTCGCCACCGTCTTCACGCTGTCGTTCGCAATCTTCTGGATCATCAAACACACGGTTGGGCTGCGCGTCAGCGAGCGCCACGAGCTCGACGGGCTCGATATCAGCGAGCATGGCATGTGGGGCTATCCCGAGCAGTTCATGCCGGTGCCTGGAGGCGCCTACATTCACCCCGAGGCTCTCGCCGAGCGAGACCGGCGAGTGGCCCAAGCCGACCCGTCCAAGGAGGTAGGAGCATGAAGAAGGTAGAAGCCCTGATCCGCCCCGACCGGCTGCAGCCGGTCCAGGACGCCCTCGATGAGCTCGGCGTGTCCGGCCTGACAGTCACCGAGGTGTTGGGTTGCGGCACCCAGCGCGGCTATACCGAGACCTACCGCGGTACGCCGGTGCGCATCTCCCTTCAACGCAAGGTCAAGGTCGAGGCCGTGATGCCTGACGACAAGGTGTCGGGGGCGGTCGACGCCATCGTGGCGGCGGCTCGCACCGGCGAGGTCGGTGACGGCAAGATCTTCATCCTTCCCGTAGATGACGGCATCAGGATTCGCAGTGGCGAGCGCGGCGATGAGATCGTGCAACACCGCGGCCCTCAGCACTGGGGGCACTAACCGGACCGAGGCCTCTAAGCAGGCGGCGCCTCAGACCTGCGCCACCATCGCCGGCAGGACCTCGCCGATGGCATCGTGGAATACCGCGTCGGCGCCATCGTCAAATGGGGTTGGCTCGGCGTTGATGATCACCAACCGCGCGCCCACGCTCTGCGCGATCGCGGGCAGGCCCGCGGCCGGGTAGACGCTCAGCGAGCTGCCGACCGACAGGCAGAGGTCACAGCTTTTGGCGGCCAGCTGCGCCTGGGCCAGGTCGTCGGCGACGAGGTTCTGGCCGAAGGAGATGGTCGCCGACTTGAGGATCCCGCCACAGTCACGGCAGGGCGGGTCGGCTTCGCCGGCGCGCACCCGCGCCAGTGCTCGCTCCATCGGCGCCCGCTCCCCGCAGCTCATGCAGACCACGTCGCGCATGGTTCCGTGGATCTCCACCGTGATCGCCGGCGCCGAGCCGGCGGCCCGGTGGAGGCCGTCGATGTTCTGCGTCACCAGCGCCTGCAGATGACCTTTCCGCTCCAGCTCCACCAGCGACAGGTGGCCGGAGTTTGGGGCCGCGGCCCAGGCCGGATGATCGAGCCGCTGGCGCCACGACTCCACCCGCACTTCGGGGTCGGACATGTAGTGGTTGAGGTTCGACAGCCGCTCCGCCTTGGGGTCCTTGGTCCAGACGCCGTTGGGGCCGCGGAAGTCCGGGATCCCGGACTCGGTTGAGATCCCCGCGCCCGTCAGCGCCAGGACGTAGCGGGCCTCCCGGAGCCAGCCCGCGACGTCATCGATCGATGCCTTTGCGATCACCTTGTGATTATGTCCAGTCTGCAACCGCACTCTTGCCGCACGAAGACCGGCAGCGCCCTTGTTCGCCGTGGGGCTCGTGGGTTATGGTGGTCCTTCGCGCGCCACACGGAGGGATCGAGATGTCAGACCAGCCGCAGCCACCCGGGGGCTACGAGCCTCCGGCCCCACCGCCGGCTGGCGGGTACACCCCTCCACCGCCGCCCCCGGAACAGCCTGCAGCGCCGCCCCCTGCACCGCCCGGTGGTTACGCGCCACCGCCTCCACCCCCGGCGCCACCTCCCGCACCCCCCGGTGGCTACGCGCTGCCGCCCGCACCCCCGGCGCCACCTCCC